>JAESGW010000057.1_pt1 | contig 338161 bp, 318 predicted proteins | sample 9269791 | NCBI WGS metagenome assembly JAESGW01 (sample SAMN16773120, study PRJNA677053) | algae metagenome | isolation source: Aphanocapsa lilacina HA4352-LM1 and co-occurring heterotrophs from near cave... | place: USA: Maniniholo cave, near Haena, Kauai, HI | collected 2009-07-28 | reverse complement strand
GCCGAGAGAACGATTGCGGCACTGTGGGACGCGGTCGGATCGGTCATCGAACTCTTCACCCCCGCAGAATGCGCCAACTACTTCAAGGCAGCCGGCTATGACCCAGATTAAACAGGATGCGCTCTAGCTCCAAAAACGTCCAGATAGCCTGTGCATTGGAGGCGATTGCCAGCAATGCTAGAAAGGCGGGCGAATCCCGCCTCTTCTTGCCAATCCGGACGACGCCATGACCTCGAGAACCTGCCTGTCGATCATCCTTGCCGCCGGCGAGGGCACTCGGATGAAGAGCGCGACACCCAAGGTTCTGCACCAGATTGCCAATCTGCCGATGGTGGCGCATGTCGCCAGGGCCGCCGAGAGCGCAGGCGCCGACGCAGTCGCGCTGGTGGTGGGGCATGGCGGCGACGCGGTGAAGAAGGCAGCGGAGGCGTTCGCGCCGAAGGCGGATGCATTCGTCCAGGCTGAGCGGTTGGGTACGGCTCATGCGGTGCTGGCGGCACGGGCGGCGATCGCCAAGGGCCATGACGACATTCTGGTAATGTTCGGCGACACGCCGCTGGTCGAGGCCGATTCGCTTGCCTTGGCGCGTCAGAAGCTTGCCGAGGGGGCTGCCGTGGTCGTCATCGGCTTCCGGCCGCCGAACCCGGCAGGTTATGGCCGCCTTTTGGAGAAGGATGGGCGCCTAGTCGCCATTCGCGAGGACAAGGATTGCACCGACGAAGAACGCAAGATCGGATTCTGCAATGCCGGGCTGATGGCAATTGCGGGCAAGGATGCGCTGAGGCTGCTCGATCAAGTCGGCAATTCAAACGCCAAGGGCGAGTTCTACCTTACCGACATCGTCGAGATCGCCGACAAGGCCAGTCTCATGGTTGTTGCCACCGAGGCGAGCTTCGAAAGCGTGCTTGGCATCAACAACCGGGCGGAACTCGCCGAAGCCGAGGCGATCTGGCAAAAGCGCCGCCGCCGGCAGGCCATGCTCGACGGTGCGACGCTGATTGCGCCCGAAACCGTCTATTTTTCGCATGATACGGAGATCGGCGCCGACGTGCTGGTCGAGCCGAACGTCTGGTTCGGTCCTGACGTGAAGGTTGCCGACGGCGCCGTCATCCATGCGTTCAGCCATCTCGAAGGCGCCGATGTCGGCCCCCGTGCCGAGGTCGGGCCATATGCCCGGCTGCGCCCGGGTGCGGAGCTGCATGAGAAAGCCAAGGTCGGCAATTTCTGCGAGGTCAAGAAGGCGACGGTCGAGAAGGGCGCCAAGATCAACCACCTGACCTATATAGGCGATGCGCGCGTCGGCGTCGGCGCCAACATCGGCGCGGGCACGATCACCTGCAATTATGACGGCTACTCGAAGTTCTTCACCGATATCGGCGAGGGCGCATTCATCGGCTCGAACTCGTCGCTGGTTGCGCCGATTGTCATCGGGGCCGGCGCCTATGTCGCCTCGGGCAGCGTCATAACAGAGGAAGTGCCCGGGGATGCACTGGCCTTTGGTCGGGCGCGCCAGAAGACCTTGCCGGGCAAGGGCAAGGAATTGCGCGAACGCTTCGCCTCTGCCGCCGCTGCGAAAAAGGCGGGTGCAAAGTAACGGCATTTCAATCCTGCCGTGCCATGGATGGTCCTTCTTGCCCGGTCGGGCGGCTGATACGTTGCGAAACGGAATGTGACTTCCGCTTGGCTGCTGTGCTGCCTAAAAGGCCGACAGGGTTTTGAGGGATTGGACGGGGCAAAATCATGTGCGGAATCGTTGGTATCGTCGGCCAGACGCCGGTTGCGCCGCTGATCGTGGATGCGCTGAAGCGGCTGGAATACCGCGGTTATGATTCCGCCGGTGTCGCCACGATTGAGAATGGCGAACTGGCGCGCCGCCGCGCCGAGGGCAAGCTTGTCAATCTCGAGCGCCGGCTCAAGGCCGAGCCGCTGGATGGCAATATCGGCATCGGCCATACGCGCTGGGCAACGCACGGCGTGCCGAACGAGACCAATGCGCACCCGCATTTTTCCAACGGCGTGGCGATCGTCCACAATGGCATCATCGAGAATTTTGCCGAGCTGCGTCAGGAACTCATGGCCGATGGCTATGAGTTCACGTCGCAGACCGACACGGAGGTCGTGGCGCATCTGATTGCGCGTGAACTGGCGCGTGGCACCAAGCCTATCGATGCAGCGCATGCGGCGCTGAAGCGCCTCAACGGCGCCTTCGCGCTCGCCATCATGTTCAAGGGCGACGAGGACCTGATCGTCGGCGCCCGCAATGGGCCACCGCTGGCTGTCGGCCATGGCGAGGGCGAGATGTTCTTGGGCTCGGATGCGATTGCGCTTGCGCCCTTCACCAACTCGGTCACTTACCTTGAAGACGGCGACTGGGCGGTGGTGCGCCGCAACGAATTCCAAATCTACACGATGGATCGTGTGCCGGTGGAGCGCCAGCGGCGCCAGTCGGTCGGCACAAGCTATCTCGTCGACAAGGGCAATCACCGCCATTTCATGGAAAAGGAAATCCATGAGCAGCCGGAGGTGATCTCGCACACGCTGGCGCACTATCTCGACTTCACGCAAGGGACGTCTAAGCCGCTCGACTTGCCGTTCAACTTCGCCGACATCGACCGCCTCGCGGTTTCGGCCTGCGGTACGGCCTATCTTGCCGGGCTCGTCGGCAAATACTGGTTCGAGCGCCACGCACGGCTGCCGGTCGACATCGATGTCGCCTCGGAGTTCCGCTACCGCGAGATGCCGATCTCGAAGAAGAGTGCTGCGTTCTTCGTCTCGCAGTCGGGTGAAACCGCCGACACGCTGGCGTCGCTGCGCTACTGCCGTAAGGAAGGCGTGCCGATCGGCGCGATCGTCAATGTACGCGAATCGACGATGGCGCGCGAATCCGACGTCGTGATGCCGACGCTTGCCGGCCCCGAGATCGGTGTTGCCTCGACCAAGGCCTTCACCTGCCAACTTTCGGTGCTGGCGGCGTTGACCATACGGGCCGCCTCGCAACGCGGGACGATTACGGCGGAAGAAGAAAAGGCGCTGGTGCGCAGCCTGTCGGAGACGCCGCGCTATGCTGCCCAGGTGCTCAAGCTCGACAAGCAGATAGAGAAGGTTTCGCGTGAGCTGGCTTCCTACAAGCACGTGCTCTATCTCGGCCGCGACACCAATTTCCCGCTCGCCATGGAAGGCGCGCTCAAGCTCAAGGAAATCTCCTACATTCATGCCGAGGGTTATGCCGCCGGCGAGCTCAAGCACGGCCCGATCGCACTGATCGATGAGAACATGCCTGTCATCGTCATCGCTCCACATGACCGCATCTTTGAAAAGACCGTGTCGAACATGCAGGAAGTGGCGGCCCGCGGCGGCAAGATCATCCTGATCACCGACCAGAAGGGTGCCGCGCAGGCGACGGTGAAGACACTCGAGACCATCGTGTTGCCCGACGTGCCGGAGTTCATCGCGCCGATCATCTATGCCTTGCCGATCCAGATGCTGGCCTATTTCACGGCCGTGTTCATGGGCACCGACGTCGACCAGCCGCGCAACCTGGCAAAGTCGGTGACAGTGGAGTAGGGCCGACACCCCCTACCAAGATCTGTGTTCCAAAGCGTCGCGCGCTTGACTAATGTTGCGCTGCAAACGGTGCGGCGGTGAACGATGTCGGATGGCCACAAGACTTCTGGGATGACGCGGCTGAGGAACTATTTCCTCACCGGTTTCATCGTCTGCGCGCCGCTGGTGCTGACCATCTATATCGTCTGGTCGTTCATCGGCTGGGCCGACTCCTGGGTAAAGCCGTATATTCCGGCGAGCTACAATCCCGATACCTATCTGTCGATTCGGGTGCCGGGTTTCGGCCTGATCGTCGCCCTGGTGATGATCACGCTGATCGGTTTCCTGACGGCCAACTTCATCGGACGCGCCATCGTCGGATTCGGCGAGCGGCTCCTGAACAGGACCCCGCTGGTGCGCGGCCTGTACAAGACGCTGAAGCAGCTGTTCGAGACCGCGCTGTCGAATAAGAGCGACATGTTCCGGACCGTCGGCATGGTCGAATATCCGCGCAAGGGTGTCTGGTCGATCGTTTTTGTCGGCAATGAAAAGCGGACGGAGATCAATGACAAGCTCGACAAGGAAGGCGACCCGCTGATTGCGGTGTTCATGCCGTGCACGCCCAATCCGACCACGGGATTCCTGATGTATGTGCATCGCTCCGAGGTCGTGCTGCTCGACATGAGCATCGAGGACGGCGCCAAGCTGATCGTCTCGGCTGGCCTTGTGGTGCCAGAACCGGCGCCGGGCGCAGCAGCCAAGAGCAAGGCGATCGAAGGGCCCATCGGCAACCCTCCTGCCGGCGCGCTGCCTCAGCCGGCCCTCAGCAAGCGCACGGCCTCGTCCCTGCCGAACACGTAAAGCAGCAGGCGCAACGCTTCCCCGCGTGGCGACACGAGCTCTGGATCACGAGCAAGGATCAGGCGCGCGTCGTCGCGGGCGATTTCCAGGAGGTCGGCGTGCGCTTCGATGCGCGCGATCTGAAAGCCCGGCGTGCCGGACTGGCGCGTGCCCAGCAACTCGCCTTCGCCGCGCAGTTTGAGGTCTTCCTCTGCGATGAGGAAGCCGTCCTCGGTTTCACGCATGACCGACAGCCGGCGCTTGGCGGTTTCGCCAAGCGGATCCTTGTAGAGCAGCACGCAGGAAGATGGTTTCAAACCGCGGCCGACGCGACCGCGCAGCTGGTGCAACTGGGCGAGGCCGAAGCGCTCGGCGTGCTCGATGACGATGATGGTGGCGTCGGGCACGTCGACGCCGACTTCGATGACGGTGGTGGCGATCAGCACACGCGTTTCGCCCTCCTTGAAGGCGCGCATGGCCTCGTCCTTCTCCGCGCCCTTCATCCGGCCATGAACGAGGCCGATACGTTGGCCGAAGACCGGCTGCAGCGAGGCGAAACGATCCTCGGCAGACATCAGCTTGATCTCTTCGGATTCCTCGACCAGCGGGCAGATCCAATAGACCTTCTGGCCTTCGGCGACGGCGTCGCGCATGCGGCCGACGAGTTCCTCCAAGCGCTCGAGCGGCATGGTGACAGTGCGGATCGGCTGTCGGCCGGCCGGCTTTTCGGTCAGGCGCGACACATCCATGTCGCCGAAGGCGGTGAGCACCAGCGTGCGTGGGATCGGCGTCGCGGTCATGACCAGCATGTCGGGCGCCTGGCCCTTGGCGTTCATGGCAAGGCGCTGGTGCACGCCGAAGCGGTGCTGCTCATCGATGACGGCCAGCGCCATGTCGCGGAAGGTGACTGTATCCTGGAACAAGGCGTGGGTGCCGATTACGATGTCGATCTCGCCGCTTTCGAGCCCCGCCAGCGTCTGGGCGCGGTCGCGGCCCTTTTCGCGGCCGGTCAGGATCGCCACGCGCATGCCGACTCGTTCTGCCAAGGGCGCGATTGTCGCCAGATGCTGGCGGGCAAGGATTTCCGTCGGCGCCATCAGTGCCGCCTGGCCTCCCGCCTCGACGGCTCGAGCCATGGCCAGAAGTGCGACCACCGTCTTGCCCGAGCCGACGTCGCCCTGAAGCAGGCGCAGCATGCGTTCGGGTTTGGCGAGGTCGGCATCGATCTCTTCCAGGGCGGCCTGCTGCGAGCCGGTCAGTTGATAAGGCAGTGCCGCGCGGAGTGCGTTGACGAGGCGGCCGTCGCCAGTCAGTGGCCGACCATGCAGCTTGCGCACGCGGGCGCGGACGAGGGCGAGCGACACCTGGCCGGCAAGCAACTCGTCATAGGCGAGGCGGCGCCAGGCGGCATTTTCGGGCGAGGCGTCGATCGGATCAGCAGGATTGTGGACGCGTTGCAGCGACGCCGCGAAAGCGGGAAAACTCTGCCGGCGTATGACATCGCCGTCGAGCCACTCAGGCATCTCAGGCACCCGTTCGAGCGACTGGCCGATGGCGCGGCGCAGCACCTTGGCCGACAGGCCCGCCGTCAGCGGATAGACAGGTTCGACCAGCGGCAGCTTGTCGGCCTCGCTGGCAAGCGCGATGTGGTCAGGATGAACCATCGAGGGGCGGCCGTTGAACCACTCCATGCGGCCCGAGACGATGACTTTCTCGCCCTCGGGCATCGCCTTTTCGAGATAGGCGGCATGCGCATGGAAGAAGGTCAGCGTGATCTCACCTGTGTCGTCATGCGCAAAGACGCGGTAGGGCGCCGAGCGGTTGCCGCGCGGCGCCGGCTGGTGGCGGTCGATGCGGACCTCCAGCGTGACGATGGCACCTTCCGCGGCGAGCGCGATACCAGGTCGGTTGCGGCGGTCGATGACGCTGTTGGGCAATATGAAAGCGAGGTCGCCGACGCGGGCGGACCGGTCGCCGAGATCGGCAGGCACGACCTTTTCGATCAGCACGGCAACCTTAGGTCCGATGCCGGTGAGCGAAGTGATGGGGGAGAACAGGGGATCGAGAAGGGATGGACGCATCGTGTCAGCTTATGCGCTGCTGCAGCCCGGGCAAAGGCTGACATGGCCGGCTATCCACGCTATATGCGCCTCGACATCAGAGGATTGCTGACATGACCGGATCGACACGCTCGAGCGAAGGGCTTGATATGCGCAGGCGCAAGCTTTTGTTCCGCTCCTGGCATCGCGGTATGCGCGAGATGGACCTGATCCTCGGCAGTTTCGCCGACGCCAATATCGACAGGCTGAGCGATGCGGAGCTCGACCTCTACGAGGTGCTGCTCGACATCACCGACAAGGAGCTGCTGTCCTGGATCATCGGCGAGCACCCGGTGCCTGAAGCTGTCGACCATGACGTCTATCGCCAGATCGTGGCGTCGCGCGGCGCGTTCACAGCCTGAGTGAAATCATGAGCCTGACCAAAGCAATCGGCCTGCCCAAGGGTCGCGCCGGACAGTTCATCGTCGACGGCGTCGCCGACGGCTATGAGGCCTTCGCGCTCGCCATCGCCGCCGCCGAGACGGCGCCTGACAAGCCGCTGCTGTTTGTCGCGCGCGACGGACAGCGGCTGCCGCAGATCGTCGAAGCGCTGGCTTTCGTCGCGCCCGACCTGCCGGTGCTCGAACTGCCGGCCTGGGACTGCCTGCCCTACGACCGCGTGTCGCCGGGGTCGGATACGGCAGCGCGCCGGCTCGATGCGCTGGCGGCGATAATCGCATTGAGGAAAGAGCCGCATCGGGCGATCGTGCTGACGACGGCCAATGCGCTTCTGCAGCGCATGCCGCCGTCGGCTGCGCTCGAAGCGCAGGAATTCCGCGCCAAGCCGGGCAACCAGGTCGAGATGAACCAACTGGTGGCGCGGCTCGAACGGGCTGGCTTCGAGCGCGTGCCGACGGTGCGCGGCGTCGGTGAATTCGCCGTGCGTGGCGGCATCCTCGACCTATATGCGCCGGGTGCTGCGGATGCGCTGCGCCTCGACTTCTTCGGTGACACGCTGGAGACGATCCGTGCCTTCGACGTCGCCAGCCAGCGCACGACGGGCAGCCGCAATCAGGTGGTACTCCAGGCGATGAGCGAGGTGGCGCTGACGCCGGAGACGATCAGCAAGTTCCGCCGCAGTTACATCGAAGCCTTTGGCGCGCCGTCGCGCGACGATGCTCTGTACGCCGCGGTCAGCGAAGGCAGGCGCTTTGCCGGCATGGAGCACTGGCTGCCGTTCTATTATTCGCATCTCGAAACGATCTTTGACTACCTGCCCGACGCGCCTGTGGTGTTCGACCATCTGGCGCGCGAGGCTTTGGGCGAGCGCCATGCGCTGATCCTTGATCACTACGAGGCCCGCCGCAAGCAGGGCGAGGGCAAGGGGCTCAAAGATGCCGTGCCCTACAAGCCTGTGGCGCCAGATCAGATGTATCTGTCGCCCGAAGAGGTGTTCACCGCGCTCGCCGACCAGGTCAATGCTGAGCTTACGCCGTTCGACACGCCGTTTTCGAGCGGACGCAAGGTGCTGCATGCCGGTTCGCATGCCGGCCGCAGCTTTGCCGAGGAGCGCGCCGACCCGAACGCCAACGTCTTCGACGTGGTGGCCCGGCACATCGCCGACCAGCGGGCGGCCAAGCGCCGCGTCGTTGTCGCCGGCTGGACCGAAGGCTCGCTCGACCGGCTGACGCAGATCCTCGACGAGCACGAGCTCGGCAACCTCAAGCGTGTGGCGAACATGGCCGAGGTCGAGGCGCTGAAGCCGGGCGAAGCGGGCCTCGCGGTGCTGCCGATCGAGGCCGGCTTCGAGTCAGGTGACCTCGTCGTCGTTGCCGAGCAAGACATTCTCGGCGACCGGCTGATCCGGCGCTCGAAGAAGCGCAAGCGCGCTGCCGACTTCATCGCCGAGGCAGCGTCGCTGTCGTCGGGCGACATCGTCGTCCACGCCGACCACGGCATCGGCCGCTTTGTCGGCCTCAAGACAATCGAGGCGGCCGGTGCGCCGCATGACTGCCTCGAAATCCACTACGCCTCGGACGGCCGGCTGTTCCTGCCGGTCGAAAACATCGAGCTTCTGTCGCGCTATGGCTCGGACTCAGCCGAGGCCCAGCTCGACAAGCTCGGCGGCGGCGCCTGGCAGTCGCGCAAGGCCAAGCTCAAGCGGCGCCTGCTGGAGATGGCCGGGCAACTTATCAAGCTTGCCGCCGAACGGCATATGCGCGAAGCACCCGCGATGAACCCGCCTGATGGCGTCTATGGCGAATTCGCGGCGCGGTTCCCCTATGAGGAGACCGACGACCAGCAGAGCGCCATCGATTCAGTGATGGAGGACCTGGGTGCCGGCAAGCCGATGGACCGCCTGATCTGCGGCGACGTCGGCTTTGGAAAAACCGAGGTTGCCCTCCGCGCGGCCTTTATTGCCGCCATGGAAGGTTTCCAGGTGGCGGTCGTGGTGCCGACGACCTTGTTGTCGCGCCAACATTTCAAGACCTTCTCGCAGCGTTTCGCCGGCCTGCCGGTCAAGGTGCGGCAGGCCTCCAGGCTCGTCGGCAGCAAGGAACTTGCCGAGACCAAGCAAGGCATATCAGACGGTACTGTCGACATCGTCGTCGGCACACATGCACTGCTCGGCTCGTCGATACAGTTCAAGAACCTCGGCCTGCTGATCATCGACGAGGAGCAGCATTTCGGCGTCAAGCACAAGGAGCGGCTCAAGGAGCTGAAGAGCGACGTGCACGTGCTGACGCTGTCGGCGACGCCGATCCCGCGCACGCTGCAGCTGGCGCTGACCGGTGTGCGCGAGTTGTCGCTGATCGCCACGCCGCCGGTCGACCGCATGGCGGTGCGCAGCTTCATCTCGCCCTTCGACCCATTGGTCATCCGCGAGACGCTGCTGCGCGAGCGCTATCGCGGCGGCCACAGCTTCTATGTCGTGCCGCGCATCGCCGATCTCGCCGAAATTCATCAGTTCCTGCAGGAATCGGTGCCTGAATTGAAGGTGGCGGTGGCGCATGGCCAGATGCCGCCAGGCGAGCTCGACGACATCATGAACGCCTTCTATGACGGCCAGTACGACGTGCTGCTGTCGACGACCATCGTCGAATCGGGCCTAGACATTCCGACCGCAAACACGCTGATCGTGCACCGCGCCGACATGTTCGGCTTGGCGCAGCTCTATCAGCTGCGTGGGCGCGTCGGGCGCTCTAAGGTGCGCGCCTATGCGTTGTTCACGCTGCCCGCCAACCGGACGCTGACTGCCACCGCCGACCGCAGGCTCAAGGTGCTGCAGTCGCTCGATACTCTGGGCGCCGGCTTCCAGCTCGCCAGCCACGACCTCGACATCCGTGGCGCCGGCAACCTCCTCGGCGAGGAGCAGTCGGGCCACATCAAGGAAGTCGGCTTCGAGCTCTACCAGCAGATGCTGGAAGAGGCAGTGGCCGAGCTGCGCGGCAGCGGTGAGGCGATCGACACCGGCTGGTCGCCGCTGATCGCTGTCGGCACGGCTGTCATGATCCCGGAAGGCTATGTGCCCGACCTGCAGCTCAGACTGGCGCTCTACCGTCGACTTGGCGATCTCGAAAACACCGAGGAGATCGACGGTTTTGGCGCCGAGCTCATCGACCGCTTCGGGCCGTTGCCGGAGGAGGTCAAGCACCTGCTCAAGATCGTCTTCATCAAGGCTTTGTGCCGCAAGGCCAATGTTGAAAAGCTGGATGCCGGGCCGAAGGGCGTGGTGGTGCAGTTCCGCAAGAAGGAGTTTGCCAATCCGGCGGGTCTGGTGCGCTACATCGCCGAGCAGGGTTCGCTGGCCAAGATCAGGCCGGATCACTCGGTGGTGTTCGCCCGCGACTGGCCGAACCCTGAAAAGCGCCTGGCCGGCTCGGCCGTCATCATGACGCAACTGGCGAAGTTGGCCGAACAGGCGGCTTGAGATGCCGTGCGCATGGGATAGGGACCGGCATCGCCAGGGGCGCGATGCCGGAGCAGCCGCTGGATTGGATCAGGTGTCCGTAAGGCGCAACGTCATGTTCCAGCGGTCCAACCCTGGCGCGAAACCATCGGGCGTGACTCTCGAGGCGGTGAAGCCGAACTTCTCATAGAAGCCATGGGTGTGTTGGCTGGTTTCCAGGATCAGTTCTGCGATGCCAGGGATAGCGCGTGCCTGCGCCAATCTGGCCTGCGTCAATCTGGTCCCCAGACCCTGTCCGTGAAACACCCTGTCGACCATTCCCCATGCCAAGCTGGCGCGCTTGCGTTCTGGCTCGACTGCCAGCCCGCCACAGGCGATGACCGACCCATTGCGTGTGAGCACCAGATAGGGCCAACCTTCGGTATCGATGCTTTCCAGAAATTGGCAAAAGTCCGCGCGCTCTTCCGGAGCAAAGAAGGTCGGCACGTTGCTGTCGAATATCGCCAGACAGGCGGCAAAGTCTTCGGCCACGTAGGGCCGGGACGCTATGTCTTTCATTGCGGAAATTGCCTCGAACGATCGCGGTTACTTGCGTAGCCCAAATTGCTGTTTCTGGCCAAGAGTGGCCTGAGCAGGCGAGGGGTGTCACGCTCACGCGTCGTCGCGAATTCACACAAGGCCCTTGGCCGCTCCATGCCGTGGCGTCCATGAAGTCATTAATCCCCGATGTCGGCCCCAATGGGCACTGACGCTCCATCGCCGGCACTGCTTATCGCCAACACCAAAAAAGCCCCGATCGCCGAAGCGAAGGGGGCTTTGGATACATTGTATCACACCGACCGGCGCAGCGGCCGGGCGGGCTTAGTTGAGCGTCGGCTCGCCGGCAGCCTTTTCGGCTGCCACCTGGCGAATGGCATCGGCAAGGGTGGCCGAGTCCTGGGCGCCCATGACCGCGTATTTGCCGTCGAGCAGGAAGCAGGGCACGCCTGTGATCCCCATGCGCGAGGCGGTGACGATCTCGTTGGTGACGTCGTCGCGGTCGGCGTCGGTGGCGAGCAGCGATTCGACGACCGCCGTATCCATGCCGGCTTCGCGCGCTGCTTCGACCAGCACGGCGTGGTCACCGATGTTCTTGCCCTGCTCGAAATAGAGGCTGAACAGCAAACGCGCGAGCTTGTCCTGCACGCCGTCTCCCGAAGCCGCTGCCCAGCGGATGAGGCGGTGGGCATCGAGCGTGTTCGGCGCAACCGTGATGGCGTCGAAGTCGAACGAGATGCCTTCGACAGCACCCAGCGAGACCAGATTGGCGTGGACCTGTTTCAGCCGGTTCTCGTCCGAGAATTTCGCCAGCATGTAGGCCTTGCGTTCCTTGCCCTCGGGCGGGATCGTCGGGTCGAGCTGGAACGGGCGCCAATGCACCTCGGCCTTGATGTCGGGCAGGCTGGCAAGGGCGTTTTCGAGGCGCTTCATGCCAAGAAAACACCACGGGCAGACAACATCCGAGACGACGTCGATGGTGATCCGGTTCTGTTCAGACATGGAAAAGTCCTTAGCTCAAGCAGTTCGATTAACCGCCCTGACTCCACCAGACCGGCAACTGATAGCCAAATATGGGTGTTTTTTCCGGATGTTTTAGTCTCTTCGCAAATGCGATCCACTGCTCGGAGTTGTGTTGGAACGGCACCATATAGTTGCCGGAGATCAAGAGACGGTCGAGGGCACGCACCGCAGCCACGAAATCTTCCTTCTCGCGCGCCTTGAGCATGGCGTCGATCATTGCGTCGACGGCGGGGCTGGAAACGCCGGCAAGATTGAATGAGCCAGGCTTCTGGGCCGACGACGAGCCCCAGCGCCCGATCTGTTCGATGCCCGGCGACAGGGTCCCGGTGAAGCCTGTGACGCCGATCAGCGCGTCGAATTCGAAAGCCTGCTTGCGTGACTGAATCTGGTCGGCTTCGAGCGCGCGGATGGTGACCGCGATACCGAGCTTTTCCAGCGTGCGCTGGTAAAGCGCGGCAAGCCGCTGCTCGGCCTCGGACGAAGTCAGGATCTCGAAGGCGAAGGGCGCGCCTTGTGCATCGAGCATCTTGCCGCCCTGCAAGGTGTAGCCGGCGGCCTTGAACAGCTCGAATGCCTGTTTCATCACCTTGCGGTCCTGACCGGAGCCGTCGGTGACAGGTGGGCGCCATGTGCCGTCCATGATGTCGGGGCGCACCGCATCGGGGAAGGGCGCCAGCAGCGCCTTTTCCTTGTCGTTGGCCGGCACGCCAAAGGCGGAAAGCTCCGAACCCTGCCAATAGCTGACGGTGCGCTCATACTTGCCGGCGAACAGGTTTCGGTTGGCCCATTCGAAGTCGTAAAGCATGCCGAGCGCCTGGCGAACCTCAGGGTTGGCGAATTTCGGCAGCCGGGTGTTGAACATGAAGCCGGTGACGACAGGCGGAAGGCCGCTCTTGAAGGTCTCGGCGACGATGTCGCCGTTCTTGAAGGCAGGGAAATCGAAGCCACGTGCGCGCTTGACCGGATCGGCCTCGGTGAAGGTGTCGCAGATGCCCTTCTTGAACGCCTCGAACTGGGCAGCGGCGTTGAGGAAATACTCGATGGTGATCTGGTCGTAATTGTCGAAGCCGCGCTTGGACGGGATGTCGCGTGCCCAATATTCGGGATTGCGCTTGAAGACGATGCGCTCGCCGGGCTTCACTTCGGCAACCGTATAAGGGCCGCTGCCGACGAGCGGTTTCAGTGTGGTCTGGTCGAACGTGTCCTTGGAGAAGGCGTGTTTGGGCACGATCGGCGTCAGCGCGATGATCAGTGGGAATTCGCGGTCGGCCTTGTCATTGAAGTTGAAGCGGACGCTGTTGTCCCCGGTCTTTTCGATCTTCTCGATCTTGGCCATGCGGTCGCTGTAGGGCGGGCGTCCCTTTTCGGTGAAGACCTCATAGGTGAAGATGACATCGTCGGGCGTGATCTGCTGGCCGTCCGACCACTTGGCGTTGGGGTCGAGGTGGAACTCGATCCATTTGCGCTCGGGGTCGATGTCGACCGACTTGGCAGTCAGGCCATAGATGCTGAAGGCCTCGTCGGCACTGCGCTGCATCAGCGATTCGAAGACGAGATTGCCGTAGATCGTATCTATCATGCCGCGCGCGGTGGTGCGCAGGCTCTTGATGATGAACGGGTTGAGATTGTCGAAGCTGCCGATGACGCAGTAGGTGATCTTGCCGCCCTTGGGGGCGTCGGGATTGGCGTAGGAAAAGTTCTTGAAATCGGCGGGCAGGGCAGGGGTGCCATGCATGGAAAGGCCATGAACGGGCTCGGCCAGAGCGGCGCGCGGCGCCAGAGTTGTGATGGCGGCGGTGGCAACCAGCAGCGAAAGAGTGCGTCTCACGACGATTCTCCACGAATTCGGGGAAGCTTTGCTGATTCGAAGCGTAGCGCAGGCGTATGTGGCCCGTCCATTGCTGGCGCAAGGCACAAGAAATGCATGGAAACAGGCTGGATTCGCGGCTCGCGGCAGTGTAACACGCGCGGCGAAGTCATGCTGTTGCCTCATTTGCCCAACAGGTAGCGTCGACACACGGCTAGGGCCGGTTCCGGGATTGTTTGAGAGGAATTCATGAAGATGACGAGCCAGAAATTCGACGGTCTCCGCCTGTCGGCCTTGGCGGCTGGCGTTGCCGGTCTGCTGGCGTCGGGCCTCGCGCCGGCCGCTGCGCAGCAGCAGCAGGTGCCGCAGGGCTGGTTCAAGGCCTGTTCCAAGCAGGCTGACGTCGATATCTGCAACGTGCAGAACATCCTGACCGCGAGCAACGGCCAGCTGGTCACCGGCATCTCGATGATCGAGCTCAAGGGCAAGGTCAACCGCAAGGTGTTCCAGGTCACCGTGCCGAGCGGCCGCCTCATCCCTCCGGGAATCGGCCTGCAGGTCGATGGCGCCAAGGCCCAGAAGCTGGAATACGTGATCTGCTTCCCGGACCGCTGCGTGGCCGAGATCGCCCTGACCGACGCGCTCGTCGGCTCGTTCAAGAAGGGCACCGACCTGACCCTGACCTCGATCAACTTCCAGAACCAGCCGAACCCGATCAAGGTTTCGCTGTCGGGATTCACCGGCGCCTTCGATGGCGAGCCGCTGAAGCAGTCGGACCTGGAAGACCGCCAGAAGAAGCTCCAGGAGTTCGTGTCGAAGAACAACGAGGACTTCGCCAAGAAGCTCAAGGAAGAACAGGACAAGGCCAAGACGGCCAACTGATCGACCTGACCGTACTGAACTAAAAAAAGCGGGGTTTAGGCCCCGCTTTTTTGTTGCATATCAACTGGTTGCGTCTAGTGGCTGCTACGCGCCTTGGGGGCGTAGTGACCGTCCGCTGTCTTGTCGAAAAACTCACCGACCTGCGGATGCCGCACCGGCTCGCCGGAGCTGTCCTCGAGCAGGTTCTGCTCGGAGACATAGGCGACGTATTCGGTCTCCGCATTCTCTGCGAGGAGGTGATAGAAGGGCTGGTCACGCCGCGGGCGCACGGCGGCGGGGATCGCGTCGTACCACTCCTCGGTGTTGGCGAATTCGGGGTCGACATCGAAGATCACGCCCCGGAACGGGAAGACCCGGTGGCGCACCACCTGTCCGATCGAGAATTTTGCCGTCTTCATGGATCACCTGCACCGCGTGAGAGTTGCCAATTCACACGCGCTTTCAATCGCTTAAGTCACGTTCGAGGTCGATAAGACCTACTGGCCCTGCCAATCGCGCCCTTCCAAGTTCCTATTTGGCGCAGCAAGGCAGCCATTTCAATGGCATAGCGGCTTGACGGCCGGTCCGGCGGCACGATACCGGCTGGTAGCAATGCTCCATCGCGCATCCGTTGCCGTTTGGCGGCGAACGCGCCTTTTCCAGCACGAGAAGCGGGAAAGCGCCGATGTCTGAGGTGATCGGTCTGGTCTTGCCCTTTTTCGGGCTGATCTTCATGGGTTTCGTCGTTGCCCGGATCACCCGGCAGCCGCTGGAAGCGCTCGGCTGGATGACGACCTTCATCGTTTATGTCGCCCTGCCGGCGCTGTTTTTCCAGCTGCTGGCTAAGACGCCGTTCGAGCGGCTGACCGAATGGGGCTACATATCAGGCGCGGTGTTCTCGACCTTCGTCATCTTCATGCTGATGTTTACGGCCTCCTGCATCCGAGGGCGCGGCGAGATCGCCGAATCGACGATCAAGGGGCTGGCGGCGGCCTATGGCAATATCGGCTACATGGGCCCAGGTCTGGCGCTGCTGGCCTTCGGCGAGGAGGCGGCGGTTCCAGTCGCACTGATCTTCTGTTTCGAAAACATCATGCATTTCACCGTAGCACCAATGATGATGGCGCTGGCCGGCGACGAGCCGCGCTCGCCGATGAGCGTTGCTCTGGACGTGGTCAAGAAGATCGCCTTTCATCCGTTCATCGTTGCAACGGCGATCGGCGTGCTCGCGGCCTATGTCGAATTCCGGCCGCCCCTGCCTGTCGAACGCTTCCTTGAATATCTGTCGCGGGCGGCAGCACCCTGCGCATTGTTTGCCATGGGCGTGACGCTGGCCTTGCGGCCGTTGAAGCGGGTGCCGCATGAGATGGTGCCGATCGCGCTGCTCAAGCTGATCCTGCATCCGCTGCTGTGCTACGTCGTGCTGAGCTGGGTTGGCAATTTCGAGCCGGTCTGGCTGTTCTCGGCCATGCTCATGGCGGCATTGCCGACGGCGACCAATGTCTTCGTCATCGCCCAGCAATATGGCGTCTGGGTTGAGCGGGCTTCGGCCAGCGTGCTGGTCACCACCTGTCTGTCTGTCTTGACGGTGACCGGGCTGCTTTACGCGATCCAGCACGGCATTTTGCCGCCGGATCTCTTTCCTTAAGCTCAGTCGGTGGCAGCGTCGCCGCCGCGGCGCGGCGAACGAAGCCCGGCGACGGCCGAGGAAAAGCCGCTACCCGGGCGCAGGCCTTCGCGCATGAAGAAGGCACGGAGTGGCGAGAAGACGCCGAGAACGTTGAGGCCGGCGCTGCGCGCCAGCTGCGCCGGCAGCATGTCGGACAACAGCGACCTGTTGAGCAGGTTCACCGCGCTGGTGCGGGCAACAATGTCGGGACGCCGTGCGGCATCATAGGCTGCCAGCGCTTCTGGAGCCCCGGAATCGTCGCGATGTTTGGCTGCCGTTTCAACGAGTTGGTCGACATCCCTGATGCCGAGATTGAGCCCTTGCGCGCCGATCGGCGGAAACACATGAGCTGCTTCGCCGACCAGGGCGATGCGGTTCTGGGCGAAGCGCAGCGGCAAGGATGTCGACAAAGGGTAGATCTGGCGTCCGCCCTCGATCGTGACGCGGCCGAGCATCGACTGCATCTGCTGCTCGACACGTTGCGACAGCGCATCGTCGCCGACGCTGGCGAATTCCTTGGCGGTTTCGGGTCTGAGCACCCAGACGAGGCTTGAGCGGCGGCCGGGTAGCGGCACTTGGGTGAATGGCCCGGTTTCGGTGTGGAATTCGGTCGAGGTGAAGGCGTGGTCACGACTGTGGACAAAATTCAGCACCAGAGCGGCCTGTGGCAGCGATTGCGCTGAGGCCGAAATGCCGGCGGCCTGGCGGGCCGGTGAATTCCTGCCATCGGCGGCAACCGCCAATGGCGCTTCAACCAACGTGCCGTCCGATAGCGTGGCAATCACCTTGCCGGGCTCAAGGGTCCAGTTGTCGACCATGGCGCGGCGCCACTCGATTCCCGAATGGGCTTCGACCGCCTTTTCCAGGACTGCATTGAAGACGCGGTTCTGGAAGTTCAGCCCAAAATGCTCTTCGCCGATCTCGCCGGCGCGGAAGGTGACCATCGGACTGCGGATCAGCCGCGACGTGCCGTCGATGATGCGCATCACCTTGAGGGGAGCAGCATCTGGCTCGAGCGAATCGAGCATGCCGAGCGTGGCCAGGAACTTCAGCGCCGGGACCATCAGAGCTGTGGTGCGGCCATCGTCGGTCCGGGCCGGCGGTCCGGCAAGCACGACGCTGAAGCCGGCCTTGGCAAAGGCGAGGGCTGATATCAACCCCACGGGCCCGGTGCCTGCCACCAGAATTCTCGTGTCGACGCTCATCGGCAGCCCATGCTGTTCCAGTGCTGTCTCAGCACCTCGGTTTTCCCGGTATATTGCAGGCCTAAGCCATTGATCAACGCGGCGATTCATCCCATTCGGTCGCAACAGTCGATCCCGGCGCAATTTCAGCCAGCCTGATAACTTGCCGGCTCATCACGCCGAAGTGGATGAAGCAGTGTTGGCGCCGTGACAAGGCATTTTCGGTTTGGCTTTCGTCTTGTCTGGAAAGCGACGCTGCTATTAAGTGCCGGAATGGCAAGGGAGACTACCGGTGGCAAACAGGAGGCACGATGACTAGAGAATTCGTGCAATCATGCCGCAACAGATTTGCTCCATATGCTCGGTCATGTTCATCCACTCGGCTCAATTCTGCACAATGATTGGCGGGAAACGTGAAGCCTAAGAAAGTCACATGGCCGCAGGCGCGGGCCTTTTCGGTCCATCTTCTCACCGCATCGGGTTCGTTCCTTGCCTTCCTGTCGCTGGTTGCGGCGAGTGAGGAGCGCTGGACGGCGATGTTCTGGTGGCTGGGGCTCGCTCTTTTCGTCGACGGTATCGACGGGCCGATCGCGCGCAAGCTCGAGGTCAAGGAGATCCTGCCGACATGGTCGGGCGAACTGCTCGACAACATCATTGATTACGTCACCTACGTCCTGATCCCTGCCTTCGCGCTCTACCAGAGCGGCTTCATGGGAGAGGGGCTGTCGTTTCTGTCGGGCGCGATCATCGTGGTGTCGAGCGCGATCTATTATGCCGACACCGGGATGAAGACGAAGGAGAACTTCTTCAAGGGCTTCCCGGTGGTGTGGAACATGGTGGTGTTCACGCTGTTCGTCATCGAGCCGGGGCAATGGGTGTCGTTCGCAGTGGTGGTCATCGCCGGCATACTGACCTTCGTTCCGATGAACTTCCTGCATCCGGTGCGGGTCGTCAGGCTTCGCAACATCAACCTGCCGATGACGCTGATCTGGTGCGCGTTTGGCGGTGTCGCGCTGTGGCAGGCCATGGATGCCAGCGAATGGGTCAAGATCGGCATCGCCATCAGCGGCATCTACCTGTTCTTCATCGGTGGCGTTATGCAATTTTTCCCCAAACTCGGCGGCGAGCCGGCAATCGAGACAGAGAAAGACTGACGACGTGCCCAAAGCCATACGCGTTCACGCCCACGGCGGCCCCGAAGCGCTTGTCTATGAAGAGGTAGAGGTCGCCCGACCGGGGCCCGGCCAAGCGCTCATCCGCCATACCGCGATCGGCCTGAACTTCATCGACGTCTATTTCCGCACGGGGCTTTATCCTGCGCCCGCTGGCATGCCGGTGACGCCTGGCGGCGAAGCGGCCGGCGTGGTGCTCGAACTCGGCGAGGGCGTGAACTGGCTTTCTGTCGGCGACCGCGTCGCCTATTCCATTCCGACGGGCGCCTATTGCGAGCAGCGCGTGATTGCCGCCGACAAGCTGGTCAAGCTGCCCGACGGCATCAGCGACGAGCAGGCGGCGGCGATGATGCTGAAAGGCATGACCGCCGAATACCTGCTGCTGCGTACCTTCAAAGTGAAGGCCGGCGATACGGTTCTTTACCACGCGGCCGCTGGCGGCGTCGGCCTGATCCTCGGCCAGTGGGCAAAGCACCTCGGTGCGACAGTCATCGGCACTGTAGGCTCGGACGACAAGGGCGAGCTTGCCATGGCGCATGGCTTCGACCACGTCATCAACTATCGCAGCCAGGATTTCGTCGCCGAGGTGGCTGCCATCACCGGCGGCAAGAAATGCGACGTCGTTTACGATTCCGTCGGCAACGACACCTTTCCCGGTTCGCTCGACTGCCTCAGGCCGCTCGGCACATTCGTCAGCTTCGGCCAGTCCTCGGGACCGATCCCGCCGTTCAGCATTTCGCTCCTGGCCCAGAAGGGCTCGCTGTTTGCCACCCGGCCGACGCTGTTTGTCTACAATGCGCTGCGCGAAGATATGGTAAGGTCGGCTGACGCATTGTTCGATGTGGTGCTGAGCGGCGCCGTCGAGATCAGGATCAACCAGCGTTATGCGCTACGCGACGTGGCACAGGCTCATGCCGATTTGGAAGGCCGCAAGACGACGGGGACGACGGTTCTTATCCCTTGAGTTTTCGCTGGAATTCTTGAAGCTCTTTCAACTTCTGACATGCTTTGCGCCGGGAGCAGGACGCGCCTACCATGCTCCCGGGAACATAAAAAAGAACTGACATGGGAGGCGTTGTGGACACAACCCCTTTAGCCAATGGTCGGAACCTGCTTGAGGTTCGCGGCCTGACGAAGATATTCGGCACGTTGAAGGCGTGCGACCAGGTCGACTTGACCATCGCCAAGGGCGAAATCCATGCTCTGCTCGGTGAAAACGGCGCCGGCAAGTCGACACTGGTAAAGATGCTGTTCGGCTCGCTCGAGCCCAATGCCGGCGAAATTGCCTGGAACGGACAGCCTGTCAGGATCACCAGCCCAGGCGTCGCCAAGAAACTCGGCATAGGCATGGTTTTCCAGCATTTTTCGCTGTTCGAGGCGCTGACGGCCGCCGAGAACATCGCGCTGTCGCTGGCCGACGACACGCCGATCAGCACCATTGCTGCCAAAGCGCGTGCGCTGTCCTACAGCTACGGCCTGCCGCTTGATCCGGACTCGCTTGTCGGTGATCTCTCGGTCGGTGAGCGCCAGCGCATCGAGATCATCCGCTGCCTGCTGCAGACACCCGACCTGATCATTCTCGACGAGCCGACTTCGGTGCTGACGCCACAGGAAGCCGACAAGCTGTTCGAGACGCTGGAGCGCCTGCGCGCCGAGGGCAAGTCGATCCTCTACATCTCACACCGGCTCGATGAAGTCCGCCGGCTTTGCGACAGCGCCACGATCATGCGGCACGGCAAGGTTGTGGGCCACTGCAATCCCCGGGTCGAAACACCGTCCTCGCTGGCTCGCATGATGGTCGGCACCGAGGTCAAGAACGCCGAGCGCACCACGGCATCGGTGCGTGGCGAGGAACTGCTCAGCATCTGCGGCATGAGCCGCAAGCCAGCCGGGCCGTTCTCGATGCCGCTCAAGAACATCTGGCTGAGCGTCGCCGGCGGTGAGGTCATCGGCATTGCCGGTGTCGCGGGCAACGGCCAGGGAGAACTGTTCGAGGCGATTTCGGGCGAGGCGCTGCAGGAAAGCGCAGACGCCGTCCGCATTCGCGGCAAGTCGGCCGGGCGCATGGGCATTTCGGCGCGGCGTCTGCTGGGGGCGGCTTTTGTCCCGGAGGAGCGCCTCGGTCATGGTGCCGCGCCGCGCCTGCGGCTGTCTGACAATCTCTTGCTGTCGCGCCACAGCACGGACGGCAAGGCGTTTGTCGGTACCGGCGGAATGGTCAAGTCTGGTGCTATCCAGAAGGCGGCACAGCGCATCATCGAGGTGATGGACGTGCGCAAGAGCGCGCCCGATCCGGAGGCCGCAGCCCTTTCAGGCGGCAACCTGCAGAAATTCATCATCGGCCGCGAGCTCGATCGCAATCCGTCGGTGATGGTGGTCAACCAGCCGACCTGGGGCGTCGATGCCGGTGCTGCGGCGCGCATCCGCCAGGCACTGATCGAACTCGCCCGCAATGGTTCGGCGGTGCTGGTGATCAGCCAGGATCTCGACGAGCTGTTTGAAATCTCCGATGCCATCGCTGTCATGCACAATGGCGAGCTGTCCAAGCCGATCCCGATCGCGGAGGCCACGCTAGAACGTATCGGGCTGTTGATGGGCGGCGCCGAACCAGGTCACCTCGACCCTGCGAAGGAGGTGGCGTGATGCGTATCGAACTCGTCAAGCGTCCCGAACGCTCCAAGCTGTTTGCGGCACTTTCACCCTTCATCGCGCTCGGGCTGACGCTTATTGCGGGCGCGATCATGTTCAGCCTGCTCGGCAAGAACCCGGTCGAGGCACTTTATTATTATTTCATCGACCCGCTGCGCGAGGTCTGGTCGCTGCATGAGCTGGCGGTCAAGGCAGCGCCGCTGATCCTGATCGCGGTCGGCCTGTCGATCTGCTACCTCTCCAACAACTGGAACATCGGCGCCGAGGGCCAGTTCATCGTCGGCGCCATCACAGGCTCGATACTGCCGGTCATGTTCCCCGACTTCCAATCGTGGATCGTTCTGCCGTTGATGCTCTTGATGGGTATCGCCGGCGGAGCCGCCTATGGCGCCATCCCCGCCTATCTCAAGGTGCGCTTCAACACCAACGAGATCCTGACCAGCCTGATGCTCGTCTATGTCGCGCAGCTTTTCCTCGACTGGATGGTGCGCGGTCCCTGGCGCAACCCGGCCGGCATGAACTTCCCGGAGACGCGCACCTTCAGCCCAAGTGCCGTGCTGCCCGAGATCTGGTCAGCATCGGGCCGTGCCAACTGGGGTTTTGTCTTTGCCATCGTCGCGGCGGTTGCGCTCTGGTTCATGCTGTCGCGTACCTTGAAAGGCTTTGAAGTGCTGGTGCTGGGGCAGAGCCCTCGTGCAGGGCGTTTTGCCGGATTCTCGCAGTCGCGCATGGTGTTCTTCGCTTTCCTGGTGTCGGGCGGTCTTGCAGGCCTTGCCGGCATCTCGGAAGTCTCAGGTGCCATCGGCCAGCTCCGGCCGACGATTTCACCCGGCTACGGCTTTGCCGCGATCATTGTTGCCTTCCTCGGACGCCTGAACCCGCTCGGCATCATTGCCGCGGGCCTGGTACTGGCGCTGTCTTATCTCGGCGGCGAGGCGGCGCAGATATCGATCGGCGTGTCGGACAAGGTGGTCCGCGCCTTTCAGGGCATGCTGCTGTTCTTCGTGCTCGCTTGCGACACGCTCATTCTCTATCGCATCCGCTTTGTCGGCGCCTCCGCTGCAAAGACCGTGGAGGCCACGCAAAATGTTTGAAGATATCCTGATAACGATTGCAACGGCGGCAACACCGCTGCTGATCGCGGCTGTCGGCGAACTCGTCGTCGAGCGCTCGGGCGTGCTCAATCTCGGGGTCGAAGGCATGATGGTGATGGGCGCGGTGACCGGTTTCGGCGTTGCGCTGACGACCGGCTCTCCCTGGCTTGGCGTTGTTGCCGCGATCATCGTCGGCATGCTGTTTTCACTGCTGTTCGGTTTCCTGACATTGACACTGGTGACCAACCAGGTGGCGACCGGCCTGGCCCTGACGCTGCTCGGGCTCGGTCTCTCAGGTATGCTCGGCGAAGGTTTCGTCGGCCTGCCGGGCATCAAGATGAGCTATCTCTACATCCCCTATCTCACCGATGTTCCCTATATCGGCAGGCTGTTCTTCGGTCAGGATCCGCTCTTTTACGTGTCGATTCTGCTGACGGCGGGCGTCGCCTGGTTCCTGTTTCGCTCGCGCGCCGGCCTGACGCTGCGGTCGATCGGCGACAACCACACCTCGGCGCACGCGCTTGGCATCAAGGTCATCGGCATCCGCTATCTCGCGGTCATGTTCGGCGGCGCCTGTGCGGGACTCGCCGGCGCCTACCTGTCCCTCGTCTACACGCCGCAGTGGATCGAAAACATGACCGCCGGCCGGGGCTGGATTGCCTTGGCGCTGGTGGTGTTCGCGTCCTGGCGGCCGTGGCGCGTGCTTGCGGGCGCCTATCTCTTCGGAGCGGTCTCGATCGGCCAGTTGCATGCCCAGGCCCTGGGTGTCGGCGTGCCGTCGCAACTGCTCTCTTCGCTACCCTATCTGGCAACCGTCGTGGTGCTTGTGCTCATTTCGCGCAACAGGCGGCTCACGATGGTGAACACTCCGGCTTCATTGGGGCGGCCGTTTGTGCCAGATCGCTAAGATCATGGCGACGATTCGGAAGTCGTTCCGGTGACTTCCGGTCCGAACCATGTACAGGGACTATAAAAGGATGGGATAGTGCCCCGGGCAACCACTAGAGGAACAAGAGTATGAAGAAGACAATATTGTCGTTCGCCGCGGCGGCTGCCGTGATGTCTTTCGGAACCATGGCTGCGCAAGCAGCAACCAAGGCCTGCTTTATCTATGTCGGCCCGATTGGCGATTTCGGCTGGTCGTACCAGCACCACCAGGGCCTGGAGGAGATGAAGAAGGCGCTCGGCGACCAGGTCGAGACTGCCTATCTCGAAAGCGTGCCGGAAGGTGCCGACGCTGAGCGCGCCATTGAGCGCTTCGCGCGCTCGGGTTGCAACATCGTCTTCACGACGTCGTTCGGCTATATGGATCCGACCAACAAGGTTGCCGGCAAGTTCCCGGATGTGAAATTCGAGCACGCCACCGGCTACAAGCGCGAGCATCCCAACGTCGCGACCTACAACTCGCGCTTCTATGAAGGCCGCTATGTGCAGGGTGTGATCGCCGCCAAGCTGTCGAAGGCAGGCGTTGCCGGCTACATCGCGTCCTTCCCGATCCCGGAAGTGGTGATGGGCATCAACGCTTTCGTGCTCGGTGCGCAGTCGGTCAACCCCGACTTCAAGGTCAAGGTGGTGTGGGCCAACACCTGGTTCGACCCGGGCAAGGAAGCCGACGCCGCCAAGGCGCTGATCGACCAGGGCGTCGACATCATCACCCAGCACACCGACTCGACCGCCCCGATGCAGGTTGCGACCGAGCGCGGCATCAAGGCCTTCGGCCAGGCTTCGGACATGATCAAGTTCGGCGAAAAGACCCAGCTGACCTCGATCGTCGATGACTGGGGCCCATACTACATCGAGCGGGTCAAGGCCGTGATCGACGGCAGCTGGAAGCAGCAGGACGTCTGGGGCGGCATGAAGGAAGGCCACGTCGTGATGGCGCCCTTCACCAACATGCCCGACGACGTGAAGGCGCTGGCCGAAGAGACCACCGCCAAGATCAAGTCCGGCTCGTTCAACCCCTTCACGGGCCCGATCGCCAAACAGGACGGTTCGGAATGGTTGAAGGCTGGCGAAGTGGCCGAGGACGGCGTGCTGCTCGGCATGAACTTCTACGTCAAGGGCGTGGACGACAAGCTGCCGCAGTAAGCGGATCGATATCGGCTGCGAGACGCCTCGCGGTTCAAGGAAACCCCCGGTTATGCCGGGGGTTTTTCGTTTCAGGCGTCGCATGCAGCTGGCGCCTAGTCCGAATGGACCTGTATGCCTGATGCCGCGAGGACATTTTGGGCCGATTGCAGCCAGCCCCGGGATGACCAATGAAGACGCGCGAATATGTCTGCAGCTCGCACACGATAAGCGGCGTCATGCCAGGCAACCCAGTTGCCTCGCGCCATGGCTTTGCCGAGCGTGTGGAGGCGTGTGCTGCGGCCGGCTACACCGGCATGTGCCTGCATTTCCGCGACTATGCCGAGCAGCGGGCGCGTGGGTTTGGCGATGGCGAGCTTCGCGCCATTCTGGATGCACATGGCATGAAGCATGTGTCGGTCGAGTTCCTGACCGACTGGTTCATGGACGGCGAGGCGGGCCTCATCTCCCGCCGCAACGAAGAGACGGCGTTCCGGGCGGCGGCCGCGTTCGGCGCCAAGGTCATCAATGTCGGACCCGATCTTGGCGAACGTGGCATATCGCTCGAGACCATGCAGCGGAAATTCCGCGACCTCTGCGGCCGGGCGGTCGAACATGGGCTTTCGATCGCGCTGGAACTGGTGGCCTGGGGCAATGTGCGGGACGTAGACACGGCGCTGGCGATCATCGGCGACATTCCCAATGCCGGGCTGGTCATCGATTCGTGGCATGTTTTCCGCGCCGGCGTGCCGTTGGCGGATCTGAGGCGGATTGCCGCGAACAGGATCCTGTGCGTGCAGGTGAACGATGCCGGCAAGGTGCCGGTCGGCCAGCGCTCGGCCGAGACCATGAACCGCAGCCTGTGCGGGCAGGGCGCATTCGATCTTACCGCCTTCGCTGCGACGCTGGATGATATGGGCGTTGCCGCGCCGTTCAGCGTCGAGGTGATTTCGCCCGAACTCGCGGCTCTCGGCCGGAATGAGGCGGCGAAGATTTCGTTCGACACGGCACGGGACTGCTTTTCCTGACCATTAGCGCCCAAGGGGGGGCGGCCATGGACGACGACGACAAAGTCGGCGTCTGAACAACCGCGTCCGAACCTTGCACGGGGCGACCGACCGCTCCGTTTTCCTGCAATTGTCGTTAGTCCGTTCGAACGATGTTGCGGGCGTCGCTGGCACGCATAAGCTGACCTCAAAATACGCCTTCCTCGTCAGCGTTCCGGGCTTGCCCGCGGTGCAGGCAGGGCGGGTTCATAAGTGAGGTCAGGGAGGCGAGCTTATGCTCAGCGAAATACTGATCATCGTGATACGCGGGATCGCCATCGGGTCGATCTTTGCCACCATCGCGATGAGCTTCAATATCGTCCATGGCGCGACCAACATCTTCAACTTCGCCCAAGGCAACATGTTCATCCTCGGCGGCTTCGCCGCCTATTTCCTGGCCAACCAGGTCGGGCTTGGCCAGTGGAGTCTGATGCTGCTGCTGACTGGCTTGGGCATCGCCGCCGTCGTCGCCGTCCAGGGCTACATCACGCTTTTGCCGCTGCGCTCCTCGGTCGAGCAGGACAGCTGGCTGATTTCGACGGTGTCGGTCTCGGTGATCGTGGCGGCGTTGCTGATGATCACACAGGGGCCGTTCGCCTATTCCGTCCAGAGCGTCGTGCCGAGCTTCCGCATCTTCGGGACCCGCACGCCGGGTGCCTATGCCTTGGCGATCGCTGCGATGATCTTCTGGTTTTTCGCGTTGCGCTACTTCCTGCGCCGCACTTTCATCGGTCTCGCCATCAGCGCGCTGTCGCAGGATTTCGACGCCGCGCGTGCTGCCGGCCTGCCGGTGCGCCGGCTGCAGCTCATCTCCTTTGCAATCAGCGGCCTGATGGTCGGCACCGTCGGCTTCCTCGTTGCTCCTGTGATCTCGGTCAGCCCTGACGCCGGCCTGAAATATGTGCTCAACGGCTTCGTCGCCGCCGTCGTCGGCGGCATCGGTTCCAACGCCGGCACGCTGATCGGTGGACCTCTGGTGGGCGTGGTGGCGATGCTGACCGCCTACAAGGTCGGTGGTGCCTATCAGGACCTCGCATCGTTGCTGGTTCTGGTGCTGATCCTGATGTTCCGGCCGCAAGGCCTGTTCGGGCGCGTCGGCGCAAGGCGGGTGTGATCATGCAGGCGACCGCGAACGTACAAACCGGACCCGTTTCCATGGCTGAAACCAAGCCGAAAGGCCGCTTCAACTCCGACCTGACGCAGGTCTGGATCGGCGTGGCGCTGATCGCGATCACCGGCTTCGGCCCGGTGATCGCCGGCAATTCCTACTGGATCCACACGTTCCAGCTGGTGAACATCTACATCGCAGCAGCCATCTTCCAGAACATGCTGTTCGTCGATGCTGGCCAGAAGTCGTTCGGCCAGGGCGCCATCCTCGGACTTGCCGCCTATGTCGCTGCGATCCTGTTCGGCCTGCATGGCTGGTCGTTTGCCGCCGCCGCGATGGGTGGCATCGTCGCTGCCATGCTTGGCGGCCTGCTGTTTGCCCTGCCGGCGTTGCGTGTACAAGGCTTCCACCTCGGCTTCGTAACCATGAGTGCCGCGATCGTTTTCCCGCAGCTTCTGGTGACGCTCGACAAGTGGACCAACGGCATCAACGGTATCAGCGTCACCGTACCGGCGCTGACCAATCCGATCGTGGGGAGCATGTCGCCGCTGGCGATCGCGGTTGCGGTGTTCCCGATGATCGCGCTGTTCGTCCATTACGGCATTCGGCGCTCGAAGCTCGGCCGTATGATGTTCGTGGCGGCGCTGAGCCCGGAAGCGGCGCGTTCCCTGGGCATCAAGCCGGGAGTGATGCGCTTCACCGCCTTCATCGTCGCGTCGATCGGGACCGGTATCTGCGGTATCCTCTACTTGCCGACGGTAGCTTTCGTCAGCCCGCAGGGCTTCAACATCGAGCTGTCTTTCGTGTTCTTCTTCGCGGTCGTTGTCGGCGGTCGCGGACAGATGCTCGGTCCGATCATCGGCATCTGGATCGTCTACATCCTGCCGAACATCCTCTTGGCCGGTTTCGTCGAGTATCGCCTCTTGATGTATGGCTGCCTGACGCTTGTTGCGGTCATGGCTTTCCCCGATGGCATCGTCGGCTCGGTCGAGCGCCTGCGCGCCAAGCGCAAGCAGACCGGCGGTGGCGAGCAGGCCTTCCGCATCGACGGTTTTCTCGCCGACCTGCAGGCCGGCAAGACGGTCCGCGAGCCGAGCGAGGAGATCGCCGTCGAGGTGCGCAACGGCACCAAGAAGTTCGGCGAGGTGGTGGCTGTCAGTGCTGTCGACCTCAAGGTTCGCAAGGGTGAGGTGCACGGACTGATCGGCGCCAACGGCTCGGGCAAAACCAGCCTGCTCAACGTGCTGAGCGGTCTGTCGCGCCTGAACACCGGCTCCTTCATGATCAACGGGGTAGACGCGACCAACATGGCGGCCGACCGCATCGCCAATATGAGCCTCGGCCGCACCTTCCAGGCGCCGCGCATCTTCAGCCAGATGTCGCTGTGGGACAACTTGAAGATCGGCATCGATGCCCGCGTCGGCCCTGCCAGCGCTGACATCACCGCGCTCGCCAAGGCAATGGAGAAGAGCTTTGGGCAGGACAGTGCCACGCTCCTGTCGCATGGCCAGCGCCGCCTGGTGGAGGTAATGCGCACGGTGCTCAAGGAAGCAACCATCGTCTTGTTCGACGAGCCGGCTGCCGGCCTGTCGCAGAGTGAGCGCACCAACTTCGCCAATCTCGTCAAGTTCCTGAGCCGCCAGATGGGCAAGACAGTTATCCTGGTCGAGCACGATCTCGACCTGGTGTGGGGTATTGCCGACACCATCACTGTGCTGGAACAGGGCCGAGTGGTTTCTTCAGGCAAGCCGGACGTAGTCGCCAAGGACCCGGCTGTGCAGCATATGTTCGTGGGGTCGCGCCATGCTTGAGGTCAAGAATCTGGTTGCAGGCTATGGCACCATCCCGGTGCTGCGCGATGTGTCGCTGACCGCAAAGGCGGGCGAGATCCTGCTCATCGGCGGCGAGAATGGCGCCGGCAAGTCGACGCTGATGCGGGCGATCGCCGGCTTCAACAAACCCGACAGCGGCGAGATCCTGCTCGACGGCAAGGCGATCGGCGGGATCGCGCCGGAGAAGGTGGCGCAGTCGGGCCTGCGCCTTGTGCTTGACGGGCACCGTGTGTTTCCCGAGCTCAGTGTGTTCGACAATCTGCGCATGGGCGCCGCCGCCCGGCGTGGCGACCGTGCCGGCTTCAACAACGCGGTCGAGGAGATCTACTCGGTCTTCCCGATCTTGAAGGAAAAGCAGAAACTCTACGCCCGCGATCTCTCAGGCGGTCAGCAGCAGATGCTGGCGCTCGGCCAAGCCTTCATCGCCCAGCCCAAGGTGCTGCTCTGCGACGAGCCATCGATGGGCCTTGCCCAGGCGCTGCTGCCACCGATCCTCGCCTTCCTGCGTCGCTGGGCGCAGACCGGCACGGCGGTTGTCATCGTCGAGCAGCATCTGGCTGTTACCGCCCCCTATGCCGACCGCGCCATGATCATCGAGCGCGGCCAGGTGAAGTTTTCGTGCCTCGCCTCCGAACTGGACGAGAAGCTGAACGCTCCGGCTGTCGCGGCGGAGTAAGGGCTGATGAACGACGAGGGCGCGGTCGGGGACCAAGTTTCGGGCGCGAATGCCGGAGACCCTGAAAACGGGCCGCGCGCCTATATCAGTTTCCGGGGGCAGGTCGAGCCGCGCTGGCTCGACGTCAACCGGCACATGAACGTGTCCTGGTACGACCACGTGTTCGATATCGCCGAAAGCGATCTGTTCGAGGTCTTCGGTATCCATGACGACTACATCAGGCGCACCAGCTACAGCTTCTTTCGGCTGGAAAAAAGCGTTCGCTACGAACGGGAACTGATGCCGGATGCAAAGCTGGAAGCCCGCAGCGTCGTGCTGTGGACCGACCTGAAGCGCGTCCACCACTTCCACGAATTGTGGAATGTCGACCAAAATTACCGCGCCGCGACGGTCGAAGGCCTGTCGATCCATGTCGACCTGCGCCTGCGCAAGGCAGCCAGGATCGTCGAGGCTGCCGTGGCCGATCCGCTGACAAGGCTTGCCCAGGAGCACGCGCGCCTGCCGTGGCCCAAGGGCGTAGCGCGGCGAGACTTCAGGGCAAGGACGTGACGTTCAGCGACCTCGAATTCGACTATGTCGTCGTGGGCGCAGGTGCGGCCGGCTGCGTGCTCGCCGCACGCCTGTCCGAGAACCCCAATGTGCGGGTTGCCGTCATAGAGGCCGGCGGGCTGGACAAGGACATGTTGATCCGTATTCCGGGCGCCAATGTCGTGACCGGCACGCATCCCGCCTACAACTGGAGCTACGAGAGCGAACCGGTGCAAGCGCTGGGCGGCCGCAAGCTCTATTGGGCCCAGGGCAAGCTCGTCGGCGGCTCCAGTTCGATCAACGGCATGATGTACATGCGCGGCCACCGGCGCGACTACGACAACTGGAAGGCGCTGGGCAATGACGGTTGGGGTTATGACGATGTTCTGCCCTATTTCAAGAAATCCGAGACCAACGAGCGCGGCGCCAACGACATTCATGGCGGCAGCGGGCCGATGCAGGTGTCGAAGGGACAGGGCACTGCCCCCGTCTGCGACATGTTCCTCGATGCGGCGGCCGACGAAGGCTTGCCGCTGACCGACGACCTCAACAAGGACGCGGCCCAAGCCTTCGGTCATGTCGACCTGACCATTGGCAAGGGCAAGCGTTCAAGCACGGCTGCGGCCTTCCTGCACCCGGCGCTGAAGCGGCCGAACCTGACGCTGATCGTCAACGCCCCGGTCAAGCGGGTGGTGATCGAGGCGGGGATCGCCACCGGAGTGGTGTTTGCCCATGAGGGCCGGCCACGCGTGGCGCGCGCGGTCAAGGAAGTGATACTCAGCGGTGGCGCAGTCAACTCGCCGCAATTGTTGATGCTGTCGGGCGTGGGCGACGCGAGCAGCCTGCAGCGTCTCGGCATCAAGGTAAACGCAGACAGCCCCGAGGTCGGACAGAACCTGCAGAACCACCCGATGTACCGGCTGATGTACACGACGACCAAGCCGGTCAGCGCCTACAGTCACGTCAAGCCGTGGGGGGCATTGAAGGCCGGCGCGCAATATGTGTTCCAGCGTCGTGGCGTGCTGAGCCGCGGGCTGTTTCCAACATCAGGCTATTTCCACGCCGTCGAGGGCGATCCCAGCAGCGAAATCCAGGTCTGCATGGCACCGGCAACAGTGATCCGCCGTGGTCCCGGGGTGCTTGGTATCCTGCCGCGGGAACATGGCTTCACGCTGTTGCTCAACCATGGCTCGCCCTACAGCCGGGGCCAAGTCACACTCAAGTCGGCCGATGCGATGGCGCATGCCGCGATCTCGCCGAACTATTTCTCTGATCCGCGCGATCTCAAGATTCTGACGGAGGGAGCCGCCCGGACGCGTGCGATCGTCAACCAGCCGGCTTTGCGCAATGTGCTTGCCAAGGAACTGTTGCCGGCGCGGCCGATCCGTTCGCTCGACGACATCGCCGAGGACATTTTGGCGACGGCCGTGACGCACTACCACGCTGCCGGCACCTGCCGGATGGGTGCGGACACAGACTCGGTGGTCGATCCACAACTGCGGGTGCGTGGTGTCGAAAGGCTGCGTGTCGCCGACGCGTCGATCATGCCGGTGCTGGTCAACGGCAACACCTATGCCGCGACAGTCATGATCGCGGAGAAGGCTGCCGATATTATCAAGGCGGCTGCCTAGGCTGTTTGCCTTTGAAATAAGATAGTTAGCGAACGAAGATGATGGAGTAGACGAGATGGAAAAGCGCGTTCTCGGCCGCACGGGCCTTGAGGTTTCGGTTGTCGGTCTCGGCTGCAACAATTTTGGCGGCATGATCAGGAGTCTCGACACCGAGGGCGCCCGCAAAGTGGTGCATGCCGCGCTCGATGCCGGCATCACGCTGCTCGACACCTCGGATTCCTACGGCGTCAATGGTGGGTCGGAGATCACTTTGGGCGAGGTGCTCGGCGACCGGCGCAAGGATGTGGTGTTGGCGACCAAGTTCGCCTCGCCGCTCAACCGCGAGAAGAGCAATCGCTACAACGGATCGCGCGGCTACATCATGAATGCTGTCGAAGACAGCCTGCGCCGGCTCAAGACTGACTACATCGACCTCTACCAGTACCATTTCCCCGATCCGCAGACGCCAGTCGAGGAGACGCTGCGGGCGCTCGACGATCTCGTGAAGCAGGGCAAGGTCCGCTATCTCGGCTGCTCGAACCTGCCGGCATGGATGCTGGTCGATGCCAGCTGGACTTCGCGCCATCACAATCTGCACAGCCTGCAATCCACCCAGGCCGAATACAATCTGATCTCGCGCACGGCCGAGACCGAGCTGTTCCCGGCGATGCACCGCACCGGCATGACGCTTTTGCCCTATTTCCCGCTGGCGAGCGGCCTCCTGACCGGCAAATACCGCAAGGGTCAGGCGCTGCCGGAGGACACGCGCATGAACATGGCCTATTTCAAATCCGGCCTGACCGACGCCAATCTCGACAAGGTCGAGAAGCTGATCGGCTTCAGTGAAGCGCGCGGACGCACCATCCTCGAGCTGGCGTTTTCCTGGCTGGCCTGCCAGCCGATCGTTTCCAGCGTAATTGCGGGTGCCACCCGTCCCGAGCAGGTGGTGGCCAATGCAGCGGCTGCCTCGTGGAATCTGACGGCAGCGGAGCTCGCCGAGATCGATACGATCTGCAAATGATCGTGCGGCAAGTGATTGTGCGGCGCACAAAGTTGCCGGCGCTTTAGTCCCTTTGGACGATTGCACCCCTTGGCGGGGAACGTAGTTTCTCCGGAGCTACCAAGTTGAATTGTCAGCGGAAACCCTTGATATGAGCGATCTGGTTGAGCCGCGTACGGCAGACATCATCTATGAGACGGGCGAGCCGGTCCTCTACGAAACCGAGGGACCGATCGCCTGGGTGACGATGAATCGCCCGACGTTCAACAACGCCCAGAACTCCCAGATGACCTATGCGCTCGACGATGCCTTCAAGCGCGCAGTCGACGACGACACGGTGAAGGTCATCATCCTGCGCGGCGCGGGGAAGCATTTTTCTGCCGGCCACGACATCGGCACGCCGGGTCGCGACGTCAACAAGACCTTCGACCGTCGCCTGATGTGGTCCGACCACACCAACAAGCCGGCTGCCGAAATGCTCTACACCAGGGAGCACGAGGTCTATCTCGGCATGTGCCGACGCTGGCGCGACATCCCCAAGCCGACGATCGCACTTGTGCAGGGCGCCTGCGTCGCCGGCGGGTTGATGCTTGCCTGGGTCTGCGACTTCATCGTCGCCACCGACGATGCCTTCTTCCAGGATCCGGTGGTGCGCATGGGCATTCCAGGCGTCGAGTATTTCGCACATGCCTTCGAGCTGCCGCCGCGCGTCGCCAAGGAATTCCTGATGATGGGTGAACGCATGCCGGCGTCACGCGCCGAGCAGTTCGGCATGGTCAACAAGGTGGTTGCCCGCGACGAACTGGAAGGCGCCGGTCGGGCCATGGCCGAAAAGCTGGCGCAGTATCCGCGCCTCGGCCTCTGGCTGTCCAAGCAGGCGATCAATCATGTCGAGGACCTGCGCGGAAAGCGCACCGCCATGGACGCGCATTATCACATGCATCATTTCGCCCATGCCCAGAACGACCTGACCACCGGCAACACGCTGGGCGGACAAGACGCCAAGAGCATGGCCGCCGCCAACAAGAAGCAGGCCGGCGAGGCTTGAGCCCGCCGCCGACCAACGGGAATTTCCAAGCGTGGATCTTGATTACACCGACGAGCAGCAGGCCTTCCGCCAGGAAGTGCGCTCCTGGCTCGAAAAGCATGTGCCCAGCAAGCCGCTGCCGTCCTTCGATGCCAGCCGCGAGGGTTTTGAGGCGCATCGCGCATGGGAGCGCGTGCTGGCCGAGGGCCGCTGGGGCATGGTGACCTGGCCGGAAAGCTATGGCGGGCGCGGGCTCGACCTGATCCAGTGGCTGATCTTCGAAGAAGAATATTACCGTGCCGGCGCGCCGCTGCGCGTCAACCAGAACGGCATCTTCCTGCTCGGGCCGACGCTGATGGAATATGGCACCGAGGAGCAGAAGGCGCGCTTCCTGACCTCCATGGCCTCAGGCGACGAGATCTGGGCGCAAGCCTGGTCCGAGCCTCAAGCCGGTTCCGACCTGGCCTCGGTGCGCGCGACCGCCGTGCTTGAAGGCGACGAATATGTGCTCAAGGGCCACAAGATCTGGTCGTCGCGCGCGGTCTTCGCCGACTGGGCCTTTGGGCTGTTCCGCACCGATCCGGCGTCGCAGCGCCATAAGGGCTTGTCCCTGATCTTTTTCCCGCTCAACGCCCCCGGCGTGCGGGTGCAGGCGATCCCGCAGATCGACGGCGAGACCGGCTTTGCCGAAATCTTCCTCGACGATGTCCGCGTGTCCGCCTTCAACCGCCTCGGCGGCGAGGGCGAGGGCTGGAACATCTGTATGGCAACTGCCGGCTTCGAGCGCGGCCTGATGCTGCGCAGCCCGGCGCGCTTCCAGGTGGCGGCGCGCAAGCTGGTCGAGCTCTACAAGGCGCATGAGGCCGAGGTCGAGCCAACGGTGCGCACGGCGGTGCTGCAGTCCTGGATGGACGCCGAGGCCTATGCGCTGTCGATCTACGCCACCGCATCGCGGCTTGCCGCAGGCGGCCATATCGGCGCCGAGGCCAGCACCAACAAGATCTTCTGGTCGGAAATGGACATCGCCATGCACAAGGCGGCATTGTCGATCCTGGGCGCCCGTGCGGAACTGCTGCGTACGGCGCCCGTGGCGGGCGACATCGGCCGCTGGCTGGACGGCTACTTCTTCTCGCTGGCCGGACCGATCTATGCCGGCTCGAACGAGATCCAGCGCAACATCATCGCCGAGCGTATGCTCGGGCTGCCGCGCGCATAAGGGGAGGCGAAAAGATGGATTTCCGTTTCTCCGAAGAACAGACGATGACGGCTGACGTCGTCCGTGAGTTGCTCGCTGACGTCTGCCAGCCCGCCGACCTGCGCCGATTGATGGGCGAGGGCGCTGCCCGCGACGCTTCCCGCTGGGCCAAGATTTTGGAGATGGGCCTCGCCGGTGCCCTGGTGGCTGAAGACAATGGCGGCCTCGGACTGTCGGCCATCGACTTCGTGCAGATCGCCGAGGCTTGCGGCTACGCCGGGCTGCCGGAGCCGCTGGTCGAGAATGCAGGCGTGGCGTTGCCGCTGCTTGCTGCCTTCTCCGACAATGCCCGGGTGGCCGCGCTGCTCGAGCGTGCGCTCGCCGGCGATGTAACCGTCACGGTGGCACATCCGGCCAATTCGTTCGTCGCCGATGCCGATACGGCCGAGGCGGTACTCGTCGTCCGCGACGGTGCTGTCCATCTCGTCGAAACCGCCAAGGCAAGGATCGTGGCGCAGCCGAGTGTCGATCCGTTCCGCCGGCTGTTCACGGTTGAATTCGAGCCGAGCGACGCAACGCTGGTTGCCGGCGCCAGCGAGGCCGCAGTCCCGCTGGCTGCCGCTCTCGACCGTGGCGCGCTGTTTGCAGCCGCTCAGATGCAGGGTCTAGCCCAGCGCTGCGTCGATCTCGGTGTCGCCTATGCCAAGGAACGCCAGCAGTTCGGCAAGCCGATCGGCTCCTACCAGGCGGTCAAGCATCACCTCGCGACCGCCCAGGTGAAGATCGAGTTCGCTCGTCCGGTGCTGCATGCGGCAGCCGCCCAGCTCGAGCAGAGCGATCTCTACAGCCGCGCTCGCATCTCGCAGGCCAAGCTCGCCTGCACTGATGCCGCCGACGTCGCGGCTCGGACCTCGATCCAGGTGCATGGCGCCATGGGTTATTCCTGGGAGGTGGACGTCCACTTCTTCCTCAAGCGTGGGATCGCGTTGACCAGTTGGTGGGGCGGCACTGCCTTCCACCGCGAGCGCGTCGCAGCCCGCGTCTTTGCGCGTCCGCTCGGACCCGAACACACCTTTGCCGGAGAGGCCTGATATGCCAGAAGCCTATATCGTCGACGCCGTCCGCACGCCGGTCGGCCGCAAGAAGGGCTCGCTCGCCGCCCTGCATTCGGCAGACCTTGGTGCTCAGCCGATCAAGGCGCTGATCGCCCGCACCAGCATCGACCCGAACGCGGTCGATGACGTCATCTATGGCTGCACCGACACGATCGGCTCGCAGGCCGGCGACATCGCCCGCACCTGCTGGCTGGTGGCGGGTCTGCCCGACCATGTGCCTGGTGTAACCGTCGACCGCCAGTGCGGTTCGGCACAGCAGGCGGTGCACTTCGCCGCGCAGGCGGTGATGAGCGGTACGCAGGAGCTGGTGATTGCCGGCGGAGTGCAGAACATGAACATGATCCCGATGGCGTCGGCCATGCTGGTCGGGCCGCAGTTCGGCTTCCCCGATCCGTTCAGCACCTCGCCGGGCTGGCGCGCCCGCTACGGCGACCAGGAGGTCAGCCAGTTTCGCTCGGCCGAAATGATCGCCGAGAAGTGGCAGTGCAGCCGCGACGAGATGGAGCAGTTCGCGCTGGAGAGCCACCAGCGCGCCATTGCCGCCATCGACGCGGGCCGGTTCACCAATGAGATCGTGCCGGTCGGCGACTTCGCCGTGGACGAGACGCCGCGCCGCGACACATCGCTCGACAGGATGGCGACGTTGAAGACGCTGGTCGAAGGCGGTCGCGTGCATGCCGGCGTCGCCAGCCAGAACGCCGATGCGGCGGCTGCACTGCTGATCGCCTCGGAACAGGCGGTGAAGGACCACAACCTCAAGCCGCGCGCCCGCATCCACCACATCAGCGTGCGCGGCGACGACCCGGTCTGGATGTTGACAGCGCCGATCCCGGCGACGCGCCATGCGCTTATGAAGACCGGCCTGAAGATCGAGGACATCGACCTGTTCGAGTGCAACGAGGCCTTTGCCTCGGTCCCGCTCGCCTGGATCAAGGACCTTGGCATTCCACGGGACAAGGTGAACGTCAATGGCGGCGCGATCGCACTCGGCCATCCGCTCGGCGCCACCGGCGCGCGCATCATGACCACGATGCTGAACGAACTCGAGCGCCGCAACGGCCGCTATGCGCTGCAGACCATGTGCGAAGGCGGCGGCCAGGCCAACGTGACCATCATCGAGAGGCTCTGACCATGCCGTGCTATGCCTTTGAAGGCATCGTGCCGGTGGTCGACCCCACTGCTTACCTGCATCCGACGGCTGTGCTGATCGGTGACGTGACCATCGGGCCGCGCTGCTACATCGGCCCCGGGGCGTCGCTGCGGGGCGATTTCGGCCGCATCACAGTCATCGGCGATGCCAGCGTGCAGGACAATTGCACCTTGCACACCGGCTCGGGCTCGGACTGCATCGTCGGCCGCGGCGCGACCGTAGGCCACGGCGCCATCCTGCATGGCTGCACGGTGGGCGAGAATGCACTTATCGGCATGAATGCCGTGGTGCTCGACGGCGCCGTTATCGGCGACGACAGCCTGGTGGCAGCGCTCAGCCTGGTGAAGAACGAGGTGGTGACGCCTCAACGTAGCCTGATCGCCGGCAATCCAGCCAAGGTGATCAAGGAAATGCCGGAAGCCGCTATCATATGGCGCAACAATGGCGACGGTGAGTATCAGCGGCTGGCCGACCGGTCGCTTGCCGATCTCGTCGAATGCGAACCGCTCCGCGTCGCGGAACCTGGCCGCAAACGCAACACCGGCAAGGCGCGCGCTGTGCGCCTGTCGACCAAGACAAAGTGAGAAGGACTGACATGGCAGCGATCTGCGAAAACAGGGTTGTGATCGTCACCGGCGCCGGCCGCGGCCTCGGTCGCGCCTATGCGCTGGGCCTCGCGGCCGAAGGCGCGAAGGTCGTGGTCAACGATCTCGGCGTCGGCACTCATGGCGACGCGACGGCGGAGACGCCGGCGCAGCAGGTGGTCGACGAGATCAAGGCCATGGGCGGCCAGGCCGTCGCCAACTATGATGACGTCACCGATTTCGAGGCCGGCGGCCGCATCGTCAAGGCCGCACTCGACGCCTTTGGTGACCTGCATGCCGTGGTCAACAATGCCGGCTTCGTGCGCGACCGCATGTTCGTGTCATGCACGCCCGATGAATGGGACGCGGTGCTGCGCGTGCATCTGCGCGGCCATTTCTGCGTCAGCAGACACGCCGTCGACTATTGGCGCGCCCAGCAGAAGGCCGGCAAGACGGTCGACGCCCGCATCATCAACACCTCTTCGGGCGCCGGCCTGCAAGGTAGCGTCGGCCAGAGCGCCTATTCGGCGGCCAAGGGCGGCATCGCTTCGCTGACCCTGGTCCAAGCGGCAGAGCTGCGCCGCTACGGCATCACCGCCAACGGTCTTGCGCCGAATGCCCGCACGCGCATGACAGAGACCGCCTTTGCCGAGGCCATGCAGGCCAAGGACGGCGAGTTCGATATCTTCGCGCCTGAGAACACCGCACCCCTGGTTGCCTGGCTGTGCAGCTCGGCGTCGGCTGAAGTGACCGGCCAGATCTTCGAGCTGATCGGCGGCAAGATCCGCATCTGCCTCGGCTGGAACGACGGCCCTGAATTCGACAAGGGCAGCCGATGGGACGCAGCCGAGCTCGGCGACCGGATCAAGGAACTGGTGGCCACGCGTCCGGCACCGAAGGCGGTTTACGGGGCGTAGCCGAGCCACTGCGTCAGGAAGAACTGAAGGGCGTCGAGCAACCGGCGCCCTTTTCTTTGGTCAATGCAGTATCCCCGGGGATGCCGCATCCCGGGGGACGCGCAGTCTGGGCAACGCGGCCAAGAAAAAAGGGCGGCGCTTGCGCACCGGCCCTTGGGAAAAGTCTGCACCTGCCGCTCCGGACCCCGCATCGGAGGGCAGGCGCACGCGATCAGGCGTCTTGGGGGACCTCTTCGCGCAGAATGTTCTTGAGCACCTTGCCTTGCGGGCTGGTGGGCAGGGACGGACGGATCTCGACGCTGCGCGGGCACTTGTAGTTGGCCATGTTGGCGCGCGACCAGTCGATGATGTCCTTCTCGGTGGCGCTGGTGCCCGGGCGCAGCACGACATAAGCCTTGCCGACCTCGCCGAGACGCTCGTCTGCCACACCGATCACGGCAACGATGCCGATGGCCGGGTGCTGACTCAGGATGCGCTCGATCTCGGCCGGATAGCAGTTGAAGCCACCGGTGATGTACATGTCCTTGAGACGGTCCTCGATGCGCAGGTTGCCGTCGCTGTCGAAGTAACCGATATCGCCGGTGTGCAGCCAGCCCTCGGGGTCGATGGTCTTGGCCGTCGATTTTGGATCGTTGAAGTAGCCCTTCATGACGATGTAGCCGCGGATCACCACTTCGCCGGGCTTGCCGTCGGGCAGGAAATGGCCGTCGTCGCCCATGATACGGACTTCGACGCCGGGAGCTGCCTTGCCGGCAGTGTTGGCAATCACCTCATCCGGGTCCGACGCCAGGCACATGGTGCCGTAGCCGCCGCACTCGGTCAGCCCATAGCCGTTTACAACGCCGGCGAAGCCGAGTTCCTCGCGCATACGCCGGATGAGGATCGACGGCACGACCGCGCCGCCGGTGACGCCGAGGCGCAGGCTGGAGGTGTCGAATTTTGCCAGGTCCGGATGCTGGAGCATGCCCTGGAAGATGGCGGGCGGACCGGGGATGACGCTGATCTTCTCTTCGGCGACGCGCTTGAGGATTTCGCCGGCATCATAGGTGAGATGCGGCATCAGAACCGCGCCACGCATCAGCGAAACGATGGCGCCGGAGCGATAGCCGAAGGCGTGGAAGAAAGGGGGGATGACCAGGATGCGGTCATGCTCGCGGATACCGACACGCGTTGCCCAGGCATCGATCGCCTGAAGGCACTGCTGGTGACCGTACATGACGCCCTTGGGATAACCCGTGGTGCCCGAGGTGAACAGCATGTCGCAGAGATCGTCCGGACCGACAGTGGCCTCGCGTGCGGCAAGCTCGGCATCGCTGATGCTGTCGCCCGATGCAACGAAGCTCTCCCAGTCGCGATCGCCTTTGCTGCCGTCGCCGATGACGACCACTTCGCGCAGCAGGTCGCGCGTCTCGGCACGGAGCTGGTCAGGGTAATAGGTGTTGAGGAAGTCGCCGACCGAAAACAGAACCGAGGTGCCGCTGCGCTTGACCAGCTCGGCGATCTCCGCGCCCTTGAAGCGGGTGGAGGCGGGAATGAGCACGGCGCCTGCGGTGACGAGGCCAAGGGCTGTGGCGAACCATTTCCAGGTGTTGGGCGCCCAGACCATGATGCGGTCGCCCTTCTCGACACCGGCTGCGATCATCGCCTTGGCGACGCGCTTGCGCATCGCGTCGAGCTCGACGAAGTTCAGCACGACGCCATTGTCCTCAACGGCCGTGCGTGTGCCATAGAGCTCGGCGGCGCGCGCGCAGAGGGCAGGAATGGTGGTGAACTTCCAGTCGGCGTCTTCTGAGATCATCTGTCTACCTGGAGGCACTGGGCCTGTTCGACGGTATGGCGGCCGCGGACGGTCACCGGGCTAGTTTGGCGGGAACATAGGCGTCGGCGGGCGGCCAGCATCGTCCGAAGAGACGAATAAACCTTACGGCGACCGACATAAAGGCTGTAGGACTGCGTACAGACGCGCGCGACGGACCATGCCTGGAGTTATGACATGAGCAATGCCCCGCAACCTGTTGGCTCGACCTTCGAGGGCAGGGTCGTCATCGTGACCGGCGGCACCAAGGGCATTGGCCGGGCGATCGCCGAGGGTTTTCTCGGCGCGGGCGCAACCGTCGTCGTCTGCGCACGCACCGAGCCGGACAGCCTGCCGCATTCGAACGGCAACAGGGCGATCTTCATGCAATGCGACGTGCGCACGGCCCAGGCCTGCAAGGAGCTGGTCGACCGTGTCGGCGAGGAGCATGGCCGTATCGACGTGCTGGTCAACAACGCCGGCGGCTCGCCCCATGTCGACGCAGCGACGGTATCGCCGCGCTTCTCCGACGCCATCGTCAATCTCAACCTGATGGCGCCCGTCTACATGTCGCAGGCCGTTTACCACTGGATGGCGAGGCTGCCGGAAGGCGGCAACATCATCAACATCGCCAGCGTGTCCGGCCGCCGGCCGTCGCCAGGCACCTCGGTCTACGGCGCGGCCAAGGCCGGCCTGCTCAGCCTGACCACCAGCCTTGCGCAGGAATGGGCGCCCAAGGTGCGCGTCAACGCCATCATCGTCGGCCTCGTCGAGACCGAAAAAGCCGATGAGACCTATGGCTCACGCGAGGCACAGCAGGCGATTGCCGCCTCGGTGCCGATGAAGCGCATGGGGCGTGGAGACGACATCGCCCGCGCCGCCCTCTACCTCGCCAGTCCGACGGCGACCTTCGTCACCGGTGCGCAGCTCGAGGTGCATGGCGGCGGCGAGACACCGCTGTTCCTCGACCTGATCAAGCGTTACGCGCCGGACGCGAACTGACCGTGGCCGATCGCGCGGAAGTATCTGGTGCCGCGCCCGATCACGACCGGCTGGTCGAACTGCTCTATGCCGGTATCGGCGAAGCAAAGCCCTTCGACAGTTTTCTCAAGGGGTTGCGGGCATCGGTTGATGCTGAAAGCAGTACGCTGATCATCGAGCGCCAGCGCCGCGACCGACCGGGTGCGATCTATTCCGGGGCGGCGTCGGAAGAGCGCATCGCGCGCTACAACGACCTCTACACGCAAGACCCGTTCATCGACCTGCCGCTCGGCAAGGTGACGACGCTTGCCGAGCTTGTCGGCGAGGGAGGATTTTCCCGCTCGGAATTCATGACGAGTTTCATGACCGGCTCCGGCTGGATGCATGTCGTGGGCGCCGATATTGTCGAGCCCTCGGGGGCGCGGGTGCGGATGCGCGCGACACGCGTGCTGGGGCGGGACAATTTCGGCAGCGCCGAGCGCGAGACGTTCCGCAGACTGTTGCCGCATCTGACGCAGGCGATGGGGCTGTTTCTCAGGCTCAACGGGCTCGAGGCTGAGCGCGAGCTGTTTGCCGGCGCGCTGGGAAGATTGGCCGTGGGCGCCATCATCGTCGACCGCGACTGCCGTATCCTCCAGGCAACGCCGCAGGCCGAGGCGATCCTGGCCGAGAAGGACGTGCTGAAGAACGATCGCGGCAGGCTGCGCCTGCTCGACGAGGCCGGACCGAGCGGTGCGTTCACCACGGCGGTGGCCGAGATTGCCGAGACGAGCGACGCCTCCTTTGCCGGCTCGCGCGCGTTTTCGATTCATCGTTCCTGCGGCGAGGCGCTCGGGCTCGTCGTCAGGCCGGCACCGCATTCGGCCAAGCTGCATGCGCCGCTGCGCGGCGCGGCACTCGTCATCATCGCCGACGCCGGCAGCAACGTTGCGCCGCAGCCTGCGGTGCTTGTCAGGCTGTTTAGCCTGACGCCGGCAGAAGCGGAGCTTGCGGCGCTGATGGGGCAGGGTCTCGACCTCGACGATGCCAGTGCCACGCTCGGCATCACCAAGAACACCGCCAAGGCGCATTTGCGCATGGTGTTTTCCAAGACCGGAGTGAGCAGGCAGAGTGAGCTCGTGCGGCTGCTGCTGCGCTCGGTCGACGAGCTGAGCTAACGGCCAACCGCAATTTCTGGGCTCGCCCGTTCGAACGATGCCTCAGGGCCCTGTTCTGCGCGATGCTGCGATCGTTGCAGGACGTGGAGGAGCGCGGAATGTCCATTGAGGTCGACGAGCTGGTGGCGGACACGCGAGCGGCGATGCGCCGGCTGGCGAAGTCGGTGGTGATCCTGACCACAAGCCATCAAGGCCAGCGGCTGGCCATGGCCGCGACCGCTGTCGACAGCCTGAGCATGGAGCCGCCGTCACTGCTCGCCTGCGTCAACCGGAGCGCCTCGATCTTCGCCGCGTTCCAGGCGAAAGTACCATTCTGTGTCAACATATTGGGACGAAATCATGAAGCATTGGCGCAACGTTGTGGCGGCCAGGTGAAGGGCGAGGCGCGCTTCGCCGAGGGTGACTGGCGCGAGCGCCAGGGCATTCCTTATCTTGGCGACGCCCAAGCCAACATCTTCTGCGCCAATGACGGAGAATTCTATTATGGTACCCATGGCGTGTTCGTTGGGCGGGTTACCGACGTCGCACTGTTCGGCAGCATCGAGCCGCTGATCTATGCCGACGCCCGCTACGTCGGCGCGCATCTGGCAATGTGATACAAAGTGATACAAACGCCTATCGACCAGGCAGCGGAAAGGCCCGATGGTTGTGCCGGCCTTTGTCATTTCCGGTGCGGGAAAAGGCGGCCGGCTCCTGGGTGCCGACCGCTGGTAACCTATTCGGCGGCAGCGACGCGCAGCTTCTTGCCGCGGAAATGCGGGATCACCTCGCTGCCAATCAGCTCGATCGTCTCCATGATCGCTTCATGCGGCACGGTGCCCATCTGCGACAGGAACATGATCTCGTCGGCACCGGCCTCGAACAGGCGCTCGACATAGCGGATACAATCCTCTGGCGTGCCATAGGCGTCGTTGATGTCGTCGAGATAACCATAGGCCTGCGGATTGTAGGCGATCTTGTCTTCGCCGAGCTTGGCGAACTTGTGCTCGCGCACCTTGTCGAGCGCCGCCAGATGCTCTTCCGGGCTCATGTCGTCGACCTCAGGCTTGGGACCGCCCTGATACCAGTGCGACAGCGCCTCGGCGAAGAAGCGCTGGCCACGCAAGCCGATGCGGCGGGCCTTGTCCCGGTCGCGCAGGACGATGGCCGGGCACAGGGCGGAGAGGTGCTCGGTCGGGCGGAATCCGACCTGGTCCTCTGGTTTGCGCTCGGCAAAGGCCTTCCGATAGGCATCGCTCTTGGTCTTGATCTCGTCGGGGCCGCCGAAACCCATGACCAGCGCACCGAGGCCACGCGAGCCGGCTGTCAACACCGCCTCCCAGCGTGTGCAGGCCATGTACATGCGCGGGTGCGGTTGCTGCAGCGGCTTGGGATGGACGGGGCGGGCTGGAAACCTGATGTACCGGCCGTCATGCTCGACCACTTCTTCGGTGAAGAGGCGCGGGATCAGATACATGCTCTCGTCGATCAGCGGCTGCAACTCGGCCAACTGGTAGCCAAAGGCACCGGCCTCCTGCTGGCTGCCGCCCTTGCCGACACCGAAATTGACGCGGCCATTCGACAGGATGTCGAGCATGGCGACACGTTCGGCGACCTTGATGGGATGGTTCATCGCCGGCGGCAGGCAGACGACGCCATGGCCGATCTCGAGCCTCTTCGTCTGGCCGGCGACAAAGGCGAGGAAGGTTTCCGGTGCCGACATGTGCGAATATTGCGTCAGGCCATGGTGCTCGACGCACCAGACCCCGTCGAAGCCGCTCCTGTCGAGCTGCACGCACTGTTCCACCATCTCGCGGAAAACCTGCTGCTCGGCCTCCCGATGGGTTTCGGCGATCTGCGCCTCGTAGATCATGGAAAATTTCACTGGCAGGATCCTCCGCTTGAGACAATTGCCCTTTCGGCATGAGCTGGAGTGTCCGGCTGGCAATCACGAAATTCATCGTTCGATCGGGTGAGGGCCGTTTTGCTGCTGATGGCATTGGGCCAGGCGAGGCAGCTGCTGGCTCAATTCAATGGTCCTTATGGACGATGCCTGCCAATCACGTTAGGCCGAAACGGCGGCATCGATTTCCGTGGAGACCAGACTATGACTTCCAGCATTCGCAGCCGGCGCGCCATTGTCGCCGCCCTGATGTCGTTCACCGCCCTGGCAGCTGCCGGCACGGCCAGGGCCGAAGAGACGATCAAGATCGGCGGCATCATGTCGCTGACCGGCGCGGGCGCCTCGATCGGCAAGAATGCCGAGGTCGCCTGGAAGCGTGCTGTCGACGACATCAACGCCGCCGGTGGCATTCTCGGCAAGAAGGTCGAGCTGGTGCTGGCCGACACGATGACCGACCCGACGCATGGCGTCAGCGAGATGCGCCGCCTCATCGAAAGCGAGAAGGTTGCGGCGGTAGTTGGCCCGGCAACCAGCCAGGAAACGACGCCGCTGATGCCGATCGGCACCGAAGCCAATATCGCCCAGGTTTCAAGCGCCGCCTCGACGCAGCTGACCCCGCAGGTCGGCCCGTACCACTTCTCCACCTCGCCGATCGGTGAGAACCAGATGATCCCCAACATCGCCTATGCGCTCGATACGCTGAAGCTGACCAAGCTGGCGCTGATCTCGGACAATGGCGGCATGTCGAAGGCGGCGGTGTCCGACATCGTCAACTACATGAAGGGCAAGGGCGTGGAGCCGGTCGCCATCCAGGAATTCGCCTTCCGCACCGAGGACATGACCCCGCAGCTGTTTTCGCTGCGAAACTCCGAGGCCGAAGCGGTGCTGCTGATCAACTCGATCGGCGACGACGCACGCAAGATGCTGGAAAATCGCTATGACATCGGCTGGGACGTTCCCGTGCTGGCGAGCCTGACCATGACCAACTACGCCGTCGGCAACGCCGCCACAATCGGCACCGAGCCGTTCGAGGGCGTGTATTCGGTGCAGTTCGAGGGCATGACCTTCTGCCCGGGCGACGCGCTCGGCGAGAAGCCGTTCGCCAAGTTCGCCGAGAAGGCCAAGGCCGATATTGCCGATCTCGACCGCATGGGCGGACCCTCGGCGCTGGTGCCCTATTACATCCAACCCTTCATCCTGGCTGCCGCCATGAACGGTTCGGGCAAGACCGACGGCAAGTCGGTTGCGGCCTGGATCGAGGCCAACGCCGGCGAGATCAAGACGCTGACGGGCAAACTGGCGGCCAGCGCCGACAACCACTTCCTGCCGTCGGTCGAGAGCCTCAAGGTCGTCAAGAACCCATACCAGCTGCGCGAGGACGGTCTCGTCGAACGTGCCGACTGCGCCCAGTAAGCAGCAGAACGGTTTCAACTTGCGAAAGGCGTCGCCGGTTTCCGGCGGCGCCTTTTTCATTGGCTCACCCGATCGAACGATGCGGCGAGTCTTGGGGCTGGCTTTCACTCCAGCCGAAGAAATGCCGCGGAGGTTGGTTATGGAATTGGCGCTCGATGCAGATATTGCCGCGATGGCGGAGGTCGTCGCCAGGCGGCCGCCACTCGACCTCGCCAATGTCGACATCCCGGCGTTGCGCGTTGCCGTGAACGCGGCGGGATGGCCGACGGAGCGCACCGAGATGGCCGCGGTCGAGAACATCACCGTTGCCGGCGGTGCCGGAGACATCCCGGCGCGACTCTACAAGCCACGTCAGGGCGAGGCATTGCCGCTGCTGGTCTTCCTGCATGGCGGCGGCTTCGTGCTGTGTTCGCTGGATACGCATGACAATTTCTGCCGGGCGCTGGCCAAGGCGGGCGATTGCGCGGTGCTGTCGATCGACTACCGGCTGGCGCCGGAACACAGGTTCCCGGCAGCCTACGAGGATGCTTTGGCGGCTCTGGAGTGGGCGGCGGCCAACGCTATCACGCTCGGCTGCGACGGCAGGAGGCTGGCGCTGGCCGGAGATAGTGCCGGGGGCAATCTGGCGGCAGCTGCCGCACTCCATGCCTCATCGGAGGTCCGCCTGAAACTGCGACACCTGTTGCTTTTCTATCCTGCTTCGGATCCCACGGCTTCCGGCACGAGTTACGACACTTTCCCGCAGACTCCATTCCTTAGCGCGGGAATGATGCGCTGGTACTGGCGGCAATATGTGGGTGAGCCGGCTGGCTTGGCAGATCCCCGTGTCGCGCTGCTTCGGTCCGTCGATCTTGCCGGGCTGCCGCAGACGACGATCGCCATTGCCGAATTCGATCCCTTGCGCAGTGAGGTCGAGGCCCTTTACACAGCGCTGGCCGAGTCCGGTGTTGATGTGGAAGCCAGGCGTTACGACGGTGTCTCGCACGGCTTTGCCAGCATGGTCGGATTGATCGGCAAAGCGCGGCTGGCGATCGACCACGGTGGCGCCAGGCTGCGCGATGCATTTGCCAGGAACGCCTGAGATGCTCGAGGCAAGGCTGGCGCGCGCCGAGGCAATGCTCGACATCATCGCGCTCGAGGCGCGCTATGCGCGCGCCTGGGACTGCGGCAATGGCAAGGCATGGGCCGATGTGTTCACTGCGGACGGCGTGTTCGAAATCGCGGCCGTCGGCGACCGCTCGGCGCTCAAGGTTGAGGGCAGGGAGCAACTGTCGGCTTTCTGCTTCGATTTCACGGCGAAATTCTCCGGCGTTCATGTGCCCGGTCTGCCGTTGCTCGACATCGACGGGGACGAGGCGACCGGGCACCTGCATTTCCAGTTCGTCGCCATCGGCCGGTTAACACCGAACCACACGATGAGCCGCACAGCTTGCGGCCAATATGACGTGCGTTATCGCAGGACCGAAAAGGGCTGGCGCATGGTCCATCGATTGGAAAAGGCGTTCAGCAGCGCACGAAGCGAATTCTTCGATTTCTGAGTGTTCAGCGCCTTTCCTCAAGTACCAGGTCAGCAGCGCGCCAGGCCAGCGCCATCACAGGGCCGTTGGTGTTACCCGATATCGGTGCCGGGATGACCGAGGCATCGATCACACGGAGGCCATCGACGCCATGGACGCGCAATCGCTCGTCGACGACGGCGTCGACGTCATTGCCCATCCGGCAAGTGCCGACCGCATGCAGCCCCGACACGAAGGTCGCGCGGAAGGCAGCGAGCATGTCGTCGTCCGATTGCACTGCTGGGCCAGGCCAAAGCTCCTGCTTCACGAAGGGCTGCAATGCAGGCTGGGCGACGAAGTCGCGCATGATGCGCATCATCGAAATGGCGGTGCGCCGGTCGTTTTCCGTCGCCAGCCAGTTCGGCCGGATCGGCGGCATGTCGCGCATGTCGGCCGAGCGGATGGTAATCTCGCCGCGGCTTTCCGGCCGCAGGGCATAGCCGATGATGGTGATGCCGGGCTCGGCCTCTAGCTTCAGGCGGCCTTGCAGCAGCCCACGGGCGAAGGTGTAGGGTGACAGCGATAGCTGCAGATCCGGATAGGTGACGTCTGACGAGGAGCGGACGAACGCGCCCATTTCGGACGCACCGAAGCTCATCAGCCCCGTGCCGGCGAGATAATAGCGCAGCACCTCGCCGACGAGGCGCAGGCCACTGAAGCTGCGGTTGTGGCCATGCATTCCGGCAAGGCGATAGGGCAGCGCCACAACGAGGTGTTCGGCAAAGTTGCGGCCGACGCCGGGCAATTCGGTCACAGTCTGGACGCCAGCCGCCGAAAGCACATCATGGCGGCCGACGCCTGACACCTGCAGCAGTTGCGGTGACTGGATCGCGCCGCAGGCAACGATGACCTCGCTTGCCGACCGGGCGGTGCGTTGGCGACCGCCCACGAGATATTCGACGCCGACTGCCCGACGACCGTCGAACAGGATACGCAGAACCTGCGCGCCGGTTTGGACGACGAGGTTCTTGCGCCGCATCGCCGGTCGGAGGAAGGCGCGGGCCGCGCTCATGCGCCGCCCCATGTGGTCGACCGTATGCGTGTAGGTGCCGACGCCATCGCGTCTGGCGCCGTTGAGGTCGTCGAGATGGTCGAGGCCGAGCGAAGCACCTGCATCGAGGATCGCCTGGCCGAGAGGGTCGGCGAGAGGACGAACGCTGACCTGCAAGGGACCATTGCCGCCCCTGATGACATCGCCACCAAGCTGATGGTTCTCGATCTTGCGGAAGACTGGCGCCATCTCGGTCCAGCTCCAGCCCGTGACGCCGAAGTCGGCCCAGCCGTCGTAGTCCTCGGGGGCGCCCCGGCAATAGAGCATTCCGTTGATCGAGCTCGATCCGCCAAGCCCGCGGCCGCGCGCCCATGTCTCGGCTTCCGGCCGACCTTCTTCATGCTCGACAGGAAAGTTCCATGAGCGTTTCGGATGCTTCGTCAGCTTGACCCATCCCCGGGGCATCCGGACCAAGGGATGAAGGTCCGATGGTCCGGCCTCGAGGACAAGCACCCTATGTCCCGGGTCTTCGCTTAGCCTGTTGGCCACCACACAGCCGGCCGAGCCGGCGCCAACGATGATCGTGTCGAATTCTCTCATGCCGCGATGTCTTGCGCGTGCGCGTCGGCTCGCATCCTGCAAACGAACTAGCCCAGGCAAGCGTTGTTCAGGCTCAGGCCGACATATGCGGTAGTCCGCATGGACGATGTTCGGCTCGCCTGCATCCTGTGATTTCTCCTTGAGGAGTCGTCACGCCATGCCGCGTGGCGGCCTTGCGCGCACATCAATGCCGGCGCGCATCCAGACCGGCACCAAAGCCTACGTTCCTGGGGAGGAATGACATGAAGAAATCCATTCTCGCGGCAGCTTTGCTGCTGTCGACCGCGCTGACTGCCGCAGCACAGGACACCAGCGTCAAGCTCGGCGTGCTCAACGACCAGAGCTCTTCCTTCTCCGCGCTCGGCGGCACCGAGGTGACCGAGGCAGTCAAGCTGGCAATCTCCGACTTTGGCGGTCAGGTGCTGGGCAAGCCGATCGAACTGGTCTCGGCCGATCATCAGAACAAGCCCGAGATCGCACTGTCCATCGCCCGCGAATGGCTGGAGCGCGACAATGTCGACGCGCTGTTCGATGTCGCCAATTCGGCAATCGCGCTTTCGGTCAACAACCTTTTGGGCGAACAGAAGAAGCTCGGCTTCTTCGTCTCGCCGATGACCGACAAGATGACCGAGGCCGACTGCAACGGCTACGGCATGGCCTGGGCATACGACGCCTATTCGCAGGTGCGTTCGTCGGTCAGCGCCCAGCTCAAGGCCGGTGGCGAGACCTGGTTCATCCTGTCGCCCGACTATGAAGCCGGCAAGGTGCTGGAAGCCGGCGTGAAGACCGCCGTCGAGGAAGAAGGCGGCAAGATACTGGGTTCGGTGCGGGCGCCGCTCGGCACCACCGACTTCTCGTCCTACATCCTGCAGGCCCAGGCCTCGGGCGCCAAGGTTCTGGCGCTGACGGTCAATGGTCCTGAACTGGTCAATGCGCTCAAGCAGGTCCAGGAGTTCGGCCTGATCGACCAGGGCATGCGCGTGGCGCTGACCGTGCTGCACCAGTCGGATGCGCGCGCCATCGGCCTTGAAGCGCTAAAGGGCATCCAGTTTGCCGCCGCCTGGTATTGGAACACCGACGACGCTTCCAAGCACTTCAAGGAAGAGATGCAGAAGAAGACCGGCAATGCTCCGGGCTGGGTTGCGGCCGGTGCCTATTCCGCAGCGACCAATTACCTGAACGCCGTCAAGGCCGCCGGTACCGACGAGCCGACCGCGGTGCTCGCCAAGCTGCGCGAAGGCAAGATCAACGACCTGTTCGCAAAGAATGCGACGCTGCTGCCCAACGGTCGCCTCGTGCATGACATGCAGCTGCTTGAGGTGCGTGCGCCCGGCGAGGCATCCGATGCGCAGGACGTGTTCAAGGTCGTGACCACCGTTCCTGCCGACATCGCCTTCCGCTCGATCGACAAGAGCGCCTGCAAGCTGGCCAAAGGCTGATCAGACAGCGCCGGACGGCACGCTCGCCGTCCGGCGCGTCCACCCGATGGGAGTGACGACTTGCCCGGCTATCTGATCTTCGAGATCGAAATTACCGACGAGGCCGCCTGGCAGCACTATCGCGAGGTCGCCGGGCCGATCATGGCCGCCGGCGGCGGGCGTTTCGTCTTGTCGGGCGATCGAATCGAAAGCCTCGAAGGCGGCTGGCAGCCGGCGACGATCTCGGTGGTCGAATTCCCGAGCGCTGACGCGGCGCGCCAATTCTACCATTCTGACGACTACCAGAAGGTGGTGGCGCTCAGGCAGCTGGCATCACGCGGCAAGGGCATTCTCGTCGACGTGTGACGGGCGCCCCGTGCCGCATATTTCCTAGAGTACGTGGAGGACAAGGTGCAGCAAGGCACTGCGGACGACTACATCATCGAGGCGTCCGGGCTGAGCCGGTATTTCTATGGCTTCGCCGCCGTAAAAGACGTCGACCTCAAGGTCCGGCGCAATACCATCCACGCCCTGATCGGCCCCAACGGCGCCGGCAAGACGACGACCTTCAACCTGATCACCAAGTTCCTGCAGCCCAGCGAAGGTACGATCCGATACAACGGCGAGGACATCACCGCGCTGAAGCCGGAAGAGGTGGCGCGCAAGGGCATCGTTCGATCGTTCCAGATTTCGGCGGTGTTTCCGCGCATGAGCGTGCGTGAAAACGTGCGCATGGCACTGCAGCGGCCGACGGGGACCTCCTATCGCTTCTGGCAAAGCGAACGCACGCTCGGCGTGCTCAACGATCGCATCGATGAACTGCTCGACGCTGTCGGCATGCTTTCCTATCGCAACCATGTCGCGGTCAATCTGCCTTACGGTCGCAAGCGCGCGCTGGAGATTGCCACGACGCTGGCGCTGGATCCCGAGATGCTGCTGCTCGACGAGCCGACCTCGGGCATGGGCCACGAGGACGTAGACCGCATCGCCGAACTGATCCGCAAGGTAGCAAGCGACCGCACTGTCCTGATGGTCGAGCACAATCTGTCGGTGGTTTCAGCCCTTTCCGACACCATCACCGTGCTGGCGCAGGGACGGGTGCTGGCCGAAGGCAACTACGAAACCGTGTCGCGCGATCCGCGCGTTGTCGAAGCCTATATCGGTGGCGCAGATGACTGAGACTTCCCAGGTGGTGCTCGACATCGCCGACCTGCATGCCTGGTACGGCGAGAGCAAGGCGCTCCACGGCATGAATTTCGACATCCGCGAGGGTGAACTCGTCACGCTGCTGGGCCGCAACGGCGCCGGCAAGACGACAGCGCTGCGCTGTATCATGGGCCTGGTGCGCAAGAAGACCGGTGTTATCACCTATCGCGGTGAGAACGTTGCGACGAGGGCGCCCGAGATCATCGCCCGGCGCGGCATCGCCTACTGTCCGGAGGAACGCGGCATCTTCTCGAGCCTGTCGGTGGCCGAGAATCTGGAGCTGCCGCCGGTCATAGCCAAGGGCGGCATGACGGTGGACGAGATCCTCGAGCTGTTCCCGAACCTCAAGGCGCGCTGGCAGAGCCCCGGCACCAAGCTGTCAGGCGGCGAGCAGCAGATGCTGGCCATCGGCCGCATCCTGCGCACGGGCGCCAAGCTTTTGATCTTCGACGAGCCGACCGAGGGCCTTGCGCCGGTCATCGTCAAGCAGATCGCCGTCGTGCTCGAGAAGCTGAAGGCGAGAGGCTTCACCATCCTTCTGGTCGAGCAGAACTTCCGCTTCGCTTCCAAGCTCGCCGACCGGCATTTCGTCGTCGACCACGGCAAGGTGGTCGAGCGCTTCAGCCGCGACGAACTCGCCGGCAATGAAGCCAAAATCCAAGCTTATCTCGGGGTGTGATGGCCATGATGGACCTGATTGGCGTTCCGCCAACCCTTCTTTTCGGCCAGCTTCTCGTCGGCCTCATCAACGGTTCGTTCTACGCCATGATGAGCCTGGGCGTGGCGATCATCTTCGGCATGTTGCGCATCGGCAACTTCGTCCATGGCGCGCAATACATGCTGGGGGCGTTCGGCGCCTGGTATCTCATGCGCTTGCCTGAACTGTTCCCGGGTCTTGGTCTGCCGTCGATCGGCTATTGGTGGGCGCTGGTCATCGTTCCGCTGGTGGTGGCTGTCATCGGCGCGCTGATGGAGCGCATCTTCATCCGCCGCGTCTACGATCTCGACCATGCCTACGGTCTGCTTTTGACCGTCGGCCTCGCCATGGCGATCGAGGGTGCCTTCAACGTCTATTACGGTGCCGCCGGCCAGATGTATGGCGTGCCGGAGTCTCTGAAAGGCGGCATCAATCTCGGATTCATGTTCCTGCCGATCTACCGCGCCTGGGTGATCGCTGCGGCAATCGTCGTCTGCTTCGGCACCTGGTACATGGTCGAGCGAACCAAGCTCGGCTCTTACCTCCGGGCCGCGACCGAAAATCCCGATCTCGTCCGTGCTTTCGGCATCAACGTGCCGCGCTTGTTGATGCTGACCTACGCGTTCGGTGTCGGTCTTGCCGGTTTCGCCGGCGTCATGGCAGCCCCGATCTACCAGGTCAGCCCGCAGATGGGGCAGGGCATGATCATCACCATCTTCGCCGTCGTGGTCATCGGCGGCATGGGCTCGATCTTCGGCGCCATCGTTTCCGGCCTGATGCTCGGCGTGATCGAGGGCCTGACCAAGGTCTTCTATCCGCAGGCCTCGGCAACCGTGATCTTCATCATCATGGCGCTGGTGCTGATCTTCCGCCCGGCTGGCCTGTTCGGCAAGGAGACGACGAGCCACTCGGTCGCCGACGTCTCGTCGGGCCGCTCCGGCAGCTTCCTCGAGAACGGTCGCCTGTGGCTCGCGATCTTCACGGTCGGCGGTGTGGCGTTGCCGTTCCTGGTCTACCCGGTCATGGGCATGAAGATCCTGGTGCTGGCGCTGTTCGCGCTCGCCTACAATCTGATCTTCGGCTATGTCGGCCTGCTCGCCTTTGGCCACGCCGCCTTCTACGGCTCGTCGGCCTATGTTACCGCGCACGCCGCCGCTGCCTGGGGGCTGCCGCCGGAACTCAGCATCCTGGCGGGCGTGGCTGTCGCAACCGCAATCGGCGCGTTGTTCGGCTGGTTGGCGATCCGCCGGCAGGGGCTCTACTTCGCCATGATCACGCTGGCGCTGGCGCAGATCATCTATTTCTACGGAGTGCAGGCGCCATGGACCCATGGCGAGGACGGCATCCAGTCGGTGCCGCGCGGCATGCTGTTCGGCGTCATCGATCTCTCCAACACGCTGAACATGTACTACGTGACCCTCGCCGTGTTCCTGGCCGGCTTCGCCTTCATCTACCGCATCATCCACTCGCCGTTCGGCCAGACGTTGAAGTCGATCCGCGAGAACGAGCCGCGAGCCATTTCGCTCGGCTATTCGACCGACCGGTTCAAGCTGATCGCATTCACGCTTTCGGCGATGCTGTCGGGCGTAGCAGGCGGCCTCAAGGCGATCATCTTCCAGCTGGCGTCGCTGGCCGACGTCTTCTTCATGACCTCGGCCGACGTGCTGCTGATGACGCTGATCGGCGGCGTCGGCACGCTGCTTGGACCGGTGGTCGGTGCGGCAGTGCTGGTGACGCTGCAACGCGAGCTGGCCACCCTCGGTGCCTGGGTCGTGGTGGTGCAGGGCATCATATTCGTTCTCTGCGTGCTGTTCCTGCGCAAGGGCATCATCGGCACGCTGGAGGAATTCCTGGCGAACCGCGCCGAGCGCAAGGCCCAGCAGACGGCCGACCACACCGAGGCCACCACCAAAATCACGGCAGCACCATGAGCGCGCCGTCGACTCTGGTCATCGGCATGGGGCCTGGGCTTGGCCAGGCTTTGGTGAAGAAGTTCGCGCGTGAAGGACATCGTGTTGCCTTTGTCGGCCGCCGCGCAGAAGCGATTGCACGCTACGAGCAGGAGCTGCGGGCCGAGGGCCTCGACGTTGCCGGATTTGTCGGCGACGCCGGCAAGCCCGAAGAGATGGACTATGTCCATGCGGCGATCCGCGAACGCTACGGCGATGCCGAGGCACTGATCTACAACGCCGCCATCATCGAGCCGGCGCGCTTCGTCACGCCGTCGCGGCTGGGCGAGGTGAAATACGGCACCGCCGACGGCTGGAAGTCGCATGGCGAGGCAGCCAGCATCGATTATGTCGTAGATGCTTTCAGGACCAACGTCGCGGGGGCGCTGCACGCGGCGCAGGCCGTTGTCCCAGGAATGATCGACCGCGGCCGCGGTACGATCCTGCTCACCGGTGGTGTGCTTGCCTTTGGCCCGTGGATCGAATGGGGCGTGACCTCACTCGGCAAGGCCGCCCTGCGCAGCCTCGGACACTCGTTGGCGAAGGAGCTTTCGCCTGAAGGTGTCCATGTCTCGACGGTGGCCATCCACGGCACGATGCAGGCCGGTACGTCCTACGATCACGACCTCGTCGCCGAAGCCTATTGGAAGCTGCATGTCCAGCCACGTGACGAGTGGCAGCCGGACTTCCATTTCAAGCAGGATGCCGAGGACGGCGGGGATCCGGACGCATGAGCGCGCCGGCGATCAGGTTTGACGACAAGCGGGTGCTTGTGACAGGGGGCGCCAGCGGCATCGGTGAGACGGTTGCAAGATTGCTGAGCGATCTCGGCGCTCGCGTGGTCATTGCCGACCTCAACCGCGATCAACTCGATCCGGCGGCGCAGCGCACCGCAGCAGCCGATGTCACCCAGGGCGACGTCGCAAGTGAGGACGATGCCGAGCGCATGGTCAGGGAAGCGATCACGGCTCTCGGCGGCCTCGATCTCGTTTTCAACTCTGCCGGCATCGGCGACGACCTCGTGCCGGTGCACGACCAGTCGGTGGAACGCTGGCAGCGCGTCATCGACGTCAACCTCAAGGGCACCTACCTGATGTGCCGCGCCGCATCGCGACCGATGCTCCGGCAGAGATGCGGCGCCATCGTGAATGTGTCGTCCATCGTCGGGCTCGGCGGCTTCCCGCGTCGCTCGGCCTATGCCGCGGCCAAGGCCGGGATCAATCACCTGACGCACACGCTGGCCTGCGAATGGGGTCCCTCGGGCATTCGCGTCAATGCGATCGCGCCGGCTTATACGCGCACGCCGATGGTTCAGGCTTTGCTCGAGCGCAAGGCATTCGACCCGACGATCCTGGAACGGCGTACGCCGCTTGGCCGACTGGCGCTGCCGGAAGAAATGGCGCGAGCCGCCGTGTTCCTGCTGTCGGACTGGGCGTCCTACATCACAGGCACGGTTCTGCCGGTCGATGGCGGCTGGAGCGCATTCGGTGGCGCGGGTGATGTGGTGTCCGCTTAGGGACAATGGCCAGGTGTAAGCTGCAATGCAAAAGGCCGCGCATTTGACGCGGCCTTTTGCGTTCTGGTAGCCCGCGTTCACTTGTTCCTGAAATCGTCCAGTCGGTTTTCGCGCAGCGCCAGCACCAGCTCGCGCTTGCGGATCTTGGCGGCCTCGACCGGCATGGTGTCGATGAAGTGGACGGCGCGCGGGGCCTTGTAGGCGGCAAGGCTCTCGCGGCAGTGGCGGATCAGCTCATCCGCGGTCGCGTCCTGTCCCTCTGCCTTCACGATGACCGCGACCGGGATTTCGCCCTTGCTCTCGTCGGGCGCGCCGACCACCGCGCACATGGCGACCGCCGGATGCTTGTAGAGCAGGGCCTCGATTTCCAGCGGATAGACATTGTGGCCGCCGGCGATGATGACGTCCTTCTTGCGGTCGACGATGAACAGGTAGCCGTCCTCGTCGACGTAACCGAGGTCGCCCGACTTCCAGCCGCCATTGCCGAAGGCCTCGGCAGACGCCTTTTCGTCCATCCAGTAGCCTTGGGCGACGCAATCGCCCGAGATGATGACCTCGCCGATCTGACCCTGTGGGACGGCGTTGCCTTCGTCGTCGACGATCGAGATACGCGAGCTGCCGACGGGCAGGCCGGCGGAGCCTGGCTTCCGGATGCCTGCCGTCGGCTCCATGACGTTCTGGCCGCTGGTTTCGGTCGAGCCGTAAACTTGCGTGACGCGGGCGCCCGACAACTCCTCGAAGCGTCGGATGACCGGCTGAGGCACCGGCGAGCCGCCCGTCGTGCAGATGCGCAGCGACGACAGATCGTGCTTGGCCGGATCGACCTCGTTGACCATGTAGACATACATGGTCGGCGTGCCGCCGAAATAGGTAGCCTTGTATTCGCCGATTTCGGAAAGCACGCGCTGGGTATCCCAGCGCTCGTGCAGGACGATGGTGCCACCGGTGTACAGGCAGAGGTTGAGCGTCACGGTCAGGCCGAAATTGGTGAACAGCGGCACGGCGCAGAGATAGACTTCCTCGGCAAAGCGCGTGCGGTGCGATACCATCATGTCGCGCAGTGTCGAGCACTGGTTGAACTGCGATTGCGCGGCGCCCTTGGGCGCGCCGGTCGTGCCGGAGGTGAAGAACAGGGCGCAGATGTCGTCCATGTGGCAAGCGACGTCTTCGAATGTCGCGGGTGCCGTGGCCATCAGCGAGGTGAGGTCGTCGGTGCTGCCGTCGCCCGAAACGACCAGGCAATGGGCGAGATCGGCGAACTCGGCCCTGATCTCGGAAAAATAGGGCCAGGTCGAGCTGTCAGCGACGAGCGCCTTCATGCCGGTCTGGGCAACGATCTTGCGCAGCTCGGCGTGGCGGAACATGGCGCTGAGCGGGGCCGGGATCGCGCCGAGGCGCTGACAGGCCCAGAAGCCGATCGCCATCATCGGCGTGCTCGGCAGATAGAGCCCGACGCGGTCACCCTTGGCCACGCCGCGCGCCTTGAGCACATTTGCCAGCTGTGCCGTCAGTTCGGCGAAGCGGGCATAGGTGATCGTCTCCTTGTCGGAGATGATGAAGTTGCGCTCGCCGATCAGCCGTGCGTTCCGCGCCAGCACCTGGCTCAGGATTTCCATGCTCGTATTTCCTGCAGTCGAAATTGGGATTTTGTGGCGACTAGAGAACTTGCCCGCATGAGCAGGCATCGTCTGCACAGACTAAGCCAGTCCGGGCGCGCCGGTCATGAAATCAGGATGCCGCCATCGATGGGCAACTGGTGACCGGTCATTTTCCGTGACTCGTCCGAGGCTAGATAAAGTGCTGCGTTGGCGACATCGACCGGTTCGGCGATGCCGAGCAGATAGGCGTCGAACTGTGCCTTGAGATGCGGCTCGCGCTCGAAGAAGCCGAGGACTCGGTCGGTGGCGACCGCGCCCGGCACCAGCACGTTGACGCGAATATTGTCCTTGGCGAATTCCACTGCCATCGAGCGGGTGAGCGAGATGACGCCACCCTTGGCCGCCGAGTAGGCGTCGCGGTTGGGGATGCCCATGGCGCCGACGATCGACGAGCAATTGATGATCGAGCCGCCGCCAGACCGCTGCATCAGGGGAATCGCGTTGCGGCAGCAGACCCAGGTGCCGAACAGGTCGAGCTTGATGCAGCGCCAGAACTCCTCGAACGGCGCAACCGTCACCGGGCCGTCGGCTGAACTCGAGCCGCCGGCGTTGTTGTAGAGCACGTCGAGCCGACCCCAGGCGTTCATCACCAGCTTGAACGCCGCCTCGACGCTGTCAGGCTCGGTGACGTCTGTCTCGACATAGAGTGCTGTGCCTCCCGATGTATTGATGGAGGAGGCGATGGCCTCGCCCTTGTCGCGGCTGCGGCCGGCCACCGCCACCTTGGCGCCTTCACGTGCAAAGAGCCGCGCCGCAGCCTCGCCAATGCCGCCGGTCGCGCCTGAAATGAATGCCACTTTGCCTGCCAGACGGGCCATGATGATCTCCTCGAAACGTTATCCGCGAACCTGCGCGCCCGGGCGCCTTCAACATCGTCCGAAGGGACTAAGATTGCCGGACATTTCAGCGGCTTGGCGGCCAAAATGCGTGCAGCCTTGTGACTAGTCCCATCAGACGATGTTAGCGGTCTGCCCCTGTCCCATTCCTTGCTTCGATTGAAGAAATTGGCAGTGCCGAAATGGCAGCAACAAGCGGCGTATCGAAATGAAGGCAGTGATCTGCAAGGAGTTCGCCCCGAGGGCGCAGCTCAGGATCGAAGAGGTCCCTGAACCGGTGGTGAAACCGGGCCAGGTGGTCATCCGCATCGAGGCATGCGGCATCAACTTCTTCGACGGACTGATGGTCGAGGGCAAGTATCAAACCAAGCCCGAGCGACCCTTCACGCCGGGCAGCGAAGCCGCCGGCACGATCATCGCGGTCGGCGATGGTGTCGAGCGTCTGAAGGTCGGCGCGCGCGTGTTGGCCTTTGCCGGCATCGGTGGTTATGGCGAGCAGGTCGCGGTCGATGCCTGGAAGGTGTTTCCGATCCCCGCCGAGATGAGCTTCGTCGAAGCCGCCGGCTTCCTGATCACCTATGCGACATCGCACCATGCCCTCAAGGATCGTGCGCAGATCAGGCCGGGCGAAACGATGTTGGTTCTCGGCGCTGCCGGCGGCGTCGGGCTGACAGCGGTCGAGCTCGGCAAGCAGATGGGTGCGCGCGTCATTGCTGCCGCCTCCAGCGACGAGAAGTTGGCGCTATGCCGCGAATACGGGGCCGACGAGACGATCAACTATTCGACCGAGGACCTGCGCCAGCGGCTCAAGGAACTGACGGACGGGCAGGGCGTCGACGTGGTCTATGATCCCGTCGGTGGCAACATGACGGAAACGGCGGTGCGCGGTCTGGCACTTTTCGGCCGGCTGCTGGTGATCGGCTTTGCCGCCGGCGACATCCCCAAGATCGCGCTCAACCTTTTGCTGCTCAAGCAGTCGGCTTTGATCGGTGTGTTCTGGGGCGCCTATGCACGCTCGGCGCCGGAGAAGAATGCCGAGAATATCGCCGAGCTGATGGACTGGTTCGCCAAGGGCAAGCTCAGGCCGCATATCTCGGCCGCATATCCGCTCGATCGCTTCGCCGAAGCGCTCGACGTCGTCATGGAGCGCGCCGTCAAAGGCAAGGTCGTGCTGGTGACGGGCAATTCAGGACATAGCAAGGAAGGAGTGCCGGCATGACCGAGCTGCTCGCAAGGACCGTTTCGGTCGCAAAGCAAGGCAACATTCTGGTCGCCACGGTCGACAACCCTCCCGTCAACGCGCTGTCGCATTCGGTCCGGTCCGGGCTGATCGCGGCAGTGAAGGCACTGGAAAGCGATGCCGAGGCGCGCGCCATGGTCATCGTCTGCGAAGGTCGCACTTTTATCGCCGGCGCCGATATCCACGAGTTCAAGAAACCGATGGTGGCGCCGTTGCTGGGAGAGGTTATCGATACGCTCGACGCTGCAACCAAGCCCATAGTCGCCGCCATCCATGGCACCGCACTCGGCGGCGGCCTTGAAATTGGGCTTGCCTGCAGCTACCGCATCGCCCTCGAAGGCTCGAAAGTCGGCCTGCCGGAAGTCAAGCTCGGCATCCTGCCGGGTTCGGGCGGCACGGTTCGACTGCCGCGCCTTGCCGGTGTCGAGCAGGCGCTGGCGATGATCAGCGAAGGCGGCCAGATTTCGGCGCGCGACGCCCTGGAAAAGGGCATCATCGACGAAGTCGTTTCGGGTGACCTCAAGGCTGCAGCAATCGCCTTCACGGGGAAGGTGATTGCCGACGGCGCCAGGCTGCGCCGTACCAGCGAACTGCCTGTGCCGGCATTCGACGCTGCCGTCCTGGAGACCAGCCGCGCTGCATTGGCCAAGAAATACAAAGGCTTCAAGGCACCTCTTGTTGCGGTTGACCTGATCAAGATGGTCACCGAAACGCCGGTCGCCGAGGCCATCGCGCTCGAATACAAGACCTGCAAAGAGCTGCTGGTCTCGCCGCAGTCCAAGGCGCTGCGCCACATCTTCGCCGCCGAGCGCGAGGCGCTGAAGATCGACGGCGTCGACGCCGAAGTGAAGCCGCGCGACGTCAAGAAGGTCGCTATCGTCGGGCCGGGTACCATGGGTCGGGGCATCGCCGCCTGCTTCCTCAATATCGGCATTCCGGTGACGTTGATCGGCATCACGGATGAAGGCCTGGCCTCCGCGGTCAAGGCGATCGGCAAGATCTATGAAGGCAGCGTCAAGCGCGGCAGCTTGTCGACCGAAGAGATGGAGCGCCGCATGGCGCTGCTGACGCCGACGACGTCCTATGACGGCATTGGCGACGTCGACCTGGTGATCGAGGCGGTGACCGAAGACATGGCGGTCAAGAAGGACGTGCTCGCCAAGCTCGATGCCGTGCTGCGCAACGACGCCATCATCGCCACCAACACCTCGTTCCTCGACATCGAGGAGCTGGCCGGATCGTCGGTGAACCCGGCGCGCGTCGCCGGCATGCATTTCTTCAACCCGGCCAATGTCATGAAGCTGCTTGAGAATGTGCGGGCAGCCAGGACCGCCGCCGATGTCCTGGCGACCACTACCGCATTGGGCAAGCGCCTCGGCAAGGTGCCTGTGATGGTCGGGCGCTCCGAAGGTTTCGTCGCCAATCGCATGCTTTCCAAGCGTACGCGCGAGGCTCAATTCCTGCTCGAGGACGGTGCGACGCCGCTACAGGTCGACCGCGTGCTAACCGCCTTCGGCTTCCCGATCGGCCCGTTCGCGCTGGCCGATCTCGCCGGCATGGACATCATGGCCGCAGCGCGGGCGGCACGCGTCGCCCGCATGTCGCTGCGCGAGCAGCAGTGCAATATCGTCGACAGGCTGGTGGCCGCTGGCCGCCTCGGCCAGAAGTCCGGCGCGGGCTATTACATCTATGACGAGAACCGCAAGGCCTCGAACGACCCCGCCGTTGACGAGCTGCTCGACGCGCACCGCAAGGAACGTGGTTTCACCGCGCGCGCCATTACCGACGACGAAATCCTCGAACGCTGCCTGTTTGCCATGGTCAACGAGGCGGCCAGGATCCTCGACGAGGGTGCGGCGGCACGGCCTGGCGACATCGACGTCATCTGGACCAATGGCTTCGGCTTCCCGACCTATCTGGGCGGCCCGATGTTCTACGCCGACCAGGTCGGCCTGCCGAAGGTCAAGGCGGCGCTCGACAAATATGCGGGCCTTGTGGGCGACCAATATTTCAAGCCGGCCGCGCTGATCGAGCGGCTGGTGGCCGAGGGCAAGGGCTTCTACGGCTGAGGCCGTATCCCTGCCGAAACAAAATGAAGAACAGACGGACTAGGATGCTATGAACAAGGAAATGGACCTGAAAGCGGTCGTCGCCCAGCTGCGCGACGGCATGACGATCGGCTTCGGCGGCTGGGGTCCGCGGCGCAAGCCGATGGCGCTGGTGCGCGAGATCCTGCGCTCGGACCTCAAGGACCTGACGCTGGTGGCTTATGGTGGGCCGGAAATCGGCATGCTTTGTGCTGCGGGCAAGGTCAAGAAGCTGATCTACGGCTTCGTGTCGCTCGACGCGATGCCGATCGAACCCTACTTCCGCAAGGCGCGCGAAGCCGGAGCGGTCGAGGTGTCGGAGCTGGACGAGGGCCTGCTGCTGCTCGGCCTGCAGGCAGCCGGCCACAACCTGCCGTTTGCGGCGACCCGCGTCGGCCTTGGCTCCGACGTCATGAAGTACAACCCGCACTTCAAGACGGTGAAGTCGCCCTATGACGACGGCGAAGTGCTGTTGGCGATGCCGGCGATCAAGCTCGACGTGGCGCTGATCCATGCGAGCCGCGCCGACCAGCTGGGCAACACCCAGACCGACGGTCCGGATCCGTTCTTCGATGGCCTGTTCGCTCGTGCCGCCGACAAGGTGTTCGTTACCACCGAGGTGCTGGTCGACCGCATCGGGGATGAACACTCCGACAAGGCCAAGAGCCAGCTGTTCGAACGCTGCCTGGTGACTGGCGTGGTGTCGGCACCGCTCGGTGCGCATCCGACGGCTGCGCATGAGGCCTATGGTTGGGACATGGGCCACCTCAAGGACTACGCCGCGTCAGCTGGTGAAGAGGGCGGCTGGCAGCGCTATTTCGACCAATATGTGAAGGGCGGCGAGGCCAGCTACGCCTCGAGCGTTGGCGGCGAAGCCAAGATCCGCGCCCTGCCGCTCCCCATTTTCTGATCGGACACGACATGACGACTGCAAAAGAATTCACGCTTGCCGAACTGATCGTAGCTGTCGGTGCACAGGCCTGGGCCTCCGATGGTGAGGTTCTCGCCACCGGCATCGGCCCGCTGCCGCGTCTTGCGGCCGGTCTTGCCAAGCTCACCTGCGCGCCCGGCATTATGATGACCGACGGCGAGGCCTATCTCGTCGAGGACCCGATCCCGCTCGGGCCGCGCGGCGACTACAAGCCGAAGTTTTCCGGCTGGATGCCTTACGGCAGGGTCTTCGACAGCGTCTGGAGCGGGCGCCGCCACGCCATGGTGACGCCAGTGCAGGTCGACCGCTACGGTCAGGGCAACATCTCCGCACTTGGCGGCGAGTTCCAGAAGCCTAAGGTCGCCATGCTTGGCGTCCGCGGCTTCCCCGGCAACTCGATCTGCCACAAGAATTCGATGTTCCTGCCCAGCCACTCCAAGCGCACCTTCGTCGAGGGTGAGGTCGATGTGGTGGCGAGCGTAGGCTACAACGCCAAGAACTGGCCGGAAGGCGCCAAGCCCGCCGACGTCAAGCTCGGCGTGGTCATCACCGACCTCTGCGTGTTGGATTTCAACGGTCCTGATCATGCGGCGCAGGTGCTGTCGCTGCATCCTGGCGTCACCTTCGAGCAGGTGCAGGACGCGACCGGCTTCCCGCTGCTGCGCGCCGAAGGCATGACCACCACCGCGGCGCCGACCGAGAAGCAGATGGCGATCATCGCCAGGCTCGACCCGCACAATGTCCGTGCCACCGTCCTGAAGGGCAATCCTCCCGGCGTCCGCGCCGCCTGACGAACCCGCCGCCGGCACTCGCTGCCGGCGGCTCTTCCTGGAATGGCAGTGACGGACGCAAGATGGACTTCGAATACAGCGACAAGACAAAAAGCCTGCTCGAACGGCTTAATGCCTTCATGGATGAGCATGTCTATCCCAACGAGCGCCGCTATCACCAAGAGGTCGAAGCCGACCGCTGGGGCCATCCGCCTGTCTTGGAGGAACTCAAGGCCAGGGCCAAGGCGGCCAAGCTGTGGAACCTGTTCCTGCCGGGTTCCGCACATGGCGCGGGCCTGACCAACACCGAATATGCACCGCTCTGCGAAGTCATGGGCCGGGTGCATTTCTCGTCGCAGATATTCAACTGCTCGGCACCTGACACCGGCAACATCGAAACCATAGAGCGCTATGGCACCGAGGCGCAGAAGGCGCGCTGGTTGCCTGCCATGCTCGACGGTTCGATCCGCTCGGCCTTCGCCATGACCGAGCCTGACGTCGCTTCCAGCGACGCGACCAACATCCAGAGCTCGATTGTCCGCGACGGCGACGACTATGTCATCAACGGCCGCAAATGGTGGATTTCAGGTGTGGGCGACCGCCATTGCGAGCTGCTGATCTTCATGGGCAAGACCGATCCGGGTGCTGCCAAGCACCAGCAGCAGTCGATGATCCTGGTGCCGATGGACACGCCAGGCATCAAGGTGCTGCGGCCGATGACGGTGTTCGGCTACGACGACGCCCCGCACGGACACATGGATATGTTGTTCGAGAATGTGCGTGTGCCTGCATCCAACATGCTGCTCGGCGAAGGCCGCGGCTTTGAGATTGCGCAGGGGCGCCTCGGACCGGGACGTATTCATCACTGCATGCGTCTGATCGGTCTTGCCGAACGCTGCCTGGAGCTGATGTGCCGGCGGGTGAAGAGCCGCGTCGCCTTCGGCCGGCCGATCGGCGAACAGTCGGTGACGCTCGAGCGCATCGCCGAATCCCGCATCCTCATCGACCAGGCCAGGCTTCTGACGCTGAAGGCCGCCTATATGATGGACACCGTCGGCAACAAGGCGGCACGCGCCGAGATCGGCATGATCAAGGTGGCCGCCCCGAACATGGCCTGCAAGGTCATCGACTGGGCGATCCAGGCGCATGGCGCGGCCGGCGTGTCGCAGGATTTCGTGCTGGCCAACTATTATGCGCATGCCCGCAAGCTGCGCTTCGCCGATGGTCCCGACGAGGTGCACCGCAACCAGATCGGGCGCATCGAACTCGCCAAATACGTGGACTGAGCGGGAGGCGCGCCATGGATGCCAGCCGTTTCGTCGGCACCGAGCCACTCGCCGCCGACAGCAAGATCGACGTCGCGCGGCTGCATGCCTACCTCAAGGCCAACATCGATGGCTGCGAAGGCGAACTGACGGTCGAGCGCTTCCGCGGCGGCCAGTCCAACCCGACGATGCTGTTGTCCTTTGACGGCAAGCGCAAGCTGGTTCTTCGAAAGAAACCCGACGGCAAGCTGTTGCCCTCGGCGCATGCCGTCGACCGTGAATTCCGCGTCATCAGTGCCTTGCGCGACAGCGACGTGCCGGTTGCCGGTGCGCGGCTGCTCTGTGATGACGAGAGCATCGTCGGCGCCATGTTCTACATCATGGATTTCGTCGAGGGACGTTCGTTCTGGGCGCCTGCCTTGCCTGAGCAATCGCCTGCAGAACGCAAGGCGATCTACGTGGAGATGAACCGCGTCGCGGCCGCTCTCCACACCACTGATTACGAGGCTGTCGGGCTGGCGGATTTCGGCAAGCCAGGGGACTATGTGGCGCGCCAGGTGGCACGCTGGTCCAAGCAATATCGCGCCTCCGAGACCGAGACCATCGAAGCGATGGACCGGCTGATCGAATGGCTACCCGGCAACATTCCGCCGGAAACACGGACGTCGCTGATCCATGGCGACTTCCGCATCGACAACATGATCTTCCACCCGACAGAGGCGCGGGTGCTGGCTGTCGTCGATTGGGAACTGTCGACGCTGGGCGAGCCGATGGCCGACTTTGCCTATCACATGCTGACCTGGCGCCTGCCAAACCAGCCCTACCGCGGCCTGGCCGACCTCGACATTGCCGGCCTTGGCATTCCGGACGAGCGCAGCTACCGCGATGCCTATCTCAAGGCGACGAGGCAGGCAGGCGTGTCGGATCGCGATTGGTACGCTTATCTCGCCTACAGCCTGTTTCGCGTCGCCGGCATCCGCCAGGGCATCATGAAGCGCGTGGTCGACGGCAATGCGGCCAGCGCGCACGCTCGCGAGGCCGGCGCCTTGGCGCGGCCGGTGGCCGAATTCGGCTGGCATTATGCCGAACTGGCGATGAAATCATAAGGGAGGATCGACATGAGCGGACTGTATCCGGCCGAAGGAGCGGCCATCGTCATCGGTGGCAGCGGCGGCGTCGGCGCCGAGATTTGCCGGGTGCTGGCGCGCGACGGTTGCGACGTGGCGTTGACCTATCACAGCAACCAGGCCAAGGCGGAAGCTGCAGCCGAAGCGGTCCGCGGCGAGGGGCGCAATGCCTCCATCCACAAACTCAACATCGAGGACGTTGAGGCGACCCGCGCCTTCATCGACGGTGTGGCGGAAACCAATGGCGGCATCCATACGGTGGTCTATGCCGCCGGGCCGCTCGTACCGCTGATCCATCTCAGCAAGATTGAGCCCGAGCAGATGCGCAAGCACCTGATGCAGGACGCCTTCGGCTTCTTCAACGTGGTCCACTACGCCATCCCGCATCTGCGCAAGACGCGCGGTTCGATCGTCGCGTGCCAGAGTTCGGCGCAATATCGCTTTGCCGCCGCCGACGGCCTTTCGGTGGTGCCGAAATCGGCGGTGCATGCGCTGATGAAGGGCGTCGCAAAGGAAGAGGGGCGCTACGGTATCCGCTCCAATGGCGTAGCGCTCGGCATCATCGAGACCGGCCAGCACACGGAACTCAGCAAGCTCGGCTATATCGACGACAAGTACATGCAGGCGGCGGCCATGAACACACCGCTGCGCCGCAACGGCAAGGCCATGGACATCGCGGAAGCGGTGTCGTTCCTGGCCTCCAGCCGCGCCGGTTTCATCTCCGGTGAGGTCATCAATGTCGACGGCGGCTATCACGTCTGATCGCATCTGTGGCGCGGGTTCGGTTGCCCGCGCCGTTGCCTCTTCCGCATCGGCCGTTCGCAATCGATGCGTGTCATGGACCCGCCGTTAGTCTTTTCAGACGATGTTCGGCCGCCCCGTCGCTCCTAGCAAGTAGTTGGAAAACTTCGGTTCCGGGCGCTTCGCAGCAGAAAATATCCTCTGCGTTGCCTGCCTGGTTCCCTGCCGACAACAACTGTTCTGGAGCAATCCTTTGCGCGAAGCCGTCATCGTTTCCGTCGCCCGCACCCCCATCGGCAAGGCCTTCCGTGGCGCCTTCAACGACACTGAAGCACCGGCGCTGTCGGGCCACGCGGTGCGCGAGGCCGTCATTCGTGCCGGCATCGCCCCCGACGCCGTCGAGGACGTCATTATGGGCTGCTCGGCCCAGCAGGGCACGCAGGGCTACAATATCGGCCGCCTGACCGCAGCGGCCGCGGGACTGCCTGACAGCGTGCCCGGCATGTCGATCGACCGCATGTGCTCGTCGGGCCTGATGGCAGTGTCGATCGCGGCCAAGCAGATCATCGTCGACGGCATGGAAACCATCGTTGCCGGCGGCGTCGAATCGATCAGCCTGACGCAGAACAAGCATAAGAACAGTTATCGCTCGCGCTCGCAGGCCGTGACCTCGCAGTGGCCGCATATGTACATGACAATGATCGAGACCGCCGAGATCGTCGCCAGGAAATACGGCATCAGCCGCGAGGCCCAGGACGAGTTCTCTCTCGCCAGCCAGTTGCGCACGGCTGCCGCTCATCAGGCCGGCCGCTTCGACGACGAGATCGTGCCGATGGCCTCGCGCAAGATGGTGGTCAACAAGGACACCAACGAGACAAGCTTCCAGGACGTGACGCTGGCTCAGGACGAGGGTTTCCGCGCCGACACCAGTCTCGAGGGTTTGGCCAAGCTGAAGCCGGTCTTCGCGGACGGCGAGGTGATCAAGCTGGGCGAGTACGTGACCGCCGGCAATTCGTCGCAGCTGTCGGACGGTGCTGCCGCTCTGGTGGTCATGGAGGCAAAGCGCGCCGAACAACTCGGCCTCAAGCCGCTGGGCGCCTATCGCGGCATGGCGGTCGCCGGATGCGCGCCAGAGGAAATGGGCATCGGGCCGATCTTCGCGGTGCCGAAGCTGTTGCAGAAGCACGGCCTCAAGGTCAACGACATCGGCCTTTGGGAACTCAACGAAGCCTTCGCCAGCCAGGCGGTCTACTGCCGCGACACGCTCGGCATCGACCCGGAAAAACTCAACGTCAACGGCGGCGCCATCGCCGTCGGCCACCCGTTCGGCATGACCGGCGCGCGCACGGCCGGCCATGTGCTGATCGAGGGCCGGCGCCGCGGCGTGAAATACGGCGTCGTTACCATGTGCGTCGGCGGCGGCATGGGGGCTGCCGGCCTGTTTGAAATCTTCAACTGATCGCACAGAGTAGGGATATAGGAGCGCCCTTCGTCCCAATGGACGCACGGCGCTCCTTTGGGAGGGGACGATGACCGATCTCGGAATTGCACAGGGGCTCAAACCCATTCTGGGGCCTGCAACCCAGCTCGGCTTTGTCGTCCGCGACATCGAAAAGGCGATGCGCCACTGGATCGATGTTTTCGGCGTCGGTCCATTCATCTTCATGGAGCGCGGCGTCAGCCAGCCCGTCAGCACCACCTGGCATCGCGGCCAGCCGGTCGAGGTCGAGCTCAAGCTCGCCTTCGGCTACATGGGTGATGTGCAGATCGAGCTGATCGAGCAGACCAACAACGCCTCGTCACCCTACACGGACTTCCTGGCGGCCGGACGTGAGGGCCTGCAGCATCTGGGTTTCTGGGTGCATGACCATGCCGAGGCGACGGCTCGCGTCGAGGCTGCCGGCTATGAGCGCGACTACGAAATCCGCGTCGCCGGCCAGGACCAGTCGATCCTCTATTACCGCTCGCCTGACCTCTACGGACCGATGCTGGAGATCGTGCCGCCGATGTGGCGCCGATCGCGCCAGGCGGTGCTGGACCATATCCGCGCCTACGCCGGCACGCATCCGATCATCCGCTTCGACACCTACAGCGCCTTCATCCAGCATGCCGGCGTGACGTTCGACTGATTTCGCTGAAATTGCTGTCAGCCGCGGCCGTCGGAACAACCGGCGGCCCTTTGCTATTTGACCAGCTTTTCCAGCTCGTCGATCTGCTGGCGCAGTCCCGAGATGGTCTGGCGCACGGCTTCGGCATCGCGCGGCTGGTCGTGATGGGCACGCAGGCCGGCCAGAGCCATGTCGGCAATGATCTCGCCGATCTCCTGCGGTGTCTTGGCGCCTGATGGCGAGTACCAGCGCGATGTCCAGTTGGCCATGCCGATCACCGCGAAGGCGGTAACCTTGGGGTCGACGGTGCGGAACTCGCCGCCGGAGATGCCGTCTGAGATGCAGCGGACGTAGAAATCATAGATGTGGCGTCGGCCCTGGTTGTAGAGCGGGCCGAGCGCCTCGGGAATCTGGGTTTCGAGCCGCGACAGCAGGATGAAGCGCGAGCCGGAAGACAGGCGGCGGACGATGCCGTCGACGATCGCGCGGCGTAGCCGCTCGGACGCCGACAGGCCGGGCTCTGCCATCAGCTCCTGCAGTCGGTGTGACGGTGTCAGCGCTTCCGACTCGACGAGCGCCGCAAGCATTTCTTCCTTGTTGCGAAAATAGTGGTAGACGGCCGAGCGACCGAGGCCGAGCGCCTGGGCGATGTCGTTGATGCTGGTCTGGACGTAACCCTTGCTGTCGAACAGCTCGGCGGCGATGTCGATCAGCTGCTCGCGCACCAGCTCCTTGCGCGGATTGGTCGACGCGCGAGCCGAGCCGTCGCGATCGAGATATTCTGCGCCTGCGCTGCCATCCATCTGTGCCATACGCGCCATCCTGCTCAAATCAGCAACTCCACGCTTTGGATGTTCGACGCTGCGTTCGACAACCGGGGGTCGAATCGCCCAAAGCCCAGGCTACTGGCCGGATCGAATATAATACGCTTCGCGTTTCTGTAAGCCTGCCGCGATGCAGGATTTTCGTCGTCAGGCGTCAGTGTCATGATCTGGCTTCACCGGCCTCGCCGGAGATCGGCCGATAGAGCGGAGCACCGAACAGCGCGCGGCGCGATTGAGGCAGGCGTCCATCGGCATCGATGACGCCATAGCGGCTAGCCAGTTCGGTCGAATAGAAGGTGCCGCCGCTGAGCGTCATGGCGTCGCCGGCGGCATGGATCGCCGCCAGCACACGGCCGATGAAGAACGGCGTCTCGATATGCGGCAGGTTGCCGGCAGTGTCACCGACGACGCCACCTGCGGCGATGCCGGCAAGCGTGCGCTCGGTGCCGATCAGGCCCGGCCACAGTGAAATCGCTGCGACGTTGAAGGGGCGCAATTCGTGCGCCATGTCGTGGGCCAGCTTGTCCTGGCCGGCCTTGCCGACGCCGTAGGGCAGGCTGTGACGGTAGATCTTGCCGCCGGGGCCGGAGGTGTTGGCGATCAGGCCGGAGCGCTGGCGGACCATGATCGGGGCGGCGAAGTGGCTTGCCGCATAGCTCGATCGCAGCCCGACATCGATCATGTCGCGCCAGAGCGACAGTGGGCGCTCCCAGAAATTGCCGTCCGGTACGGCCCAATCAGGCATGGCGAAGGCATTGTTGACGAGCAGGTCGAGACGTCCTTGTTCTGCGTCGACGCGTTTGAACAGGGCCTCGGTCTGGCTGTCGTCAAGGTGATCGCAAATGGCAACGATGCCCTTGCCGCCGGCCTGGTCGATCGCCTCGGCAGTGTCGCGGACGGTTCCGCCCCATGGGCCGATGGCCTTACGATCGCTGCGGCCGGTGCAATAGACGATGAAGCCCGCTTCGCCGAGCGCAATCGCGATGCCGCGGCCGAGACCGCGGCTGGCGCCGGTGACGACGGCGACCGGCCTGTGTTCCATGCCGCTCAATTGGGTTTCCTCTGGTAGCCGAGACCAAGCGGCTGCTGGTTGCCCGCCAGAGCCCCGGCGAAAGCCTCGGCAACCGCCCCGTAGCTCCAGTCGCCTTCCAGGACCGGATCGGCGATCAGTGGATGGGTGACGAAGGACAACTGTTTGCCGGCGATGCGGACGACCTGACCGTTGATCTTCTCGGCGGCGTCGGAAAGCAGAAAGCTGACGACCGGCGCGTTGACGTCGGCGTCGGGCAGGGCGGCGTAGTGCACCTCGCGGCTCGCTGCCTGCTCGGCCATCAGCGCCTTGTTCTGGGCGGCCATTGCGGTTTCCGCCAGAGGCGACAGCGCGTTGACACGCACGCCGGTGCCACACAGTTCCATGGCCCAGCTGTAGGTAAGGGATGCCACCCCGCCCTTGGTGGCGCCATATCCGCCAAGGGCGACGTCACCGGCCTGGGAGCCAGAGGCGACATTGATGATCGAGCCGCCCGTGCCTGCGGCGAGCATACGCCGGGCTGCATGGCTGGCACAGGCGGCGGTGCCGATGAGATTGATCTCGACCATGCGGCGCATGTCCGTCTCGGTGAGGTCGAGAATCTTGCCGTTGCGGAGAATGCCGGCATTGTTGACGACGCCTGTGATGGCGCCGAAAGCATCGATGCAGGCGTCGACCAGCTCTTGGGCATAACTCCAGGACGAGATGTCGCCGGTATGTGCAACGGCCTTGCCGCCCGATGCCACGATCGATTCGACCGTCGACCGAGCGGCGTCGACGCTGATGTCGTTGACGACAATCGCTGCGCCAAGGCTTGCGGCATGGCGCGCATAGGCGGCGCCCAGCCCGGATCCGGCACCGGTGATGACCACCGACTTGCCCTGAAGTGTATTCATTTCGTGTCCTCCCAGCCGGCCACCCTGAACGGACAAGCTCAGGCGGACATCCCACGTTCGGACGATGCCAGCGCAGGCGCCTGCTTGGGCCTGAGGACTGCCGTAAGCCGGTCAGCTCAGCTTTTCACGCTGCTCGACAAAAGGTCGCGCGCTTCGGGCTGGCCGTTGAGCAGACGGTTGATGCGATTCTGGACACGCCAACCTTCTGACGTGCGGACGAGTTCCCAGCGATTGGCACTGGCGCGTTCGACGCGCCAGTGGTCGCCCTGGTTGAGGTACACACGAGAGTAGCCGGTGGCCACGGCCGTGTCTCCGTTGACGGTGACGTGGGGCATGCTCAGCACGTGGGCGCAACCATCGGCGACGTAGTGGATATGCGGTTCGATGTTGACAAGCGAACCGACATTGTCGGCACCGACGAGCGGATCTCCACCGAAATCATATGCACCAGCTTCGGCCCAGAGCGAAGCGGTGGCACTGGCGGTGCGGCTGTCGACCGACGGGCCATAGGTGGCGATCAGCTGATAGATGGCCAACTGGTCTTCCAGTCCTTTGATGCGCGCTTCCAATGCCGCAAATCGCGCTTCGATATCAGACATTTCCCGTCCTCCGCTGCCGTTTGTCGGCTCATAGCTGACCCACTCGACGCGTCCGCCATCGTTCGTTTGGAGGATGAAGGCATTTTCGTCTGACGCGACGGTGGCCGGACATCAGGGGAGGATGGGATGGATCTTGCAGAGCGGATCGCCGCCGAACACGAATGCGCCAAGCTGGTGCAGCGTTATTGCGTGCTTGTCGACGACTACAGGCACGAGGAGCTGGTCGCGCTGTGGGCGCCTGACGGCTTGTGGGAGACCTGGAAAGGGCCACTCAGAGGCCATGCCGAAATGAGCGCCTATCTTGACGCCAAGGCGCAGACCGACACCACGATCCACATGGCGCACAACATCGTCATCGATGTGATCGATGAAGACAATGCGAGCGGCGTTGCGACCTTCACCTATCACGGCACCAGCCGCAACGATCCGAAGGCGACACTGCCGCGCGTGGTCGGGCGCTATTTCGACCGCTTCGTCCGCACCACTGATGGCTGGAAGTTCGCCCACCGGCGCACCGACATGACTTTTCGCGCCGGCTGAAGAAAGCCGCCACTCCATTTGAAATGAAGAGACTGACATGACAGACACCTCACTCGCCGGCATGGCCAACTCCCTTCTCGGCAAGGTCACTCTGATCAGCGGCGCCGGCGCCGGAATTGGACGCGCCATCGCGCTGGCCTTGGGCCGCTGCGGAGCCATCGTGGTCGTCGCCGAGAAGGACCAGGGTCGCGCCGACAAGGTGCGGGCCGAACTCGATGCCGCCGGCGTCTGCAACATCGTCCTCTGCGCCGACGTCACTGACGCTGATGCCGTCGATCAGGTGATCGCACGGGTCAGGGACGGCTTCGGCCGGCTCGACGTGCTGGTCAACAATGTCGGTGACTTCCTCGGCGTCCATAAGCCGTTCGCTGAGACGACGCGCGAGGAGTGGAACGCGCTCTACGGTGTCAACCTCGAGCACATCTTCCTGATGACGCATGCCGCACTGCCACAGCTGCGCCGGGGTGAGAGCGCCAGCATCATCAACATCTCGACCATCGAGGCCTTCCGCGGCATTCCCAACTTTGCCGTCTACAGCGCATTCAAGACCGCGATCACCGGCTTCACCAAGAGCCTGGCGCTCGAACTCGCGCCTGAGAATATCAGGGTCAACGCGATCGCGCCGGAGACGACCGAGACAGAGCAGATCCAGATCCTGAAATGGATCCCGGAAGAGCACCAGCACATGATCAAGCGCTGGATGCCGCTGGGACGCTATGGACAGCCTGACGATACGGCGGGCGCCGCACTGTTCCTGGCGTCGCCGCTGTCGAGCTGGATCACCGGTACGACCATCAACCTCGACGGCGGCGCGCTTGCCGCCGGCGGATGGCGTCAGACGGCCGACGGCACGTGGACGAACAGGCCAGTCATCACCGCGCACGCCCACAAGGGCTGACATCAGGCGCCGGCGTCAGGCCCGGCGCGCCTTCTTGGCGTTCAACCCACGGTCTGGGCGCCATCGACGACCAGCAAGGCGCCGGTGACGAAACAGGACTCCTCGGAGGCCAGATAAGCGAAAGCGCTGGCGATGTCCTCGGGCTCGCCGCTTTCCTTGCCGGCAAGCTTGGGCGGCTTGACCATGATGTTGGGGTCCTGGTTCTCGATCGGCTGCAGCCCGGTGCCGATCTCGGTACGGACGCGGCCGGGGCAGATGGCATTGAAGCGCACGCCCTTGGGGGCGTACTCCGTCGCCAGCGATTTGGTCATGGCGATGATGCCGGCCTTGGACGCGGCATAGGCTGCGGCGTAGGCGATGCCCTGCACGCCGGCGGTGGACGCCGTTGAGACGACATTGCCGCGCGAGGCGACGAGTGCCGGCAACGCCTGATGTACGATGTGGAAAACGCTCTCGAGGTTGATGCCGAACACCAGCGACCAGTCTTCGCCGGTCTGGTTGGCGAAATGATCGCGCCGGTAGATGCCGGCATTGTTGATGAGACAATCGAGGCGGCCGTGCAGCGCCAGCGCGTCATCGACCATACGGCGCGCCGAGGCGGTGTCGGCTGCGTCATAGGCGATGGCGTCGGCGCGGACACCGTATTGCGCGGCCGCGGTGGCGCAGACCTGTCTTGCGCCTTCGACATTGCGGTCGGCGAGGATCAGTGTTGCCCCCTCGGAGCCCAGGCGGAGGGCGGTCGCGCGGCCGATGCCGGATGCGGCGCCGGTGATCAGCACCACCTTGTTGTCGAAACGCTTGAGCGCCATAGTCTCCTCCAGTGCAATGCGCGACCGCTTCGCGCCGGCCGTCTGAGGAGTAGACTAGGGCGGGCCAAGCACCAGCATCCCACATTTGGACGATGTTGCTGGCGCTGGCCGGTGGCATCCGGCATGAAGCGCTTTGCCACTTCAGGCGCAGCGGCGCCGCTCCAATCCGTGCCCGACAGGACCGCATGCTCGAATTCACACCAGACCAGCAGATGATCCGCGAGGAAGCCCAGCGCTTCCTGCGTGAACAGTCTTCCTCCGAGGCGATCCGGCTGATCGTCGACACCGGCGCGAGCCATGACGCCGGGCTGTGGGCCAGCATTTCGCGTGAGCTCGGCTGGTGCGCGATGGCTGTCCCGGAAGAATTCGGCGGACTGGGGCTCGGCGCCACCGAGGTGGCAATCCTGATGGAACTCACAGGCGCACGCCTTGCCTGCGTGCCATTCTGGTCGACGGTGTGCCTGGCGGCACCACTCCTGCAGTCGGCCGGAAGCGAGCCCGCCAAGGCGAAGTATCTTGGCGCCATAGCCGCGGGCGAAATGGCCGTGACCGTCGCCTATGCCGATCTTTCAGTGGCCGATCCGGCGGCGACGGTTGCGGTCAAAGCTCTCAGGACCGACGGTGGCTACAGGCTGGACGGCAAGGTCGCGCAGGTCATCGACCTCGAGGCGGCCGATATCGTGCTTGTACCGGCCGCGCTGGAAGACGGAGCGACGGCGCTGTTTGCGCTGGCGCGCGACGCAGGACAGTCAGTTGCGCCACTCGAGGTACTTGATCGGACGCGTCCGGTAGCTGCACTCGAACTGGCCATGGAGGTTTCCGCCGAGAGCCGTATCGATGAAGGGTGCGTCAGCGCCGGCCAGTTCCGCGAGGCACTCGCTTTTGCCAATCTCGGACTTGCCGCCGAACAACTGGGCGCGGCGCGAGGCGCGCATGAGGTGACGCTTGCCTACATCGCCGAGCGTGTTCAGTTCGGCCGCACCATTGCCTCGTTCCAGGCGATCAAGCACCGCTGCGCCAAGCTGGTGGTCGAAATTGCCGAGACGCGGTCGCTGATCTTCGGAGCCGCTCAAGGTCTGGGCATTTCCGACGCAGCAGAAAGCGCGCTGGAGATCGCTGGGGCGCGCGTGCTCGCCTCCGACCTGCAGTTCCGAGCCGCCGAGGAGGCGATCCAGTTGCATGGCGGCGTCGGCTTCACCTGGGAATACGACCCTCATCTCTATTTCAAGCGGGCGCAGGCGAATGCCGCGCTGCTTGGTGCGCGTGAGGCGCAACTCGACCGCATTGCCGCATCTGTCTTCGGTGACGGAGGTGTGAAATGAGCGACCTGAACGCCTTCCGCACAGAGGTGCGCGACTGGATGGCAAGCCATCTCAGCGGCAAGTTTGCCGAACTGAAATATCGCGGCGGTTCGGGCGAGGGCGACGTCCTGCCGGAACTGCGCAAGGAATGGGAGCGCGAACTCGCCGCCGGCCGCTGGACCTGCCCGGGCTGGCCTCAAGAACATGGCGGGCGTGGCCTGTCGATCGCCGAACAGGTCGCGTTCCAGGAAGAATACAGCCGCGCCGGCGGTCCCGGTCGGATAGGCCATATCGGCGAGGGCTTGATGGGGCCGACGCTGATCGCTTTTGGCACGGAGGAGCAGAAGAAGCGCTTTTTGCCAGGCATCCGGAGTGGCACAGAGTTCTGGGCCCAGGGTTATTCCGAGCCGAGCGCCGGTTCGGATTTCGGCAATATCAAGACCCGGGCCAGGCTCGACCCTGTAACAGGCGATTGGGTCGTGTCGGGCCAGAAAGTGTGGACCTCGCTGGCGCATCTGTCCGATTGGATCTTTGTCGTGGCGCGCTGCGAGGAAGGCTCGGTCGGCCGAAATGGCCTGATCTTTCTGCTCATGCCGCTCGCCCAGCCGGGCGTCGAAATCCATCCGATCAAGCAGATCGGTGGCGGCGCCGAGTTCAATTCGGTGTTCTTCGATGGCGCGCGTGCCAAGGCTGATGATGTTCTGGGACAGCCCGGCGACGGCTGGAAGATCGCGATGGCGCTGCTCGGTTTCGAGCGTGGCATTTCGACGCTCGGCCAGCAGATGAGCTTCCAGCAGGAACTCGACCTGATCGTCGAGATATCAAAGGAGAACGGCTCCGACCGCTCGCCTGCCATCCGCCAACGCGTCGCCTATGCCTGGACCGGCCTGCGCGCCATGCGTTACCTAGCCATGCGCGTACTGAGTGACGACCAGTCGCCGGAAACGCGGCGCGAGGCGCTGACCTACAAGTACCAGTGGTCGAACTGGCACCGTGACCTTGGCCGGCTCGCAATGGACGTGCTGAAGATGGATGCCAACGTCGTTTCAGACGATCCGCGCCGCGAACGCCTGCAGCAGATGTTCCTTTTTGCGCGCGCCGACACGATCTACGGCGGCACCAACGAAATCCAGCTCAACATCATCGCCGAGCAAGGGCTCGGCATGCCCAGGGAGCCGCGCGGCAAGCTGTAACAGGCAAGGACGCGCCTGGGCCAGGGAGGAAATTTGGCATGGGCATCAGGGAGGCGGATCTTCAGGAGATCGCGGCGCGCGAGGCGCTGCGGCGACTGGTGACGGCCTATTCGCGCGCCGTTGACCGGCGCGACTTCAAGCTGTTGCGCAGCCTCTATCACGACGAAGCCTACGAGGAGCATGGCGACATGTTCGTGGGCGGGCCGGACGACTATATGGCCTTCGTCGAGAAGGCGCTGTCGAACTATGCCGCGACCGCGCATTACGTGGTCAACACCAGCTTCGAGGTCGATGGCGGCCGCGCCGAGGGCGAGGTCTACAAGATCAACTATCACCGCACCCATGGCCCCGACGCTCATGAAGTGATCACCGGCAGCCGCAGCCTCGACCGCTACCGGAGGGATGGCGGCGAGTGGCGATTTCTCGGTCGCTCGATCACGCTCGACTGGTCGACCAGGCGAGTCGTTGACGCCGATGCCTACAAGGATTTCGCTGCCGGCAGCCCGCCTGGCCAGCCGGGACCCGACGACCTGTCCTACCGGGCCCTGACGCTTTTCGGTCGTCATGGCTGACATCCAAACCAGTTCACAGACCAGGACTTCCTGAGGGAGCGAAAGCATGACTGACCAGAGACAATTCGCCGGCAAGATTGCCGTGGTGACCGGTGCCGGCAACGGCATCGGCCGCGCCGCGGCAATTGCCTATGCCCAGGAAGGTGCCGATGTCGCGATCCTCGACCGCGAAGCCGCGGCGCTGGCCGAAACCGCCGAACTGGTGCGCGCCCACAAGGTCAAAGCGCTGCCCCTGGTCGGCGACATGATGGATCAGGAGGTCGTCGCCGAGAGCTTTGTCCGCATCAAGCGCGACCTCGGGCCGGTCGACATGCTGCTCAACAACATCGGCCAGACCGCGCGGGAAAACTATTCCGAGTTCTGGCAGGCCAAACCCGAGACGCTGCAGTTCGTGATCGGCGTGTCGCTGATGACGACGCTGACCTGCACACGCCAGGTGGTCGAGGACATGCGTGAGCGCCGCTCGGGCAAGATCGTCTCGATCTCGTCGGACTCGGCGATGAATGGCGATATCGGCACTGTCGACTACGCCTCGGCCAAGGCCGGCGTGCTCGGTTTCACCCGCGCGCTTGCCCGCGAACTCGGGCCGTTCAAGGTCAACGTCAATGCCGTCTGCCCCGGCCCGACCAATACGCGCGCCATGCAGCGCATCCCCAAGGATGCCTATGAGCGGGCCAGGAACATGATCCCGCTCGGTGAACTCAGCGAGCCGGAAGACATTGCAAATGCTGTGATTTTCCTGTCGAGCGAAAAGTCGCGCTTCATCACCGGCCAGACCTTGATGGTCAACGGCGGACGCGTCTTCTACTGATCGTTTTCGTTAGTTCATTCAGACGATGTTCGGCTTTGTGCGGCGCATCATTTGAAACGAGACAGTGCGATCGCCCTTCTGCCATCGGCCGATGGGCGGTCGCCGGAACTTCCAGCGAGAGAGAATGTCCATGAACCTGCATACCGTCTTGTGCGAACGCCTCGGCAGCCGCTATCCGGTGGTGCAGACGGCCATGGGCTGGGTGGCCGACGCAAACCTCACCGCCGCGACCTGCAATGCCGGTGGCTTCGGTTTCTTCGCGGGTGCGACCACCGAGCCGGGCGATGTCGAAAACCAGATCCTCGCCATCAAGTCGAAGACGGACCGTCCGTTCGGCGTCAATTTCCACATGTTCCAGCCCAACGCCGAAGAAGTCATCTCGGTGGTCATCAAGCACAAGGTGCGCGCCGTGAGTTACGGCCGCGGCCCCGATGCCAAGACGATCAAGCGGCTCAAGGATGCCGGCGTGGTGTGCATGCCCACCGTCGGTGCGGTCAAGCACGCGATCAAGGCTGTCGAGCTCGGTGCCGACATCATCACCGTCCAGGGCGGTGAGGGGGGTGGCCATACCGGTGCTGTGCCGACGACCATCCTTTTGCCCCAGGTGCTCGACGCCGTGAAGGTTCCGGTGGTTGCGGCCGGCGGCTTCTTCGATGGGCGCGGCCTTGCTGCAGCTCTCGGCTATGGCGCCGCCGGAATCGCCATGGGCACGCGCTTCCTGATGACCAACGAATCGCCGGTGCCGCGCTCGGCGCTGGATCGCTATCTCGCGACCAAGGACCCGACACTCATCCGCACGACCACCGCCGTCGACGGCCTGCCGCAGCGCTTCATCGAGAATGCCGAGATCAGGCGCCTCGAAAACATGAGCCTGCCGGCGCGCCTCGCCATGAGCATGAAGTACGCACGCCAGTGGGGCAAGGAGAGCGGGCTTGGCCCGATCGCCATGGCCAAGCTCGGCCTCAAGGTGCTGTCGAGCGGCGAGAACAGCTTCGCCCAGACCGTGATGGCGCCGAACCTGCCGACGCTGGTGCAACGCGGCGTGGTCGAAGGCAACACAGAAACCGGCCTGCTGCCTTCCGGCCAGGCCGCAGCCATGATCGACAGGCTCGAAAGCTGCGAAGAGCTGATCGCCCGCATCGTCAGCGAGGCGGAAGCGCGGCTCAAGGCCATCTCGGCGCTCGTCGCCGCCAATTGAGTGGAGAGAATTCGATGAGCGACCAATTCTGGACCAAAATCGAGGACGGCATTGCCGAACTGGTGATCGAGAACGCGCCGGTGAATGCGCTCGACAGTATCGGCTGGCGCAGGCTTTCGCAGGAGATCGACGCGCTCAACGCCAATGCCGATGTCCGCGTAATCGTCATCCGTGCCGAGGGGCGGGGCTTTTGCGCCGGCGTCGACATCAAGGAACTTCAGAAGCACCCGGAGCGCATTCCCGAAGTGAATGCCGGCAACTGGGAAACCTTCCGCGCCATCCATCGCGGCCTGAAGCCGGTGATCGTGGCTGCCCATGGCTACATCCTCGGCGGCGGCATCGGCATTTGCGGCTCGGCCGACATCGTCCTGTGCTCGCCTGACGCGACCTTCGGCGTGCCAGAGGTCGACCGCGGCGCGCTCGGCGCCGGCGCGCATCTGCAGCGCCTGTTTCCGGTGCAGAAGGTGCGCCAGATGTATTTCACCGGCGAGCCGATCGACGCTGCGGAAGCCTATCGCCTCGGCGCGGTCGAGAAGGTGGTGCCGCGCGAGGAGCTCCGAGATGCCGCCCTCAAGCTCGCCAAGACCATCGCCGCCAAGAGCGCGATCATGATCCGTCTCGCCAAAGAGGCGCTGAACGGCATCGAGGATGGCGATCTCGAGAAGAAATACCGCTGGGAGCAGGGGTTCACGGCCCAGGCCTATCTCACCCAGGAATCGCAGGAAGCGCGCGACGCCTTCGTCGGCAAACGCGACGCCGACTTCAAGAAGTAACCAGATCAGGACGCCCGGACATGACCGCCACCAAGATCCTTCCCGCCCCGCCCTATGTCGAAGGCCATGGCCTGCTCAAGGGCCGTTCGGTGCTCATTACCGCGGCTGCCGGCGTCGGCATCGGCTTCGCTGCAGCCCGCAAGGCGATCGAGGAAGGTTGCCGCGCCATCATGATCTCCGACGTCCACGAACGGCGCCTGGCGGAAGCGGCCGACAAGCTGCGCGAACTCTCGCCGACCGTCGAGATCTACAGTCAGCTCTGCAACGTCACCGACGAGGAGCAGGTGCAGTCGCTTGTCGATGCGGCTGAAGACAAGCTCGGCGGCATCGACGTGCTGATCAACAACGCCGGTCTCGGCGGCCTCAAGCCCGTCGTGGAAATGACCGACGCCGAATGGAACCTGGTGCTCGACGTCACCCTGACCGGTACGATGCGCATGACGCGCGCCGCACTCAAGAAGATGCAGCCGCGCGGCAAGGGTGCCATCGTCAACAACGCCTCCGTGCTCGGCTGGCGCGCTCAGAAAGGCCAGTCGCACTATGCCGCGGCCAAGGCCGGAGTCATGGCCTTCACCCGCTGCTCGGCGGTGGAAGCAGCCGAATACGGCATCCGCATCAATGCCGTGTCTCCGTCGATTGCCATGCACGACTTCCTCAAGAAGTCGGCGCCACAGGAACAGCTTGACGCGCTGACCAGCCTCGAAGCCTTTGGCCGCGCAGCGGAAGTGTGGGAAATCGCTAATGTCATGATGTTCCTCGCCAGCGACTATGCCGGCTACATGGTCGGCGAGATCGTCTCCGTCTCCAGCCAGAGGGCCTGATCATGGGCCTCGTCTTCTCCTCGCCCAACGAGGCAGTGGATGCCATCGGCCAGAACCTCGGATCGACCGATTGGCTCACCATCGACCAGGTGCGCATCGACATGTTCGCCGAGGCGACCGGTGATCACCAGTGGATCCATGTCGATCCGGTGCGCGCCAAGGACGGCCCGTTCGGCGGAACGGTTGCGCATGGCTGCCTGACGTTTTCGCTGATCAACGGCTTCCTGCCCGACCTGTTCAAGGCGGAGGGCATGAAGATGGGCATCAACTATGGCTGCGACCGGCTGCGCTTTCCGGCGCCGGTGCCTGTCAATTCCAAGGTGCGGGCGACGGGCGAACTGGTCAACGCCGAGTTTCTGCCGGGGAACGCCGTGCAGACGACGGTGCGGGTGACCATCGAGATCGAAGGCTCGGCCAAGCCGGCCTGCGTCGCCGACATGGTCGGCCGCTACTACTTCTGAGGCGCACGGCGCTTCGGCCACCGGAGGTTGACAATGGACAAGACTGGTGACGCGCAGGCGGAGATCCTGGCGCGACTGGACAGGCTCGAGTCGCGCGACGAGATTCGCCAGCTGATTTCCAAATATTCGTTGGCGCTCGACATGCGCGACGTGAATGCGATGGCCTCGCTGTTTGCGCCCGACGTCAAGGTCGGCGGCGGCAAATCGGGCAGGGCGGCCCTGCGCGACTGGCTCGACGAGACGATGCGCAAGCAGTTCGACGGCACCTCGCATCATGTCGGCTCGACCATTATCGAGTTCGTCGACGCGGACAATGCAGTAGGCGTCGTCTATTCCAAGAACGAGCACGAATGCGGCGCCGAGTGGGTCATCATGCAGATGATGTATTACGACCGCTATGAGCGCATCGACGGCCGCTGGTTCTTCCGCCGCCGCCAGCCGCTTTACTGGTATGCCACCGACCTCAACAAGCCGCCGGTCGGCTCGCGCAAGATGCGCTGGCCGGGCCGCGAGCCCTATGAAGGCTCGTTCCATGAGCTGTTTCCGTCGTGGAAAGAATTCTGGTCGCGTTCGGGCCCTGATGAGGCCCTGCCGGAACCGGCGCCACTCGAAACCTTCATTGAAACCATGCGAAGAGGCAATGAAATCCGTGGCAACCGTGTGCGCTGAGAAGACTTCGGATGAGCTGATCGCTGACAAGCTGTTCCAGCCGATCAAGATCGGCCCCCTTGAGCTTGCCAATCGCATCGCGATGGCGCCGATGTCGCGCTATTTCTGCGCCGACGGCGTGCCGCATGAGAAGGTGTCCGCCTATTACTCGCGAAGGGCGCTGAACCAGGTCGGCCTCATCATCACCGAGGCGACCTATATCGGCCACCCCACGGCGCCGAGCTATGAGGGCGTGCCTTTTTTCGCCGGCGAAGCGGCACTGGCCGGCTGGGCCAAAGTGCGCACTGCAGTGCATGCCGCCGGCGGCAAGATATTCCCTCAACTCTGGCACACCGGCAGCTTCCGCAACTCGGCCATGGCGCCGCAGCCGGGTGTTCCGGGCGTCGGTCCATCGGAGAACACCAACGCCTTCACCGGCCATCCGGAAGCCACCAGGGCGATGACCGAGACGGAAATCCTCGAGGTGATCGAGTCCTATGCCGAGGCGGCGGATGCGGCGCAGCGGCTTGGCTTCGACGGCGTCGAGATCCACGGCGCGCATGGCTATCTGATCGACGAGTTCTTCTGGGCGACGTCCAACCGCCGAACCGACCGCTACGGCGGTAGCCGGCGCGAGCGCACACGCTTTGCGGTGGAAGTGATCGAGGCGATGCGCAGCCGCGTCGGCCCCGACTTCCCGATCTCCTTCCGCTATTCGCAGTGGAAACAGCAGGACTACAAGGCCGTGCTTGGCGAAACGCCTGGCGAACTGGCAGAGGTGCTGGAGCCGCTGGTCGACGCGGGTGTGAGCATCATGCACTGCTCGACACGCCGCATATGGGAGCCGGGTTTTGCGGCAGAGGGTGACGTGACGCTCGCCGGCTGGACGAAGAAGATCACCGGCTTGCCGGTCATCGCCGTCGGCGGCGTCGGCCTCGACCGGCCGGGGCTCAATGCGGCGGAGGCGGCTTCGCTCGAAGTGATCCAGAAGCCGCTTGAACGCAACGAGTTCGACATCCTGGCTGTCGGGCGGGCGCTATTGGCCGATCCGGCCTGGGCGCTTAAAGTCCGGCAAGGCCGGGCCCACGAAGGGGTGGGCTACGCCAAGGAACTGCTGAAATCGCTGTTCTGACCAGAAAGGCGCTGTTCGCGGCGCCTTTCTTGTCGAGGGGACAAGCTTTCTATCTGCTCAGACGAAAAAGAAGCACCGGGGACTTTGTCCGCCGGCGCTTTCAGTTTGGGTCGACAGGGAGTTGGGAGGATGTCCTGTCAGGCCGCCTGGCGCGGCCCGTGGCCGAGGATGACGGCGCTGTTCAGCACCAGCCGGACCAGTTCCGTCTGGCGCGTGATGCCACTCTTGGAGAAGATCGAGCGCAGATGGGCACGTGCAGTGTTGCGGGAGATGTCGAGCGAGGTGGCGGCATCTTCCAGCGACAGGCCGGCGGTCAGTCGGCGGGCGACCGCGGCTTCCGCAGGCGTCAGATCGAACAGCTGGCGCACGAGCTCGCCCTCGACCTCCGGGTTCGCTTCAGGATCGCGGATGTAGACAGCGACCGCCGAGTTGGCAGCGGCGGCGTTATCCTTGCTGCCGCGGATCGGGCGGACGATGACGCCGAGATTGCGCGAGCCTGACTGCTTGGTCAGCGACAGGCCCCGCGAAGTCGTGCCGGCGTCGTCGGCTGCCATCTGCAAGGCCGCCTTGACCGCAGTCTGGAAGTCGCGGTCCTCCTTGGCCGAGGTGGCGCGCAGCTTGTTGCCCTGGATCTGCAGGCCGTCGCGGGCTTCGAGCAGGCGCGTCGCCGCGTCTGAGGCGCGGACGATCTTGCCGGAATGGTCGAGGATGACGACACCGACGTAGAGCTTGTCCATGACGTCGGAGTAGAGACGGCGCTCGACCTCGGTGGCGCCCATGCGCCAGGACGTCTCGACGCCACGTGCCAACTGCGAAACAAGAATTTCGCAGACCGAGGCTGCATCGTCATCGAACTTGGTGTCCGACCGGTCGCGGAAAACCCAGAGCGTGTAGCGGGCGGTGTCGTCGGTAGGCACATAGGTGGCCGACATCGGCTGGCAGCGTTCGGAGAGATAAGCGAGCTGCGCCGGGCGAGTGAGGGCCGCGCCTGCCGTGTCGGTCATCATCTCGTCGATCTCGGTAAAGGCGTAGTAGGTTTCGCCGGTGCGCAGGCGGTCCTCGATCACCAGCACCGCGGCATAGGCGTCGAACTGCTCGCGGATCAGCTCGAGCGGGGTGCGCAGCGGCTTGCCGTTCATCAGGCTGTCAGAGACGCGGTTGAGGAAATGGCCGAATTCGACGATCGATCTGGCGTGAAAAGTCATTGCAGGAGCTCCCAAAATCCGCCGCACGGGGGCGTGCGAGACCGGTTCCCGGCTGCGCGGTGCGTGCCAGGAGGTCATGAGTTCGATTGTATTGGCGAGGGCCTGGTATCGGCCCGGCGTCAGCCGATCAGGACGGCGGGAGGAAACCTCGTCGGGCAAGATGCCGGACGGACGACGATCCAGTTGTCATGCTGCGTAGGCTCGAACCGGTCATCGCGCTTCCTCCCGAATGCGAAATGATTAATGTCGACAGTTATGTCATTAAATTGACACGTCGTCAAATTCGAAATGCGTTGCGTAGAATTTTTGACATAGTGTCAGTGGTGGACAAGTCTTGGGCAGAGTGCAAACGAAACGGGCCGGATCTTGCGACCCGGCCCACACGTTCAGCAGATGAAGAAGGAAATCAGGCGCCGCAGTCGGCGCGCTCGACCAGACCGTCTTCGCGCGGCTTGTAGGGGTTCTTGACCACCTTGATCGACTCGGGCGCCGGCAGGAAGTGGCTTTTGCCGCTCGCCTGGATTGGGCCGGTGAGCATCTGGACGGACGCGGCATTGGCCTGCAGCCAGGCAGCGATCGACTCGCCGTCGGTCTTGCCCGAACCGTTGATGGCAGCCGCCAGCACGATCGGCTGGATGTAGTACGGGATCAGCGCCGAGGCACCGCCCATGCGGTCGACGTCGGCGACCTGTTCCTTTGCGCGCTTGGCGAACTTGGCGAAGGCGTTTTCGCCGACCGGGTCGCTCGGGCAATAGGTCATGCCGACGAACTGCACGCTGTAGACGTCCTTGAAGGCGTCTTCGCCGACCACTGCGACGTTGCCGACGGCGTAGTTGGTCATCGTCTGGTTGGCCAGAACCGGCACGTCCCAGCCGATGTCGGCGCGGTTTTCGAGCAGCTTGCGCGAGTCGTCGCCGATCGAGTTGATCAGAAGGATCGCTTCGGCGCCCGAGCTGCGCATCTGGAACAGCTGCGGGGTCATGTCTTCGGTGCGGAAGGCGAATTCCTGCACCGCGGTCGGCTCGACGCCCTTCGACTTGAGGTAGTCGACGATCTCGACCACGGCAGCCTTGGACATGCCGCCATTGTCCGAAATCAGCGCCAGCTTCTTGAGCTTCAGCACGTCGATGGCGAAGTCGATGTTCGGCTTCATCTGATTGAGACCAGTGACCGAGCCCGAGAAGTGGAACGGACCAGCTTCGGGCGTCAGCTGAGTCGAGGCAGCAGAAGAAACCTGGGCGATCTTCTTTTCGCTCGCCACAGGAACGACCGGAATGGTCTCCTGGCTGGTTGCCGGGCCGACGAGCGCCTCGACCTTTTCGTTCTCGATCAGGCGACGCACTTCGGCAACGGCATGGGTCGGGTCAGTCATGGTGTCGCCGAGAACAAGCTCGGCCTTCTTGCCGAGAATGCCGCCGGCGGCATTGATGTCTTCGATGGCCAGCTTCCAGCCCACTTCGGCGGTCTTGCCGATCGAGGCGCCGCCGCCGGTCATCGACATGATGCCGCCGATCTTGACGACCTCCTGTGCCTGCGAAATACCTGCCGACAAGGCAAGGGCTGCCACCGACACCATTCCGATGGCAGTGCGACGCGTAATGGAACCATTCCATTGGAAGTTCATGCGTTTCTCCTCCGCTTACTTCGACCGACAAACAGTCACGGCCATGTGTCCGAAACATCGTCCGCTTGGACGATGGAGAGGGAGGAGCTTCCGAATTCGTTAGCGAGATCTAACAAACGACGCATGCTTCAGCGCGGCGGTGCCTTCCTGGTGACGACGGCCCGCGCAAGGGCTGGCTCCGGCAGCTTGCGCCAGGCCAGCCAAGCGAGCACGGCCCCCAGTGCCATCAACGGCACGACGACGGACATGCCCAGCATCGCATCGCCGAGGATACCGGCGACGACAGTGCCCAGGAGGCCACTGCCCATCTGCAGGAACCCGCTCAGCGAGGAGGCGGCCCCGGCACTGTCGGGGAAGGCGGCGACAGTCGCGGCAGACATTGCCGGCATGACGAATGAATTGCCTAGAACGAACATGGCCATGGGCAGCGCGACCGACAGGAAGGTTGGCTCGTACAGTCCGAGCAAGACCGCCATGGCAGCAGCCCCGAGGCTGCTGATCCCCAGGCCGACGGGCACCATACGATAGGCACCATAACGTGGGATGAGACTGCGCATGACAAGCGAGCCGGAAATGAAGCTGGCCGACTGGAACAGCATCGCGAGGCCGAACTGCGCCGGCGTCAGCCCCAGCCGATCCATCAGGATGAAGGGCAGGACGGTCGCCTGGGTGTAGTAGGCGCCCAGGGTGCCGGCGATGACGAGGCTGGAGAACAGGAAATAGCCGCTGCCGAGCAAATTGCGATAGGTCTTCATGACGGCGCCCAGCCGCACCCGGCTCGGGTCGCGCTCGACGGTTTCGACCAGCGCGAAACGGACCGTCAGCAACGACGCCACGCCCATCAGGAACATGATCGAGAAGATGGCATGCCAGCCGGCGACTTCCATCACCAGACCGCCGACTGTCGGCGCGATGGCCGGCGCCAGCGCCAGGATCAGCGTGATCAGGTTGAGGATGCGGGCCGATTGCTCGTGGGCAAAGAGGTCGCGCACGATCGCGCGCGACAAAGACAGCCCGACTGCCGCGCCCGCGCCCTGCAACAGCCGCGACAGGATCAGCACGTCGATGGAGGGCGCGACCAGCGCGCCCAGGCTGCCGAGAAGGTAGATGCCGAGAAAGGCCAACGTCACCGGCTTGCGGCCATATCCGTCGGAGAGAGGACCACACACCAGCTGGGTGAGGGCGAAACCGGCGAAATACAGCCCGAGCGTCATCTTCACCGCCTCTTCGGTGGTGCCGAAGGCATGAACGATTTCGGGCATGGCCGGCGTGAACAGCGACAGCGAGGCGGGACCGAGACCGGCTAGCACCGCACCGACGATGGTCACGCGCCGCTCGCTCATGAGGCCGGGCTGCTGGTCTTCTCGGTCTGATGTCATGATGCTGGCCCCGGCTCGATCGATGGCAGGCGCCTGAGCGGCAGAGTGCCTGTCACCAGATCGAACCGGTGCCGGGAAAGATCATCCGTCATACGGACTAGCGCGGGGATAATTCGGCTGCGTGTCGGCCAAAAGAAAGGGGCCGCATGCTGCGGCCCCTGGAGAGGTGTCAGACAGCGGTGCCGTAGAGATCGTATGGATCGGAGCGATCGACCTTGACGGTGACGATGTCGCCGACGCGCAGCGGACGGCGCGACTGGATATGGACCGAACCGTCGATCTCGGGCGCGTCGTACTTGGTGCGGCCCTTGGCCGACGTGCCGTTGGCCTCGTCGATGATGACGGGCAGGCGCTTGCCCACTTTCCGTGCCTGCGCGGCGGCCGAAATCTTCTGCTGGCGCTGCATGAAGCGATGCCAACGGGCTTCCTTGACCTCCTCGGGGATCTGTTCGAGGCCGAGGTCGTTGGAACGCGCGCCCTTGACCGGCTCGTATTTGAAGCAGCCGGCGCGGTCGATCTTGGCCTCGTCGATCCAGTCGAGCAGCATTTCGAAGTCTTCCTCTGTTTCACCGGGGAAGCCGACGATGAAAGTCGAGCGGATGGCGAGGTCAGGGCAGACGTCACGCCAGCCGCGGATGCGCTCGAGCGCCTTTTCGCCATGGGCCGGACGGCGCATGTTTTTCAGAACCCGCGGGGAGGCGTGCTGGAAGGGGATGTCGAGATAAGGAAGGATTTTGCCCTCGGCCATCAGCGGGATGACGTCGGCGACATGCGGGTAGGGATAGACATAATGCATGCGCACCCAGATGCCGAGCTCGCCCAGTTCCTGCGACAGGTCGAGGAACTTGGCGCGGACCTCGCGCTCCTTCCAGACGCTGGTCGCATATTTCACGTCGATGCCGTAGGCGCTGGTATCCTGGGAGATGACGAGCAGTTCCTTGACGCCGGCATTGGCCAGCTTTTCGGCTTCGCGCAGCACGTCGGCGGCAGGGCGCGAGACAAGGTCGCCACGCAGGTCGGGGATGATGCAGAACGTGCAGCGGTTGTTGCAGCCCTCGGAAATCTTGAGATAGGCGTAGTGGCGCGGGGTCAGCTTGACGCCCTGAGGCGGCACAAGGTCGGTGAACGGGTCGTGCGCCGGCGGAGCAGCCTTGTGCACGGCGGCCATGACGCTTTCATAGGCCTGTGGGCCGGTGATGGCGAAGACGTTGGGGTGCTTCTCTCGGATCAGTTCGGGCGTGGCGCCCATGCAGCCGGTTACGATGACCTTGCCGTTCTCCTTCATTGCCGTGCCGATGGCGTCCAACGACTCGGTGCGGGCGGAATCGAGGAAGCCGCAGGTGTTGACCACGACCAGGTCGGCGCCGTCGTGCTTGCGGGCGATCTCATAACCTTCGGCGCGGAGCTGGGTGAGGATGCGTTCGGAATCGACAAGCGCCTTCGGGCATCCGAGGCTGACGAAGCTGACGCGGGGTGCTGCTGACATAGGCAGGTTTCCAATGGACGCGGGCCGGTAACCCATGAGGTCCGGCCCGGAAATCTGTTGATGTGTCGATCTGTCGGCTCTGAAAAGAGCTCAATTCGGGCGGCGCAATAGCACAGATCGGGGCCCAAGCAAACCGGCTGATCGCCACATGCAAAAAGGGCCGGAAAAACTCCGGCCCTTTTTGGTCTGTTGCTGCGGCTCAGTGGGCCGGCGCGCTGTGGCCGCCAAACCACTCGCTGAGGAACCCAAACTGTTCCGGGAACTGATCTACTGCGCCGTCGAGCAGCATCTTCACCGCGACATAGAGGATGATCAAAAGGCCGATATAGGCGATCCAGCGGTAACGATGCAGCAGGCGCGCGACGAAGGAGGCGGCAAAGCCCATCAGCGCGATCGACAGCGCCAGACCGATGATCAGCACCGTGGGATGATCCATGGCGGCACCGGCAACGGCGAGCACGTTGTCGAGCGACATCGACACGTCGGCGATGACGATCTGCCAGGCGGCCTGGGCGAAGGTCTTGCGCGGGCCCTTGGCGGCGATCTTGCCGTCCTTGTCATAGTCGGCGTCGGCAAGCGCCTCGGTCGCTTCATGTTCCTGCTCGTGGCTGACGCTGAGTTCACGCCACATCTTCCAGCACACCCACAGAAGCAGCAGGCCGCCGGCGATGAGAAGCATCGGCCCGATGGCCAAAAGCCACTGGGTGATCAGTGCGAAACCGATACGGAGAACGGTCGCCGCGGCGATGCCGACGAGGATGGCCTTCTTGCGCTGATCGGCCGGAAGGCCTGCCGCGGCAAGGCCGATGACGATGGCGTTGTCGCCGGCAAGCACGAGGTCGATAGCTATGACCTGCAGAAGGGCTGTGAAGCCTGCAGCAGTGAATATCTCCATCGGACGGGACCCTCTCCGTTCAGTTCCAATGTCTTGATGTCGGCTATAACGCCCGACGCGCGTGCGTCAACAGACAAGCAACGCGTTTATTCGAAACGGCTTAAATCGGCGCGTTCCCTGACGTGAAGCTGACGAAACCTGGTGACAAACGCGGTTGGGCGTTCGTATTTGGAGCTCGACCGGCCGCTCCCGCAATTACTCGCAGACGTATCTGACGCGACCCGTAGAGCCGCTTACGGCGCGGCAGGATATCGGCTTGGAATTGCCGGTGCTCGCCGCACCGCTTGGCGCGCGCATCACCGGGCGAGGGCCAGGCTGCTCGGTGGCAAAGCGGATATCGGGCCCGGTTGGAAAGGCGGCCGACTGCTGGCGCTCGGCCGCGGCACGCTTGGCTTCGTCATCCTGCCAGAAGCGCCGGGAGTCCATTTGTTTCGGAATGACGACGGTGCCATCCGACGAGCGACTGCACCCGCCAAGCAGCGTGGCGGAGAAACCCAGGGTCAGCGCAAGCGTCAATGTCGAACCGAAATTCATGCGAATGCTATATCGCGGCCGAAGGCGTCGATAAAGTCCCAGAGTGCAAGCAGTTGGGATAAATGAGAAAATTCGTCCAGGACAGATCGACGCTGCCAGGCAAGGCCGCTCGGTCCGAACCTGAGGGGTTGTGTGCTCAAAGCGTGTTTGCAACCGAACTCAAAGTTGTCGCGATTGCCTGTTTGTATCTCTCGAATTCCGGCGACGTCTGCCTGACCACCTGTCGTGGCGGCGACGTCGGGGTTGAACTGGGGAGCGAGGTTGCTGCAGGAGCACGTCCGGTCATCTTTTTCTCCGCCCAGGCAACGACATAGGTTGCGTTCTTGCCGGTGAGGAAGGGATTGGCCTTGATCACGACGGCGCCCAGGACGTCGGCGATCATGGCATCGCCGGAGGCGGTCAGGATCTGGTGGGCGCCTTCCATGCCGAGGAAGTGGCAGAGATAAAGCCGCCCGGCGGTGATCTGGTGGCCGCGCTGCTTGAGATAGGCTTCGCCCTCGCGAGCCAGGTTGCGCACCATTTCGCGCGAGATGGTCGGATCGAAGCGCAATTCGAGCAGTTCGGCCGTCGAGAGCGAACGCGCGAGATCGGGCCTGTAGGTGTTCATCATCCTGATCCAGGTGCTGCTGATGAACTGCCCCAGGCCCGTCGCTGACGACAGCGGGTTCTTGGCACGCGCGCTGCCGCCGCTTTCGACATGGATGATGCGGTTGGTCAGGATCTCGATGGCCTGATCGTCCGAGGAGGTGGTGGCGACAGTGGTCGTGGTTGTGGTCGCTGCCACGGCAACGGTGACAGTGCCGAGCGGATCGATGGCCTGGCCGTCCTGGTAGAGCTCGAAATGCAGATGCGGGCCGGTCGACAAGCCGGTGGTGCCAATATAGCCGATGACGTCGCCGGCCTTGACCGCGGTTCCGACGCTGATGCCATCGGCGAAACGCTGCATGTGAGCATAGCGGGTCTCACGGTTGTTGGCATGCGAGATACGGATGAGGTTGCCGTAACCCTTGCCGTCACCCTCGAACACGACCTGGCCGTCAAAAGCGGCGGCGATCGGCGTGCCGATGGGGGCCGCCCAGTCGACGCCCTTGTGGATTCGGACAGTCTTCAGGATCGGATGCTTACGCGGTCCGAAGGTCGAGGTCATGACGCCGTTGACCGGCGTGAACATGCCGTTCGTCGTCGCCAGCGATCGAACCTGGTCGTCGCCGCCGACACAGGAGAACTGGCCGTCAGTCTGCTGGAAGACGAAACATTCGAGCTTCTTGTCGGTGCCGTGGACGCCGACATAGAGCACGCGGCCGGCGACGCCATCCTTGCCGCGCGCCGTCTCCGAATAGAGCAGGACCAGGCGCTGGTCCTCGGTGGCAAAGGCGTTCAGGTCCTGGCCGCGCGACAGGTACATGATGGCCTCGCCCAGCACGCCGGTGGGCACGTTGTTGCGGGCAGCGGTCGAATAGATCGCGTCGAGCAGCCGGTATTGGCGCTTCTGGGCGCCGGCTTGCGGTGCGCCTGAATAGTTGAACAGGTCGTCGCGCACCCACGGGTCGACGCCTTCGACGAACTGGCCGGCCGAATTGCGGGCAAGCGTGCCGATGAACCTGTTCATAGCGTAGACCGAAACCTGCATCAACGCCATTGCCGGGGCGCCGCGGCGCGGCCGGAAGCCGCGCAGGGCGACGACATAGCCGGGCTCGAGGGTCTCCAGCTTGAAGACCGCCTTGAGTGCGTCGCTGACCAGCTTGGCTTCGTCGGTGGAAAAATGCGCCTCGAGCGCAACGCTTTCGAGCGAGCGGCTGGTGAGGATCTTGATGAAAACGTCTTCGGTCGCCTCGAACCGCTCGGGCTCCGGGGTCACGGTCGCGACGCTGGTGTTGTTTTCGACGGCGGTTTTTTCGAAGGCGGGCAGAGCGGCTTCGCCCTGGTCGATGGTTTCGCCCCAGCCCGCGCCAACATCGGACGTGTCGTCGCCCTCGGCTTCGTCGAGGTCGGTTGCGATCGGCGGCGTCGGCTGGATGTTGGTTTGTTGCCCTGGCTGAGGCTCGGCGACAGCGCGCTGCGCCTGAAAGAAGGCAAAGTCGTCCTGCGTCGACGGGATGGCGGTCATGAAGCGTTCGCTGGAGCTCAGCATCGTGTCGGAGAGGTATTCGATGCTTGGCGAGATGCCGTCTTCGATAAGATCGGCCGGGCGGGAAAGCTGGCGTCGCTTGGTCTCTGTGCCTGCTTCATGCGCGAGGTTGATCCACATCGGGTCGCCGGCGAGGTCGACGATGGCCGGGACGTAGACAGCGGCATCGGCCGGCACGATGTCGCTTTCCTCGGTCGGCTGCAGGTCGCCCTCATATTCGCCCGATGGCCAGTAGTCCGCGCCGAAATAGACGGCGGCAGCGACGATACCGGTGAGGGCAAGTATGCCGGCAATGATCATGGCCTTGAGCTGCCGTTCGCGCGAGCGCCTGGCCATACGCTGCTGCTTTTGCTGCTTGAAGCTCGCGTCAATGCCATGCGTCATGGCGAAGACCCGGTCAGGAAGAAGGTCCAGCGCGACTGTTCCAGCGTGTCGACTTCGTAGAAGCGGGCGGCGATGTGGCCACGCTGCCAGCATTCGTCGATGCCACGCACGGTGAAACGCTTGCGCTCGACGCACATGTCGGTCGAACCGCTGAGGATGGCATTGCCGAAGACGTCGGTCGCGTAGATGTAGATGTAGCGGTTGGTCAGCTCTTCGCGGATGACGTTGACGCACTGATTGGCGCCGATTGTCCACCAGCCATCGGTCTGGAATGCGGCTTCGACTTCCTGGCCGACGGCGAGATTGACGACGTCGAGCGTCTGGTTACAGACGGTAAACTCCGCGCGAGCCAGACTGGGGGCGCAAAGCAATGACAGCAATGTCAGCAGGGCAAAGGTGGCTCCTCGTGCACCGGTTCGGTGTCCGATCCCGCCCGCATCGTCTTGCCGGCCGCTATCGGCCTCCCGCCAAGGCTTGAGAAGCTGCACCGTCGGTCTTGCCCCGAATCCGCACCAGTACAATGGTGACGTTGTCCGTTCCGCCGCGCTCGAGGACCTTTGCCAGCAGATCTTCGCAAGCCGCCTGCGGTGTCGTCGAAACCACCGCGGCCTCGATCTCCTCGTCGGAAACATGGGCGGTCAGGCCGTCGGTACCGAGTATGAAGACGTCGCCGGGCAAGAGATCGCCCTGGCGGAAGTCGACGTCGATGTCGTCGCTGACGCCTATGGCGCGGGTGATGACATTGCGGCGCGGCCAGGTCTGCGCCTCCTCGGCGGTGATCGCACCGCGATCAAGCAACTCCTGAACCTCGGTGTGATCGTGCGAGACCTGGGAGATCGAACCGTCACGCACCAGGTAGACGCGGCTGTCGCCGAGCCACAGGCAGGCGAACTTGCCGTCCATGGCAAGCAGTGCTGCGACCGTCGAACCCATCGTCGCGCCACGCAAGTCCGATATTTCGCGGATGTCGGAATGGGCCAGCCTCAGCCTGTCGACGAAGCGTGCGCGCAGATCGGGCGCCGATTCAGGAATGCCGATCGTCGACAAGTGTTCGACGATGCTGGCGGAGGCGACCTCGCCGGCATCGTGGCCGCCCATGCCGTCGGCGACGACCCACAGGCCGCTGCGGGGCTCGATCAGGTAGCTGTCTTCATTGACCTGACGGACGCAGCCCTTGTGGCTGACGCCATAGCTTTCGAAGGGGAGGACGACATCGTTCAATGGCCTCAAGCGCTCTCGGGCGCCCCTCTGCGTTGCGTATTGACGCGCGCGCCTTTCAGTCTGCCACAGGCCCGTGCGTTAGAGTACAGAAATTAACACGTGCCGGGCTGACTGTGCCTGCCCACCGTTTCAAAGCCCCTTCGGACAGGTAAAACCGGAGAATGCGGTCAGCGAAAAGGGATTGCCCGGCGGGTTGATCTGGACGGTGTAGGCGACATCGCGGCCGCCGATGACGTAGCGCAGTTGCAGTTTGTCGCCATTGACTGTCGAGGTGCCTGCGTCGAGCAGGCGCTTCAAGGCCCACGGCCCTTCGAACCTGATGGCGGATTCGCGCCCGGGAAGCTCCGGCGTAAGGCTGAGATTGGCCGACCCGGCGGAGGCACTGCCGGGCCATGTGACGATGCCCGGGCTGCTGCCGTTCTGATAGCTCTGGACGACCTGTCCGTTGACGTCGAGCAAGGCCATGTCGGCGTCGCCATGCAGCGAAAACGGCGTGAAAGTGATGTTGACTGCAGGCGTGGACCCGCCAAGCGGAAAGAACGCGTCGCGGATTTCGGCGGCCAGCTGGAACTGCTTCAGCGTCGACCTGGAGAGCCCACGGCCCAGGCGCGACTCCTGCTTCCATTGCCATTCGGTCCCCGACATGTCTGCGAGAGAGGCCAAGTTTTGTGCGAAAAACCTGTCGATGATGCCGCTGGGCGCGAAAAGCCGGGCGAAATCGCCGATCGGCACATCCTGGCTGGCGCCGGTGCCGAAGGGATAGCGGTTGGCGATAACTTCCTCGCAGGGGCCGCTGACGGTCTCCTGCAGCGACTGGTTGAGTTGCGCTACGGAGGTCTCGGCCACGTCGCCCTCGAAATCGTCGGCGGCAGCGTGGACCATGCGCGACAGTGTCTTGGGCAGGCGCGAGGCGTTGGCGCGGAGATTGGATATCTGCAGCTGAAGATTGGCATTGACGCGACCTGCCTGCGACGGGGCGGCGGCCGAGATCGTCAGGCTCTGATAGACGGCATGGAAATTCTGGATCAGGGCATCGATCGGGCGCTGGCCGGGACGGCCATCGACAAGAAGCTGGAACGGCCGGAATTGCGCCTCGATGTTGGCGCCGGGCACGATGGTCGGCGCATTGGCGAATGCCGCACCGGCGCGACTGGCGGATTTGCGGCCCGGCAACTCGATGCCGATGCGGGCGAGGCCATCGGCACGCGCATCGGCGTCGGCAGTCGGGCCTGAGCCACGTGTCAGCGCCGTCTCGCGGGCAATCGCCTCGAACAACTGCGCCAGCGGCGAGCTGGGCGAGCCGGCGGCTGACAGCGCGAGATATTCCGGCTTGTCCGCCGCCATCGGCCGGAATTTGAGCTTGTCGAGAACACCGTTCCATACGGCTGAAAAGTCGCTGCTGTAGCGGTCGAGCAACTCTGGGCCGAGCCGCAACAGTTCCTGCTCGACGCCGCCTTGCTCGCCGCCGGCGCCGACGACCCATTGCTCGTCTATGAGTTTCTGGGCGATACCGGAAAGCTGTGTCAGGTAGAAATCGTTGAAGCCGGCATAGGTATAGAGGCCGCGAACACGCAGCGCAGACAGGTCGCTGCCATCGACGGTCTCAAACACCAGCTTCGCTTCCTGGCCGCCCTTCGTGGTGACGGCGAAGTCGTCGAGCGTGGCCGCGGTCAGCGCCGAGGCGATCAAGGCGGAAGCCTGATCGGCGACCGTCATGCGGCCCAGCGCGCGCTGTGCCGACTCGACCAAGGGGCGATTGAGCTCGAATGCCGGATCGAACTCATCGTCGAGCGTAAGCATCGCCCTCAGGTGCTTTTCTAGGATGAGACGGCCTTCGCGATTTTGCGGACCGGGATAGCGGTTCTGCTCCCAGTCCTTCTTCATCCACGAGACGATCTGTTCATCATCGACCTTCGGCGCTTCGCCTGCGAGCATCAGGTAAATCTTGAGAGCTTCGTAGAGAGCCGCAGGATCGCTCATCTTCGCTTGGATGGTGCGTTCAAGGTGCAGCAACAGGCGAGGGCGAAGCATCCGCTCCAGCGCCAGCCGGTAGGTCGTCTCCGATGCCGACAACAACCGCGCGCGCTGGCTGAGCCCGAGCGTTTCGCGCGCCGGCGTCGGCTGGTCGCGATGCTCGTAGCCGGTCGGCAGGCCGCTGATGCTCTCCAGCGCATCGATGACATTCTCAAGGTCAACGTCGGATACGGTTTCCGCCTGCAGCAGTGCGGCGGCGGACGACGTGTAGCTTTCCGCAGCCTGGCTGGTGGCCGCGATCAGGGCCTTGTTTGCGGCATAACTGACCGCCAGAACGCCTAGGGCGGCAGCGGCGATCAAGCTGATGGCGCCGGTTCCGGCGAAGCGGGCAAATCTGGCGCGCCGGTCGGCGGCATCGTCATAGGAGACCCAGCCGGCCTCAGCAAAGATGACATTGGCCAAAAGGTCGTGCAGGAAGAAGCTCTTGCCGGTCCCGGACAGCTGTGCTTGGGATCCGTTGCCGAAACCACGGCCGATGGCGCCGAGTACGCGGTCGATCGGCGTGCCTTCCTGCGTGCCGGAGGAGAAGTAGAAGCCGCGCAGGATAGCGCTTGCCGGCTTCTTCGTCGGTTCGAAGACACGGCCGAGAAAGGTCGCACAGCGTTGCTTAAGCGAAGCAAACTGCGCGGCGAAGCTGAAGATAGCGATGCGCGCGACCGGATCCTGCTCGCCCTGCATACGGTCGGGCACGTCCTCGGACAGGCGGCGGACGAGCGCATCGAATTCAGCCGGAACCTCGCTGACCACGTTCGCCTTGCGGTCGGCGCCCTGGAATGTCGTACCCCACACCATGCGCCGGTCGGTTTCGTCCAGACTGCCGAAACTCTCCATGAAGCCGGCGATCAGGTCGGCCTTGGTGAACAGCACATAGACGGGAAAGCCGATGTTCAGCGTCTCGTGGATTTCCTGCAGGCGATTGCGGATGACGACGGCGTGGGCGTCGAGCTCCTGGTCGCTTGAAGACATCACATCGGCTAGGCTGATGGCGACAATTACGCCATTGATCGGCTGCCTGGCGCGGTGTTTCCTGAGCAGCGACAGGAAGGCGAGCCATCCTTTGCGGTCGCTTTCGGTGTCGGAATCCTGGTTGGTGTAGCGGCCGGCGGTGTCGATCAGCACCGCTTCATCGGTGAACCACCAGTCGCAGTTCCGGGTTCCGCCGACGCCGGGCACCGGCTGGGCCGTGCCGGACACGGTGATCGGAAACGTGAGGCCCGAATTGACCAACGCCGTGGTCTTGCCGGCGCCGGGCGGGCCGATGATCAGGTACCAGGGCACCTCGTAGAGGAAATTGCGCCTGCCGCTGGCGCGCTTGAGCGCCGCGATGGCCTTGGTCATGCCCGTTTCGAGCAATTGGCCGTCGCCGTCATAGGCACTCTCGCTGGCGATGGCGGCAGCGAGCGCCTTTTGAGCACGGCGCGCAAACCAGAAGCGGAACAGGGCGATGCCTGCGGCCAATGCAAGGATGAGGGCGATGATGGCGACGCGCGCGCCAGTTGATTCAAGCGGCCGGCTGCCGACCAGGACGATCAGCGGGCCGGCAAACCACACGGCTGCGGCAAGGCCGGCCAGTGCCATGACGCTCAAAGTTCTGAGCAGCCACGTCATCACGACCACCACAGCGTGCGGCGGGGCGCGCTCATGGTGCGTCCTCGCGCCGGATCATGACGTCGACACGGCGGTTCAAGGCGCGGCCGTCGGCGGTTGCGTTGTCGGCGATCGGCACGTCCTCGCCCTTGCCTTCGACAGCTATTCGCGAGGCATCGCCGATCCCCTGAACAAGTGCCTTTGCCACAGCCTCCGCCCGGGCAACGGATAGATCGTAGTTCGACTTGTAGGCACTGGACTGGCGCGGCTTCACATTGTCGGTGTGGCCGACGATTCTGATCGGTCCCGGTTCGCCTGCGAGTGCAGCCGCAATGCGCGCCGCCACGGGCGTGAATTCAGGCTTGGTCTCGGCCTTGCCCGGCTCGAACAGCAGCTCGTTGTTGAGCTCGACGATGATGAACTCGCCCTTGGAGGCGACGGTCAATGCGCCGGCGCCGATGTCCTGGGTGAGGGCAGCGCGGATGCGGTAAATCTGCGCCATGGTCGGGGCTGTTGCTGCCGGTTTGGCATCCTCGACCGGCGAAGCCGGCTCATCCGGCGCTGCCTGCTCGATCGGCGGGGCGAAGTCGCTGCGTTCGATGGCGACCGGCTTCGATGGTGTGAGCGCAAGCAATGTCGCGGCGAGCGCGTCGCCCTCTCTGGTGACGTCGCCGCGCATCCAGAAGAAGGCGGTGGTGACGAAGGCGAGGGCGAAGGCGGCCATCGCCCAGAGCGGTAGCCTGTAGGGGCGTCGGCCCACGGTGGCCGCGAGGCCCTGCCAGTGCGGAGAAATACCGTCGTCGGTGAGCGGCCGGAAGTAGCGCAGTGCGGCGTACAGGTCCTGGCGCACGAGCTCAAGGCTCTGATTGCCGCCGGCGACGCCACGATATTGTCCGGCGAAGCCGAGCGACATGCAGGCATGCATCAGTTCGAGCAGGTCGCCACGCTCCGCCGGATCGGCCAGCACCGAGTTCAGTGCCTCGAAGAAGCCGTTTCCTGACGCATCGATCCCGTAGAAGCGCGACAGCATGCCGTGCTGCGCCCAGTTGTCGGAGCCGATGCCCGGCAGGTTGGCGATGATGTCGTCGGCTGTCTCGCAAAGGGCATATTTCGCGACATGCGCGTCGTCTTGGTTCACGCCGGCTTCGGCGGCTTTCCATTCGAATTCTTCGATGCATTCGGCGACGTGCTGGGCCAATACGGACACGTCGGCTTCGACCGTCACCGTCCTGAGATGGCCAAACAAGATGAGAAGCGGCGTTGCCGCTGATATCAGCGGGTTGGCCCCGGAAACCTGGACACGTTCGGCCGCATCGAACAGGGCCTCCAACGACGTGCCTGCTGCCGTTGCTGCCTGCTTACGCTGCTTGTGGCTGTTGCGGGGCGCGTCGCCAGGGGCGTCGCCGAAGGGACTGGCCTGATAGATCACCGTGCCCGAACTTGGCGCCTGCTGTTCAGGGCCGCCGGTGTAGATGATGGTCGGATCGGACGCCGGCTGTGGTGGCGAGGGCTGGTCCGGACGCGGCGCGCGGCGCGGCGATCCGCGAATGACGGTTCTGCCGTCGGAGCCGGAAGGATCGTCCTTCGAACTCATCGCCGATTATCCGCTTTCGCGCGACGGCTGCCATGCCCTGACAATGCCGCGGATGCCTCCGGTCACGTGCCAACAACGCATCGTAATGCATGGAAATGCCGATGGGAACCGGGGCTGAACCGCCCGTCGAAACGGCGGGGCCGACCGAGGGATCAGCTGCGTCCAGCAACGTTACTTCTTGTTCGCCGACCTGGCGTAGGCCTCGCTGAAATAGGCGAGAAAGACGTCGAGCATGCCATTTTCATGCGCGGCCTCCTTGGCTTCCCATGTCGCTACGAACATGTCCCAGGCCCGGCCCTTCTTGGAGACGAAGGCAGAGGCGGGGAGCTTTCGCTCGATGGCATCGGGTGACAATTCCGAAAGCAGCCGCGACAAGGCCGCCTGCATTGCCGCATAGGTCGCGAGCTCATGCGTCTTGAGATCGCGGAATGCCTCCTCGACGCTGTGCCGGGCGTCGAGATAGCCCGAGCGGCGCTGGGCAAACATGATCTCGAGGATTTCTTCCGAGCGCGGAATGAACTTCAGCGGGTTGTTGTCGACACCGCCGATCATGGTGCGCTGGCTGCTCTTGGCGAGTGCCTTGGCGGCAGCGCGCGCCTTGAGCAGCAAGGCAAGCTCGTCGACGACCGCGCGCAGCACTGCGCCCACTTCAGCGGCTACATCTTTCGGGTCGCGCTGCAGGAACACGTCAGGAGAAACGCCGGCGCCCGCAGCGATGAGCCGGAGCAGTTCGGTCGCCTCCGGTCTTTGCGGCGGGGGAGGCGCCGGTTGCACGGGCACGGGCTGCGGGGCGCGAGCATGCTGGACTGGCTGACGCGCAACGACACCCGCCGCCAACTGGCCGTTGTTCACGCCGCCGAAGAAGGGATCCGCCAGTTGCGGCGGCGGCTGGCCGATATCAGCGGCATGGCGGGCCGGGATCGGATTGCCCCAGTCGTTGCCCGATATGCGGTCGTCCTCAAGCGCAACCGAGACGATGTAGCTGCCAATCGAAAGCTGGTCGCCATGGCCGAGCGGATGCGGGTCGGTGACGCGTTGGCTCGAGCCGTTGATAAATGTGCCGTTGCGCGAGACGTCATAGAGCCAGAACGTGCCCCTGTCGTAACGCACCTCGCAATGCAGGCCGGAGATGAAAAGGTTGGGGTCGGGCAGGTTCCAGTCGCGATTTTCGCGCCCGATGGTGAAGCTGCGACCATTCGAACTGTAGAACAGCGGTCCGCCTGTGGGCAGCCTGTCGACATTCTCGATGGTCAAAGTGATGAGCATCCGAATTCGCCCGCCAAATCTCTGTTTCCGGCAGCCTCGTCCAAATTCCTTATTTTATTCTAGCAGTTTGCTGCGACCGCAGCACAGGGGCATTTGGGCGCGCACGGTTCGGCGCTTGTGCCGCGCCGGCTTTGGCCGGTTGAAAAACTTGTGCTAAGCTTAACTCAGATGTCCGGCCGTCCCCGCGGAGAGGCACGACGCCATGGCTAACGATCGCGCGACTGTGGTCCGGACACCGCTCGGCGACACGTTGACATTCACCCATCTGGCCGGTCGCGACGAGATCAGCCGCTGTTTCGCCTACACCGTCGGCTTTGTCAGCAGCGACCCTGATATCGACCCGTTGAAGATGCTGGGCGGCGGCGTTTCGGTCGAAGGAGAGTCCGACCCGAAACGCTGGTTCAGCGGCTTGGTGTCGGATTTCCGCCTGACCCGCATGGAGGACCGGCAAGTTTATTATGAAGCGGTCCTCCGGCCGTGGCTGTGGTTTCTCGGCACGGCCACGGACTGCCGCATCTTCCAGAATATGAGCGTCGTCGAGATCGTCGAAAAGATCTTCTCGAAATATGGCTCGGCGAAGTTCGAGAAACGGCTGCAAGGCTCCTATCCACCGCGCGACTATTGCGTCCAGTATGACGAAAGCGACCTGGATTTCGTCCAGCGCCTGCTCGAGCACGAAGGCATCATGTATTTCTTCGAGCATGGCGACGACGAGCACACGCTGATCCTTGCCGACGCGATGAACAAGCTCAAGCCGGCACCGGGCTACGAGAAGGTGCCGTATCATTTCGAAGGGCAGGGCGCGCGCCGCGACGTCGAGTACATCACCGAGTGGATCCCCGGCAGCTCGGTCAGACCCGGCGCCTACACCCATACCGACTACGATTTCAAGAAGCCGGATGCCAGCCTGATGGCCAAGTCCGACCAGGCATTCGGCCACAAGCTGGCATCGGGGGAAAACTATCGCCAGCCCGGCGCCCATCTGGATGTCGGCCGTGGCGACAAGATCGCCGGCATCCGCCGCGAGGAGCTGCAGGCGGTACACCAGCGCATCGCCGCTGCCGGCACCGTGCGCGGGCTGTTTTCCGGCTGCACCTTCAAGCTGGACGGCTTTCCGCGCGATGACCAGAACCAGGAATATCTCGTCGTCAGCGTCGAATACCGCATATTCGACCCCAGCTATCGCAGCGGCATCGACACTGAGGGCGAGAGTTTCACCGTGGTCCTCGGCGTCGCGCCGACTAGTCTGCCATACCGCCCGCCGCGGATCACGCCGCGTCCGATCATGCGCGGGCCGCAGACGGCGCGTGTCGTCGGCCCGTCCGGCGAAGAGATATTCACCGACGAGTATGCCCGGGTGAAGGTGCAGTTCCATTGGGACCGCATGGGAAAGAAGGATCAGGACAGTTCGTGTTTCGTGCGCGTGTCGCAGACCTGGGCCGGCAGCGGCTGGGGCTTCATCCAGATCCCGCGCATCGGCCAGGAGGTCATCGTCGATTTCATCGAAGGCGATCCGGACCAGCCGATCATCACCGGCCGCGTCTACAACGCCGCCCAGATGCCGCCCTACGGCTTGCCCGGCAACGCCACGCAGTCGGGCTGGAAGTCGAACTCGTCGAAAGGAGGCGGCGGCTATAACGAACTGATGTTCGAAGACAAGGCAGGCTCCGAACTGGTCAATTTCCAGGCCCAGAAGGACCATAACCTGCTGATCAAGAACGACCGCACCAAGCTGGTGCAGCACGACCAGTCCGACCGCATCGACCACGACGCCAAGCATTCCGTCGGCCACGACCTCGACGAGGACGTCGGCAACAACAAGACCGTGAAGGTCGGCGTCGACCAGAAGACCGACATCGGATCCAACGATACGGAAACGGTGGGCAAGAACCGCTCGCTGACCGTCGGCTCCAACGAGACCATCAGCATCGGCTCCAACTCGACCGAGACGATCGGCGCCAACCACGCCCAGACAGTCGCCATCGCCCAGGCGATCACGGTCGGCGCTGCACGAATGGACACGGTGGGTGCCACCGAGACGCGTACGGTCGGATCGGCGCAGACCAACACGATCGGGTCGACGCGCGCGGTCACCGTGGGTGCCGCCCAGACCCACCAGATCGGTGCCGATGACAGCTGGAACATCGCATCGAACCAGGAGGTGACGATTGGCGCCGACCAGACGTTCAACATTGCCGGCAACCAGAAATCGAAGATCGGCAAGGGAAGGCGAACCGAAATCGCCACCGACGACGGGACCAAAGTAGGCGGCGCCTACGAGTTGCGGATTGCCAAGGCGAGCATGGTTCAGATCGGTGAAGACGGGAAGATGAATGTCGGCAAGACATTCCTGATCGAAGCCGGCGACGCCATTGCGCTGAAATGCGGCTCAGCCAGCATCTCCATGAAGAAGGATGGTACGATCACCATCGAGGGCAAGGACATCAGCATCAAGGGATCGGGCAAGATCAACATCAAGGCTTCCAGCGACATCGTCATGAAGGGCTCGGAGATCAAGCAGAACTGAGGGCGCAGGGGATGACCAGAACCATCAAACGGATCGAGGGTGTAGTCATCGGGGTCTTTCTCGGCTTCGACGGTGCTGCACCGCTCGTCGTGTTTCCTGGCAATCCCAGGGACACTGCACTTGCCGCGCGCAGCCTGGCCGAACTCAGCGCCGACATGGTCGGAGCAGAGGTGGCGCTGCTGTTCGAGGGCGGCGACCCCGGCCGGCCGCTGATCGTCGGGCGCATCGTCGAGCCCGTGCGCAAGGCACAGACGCCGCAGGTCGTTCGAGACGGCGAGCAGGTCAAGATCGTGGCCGGGGAACGTCTCGAACTGCGCTGCGGCAAGGCCACAATCATCATGGAGAAGGATGGGCATATCACCATTCGCGGCACATACGTCACCAGCCATGCCAGCGCGGCCAACCGCATCCGTGGCGGCTCTGTAAACCTAAACTGATGCCGAAGATCGTTCTGCGCGAGATCGTGCGGCAGCATGCGGAAATGGCGGCATTTCTGTGGACCGTCTACGACCATCACCTGCTCCATCCGGATGAGAACCCCGACATGGACGAGGAGCGTCTTGCGCGGCTGGTCGAGCGGCTGGATGCTCATCTCGACGGCCTTCGCGTTGCAGGAGATGCCGGACGCGAGATCGCCCAGGAAGTCTACGCCGAATATCCTGAGGTCGGTGAGCTCTTCGTGCTTAGGATGCTCATGGAGGGCGCGCCGCAGCGCATAGCTGAACTCGACCTGGAAAAGGTCCGGGCCTATCTCAGCGCCAACGGTGGCTGATCCTCGTGGGCAAGCGCGCCCGGTCTACAATCAGGCGAGCTTGAAGCCGTCGTCGTATTCGAGCGACAGCGATTTCCATTTCTTGCCGTCGAAGCGCCAGGCACTGTCGGTGCCCGCGACATAGAGATAATCGCCATCGGTACGGATATCGGAGGCGGTGCCGGTTTCCACCTCCAAGGGCACGATCGCGTTGCCCTTCTCCACGCCGATTCCGCCCTCATCGCCCCAATAGGCCTTGCCGCTATAGGTGCGTACCGCAAGATGGGTGGTGGCATCAGCCGGTTCGAGCTCGACCGCTTCTTCGTTGGCGATGCGCAGGCACGTTCCGTCTTCGCCGGCGACCCTGATCGTGCCGTCCGCGGCAACGTCGATGCCATAGAACACTTCTTGGCGATGCAGTTCCAGCGGCTGCCACGTCGAGCCCGCGAGCTTGTGCACCGATCCTGATTTTCCGCAGACCCAGATACCATGCTTCGCGTCACCGTGAATATCCATGTATTCAGCCTGGGTGATCGGCGTGATCGGACGCCAGTCGTCTCCGACCAGCCTGACGGCGCCGCCTGAAGAGCCGACCATCATGGCGCCACCCGGGTCGGCGGCCCAAACCTGGCGAAAGCTCTCCGTGCCGACCTGATCGCGGGTCCATTGCTTGCCGCCGTAGCGCCAGATCCAGATCGTTGCCTCGAGCGCAAACAGTTCACCTGAGGGCGACGCCGACAGCGACGTCAGCCATTCTGACGTGAACAGAACGCCCTTCGCGGTCTTTGGATTGAAGTCGTCGACCACAAAAATGACCGACACCGTGGTGTCGTAGTCGGAATCCGCGAGCAGGAACAGAATGGCCACCTTGCCATTGCCCATCGGTGCGACCTGAAGGCATTCGATCGAGGTGTCCTCATCTTCGACGAAGTCTTCCAGCTCTTCCTTGTCCATCTTCAGCTTACCGATCATGGCTAACGCCTCCCTGGCGGTTGGCTAGGCAGAGATCATTCACGGGCAGTCCTTCTTGGACTTGGCGACGTCGGACGCCCTGACGACGACTTTCTTCGGGTCCTTTCCGAGGCTCACGGCCTCCTTCTTCAATCGCTTCTTGGCAACTCCGGCAAGTCGGCCCTGGTCAATTGCCTTCGGGCAGGTGTCGACACAGCGCTTCGTGTCCTTCACCTCCTGCGCGTCCTTGCCCATGCTCTTTTTCTGATAGTCCTGGTTCGCTTTCCTGAGGCACTCCGCAGCAGCATCCTTCACTTCGTCAGGAATTTTCGGGTCATCCATGTTGTCGACCGTTGCCCTGGCGCATTTCTCGTTGAAATCGCCGAGCTTGCCCTCCTGGTTGAGCTTGATCCACTTGGCCGCTTCCTGGGTCTTGAGGTTGTGGGGCGTCTTCGACCCCTTGCCGATGACTTTGCCGGTGGCGCCAGCCTTCTTTGCCTTCGCAGCTTCGCCCGGAACCCATTTTGCCTTCATGCAGATGCAGGGGGCCTTGCTTTCATCATAGGCCTGACAGCAGTCGAGGGTCAGGTCACGCACGCCCTTGGCGGTGAAGAAGCGCACTTCCGTGGTGTGCTCCTTCTCATACCCCTCCGGACACGTCAGCTTGTTGTAAGGCTTGATCTCCAGCATGCTGCAGTTGAAGGTCGCCACCGTCGCGGTGGAAATGTTCGGCATCGGCGGCCCGCCGGCGGTCGGCGAGGCGTGGTCGTTTGAGCCGATATCGGAGAAGCGGCTGATCGGCTCGCCGTCCATCTTCACATTGCCTGACCAGGCGTGGGCATATTCCTTGCCCGTGTTCACCGAGGTGATGATGTTCTTCTTCGGCGCGCAGCCGGCTTCGTTGCCCGAACATTTCGTATAGTAGGACTTGTTCTTCTGCGTGATCGTCTTGCCCCCGATCTTGACCGTACTTGTGCCGCTGTCGGTGTCGTCGTCCATGCTGAAGGTGGGATAGGGGATCGGTACGCCGGGGGGCGTCGCGGGCGTCTGCGGCGGCGTGAAGCAGACATAGGGGAAGGCGGCGATGATCTTGTTGGCCTGCGCCTTGCAGGCGATCTCCAGACCGTTGGCATAGACGGTCATGCGGCTCTCCTCGATGCAAAGACTGCAGCGCCACACGCGCCGTCATCCGACGACGCTTCGATGAGCACCGGATTGCCGGCCGCGTAACCTTTTGCCGCCGCGGTCCAGGCCATGCCCACCATCACGGGACCGCTGCGGCACCGATGTTGCCAAGCGATTCCGCAGGCGACCACAAATCCTGGAATTCGTGGCGGCCGCGCAGCAGCCGGATCGAAGCGAGTGCGGTCTGCTTGAACCAGTATTGTTCGCCGATGAGGTCCGAGATGCGGTAGCCCAGCCGGTTCATCTCGATGCCGGTTTCGCCAAACGCCGCATCATAGGCCGCTGTCATGCCATCGGCTCGCAACGGCAGATCGTCCTTGTTGTAGATCGAGGCTGTTTCGCGCGACAGGCCAAGGCCGAATAGCTGGAAGTTTCCGCCATTCGGCCGGGTGCACAACACCGCCGCCGCTGCCTCTCCCGGAATGAAGCCGTTCGAGTTGTCGGCGGTCAGCAGGCGGCGTCCCTTGAGGTAATGGGCAATCGTCGGCGCGGTCAGATAGCTGTCCACGCCAGCGATCATCACATAGGGCACGTCGCCGGATGCCAGCAGCCTGCGGGCATGATCGAATGCCACGTGCCCGGCAGGGCGCCCATGCGCCACGGTGCGGGAGCGGCTGTGAGGTTCGACCTTGACGATTTCGCCGATCCGCCGGAGCAGGCCGGAGTTGTCGCGCACCGGCCGGCCAGGGCGATTCTCCTCGGGAAGGCAGAGGATAAGTGCCGTCTGGCCGCGCGCTTCCGGCGCGCGCTCGAATGCCTCGGTAATGGCCCCTGCGGCCAGATGCGCCATGCGCTTCTCGCCGATCCAGTTGCGCGGCAGCGGGACGGGCGCGCCGGTGAGCCACCCCTCCGGCGAGCCGAGGAAACGCGTCTCCTGGAAGCCGTCGAGGCGCGCGCGCATGGCTGCGCATGCTGAAGGCGCATCGAGTCCGACGGCCGTGGCCATCCCGACCGAAATGATGGCGACGCCGGCGGTCATGCCTCTTCCTCCTCAGGTGCTACCCCATCGGCACGGACGAAGGTGCGGCCGGCTGCCCGCGCCCTCAGCATGGATTCGGTGGGGGGACCTACCCAGCATTCGGTAAAATCCAGAATCGTGCGCTCGATCCGCTGCGCTACCCGCCAGACCAGGTGGTAGCGGCGGTTCTCCGGGTCGAACAGGATAGTGTCGGGGTACAGCTCACCCTCGAAACTCTTGGCGCCATCCTTGAACAGGGTCATCTCAAGCCCGGTTGGCGGCAGCCGGAAGCTCACCCGACCTTCCGGCGTCAGGTTCACCAGCTGTACCTCTTCACCACCCTTGGGATGATCGATCTGCTGGTCTGGCGGAGCCATCTGGAAATAGCGCTCGTCGAAGTCGGACGGCAGGAAGGGAAAGATGTTTTTCGTCCAGTTGTCATCGTAGGTACCGCCATGTTCGATGCGGCCGGGCCAGCCGCGGCCCATCGGTCCGAAGCTCATCGGCGTGTAGTCGCCGAAGGGCGAGCGGACTTCCTCGCCGACCTTCTGGGTGTTGGGCAGCCGCAGGCCCGGAATGAGGTGCTGGTTCCTGGTGCGCGACCAGCCGGTGCCGACCGGATTGGCGCCGTAGACGCCAGGCATCTTGTCCTCGGGATCCAGCTTGTCGACGCCACCCCAGGCGACGTCATAGCTGATCGGCAGTTTCAGGAAGGGCTGCGGTGCGGTCGCGGTGAAGACCGGGCCGATGGCGCGCCACTCGCGATGGCCGACCACCTCGAACAGTTTCGACCAGTTGCCGACCTTGATGCCGACCGGCACACGTTCCGCCGGCCGGCCGCCGGGCGCATAGGCGCAGCCATTGGCAATCACGTCGCAGCGCGGCTTGCGGAAGGCAAAATCGGTTTCCCACAGCGTGGCGGAATAGCCGGGCTCGCCCGTCTGCGTGTCGGCAAAGACCAGCGGCGCCTGCTCGGCCGACTTGCGCACCAATCCGCCCTGTGCGTCGGGAAGGTCGAAGGTGCCCTTGACCACGACGACGATGTAGTCGTGGCCAGCCTTGTCCATGGCTACGGTGAATTGATGGACGTAGCCGGTCTGGTTCCAGATCTGCATCAGCTGGTCTCCCAGCTCGCGGTGAGCAGCCGGTCGAGGACCGCTTGTGGGGCCGCCGGATCGACGTCCACCGGCACCCATGGGCCGGCCCACAAGACCATGCTGAGCACAGGCTCTCCCGTCATGTCGGTGATCGGAAACGGCAGCTCGGCAAGGCTGGCGGCGAATTCGTCTGCGCTGACATAACCATAGCGCGCCGCGTCGGCCGCCATCTCAATGTCGTCGAACCATTTCGCCGCCATGTCGGCCACTCCTGAATTGGCGGCGGAGAGGGGGGCTGCGACCGTCAGCGGAAAACGGCGGCCGGCGCGGTCGTTGCTCGTCACGACGATGCCGGCCATCGGGCCGTTGGCATCGGGACCAAGCAGGAAACGCAGTGCCACGTCCTCTGGCCAGGCGCCCGAACTCTGCAATGGCGCGAGGTGGCTTGCCACCCAACGGTCCCATGCGCGCACGAAGTCGCCGGGAAGCCCGCGGCCGACGAAGTCTCCGGTCGCCGGAATCTTGCCGTAGAAGCCGGTGGCTAGATGTTCTGCGGGCACGTGAACCTCTTGAACATCTGCAGGTTGTAGGGGTTCTCGACACTTGCCGCCTTGAGCTCGAAGTCGGCGTAAAAACTCTTGGCGCCGAGGCGCAGGTTGTAGACGTCGGACAGCGATGTCGCCGTGAAGCGACCCTTGGTGAGCAGCCGCAGCCAGGCCCAGCTCCCGGTTTCGTTGACGATGACTTCAGGCGACCCATCGATGGGCTGGAAGGCCAACGAGATGGTGCCGGTGCCGTCCTTGCCCGGCCAGGTCATCGGCTGAGGGCGGGTGGCGTTGTTGTAGTAGACGAGGCTTTGGCCATCGAGGTTGAGCGTCACCCGCGTGACTGTCGGCGACAGATCCTTGGGCTCGAGCGTGAAGCTCATCAGGGGGCCGGTGCCACCGGGGAACAGGTCGTCGCGAATACGGCGCGCCTGCTCGAAGGCGGCAAGGGCAGACGAATCCAGACCCATGTCGGCACGCCAGGTCCATGGTTGTTTGGCCGTGTCGACATAGCTGATCAGGTGGTCGTTGGTGAAAGCGTCGATCAGTCCGCCTGGGCCGAACAGGCGGGCGAAATCGCGGACGTTGACGTCAACGGCACTTTCCGGGCTGAACGGATATCGGTTGGTCAAGGCTGCCTGGCAGAACGGCAGGATATCGGCGCGCCAGATGGCATTGAGTTCGGAGGTGACGGCCTTTTCGGTCAGGCCGCTGGTGTCGCCGGCGATGCCGCCGAGCCAGTCGTCGATCGGATCGGGCAGGATCTGCGCCTGCCGCGCGACGGCACCGGTGAGTTCCGCGAGCCCGCCCTGCTTCTTGATGGCATCCTGCGGGTCGGGATTGGCGGTGACTGTCTGCAGCACATTCGATAGTGCCGTCAAGGCGACGACCGCGGCATCGAGCATGGGAGGCTGGCCGTCGACTTCGGCGACCGCACCTTTCAGCGGCTTGAAATGCTCGGCGACGAGCGTGCCGGTCATGTCGACTGATGCTGCCGACCCGGCACGTGGCAACAGCTTGGCGCCGGCTTTGGCCAGTTTGCCGACCTTGCCGAGCTTGCCCAACAGCTTGGAGGCGCCTTTCGATGCGGCCTTGTTGTCGCCGGCCGGCTCCTCGTCCGAGCGGATGAGATCGGTCTCGTGAACGACTGCCGTGACCAGGCGCTTGAGCGCGGAATCGGCGCTCGACAGGTCCTTCAAATTTTCGCTGGCGACGTTGAGGTCGGTCAGCGGTGCCAGCCTTATGTCGCGCAGCAGGCTGTCCCACTGGGCGATGAAATCCTCGTAGTAGAGCTTCAGGATGTCTTCCGACAGCGCCGACACCGAGGTCTCGGAATTCTCCTCGCAGCCGCCGGCAAAGACGGCGCGGTCGAGGGCCGCCTGGGCGGCGACATCCTCCAGCCGATCGAGGATGACGTCGTGGAAGCCGGCATAGGTGAATGCGCCGGGCAGGCCGACACGCAATGTTTTGTCGGAGCGGCGGGCAAAGACCTTGGAGCCATTCGGGCCGGCGAAATTCGCCGGGATCCACTCCTTCAGTTCGGAGACGGCGGGATCGGCCAGCAGCTGCTTGTAGGCGCGTGCTGGCAGCGAAATGGTGCAGACGCTTTTCAAGGCCTCGGCGACCAGCGCCGGATCGGGCGCGACATAACTCGCGTCGATCGTCATGCGGCGGATGGCGGCAAGCTGGTGCTCTTCTGCGTTGGGCGTCGGGAAGGGCGCGACGGGTGCGAATTCGGGCAGGTCGTTGACCCACCAGTTTTGAGCGAAATCCGCGTCCATCTGGGAGAGGCCGGTCATCATGCGATAGGTCTTGAGCGCCCCCAGCATGAATTCCGGATCGCGGACCTGGCGCCACATCGTCGTTTCGAGCAGGGCGACCATGCGGGGTTCGAGGATGTTGCGCAAAGCGTGGTTGTAGCTGTCGGCCTGGGCCCGCAGCAGCTCGGGAGAGGCCGTCGGGCCGACCAGGTCACGAAAACCGCTGGGCGGCGGCGTGCGCGCATTGGTGACCTCATCCATCGCAGCCAGCGCAACGTCGATGTCGGGCGCATCGACAGGAGCCGGGGCCGCCGCGAATGGCGCCAACGGCGCCTGCAGTGCCTCCAACTGGCCGGCTTGGGCCGCGATGGCATTGCGGTTGTCGTAATAGGACAGTCCGAACAGCGCTCCGGCAAGCAGGACAGCTGCTCCGCAGGCTGCGGCGGCACCGCGCCAGATCCAGGTCCGGCGGCGTTGCGCCAGGGGGTCGAACATGCCCAGCCCGGCTTCCTTGAAGATCACTTCGGTGAGCAGGTTTTTGAGGAAGAAGCTGCGCTTTTCGACGCGTGGCGACGACATGGCGCGGCGCGGCGGCAGGCCGAACGAGGAAGAGAGTGCAGCGGTAAGCCGGTCGATGGGCGCGCCTTCCTGTGTGGCCGAAGTCAGATAGACGCCGCGCAACCAGGCGCTGTCTTCGTAGCGGCTTTCGCCGAAAATCTGTTCGACGAGCAGGCGGATCGGTTCGGACAGGCTTTCGACCTGGGCCGGGAACCTGAAGATCTCGGCGCGGGCGGCGAGGCTGTCTTCGTCCTCGAGGCGGGGGACGAGGCGGCGCTCGAGCTCGGTCGCCAGCAACGAGATCTCGCTTGCGACCATCTTGCCGTCGACGCGTGCATCAGGCGCGAAGGTCGTGCCCCAGACCTGTTCGCGGGCCGAGGTCGAGAGGCCGCCGAAGAAGGGCTCGAAGCCTTTGATGAGGTCCGCCTTGGTCAGCATCAGATAGACCGGGAGCCGGATTTCGAGACGTTCGTTCAGCTCGGCGAGGCGGCGGCGGATCTTGCGGCCATGCGCCTTGATGGCTTCATCGCCCTCCGAGAACGCATCGATCGACAGGGCAACGATGACACCGTTCAGGGCGCGCCGGCCGCGATGTTTCTTCAACAGGTCGAGAAAGCCCAGCCATTCCACGGCATCGACATCTGGCTGGCTCTCCTGCTGGACGTAGCGGCCGGCGGTGTCGATCAGCACCGCGTGTTCGGCGAAGAACCAGTCGCAGTTGCGGGTGCCGCCGACACCCTGGATGTCGTCGGTGAGGTCGATCGGGAAATTCAGCCCGGACTGGCGCAAAGCCGTGGTCTTGCCGGTGGCCGGCGGTCCGACGATGACATACCACGGCATGTCGCGCAGCAACTTGCGGCCGCCGAGCTTGCGCCGCTTCATCTCGTCCATCAGCCCCTGGAATTTGGCGCCGACCGCGGCAACGCTCTGTTCGCCCGCCGTCAGCGGCTTCTCGACCGGCGGCGCGGCAATCTCGGCGACGAACATGCGATTGGCTCGGATGGCGCGGCGCTGCGCCAAAATCAGCCAGATCAGCCACAGGATGACCAGGCCTGCGATCAGCGCCATACGCACGGCTTCGGACGCAAACGGCGTGCTCTGGCCGACCGCAACGATGGGGCCGAAGATCCAGATGATCAGGGAAAGCAGCGTCAGGCCGATCAGCGTCCAGAGCCACCGCGATGTCAGTACCGACCAGAGGAAGCGCAGGATGAACATCTGTCACAACCTCTTTTCGACCAGCACTTCGACGCGGCGATTGAGCGCCCTGCCTTCACGCGTGGCGTCGTCGGCAACGGGGTCGGTGGCGGCGCGCCCCTCGGAGCGCACGCGCTCGCGAGGCACGCCGTTCTGGACGAGCATGTCAGCAATTGTCGCGGCGCGGGCCTCCGACAGGCGCTGGTTGGTGGAAAGCGGGTTGGTTCTTTGCAGCGGGATGCCGTCGGTATGGCCGACGATGGTGACGTTGCCGATCAGCTCCTGGTTCTCGACGATGACCTTGGCGATTGCTTCGATGAGCGGCTGGAATCCGTCGGTTAGTTCAGCTCTGGAGGACTGGAACAGCTCAGGGTTGGAGGCCTGGACGACGAGGCGGGCCAGCGACACGCTTTCGGCGCCCTTGAGCGCTGGGCGCAGGCCCTCGGGCGTGGCTGCCGCGAACTCCGGCAACAGCGCGAAGTCGACGGTTTCGACCGGCGGTGCTTCCGCCTTGGGTGTGGCGCGCAACACCTCGGCGCGGTCGGCCGGTGGAAGCGCACGCACAAGGGCCGAGAGCTGGACGGCCTGGTTGCTCAGCCCCAGCGAGAAGGCGATGTAGATCGCGGTGGCGAGCACGGCAGCGATGACGCCCATCACCCAGATCGGCACGGTGAAGCGCGGCGCCTCGTCGGCGGCAACGACGCCGCGCCAGTTGGGCGACAGCGGCGCGTCTTCGGCATCGGCGTCGCGCAGGAAGCGGGCGGCGGCGACACGCACGGCATTCAGCGACCGGTCGCCCGAGCGGCCGGGTACCCGGTATTTGCCGCGGAAGCCCAGCGCCATGCAGTGATACTGCAGCTCCAGCATTTCCCTATCGCGGTTTGGGTGGCGCTCGAGCTCCTCCAGGCGCGAGAAGAACTGGGCACCTGCATCGACGTCGCCGCGCAGCATGACAACCAGAGGTTGCCGAGGCCAGGCGCTCGAGCCGCCCCACGGCGTGTTCAACGCGAGGTCATCAAGCAGTGCGGCCACCGCCCATGCAGCCTGATCGGCCCGTTCGACCGACGATCCGGCGGCAACGGCGGCGTCGCGACCGCGCACCAGTTCTTCCTGCAGGCGGGTGCGAAGGTGTTCGGGATTCTCGGGCGGCAATGCGTTTTCGAGTTCGGGCGCGAATTCCAGCAAGGCGGAAAACGCATTGACCAATGTGTTCGGATGGGTGCGCGAGCGCCTCAGCGGCGCAGACGAAAACGGCATCGGCATGCGCGGCTGCGGCGTACCCACCATGCGTATCCGGGTACGCTCACGATCCTCCGACAAGCCGAAAGGATCGTCCTGGCTCATCGCGTCACCTGTTCACCGAATAGCAGTCGACCTGCGGCTCGCTCGGCAATACGCCGGAAACGCCGATGACGAATCCGGGTGCGTCGAGGAGGGAGGCCCAGTGCTCGCTTCTCTGATCGAGTTCAAGGCAAAGGCGGTCGCCGTCATAGGGGATTTCGCGCGGCTGCGAATGCAGCGGCTTCAGCGGTATGCCCGGCAGGCGCGACTTCCACAGGCCTTCGAATTCGCTGGCGGCCCCCACCGTCGCCTGGTTGACGAAGATCTTGCGCAGCGCGTCCTCGGACAGCTCGGAGCCGACGCGGATGACGATGCGACTGGCGACGAGCAGCTTGGGGTTGTCGATGCGCACCTTCCAGACATTGGTGGAGTGGCGCATGACCGGCAGCGCCCGCGATTTCGGCTCGACATAACGCAGGCTGAGGATCAGCGAACGCAATGTGTCGGCGAGCGCCGAATAGGCAGGACCTGGGGCCATGTGGTCATAAACAGGCAGTTCGGCGAGACGGCGCGAATTCGAGCCGTAGGTCGCCATCGATCCGGCGAGGCCGGCAAGTTCGAGATAGAGTTCGGCCGGATGGAAGATGTCCTGCGCCAGCATATGCGCCAGGCGTGGTCGCGCCGCATTGGCAAGGTTGAGCATCAGCAGATCTTCGACGCTGCGGCCGGGGCCGCCAAGCACCATCTTGGCATGCGCCTCGGCGATCTGGTCGAGCCCGGTGATGACCTCCTGCAGAAGCTGGGCGTACCAATGGACCGCACCTGTGGCGAGCGTCGGCGGCAGGAAGTTGGCGTCGACGGCAACACCGCCATCGGCGCGCAGGCCGGTGATTTCGGTAATCGGCAATGCCGTGTAGCCGCCGACCGATTTTCCCGGAGCAAGCAACAAGGCCTGCGGACGGGCGATCTCGATCTCTTCGGGATCCGATCCGCCTTGCACGGCATCGCGAACGGTGACGATGCGGCCGCGGTAGCGCGCACCGCTGGTCTCGGCATGCGCCGGATCGAAGCCGACGCCACCGGGCGGTTCCAATGGTACCGCGATCAACACCGGACCGCCGCCCATGTCGGCGGTGATGGCGAGCGGCTTTGGCGCGTCCATGGTGTCGGGAATGGCAAAGGGCGTGCCGTCGGGAAAGATGCCGCGCGCCGAAAGCACGGCGACCTGTCCGGCTTCCAGCTGGGCCGGGTCGAGGGTGAGCGTGCGGAAGCCATAGGTGTGAAGTTGCCCGGCCTGCAGCGCGCCGCGCACCGTCGCCTCGAAGAAGCGGTCCTGTTGCTGGAAGTGCTGGGTCCGAAGGAAAAGCCCTTCGGACCAGAGCACCCTGTTTGCGTCGGTCATGCGGCAACTCTCTGCATCGACAACTCCTGATATGGCCCGGTCAGGCCGAAATGCCTCCGCTGCCGAGCGTCACGGTGATCGTCACCGTCGAACCCGGTGAAACCGACTTCGTCGTCCGCCAGGTGCGACCGGTTGGTTCGCGAACAAGCGCGACGAAGCCGAGCGCGGTCGCCTCCGGCTCGACGGTGATCGTCTTCGATGCCGCCGCACCCGGGCCGACCGAAAGCTGGTCGGAGCCGATGAGATCGCCGGCAAGTGCCGAGCCGGCGTCGCCCTGCAGGGCGAAATAGTCGGCCGAGTTGAACTTGCCGGTGCTCTTCAATCGCATGACCAGAACCGTCACCGGCCTGTCGCCGCCGTCAGGTCCGGGATTCATGCCGGCTTGACCGCTCACATTGACGGTGACGGTGGACGGTTTCGGTGGCCCGCTTTGGCAGGCGGCCACCAGTCCTGTAGCGCCGAGAGCAATAATGAAGTCGCGCCGGTCGATCATGCGTCACTCCTCTTCATATGCGTTGCGGAAGTCGGCTCCTATTTCGCCCATGAAGCGCGTCTCGGCACTCAGGGCGATCTCACGATGGCGTTTCTTGTAGAGGTCCCAAAGCTTGGCGCTGCGGCCGCCGGCGAGCAGTTTCTCGATCGACGAGCTCGACTTCAGCTCCTCTTCGAGCGCGACGGGATCGAAGCGGTCGATCATGTGGCGCAGCGCGCCTTGCAGGCCGCGCCAGGCGCGAACATGGTGGTGGGCGAGGTCGCGGATCGCATCCGATATGGCCGGCTCTCCGGCGAGAAAACCCGGACTGCGCTCGGCCAGGATGGTTGCCAGCGCATCGTCGACCGTGGGCAGGAACTTAAGCGGATTGACCTCCGAGGAGCCGACGATAGTCTGCTCGATGCGAGCGTTGCCCTTTTCCTCGGCGCGCTTGCGCAACAGCTGCATCAGGCCTTCGAGCATCAGGCGATACTCACGGCCGAATTTTTCCATCTCGGCCAGCGGGTCGCGGTTGGAAGAGGCGTTTTCGCCAAGGCCCATGCCGCGCAGGAAGGCGGCGCGCAGCGCGCTGTCGGACGGTGCGGGCGTAGGAGTTGGCGCGGCTGCAGGTGCTGCCACCACATTTGCCGCGGCCTTCTCCCGCGCACGCAGCGACATCGGCGGCGGGGGCGGTGTGTCCGCTCGGCGGGCAGGCGCGTCCCAGGGCGCAACCGATGCCGGCTGTGCCGGAGCCGGAACTGGGGGCGGAGCGAGAGCGGTTTCGCGCGGGTCTGCATCGACCGCCGGCGGAAGCGGCGTCATAGGCGGAAGGTCGAAACCGTCATCGAATGACGGCGATTGTGTCACGACTGGTTCCGCTTTTGACTTCGGCGTCTCGGCCGAAGCGAGGCCGAAAGGATCGGCAAAGGCTGCCGTGCCGTTCTGGCTGTCGTCGGCATGGCCGTTCACAACGGGTGTCGCCACCGGATCGAGGCTGAACGGATCGTCGAAGGCAGGCGAATTGCGCTCGGAGCCGCCGGCGCGCTCATAGGCGCGGAACGCGCCGGGCTCGGGATGCTCGAACGGGTTGGGCAGATCGGCGGGCCGGGGGCGTTGCGGCTCCTCGTCCGTCTTGATCGAGAAGAAATCGTCGCCGCCGAGACCGACCGGGGCGCGAGATGCGGCAGGCGCCGGTTGCGGCACCGATGTCCTGGACGATGTTGGCTTGAAATGCTGCAGGTGGGCTTCCGTCGGCTGCAGCTCCACCGACACGACATAGTCGCCAAGACGGAGCCGCATGCCATGGCGCAGTTGCGCCGAGTTGCCCGAGCCAAGGGCGCTGCCGGCGTCATCGATGAACAGGCCGCTGCTCGACGTGTCGACGACGACGTAGCCGTCCTGTCCTGATGTGATCTTGCAGTGGGCGCGCGAGACGAACATGTCGGGGTCGTCGATCTGCCAGTCCGCATCGGGACTGCGACCGATCACGAGTTCACCCTGATCCAGCCGGGTCTGGCGCACTGCCTGTGCGCGCGGTCCCTGCTCAAGCGTGAGGAGCAAGCTCATGCCCCGACTCCCGCCATTTCGGGCCGCCAGCCGACGATCGTCCGCAGGCGCATATCCTCAGCATCGCCCCTTTCGGCAGGGGGCGCAAGCCACGCCGTTCGGCCAAGCTGCGCCGCCCCGATGCGGGCCGGCGGCACCTCGTCGCTGGCCAGCACAAGCCTGAGGTCGACGTCGAGCAATTCACCGAGGAGGTCGCTTATGGCGCGCTTGAGGACAGCCAGTCGCCGGCTGCCGGGAAGGAAGGATGAGTAGGTGTTCAAATCGAGCGGGCCGAGGCGCAGCTCGACGCGGTTCTGGCGGCTGAAGCTGCGCGGCCCGATGGTCGCACTTCTGCCCAGGGAGGCGCTGGCCATGCCGAGCCTCGTCTGCAGCGCGGCTGGAACGTCCAGCCATGACGCCACGAACTCCTTGAGCTGGACCTTCACATTGAACACTTCGGCGACGAACAAGGTCAGCCGCTCGGGCCCGTCGACCTGTCCGGCAAGTGCGGCTGCCTGGCGCAACTTGACCGAATCCATGTCCGGGTCCTGGGCGTTGCCGGTTTCGGGCAATCCGATGCCGGCCATTGCCTCCAGCATCGCGCGGATACGCCCGCCGACGGCACGCTCGACCTGCACGCCGGGATGCGCGTCCGCCCACGCGCGGTAGAACAGGGCGATCATGCGGTGCTGAAGGATATTGACGAACTCGACGAAGGTCGTGTCGCTGGTCTGATGGGCATCCGCACCGGCAAACCAGCGTTGCGACATGCGGTCGAGCACCCACCGCGTGACATGCAGCGGCAGCGGGCCTTCGGGGCCAAGCAGGCCAAGATTGGCGACGGTGACCCGCGCGGCACCCTTGTCGGTGGCGGGCGAAAGATTGACGACGTCCTGGGTCGCGAAGCCGAGACGCACATGCTGGCCGAGGCGTGCAGGCTCACGGTCCGGCCGGCCGGAGTGACCGAACAGGCGGCCGTCCCGGTTTTCAAGCTGGCGCAGCAGCTCGAAGAAGTCATAGCCCTCGGACAGCGTGTCGGCAGCCGCTAGATCAGGAAGCGGTTGCCGGGCGTCATCGGCCATGGCACGTCCTCCTGCTTCTGGAGCAGCCGCGTGCGGGTGCGCACGAAGCCGTTGATACCGGCGTGGCGCGCGAACAGCCGCGCCAGAAGCGCGGAAAGCAGCAGCGAGCTTTGGCCGGACAGAACCGACTGGTCGATGTGGAGCAGGATCTCGATGCCGCGGCCGAAACACATCGGCCCCGGTATCGCCAGGCGCTCGATCACCGGCCGGGAATCGATGCGGACGATCGAGCGGACATGGCGCGCCAGCCCCGGATCGCCGCGATCGGCATAGAGGTCGAGCAGTGCGTGCAGCGGATCGACGCCACGCCCTTCCTTGGCAAGGCTGAGGAAGTTGAGCGCGAGTTGCGCCACCAGCCGCCAGGCCAGATCGTCGGCCCGCGATTCAGCGTCGGCCCCGGCAGGCAGGGCGGCGGGAATGGAGGGCTGCGGCGCACGCAACGCACCAAGCAGGCGGACCGCCTCGACCGGGTCGCCGCTCTCCAGCGTCAGCGTCGGATTGTCGTCGAGGATCGGCAGGTCGCGATTGGTGCAGAGAGCGGTGATCTCGATGCGTTTGAGCGGCCGCCCGGCCGGGATGCCTGCCGGGCGGGAGATCGCCAGGAAAACGTCGTCGCCGGTGTAGGAGGTGCGCGTCATGCCCTCGCGCCGCTCGTCTTCGGTGGCGCGGCGTGGACGGCGCTCGATCGAATAGACCCAGCCGCTGCCCCGGTTCTGACCCAGACTGAACAGTGCCGGTATCTCGGCGTCGGGGCCCTGGGCGTCGGCATCCTCGACATGGGTGACGCGGAAGATTTCGAAATCCCGTGGCCGGGTCCGGTCGGCATAAAGCACCTGCCGGGTCTTGCGGGCATCGAGCTCGATGACGTTGCATTCGCGCTCGAACAGATTGATCACCGGTGTGGCGAAAAGCTCGAAGTCGGCTGGCGCGAGGTCGGCGAGTTCAGGTGCTGCCCGCCGCAGCAGGAAGAAGATTTCGAGCCCCGCTTCGGAGCTGCGCACGACCGGCAGCAGACCCTGCACGCGGACATAATGGAAGCGCTCCGGCATCATGAAATATTCGCGCAGCAGCCGGTAGCCTTCGAAGGTCGGACGCGTGCGCGGCATCAAAGCTTCACTATCGTTGATGCCGATCATCTCGGGCTGGGGCAGGATCGTGAGCTTGCCTGACTTGCCGTTGGGGCGGGCGCCAATTGCCGTGCAGACGCCGAAGATCGTGTCGAACAGCAGCGACGCCTTGGTGCGCCCGGCAAAATGCAGGTCGAGCCGATCGAGCGCCAGTTCGTTGAGCTTGCCCTTGCCGGATCTGGCGATGGTGATGCGCAGCGCCGCCTCGCATACAACACCACTGATCGGCGAGATGCCGGCTGCGGCGAGCGCGCTGCGATCCTGATAGTAGCCGACCGACGCAATCTCGATCGGCCACAAGGTGACGTCCTGGGCGGTCGTGAAGGTGGAGCGCGTCGAAAGGTTGGGCTGCAGGTTGGCGACAAGCCGGGTGCTGCGCTTGACGACGTGGCCCATGTTCATCGTCTGAACCTGCTGGCCCGGCTTCAGCACCGCCATGGTGACCGCGGGCGCCTGCGTCAGCAGGTCGGGATAAAGCACTTCAAGGACGCTGCGCGCGAACCTCGAGCGTTCGGCATCGACCTTGAGCCGGGTGCGTGCGGCGAGGAAGGCGACGCCGTCGAGCAGGCGCTCGACATAAGGGTCGGGGCAGGGCGCGGTGTCGAGCGAGAGGTTGCGTGCGACCGCCGGGTGCATGTCGGCGAATTCCGCTGCAAGCGTGCGGATGTGGGTCAGCTCCTCCTCGTAATACTCCAGGAAGATCCGATCCATTCTATGCCTCGCCGTATTCGGTCCGCGCCAAGCCGTTGTCGAGGTTGATCGTGGTCCGCAGCCGGAGCCGTTCCGGCGTCGGCGTCATGATCAGCACCCCGTCGATTTCGATCTTGATGCCCATGCTCTTGTCGTTGAGGGTGACCGTGACCTTGGTCGCGCTCTCCTTGAGGCGCGGCTCGAAATTGGCCAGGACCGTCTTGATTTCACGGGCCAGCGCGTCCTTGTCGAAGTCGCGGGACGAGCGGCCGGAGAATGAAGGCACGCCGTAGTTGACCACGCTGCGCCGCACCTCCGGGAAGTCGTCGAGTTTCAGGCGACTTTCGGCGGCCTGCTCATCCTCGACGTCGGACAGCAACGGGACGGCATCGAAACGCTCGGTGTTGAACAGCGCCTCGATGTCGCGGCGAACCGCCTCGCGCAGCACGCGCGCCGACACCACGATGCCCCGGTTTTCGAGCTCGACGCGGTTACGGTTGAGGAAGACCAGCCGGTGCAGGCGCTGCTTGTGGTCGGGCGTGAGATCGAGATCGGAATCGATCACACGCGCACTGCCGGTGGCGAGCGCTTCGACACGCTCGCTGCCAAGTTCATTGTTCAATGCCCGCTGCAGGGCCTCGATTTCAGAGCTTAGTCCAGGCAGGTCGTTCACCAGCCGGTCCCATAGCGATGGCTGTGACGCCTCTCGCCTTGCTTGCTGAACTCCACTGGCCTTCATCATGCAGCACCAGGGCGTCTATGCGGCACGTCACAAGCCGGTTGCAACGCTCATCTCTTGCGTATGGTCGGTGTCGTAGACCAGCTCGATCGTCTTGTAGGCGAACTGCACGAAGTCCTCGAGCGTGTCGCTGTTGGTCGTGCTGGCACCGAAGCCATAAGATACGACGGATGCTTCCTTCATGGTGATGACGAAGTAGTCGCTCGTCTCGCCATCGATCGTGCGGCGGCAGGAAACCACCACTTCGTCGAACTGCTTGTTCTCGTGGCAGGCCTTGGCAAGGTATGGCGACGACATGTCGACATCCTTGGAACAACTCACCGTGCCCAGCGCGACGCGGCCCTTGCGGGAAAGCGAATTGGGATCGAATGGGGCCACCATGTTGAAGGCGACGTTGAATATCTCGATCTCTTCGTCATGACCATCGCGGGTGCTCGGACCCTTGATGTCGGGAACCTTCAGGAAGCCGTCGATCTTGGTAGCTTTTCTCAGATCGTCATCCGATGCCATTGTCTCTCTCCGTTACTGGACAGTTCAGGACTTGACCGAAGGCAGCTCCGACACCAGCCGAAGCGAAGCGTTGATTCCTTCCAACTGGTAGTGCGGGCGAAGGTAGAAGCGCGCGTTGTAGTAGCCGGGACGCCCTTCGACGCTGTCGACCTGGACCTCGGCCGCGGCGAGTGGGCGTTTGGCGCGGGCCTTGTCGTCGGCGAAGGCCGGATTGGCGAGCACGTAGCGGTTGATCCACTCCGTCAGCCATATCTGCATGTCGGCGCGTTCCTTGAACGAGCCGACCTTGTCGCGCGCAATCGCCTTGAGATAGTGGGCAAAACGCGACACCGGGAACAGATAGGGCAGGTTGGCACTGAGGCGCTCGTTGGACTGAGCGTCGGGATCGACGAGCCGTCCCGCACGGGTTTCATCGTCCTGCAGCGAATGGGCGCCGATGAAAGCGGCAAGATCGGTGTTCTTGCGATGCAGGATCGGCATCAGGCCGAGCTTGGCAAGTTCCGCTTCGCGGCGGTCGTCGATGGCGACTTCGGTCGGGCACTTCATCGCGATCGAGCCGTCGTCGGTCGGGAAGCTGTGCACCGGCAGGTTGATCACCGTGCCGCCATTCTCGACGCCGCGGATCTGCGTGCCCCAGCCGAACAGCTTGTGGCTGCGGTTGATGTTGACGCCCATCGGGAAGGCGGCATTCATCCAGACATATTTATGGTGGTCGCCCTGGACCTCCTCTTCGAAGGCGAAGCCCTTCACCGGCACGGTGTCGGCGCCATAGGGCAGGCGGGCCAGGACGCGCGGCATGGCAAGGCCGATGTAGCGGGCGTCCTCACTCTCGCGCAACGATTGCCACGAGGCGTAGGCCGGATTGGAGACGATCTGCTGCAGGTCCTGCGGATTGGGCAGTTCCTGCCAGCTGTCCATGCGGAACAGGCGTGGCGAGGCCGCCGCGATGAACGGCGTATGCGCCGAGGCGCAGACGCCCGAAATGTTGCGCAGGAGGCCGACGTCGCGCGGATGGTTGGAGAACTCGTAGGCGCCGATCAGACAGCCGAAAGGTTCGCCGCCGAACATCGAATATTCGTCGGTGTAGACCTTCTTGAAGACCGGGCTCTGGTCCCACATCTGGCCTTCATAGTCTTCCAGCGTGTCGGCCAGCTGCTCCTTGGAGATGTTCATCACCCGGATCTTCAGCTTCTGGTCGGTCTCGGTGTTGTTGACGAGATACCAGAGGCCGCGCCAGGTGCCTTCCATCTCGCGCACTTCGGGTGCGTGCAGGATCTCGTTGAGCTGGACCGTCAGCATCTTGTCGATGCCAGCGATCAGCGACTTGATCGACTTGATCGCGTTCGACGAGATGGTGGTCGTCTCGGAGCGCGACTGGGCGGCGAGCGCGAGATTGCGCACGAGCTGCTGCAGCTTCTCGCTGTCGTCTTTCTTGACCTTGAAATCCTTTTCCAGCAGGTCGCTGAATTCTCCGAGGTCGATGGCCTCCGCCTCGGCGACCGTTGGGCTCTTCTGCTGCTCGGCCATGGCTCTACTCCTCGACCTTGTCGCTGTCGGAGAGCGCCTGGCTGGCGATCTGGCCGAGCAGAGGCTCGTTGTTCAGCAGTTGCGCGATGCGCTTCTCGGCATCGGCGCGACCGTCCATGAAGCCCAGAAGTTCTTCCAGCTGACGGCGCATCTTGAGGATCTCGGCGAGCTGCGGCACCTGCTCGGCGATCTTGTCGGGAGCGAAATCGCCCATCTTGGAGAAGGTCAGGTCGATTGCCAGCTCTTCTTCCCGTTCGGCACCCTCGGCCTGGGGCAAAGTGTTCTTCACACGCGCCTTCACCCGCGGTCCAAGCGCTTCCATGAAGCGCGGGAACCTGTTGGCGTCGGTCTCGACGAAGGTGCGGTCGAGCACCGTCTTCTGCGCCTCCTTGGTTTGCGACGACCCTGCGAGATCGGCCATCACGCCCATCACGAAAGGCAATTCAATCGTCGTCGGGCTGCCGTAGGTCTCGACGTCATAGGCGATCTGCACGCGCGGCGCGCGATTTCGCTCGATGACCTTTGCTTTGCTTTCGGCTGGCATGCTTGGCTACCTTTCATCCTTCTGAGGCGTCTTCTTGTCAGTCACGCCGGCGAGGAGCCGGAACTCCTTGAGCCCCGAGGGGGCGAGATCTTCCATCAGCTCGACGAAATCCATATGCACCATGCGGCGCACGCGCCGGGCGAGGTGCGGGATCGGGCTCGACGGTTCGGTGCGGTCGTAGAAGGCGACGACGAGATCGAGGCATTTGACGACGTCGTCACGCGAAGTCAGGCGTTCGGGGAGGGCCATTGTCGGTCCAGCATGGTTGGCCACCGGCTCTGGCGCGTGGCCGTTGGGCTGTGCGGCCGCCGGTGCCGAGGCCGCCATCTCGGGCACTGTTGCCGCGTTGGGCGCCGGCCGCGCGGCGGCGCCGCGCTCGATCGTGGTCAGCATCCGGTCGAGAAACTTCCTGAGCTCCGGGACAGCCGGTCCGGTGCTTTCCAGGCGCTTGTTGAGCGCGCTGTCGAGGGCAGCAAGGGCTGCGCCCGCCGCGCGCGCATCGGCAACCAATTGCTCCAGGGCAGCGGCAGCCTGATCGGCCTGGGCCGCGCAGGCGCTGCGCAGGCGGGCCAACAGTTGCTCGTGCTTGGTCGACAGGGCCGCACGTTCGGCGGCGTTCAGCCCCTGTGCCGCTTCCTGCAGCATGACACGATCGTCGAGCGCACCTTGTTCGAGCTCGCGCCCGGTAACCGGGCCGAAGCCGCGCGGCGCGAAGAACACCATCTTCCTGAGGTCGTGGAGCAGACCAGGCTCCTGGCCGTTCTGCAGGTCGAGGACGGCGTTGACGCGGCGCAGTGCTGCATCGCGCGGTGGCGCGTTGGGCCGCAAAGCGGGGTGCATCGTGTCCCAATGCGCGTCGAAGGTCCGCGCGATCAGCATCAGCCCTTCGGCAAGGCCGGCCAGTCCGCGGGAATTGGCCAAGGCGCGGGTGACCAGCGTCAGCAGGCGCAGGTCGCGGCCATGGGTGCGCAATTCGTCGGCTTTTTCGAGGACGTCATCCCAGTCGACCGGAATGCTCACTTCGGCCGAGGGCCGGTTGCGCTCGTCATGGACGACATCGGATTGCGGGACGGCGAGGCGCTCGAGATCATGGAAGCGCGGATCATTGCGCAAATCTTCCCCCGACGGGTTTTCACCGTTCAAAGGGTTGAGCCAAAGAGCAAGATCAACCACGCACCCCCCCACGCCATACTCAGGTCGGAAGTAGCCGGTATTCCACTCGATTTCAGTTTTAGCACAGTTCAGGCGCCGCTCAAAGTTGGACGCGTCTAGCCCTTAAGCGTTAGTCACCACGGCCGCGCGAATTGTTATAGTCGTTCGGTGGCGGGTGCGCGGATACAGTCCGCCCCCGCTCGTGGGCCGGCTTTGTAAAGTCGCGGTTTGTGTGGCAAATTGCAGTGATCGCAGTCCGGCCATTGGAGAAATTCCATGGAACAGAAGGGCATGCAGCAGCGCAGGTCGTCCCAGGGCTTCAAGCGCAAGGAACTGGTCGGTAAGCTCAATCCCACCTGCTTGCGCGCCTTCAAGGCGGCGGCCGACGCAGCAAAGCTGCGTGGCAACCCTTACGTGGAACTCGTTCATTTCATTGAGCAACTTGTTCTTTCGGATCGCTCTGACGTGCAGATGATCCTGGCTGACGCCGGTGTCGATGCGGCACGCGTCGCCGGCGACATGACACGCGCGGTCGACAAGCTGCCTTATGGCGCGACCTCGATCGAGGAGTTCTCCGACCACATCTTTCACGCCATCCAGGAGGCCTGGAACCTGGCGACGCTGGAGTTCGGCTCGGACGAGGTGCGCAGCGCCCATGTGATCCTGGCCTGCCTGAAGGTGCCGGTGCTGGAAGGGCTCGTGTCGAAGATCAGCACCGAGTTTGACAAGATCGACGCTGACGGCGTGATTGCGCGTTTCGCCGACGTCGTCGACGGTTCGCTGGAAGGCTCTACGACCAGTGCCGCCCCGACTTCGGACGAGGCGCCGCGGCGCCTGTCACCTGGCGGGGAGTCGGCGCTGGCGAAATATGCCACCGACCTGACGCAGCGGGCACGCGACGGCAAGATCGACGCCGTCGTCGGCCGCGATCCGGAAATCCGCCAGATCGTCGATATCCTGATGCGCCGGCGCCAGAACAACCCGATCCTGACCGGCGAGGCCGGCGTCGGCAAGACAGCCGTAGTCGAAGGCTTTGCGCTGCGCATCGCCGAAGGCGACGTGCCGCCGATGCTGCAAGGGGTCAGCCTGCGCATGCTCGATGTCGGCCTGATGCAGGCCGGCGCCAGCGTCAAGGGCGAGTTCGAGAAGCGGCTGAAGGCCGTCATCGACGAGGTGCAATCCTCCGAAACGCCCGTGATCCTGTTCATCGACGAGGCGCATACGCTGATTGGCGCCGGCGGTGCTGCCGGCACCGGGGACGCCGCCAACCTGCTGAAGCCGGCGCTGGCACGCGGCGAGTTGCGCACCATCGCTGCCACCACCTGGGCCGAATACAAGCAGCATATCGAAAAGGACCCGGCGCTGACCCGGCGTTTCCAGGTGGTCAAGATCGAGGAACCCGACGAGGCCGCCGCGATCCTGATGTTGCGCGGCGTTGCCGGCGTGCTGGAGAAGCACCATGAGGTGCAGATCCTCGACGAGGCGATAGAGACGGCGGTCAAGCTGTCGCATCGCTACATCCCGACGCGGCAACTGCCAGACAAGGCTGTCAGCCTGCTCGATACGGCCTGTGCCCGCGTCGCCATCTCCCAGCACTCCCGGCCCGGCGAGGTCGAGGACCTGATGCGCCGCAGGCAGGCGCTCGAGGTCGAGCAAGGCATCATTGGCCGTGAGGCGGCGATCGGCATCGAGGTGGAGGACCGCAAGGCGCGCGTCGAGGCCGGGCTGGTCGAGACGGACGCCGCACTGGCTGCGGCCCAGGAGCGCTGGGACAAGGAAAAGGCCGCCGTCGCCGAAATTCTCGACCTGCGCGCCAGGCTGCGCGGGCAGGGCGTGGCGCTCGATCCCGTTGTCGCGGAGGCGCAGGCGTCGGAAGAAGCCGGCGAGGAACCGATCGCTGCCAATGACGATGCTGCTGTCGATCAGGATGTCGCGGCTGACAGCATACCCCAGGTTGAGCAGGTCGAAACCGCTCAGCAAACAGAGGCAGTCTCCGATCCCGGGGCCGACCTTGTGCGGCTCAAGCAGCTGATGGCGGTGCTGGCCGAGGCGCAGGGCGAAACGCCGTTGATCCTGCTCTCCGTCGACCGCAATGCGGTGGCCTCAGTGGTGCAGGACTGGACCGGCATTCCCACGGGACGGATGCTGACAAGCCAGACGGAAAAGGCATTGCGGCTGGCGCAGACTTTGTCCGAGCGCGTGGTCGGCCAGGATCATGCGATGGAAATGATCGCCAAACGCGTTCAGACCAGCCGCGCCGGGCTTGGGGCACCGGAAAAGCCGGTCGGGGTGTTCCTTTTGTGTGGCCCCTCGGGTGTCGGCAAGACCGAGACGGCGCTGGCGCTGGCCGAGACGCTCTATGGTGGCGAGCAGAACCTGATCTCGATCAACATGTCGGAATTCCAGGAAGCGCACACCGTGTCGACGCTGAAAGGCGCGCCTCCCGGATATGTCGGCTACGGCAAGGGTGGCATCCTGACCGAGGCTGTCAGGCGCCGGCCCTATTCGGTGATCCTGCTCGACGAGGTCGAGAAGGCGCATCCCGACGTGCACGAGATTTTCTTCCAGGTTTTTGACAAGGGCATGATGGATGACAGCGAGGGCCGGCGGATCGACTTCAAGAACACGCTGATCCTGCTCACCTCCAATGTCGGCTCCGAGGTCATCATGTCCAAGACCAAGGGCGGCGAGCTGCGCGAAAAGATCGAGAATCTCGACGCTGCCTTGCGGGCGCCGTTGCTCAAGGTGTTCCCGGCGGCCTTCATCGGCCGTGTCGTGACGATCCCCTATTATCCGCTGTCAGGCGAGATGATCGAGGCGATCACGCGCCACCAGTTCGGCAAGATTGCCCGCCGGCTGCAGGTCAGCCACGGCGCGGAACTGGTGATCGGCGATGGCGTGATGGAACTGATCAAGGCGCGCTGCACCGAGATCGAATCCGGCGGCCGGATGATCGACGCGATCCTGACCAACACGCTGTTGCCGGAACTCAGCCGCGGCGTGCTCAACCGTTCGCTCGATGGAGAAAAGCTGACGCGCGTGACGGTCGGCGCGTCAGGTGAGGGGTTCAGCTACGAGTTTGGGTAATTCACCTGCGGGGTAGGTGCTGCAACGCCCTACCAAGGGCTTCCACTGTCGCCACCACCACCACTATCGCTTCTTTCGCTGCGTTCAACGCTCGGCGTCGCCGGAACGATCGGCTTCTTGACGACCCTTGGCTGAACCGGAGCCGCGACAGCGACCTTCTTCGCAGGCGCCACTTTCTGGACCTGTACCGGCTGAACAGCTGCCTGCTCTTCGACCTTCATCAAGGAACCACAACCGCACAGCGGCGTAAGCACGGTCGCCATTAGAAGACTGATGGTATGCGATCGCATGTAACGTCTCCCCTTCATGAGCCCAGCATGTCCAAACGTGGTCGTGTTTCGATCCATTCCTTGTGCAGGAGGTCGCTCAGTAGCTCCCCGGAACTACGCGGTGCGGCCGTTCCAAGAACGGTGCTTGCGGCTTGGCGGGTTCGCGGTCCAAGCCTGCCATCAATTTCGCCGACATCTTGGCCGGCACGTTTGAGCGCAAGTTGCACTTCCTTGCCGATTGTCAGAGCGTCGACGCCTCCCAATGCCTTCTTTGCCTGATCGGAAGCGTCCTTGAAGTTGAATGAGGCGGACAAGGCGTAAAGGCGGGCGATCTCACCGTTGTCTTTCTGCAGTGTCGGATTGTCCTTCAGTAACTCGGCAGCGTAGAAGGCACCCCATGCGTCGCCCCTCTCGGCGCTTTCGCGGTACCAGGTTGAGATTGTTGCCGCATCAGCTGTGTTCTCTCGCTGGGCAAGGCGCGCTAGCAACCGACCGGCATATGGATGCCCCATTGCGCGGGCCTTCTCAAACAATTCGGCGGCGTGCTTGGTGTCCTTCTGTACGCCTGCTCCATCGCGATAGAGGATACCGAGCAAGACCATGCCGTAGACGTCGTTGCGATCCGAGGATTCCGTGATGAACTTGAGGGCGCGGGCCTCGTCTTTAGCGACATGTTGTCCCGACAGGTACTCGGTGCCCAGCATGTTCATCGCATATGTGTGGCCGGACTCTGCCGCGCTCGCGACCATCGCCATGCCACGATCGATGTCTGGCCTCGTGCCGAGGCCCGTAACCAGCGCCCGGCCCAGCGCATATTGCGAATAGGGATCGCCACGCTTGGCACCGGATTCGAACAGCGGGATCGCTTTGGCCGGATCGCGCTCGACCGCGGCGCCGAACTGATAGAGCCTGCCGAGCAGATAGCTGGCGCGGACATGGCCGGCATCGCTGGCGGCATTGAGTTCGATCAGGGCGTCCTTGAAATCGCCTTGGGCATAAAGGGCGCGGGCGTACTGGTACTTGAACCGGGCGATCTCGGGATGCTGGTTGACGGCTGCCTTGCAAGCGCTCAGCGCCCTGGGTACGTCGATGTCGTTGGGCAGCTTGCCGTCGGCAACCGCCTGGACGTCGAGCGGTTCGGCGGCGAGCGTGTCGCACTCATTGACCGAGACGGCGACATTGATGGTGATCGGGGCGGGTGCTGCGGTCTTGGCAGCCGGCATCAGCACGACGGTGCGCAGCGGCTCCTTTGCAGGCACCTTGTCGGCGGGCAGGGGGATCGGCTTGACCTCCATGCTGTCGGTGCTGGTGTCAACCTTGCCGGCGCTGCCGCTGGTGTTCATCGCCACCGTCTCGGCCACCGGCTTTGTCTCGTCCTCGGCGGCGACGAGCTTGAGCGACGGGCGGATGCGCAGCTTGGTGATGTCTTCGGCCTTGATTAGGTCGCCTTCGGAAACGATCTTGCCGTCGACCGCCACCTGCGTCTCCGGATCGCGCTTTTCGAGCCGCAGCCAGCCGGTGGGGGCGGCACTCGTCGAGCGCACCACTTCTTCGGGCATGGCGGCGAAGCCGGTGCCGATGTCGGATGCCATGGCGACGAGGATCGGCTTTGCCTGTTCGGGCGCTGCCGGCTTCGGCTCGTCGCCCTGCTGGATGTTGAGCGCCGGCTTGACCTGCACCTCGGCGACGGCCTTGCTATCGACGACGACGCGGATGATGCCGCTGGCGCTGCGGCCGCCATCGGTGGTGACGGTGTAGCGCACCTCGTCGGCGGTCATGTCGGCGGAAGCCGGCTTGAACATGACCTCTTCGATGCGATCGGCCGCAATCTTGCTGTCGAGGCTGAGCTGCTGGTCGCCGAGCCAGAGCGTGCCCTGGTCGGGCAGCTTGGTGAAATTGACCGTCAGCTCGGCGTTGCCGCTGGTGATCGGCGGCGAGATGCGCAGCGCCACCTCCTTGGTTTCAGGCGGAACACGAACCTCGCGCATATCCTCTATAATCAACAGGTTCTGGCGGGTTACGAAGAAGAAAGATGAGGTGAGGCTCGACGCATCCCACGGCGTCTGGCGCCCGTCTGTGCGCTTGATGACCTCGGCGCGGATGTCGCTGAGCAGCTTCCTGACCTCGACATTCGGCTTCAGCGCATATTCGGCGAAGGTGCCGGTGAACGGGCTCAAGCCATCATTGCCGTCGAGCGCGACACGGTCGGGCGCGGTCGAATAGACGATCAGCGTGCCGTCCTGCGGCGCGACCGAGGCCAGGCCTTTTTTTCCCTCGACCGCGACCTTGGCCTGGCCGACATAATAGGAATTGTTGGCGAAAGGATTGTCGCGGCAGGCGTCGAGGATGGCGATCTGCAGCGAGGAGGTTTCGCGCATATATTCGAGCAGGCTCGACATGTTGTAGGCTTGGACCTCGAGGTCGTAGGAGGTCGCCAGTGTGGCGTCGACCGGGATCATGAAGTTGTGGCCGCCGACCTGCACCGCATGACCGCTGTAATAGAACAGCGCGACGTCGCCGTCGTTGAGCGTGCGGAGGAAGCCGAGAATGGTTTCCTCGAGGCCCTTCTTGTCGAGATCCTTGCCGAGCGTGACCTCGAAATTGGCGCGTTCCAGCACCTCGCGGATGCGGTCGGCGTCGTTGGCGGGGTTGGGCAGCGGGGCCAGATGCTGGTAGGCGGTGTTGCCGATGACCAGTGCAGCGCGGCGGCCTGACACGCCGTCAGCCGCCAAGGCTGTGCTCAGGGCCAGGAGCAGGATGAGACCGCAGGCGGCGAGAGCGCCGCTCAGGCGCGCGAGAATGCCAGCATTGCGAGCAGGCAAGCAGCCTTCGCATACCATGAACTGCTCCTTCCGGACATGCAGTCTTTACAGGCTTGGCACGGCTTGCATCTATTAGCGGTGAAGCATCCTCCTGACATGGACCTGTGTCAACGCAGTCGACATAGATCAAACGGCCTATTGCCCGGCGCGCGCAAAGGCCTCCGCGAGCAAAAGTCCCCATCGCGAAAATCCGTGTTATTGTCAGTCCGGTGATCGAAAAATCGCAGGTGTGAAGCAATGGCCGAACGGCGCTCACGCATGGATGGAACCAGGTCATGACGCCGGAGGACAAGACACGTATCGCGCCCGATACCGGTGTTCATCAGGGCGTGCAGCTCAACGGCATCTATGAGATCGACGAGCACATCGCCACCGGCGGCATGGGCGAGGTCTATCGCGGCCACAACATCCAGACCGGCGACCCGGTGGCGATCAAGGTCGTGCTGCGCGAATTCGCGCGCGACCAGGGCATTCTGGCGCTGTTCCGCAAGGAGGCGTCGATCCTCAATCACCTCTCCAACGACGCCATCGTGCGCTATCACGTCTTCACCATCGATCCGACCATCGGCCGGCCCTATCTCGCCATGGAGTTCGTCGACGGCCAGTCCCTCGGCGAGCGCATCCGCAACGGCCCGCTCGACACGCGCGAGGCGCGCAAGATGCTGGCTCGCGTGGCCTCCGGCCTGTCGGTGGCGCATGAGGCAGGCGTCATCCACCGCGATCTGTCGCCCGACAACATCGTCCTGCCCGGCGGCAAGGTCGAAAAGACCAAGATCATCGATTTCGGCATTGCGCGCTCGGCCAATGTCGGCGGCGGCACTTTGCTCGGCGGCAGCTTCGCCGGCAAATACAGCTTTGTATCGCCCGAGCAGCTCGGGCTGTATGGCGGCGAAATTACCGACCAGTCCGACATCTACAGCCTCGGCCTGGTGCTGGCCGCCGCCTTGCGCGGCAAGCAGCTCGACATGGGCGGATCGCCGGTCGAGGTGATCGAGAAACGCCGCACGGTACCGGACCTCACCGGCATCGACCCCGATCTTCTGCCGTTGCTGCAGTCGATGCTGCAGCCCGACCCCAGGGATCGCCCGGAAAGTGCGGCGGCGATCGTCGAATGGCTGCGCGAGACGAGCGGTGCAACGGCGCCGCCCGTCACGCTGCCCGGTATGCCGCTGCATGACCAGGAACAGCGCAAGCCTGCCGAAGCCTGGCGGCCGCCGGGATCGACATCGAGCGGGCAGAAGCCGATGCCGGCTGAGGCGGTGCTGCCGCGCGATGCGCCGTGGCGCACCGCCGGTACGACGGGCAAGCCAATGCCCGACCCACGGCAAAGAGCAGCCCCCAAACCTGCACCCGCCGCGAGCGCAACCAAGTCACCACGCGGTGCGCTGGTAGGTACAGTCTTGCTGGCCGCCGTGGCCGCCCTGGGCGCCGGCGCCTATTTCTCCGGGTTGATGGACGGGCTCCTGCCGGGAGAAACTGATGTGACATCGGGGCAGGAAGCCGCTGGCGGCAAACTCACGCCGGCGCCGCCCGTACCCAAGGAGACGGTGCAGGTTCCGGCCAAGCCTTTGCCAGAGCCCGCGCCTGTAACCGAGGCAAAGGCGCCGGCACCGACTGACATCGCCAAGCCGAAGCCCGCCGTGCCGGTCAAGCCAATTGCCTTGCCCGAGCCCCCGAAGGCTGCGATGAGCGCCGCCGACTGGTTCAAGTCCTTTGACGGCGGTCCCTGCTTCTATGCCTCGGTGGCCAACGCATCGGCGCCCAGCCCCGAGGTCGAGGGGCTGGCGACCTCGAAGGCGCCGTTCGACAAGCTGAGCCGCGACTTTGCCTCGGCCTTCGGCAACGGCCCAAAGGTCAATCCGCGCATGATCGAGCGCGAGCAGTGCCCAGTCGCCGATTTCCTCGAGGCGGTGCATCCGGACACCGGCCAGGGCCCGACCCTGCAGTTGAACAAGGACAACCTCAAGGTCGGAGACTCGCTGCAAGGCACGCTGAGCCGGACCGGCAGCCGCAATGTCAATCTGCTGCTGATCGGCAAGGACGGCGTCGTCTACAACTTCGCCAGCCTGCTCAAGAAATCCGGGCCCGACGCGGCGAGCTTCAGCATGAAGCTGTTCCCGCTCAACGACCAGGAGGCCACGGCGCCCGAACCGCATCTGATCGTGGCGCTGGCGAGCGACAGCGGCATCAAGGCTGCCGACATCAAGGACCCCGAGCTCGCTTCCGACCTGTTCCCGAAAATCCGCACGGAGATCGAAGCACAGCCGAACGCCGCCGGTATCGCCTTTGCCTATTTCCTGTTCGACCGTTGAGTTTCGTTCAGATCACGGCGGGCGGCTGCTGAGGCCAGCGCTGCAGCGCTGCACGACCCGTATCCGTCAATTCGTAGATGCCGCGATCAACGCGTATGAACCAGCCATAAACATTGTCCTGCAGGATTTTGGGCGCGCGCGACACTGACTGGCTGAGGTCGCGCGGCCGCCTGGGGCCGTCGACAAGGGCCACGGCGCATTTCAGCGCGTCCTGGCGATAGGCGGTCATGATCGGCGCGCGCGAGCCACCGCCGACGACTGGGTCTCCCTGCCTCCGGCGATGTTCTGATACGAGGCGCGAGCGCCGTTTCGGATCGCGGCGCGGCGCCGGTGCCTCCGGGCTGAGCAGGACTTCGACCCGTTCGTCGTCGAATATGCCGAGCAGGCCGAAACCCAGGCGACGGCAGAGATTGCGGAAGCGTTTGTCGCCCTCACGGCCCTTGCCGCGCGGCGACATGCGGGCGGCAAGCCAGATCTCGTCGGCGGCGGCAGCACGATCGACACCTTGCAGGATGAGCTCGAGATTGAACTGCAGCTTCAGCTCGCAGACGACGACGATGGGCGGCGCATCGCTGCTCAGCGCCAGCAGGTCGCAGCCGCCGATCTCGCCCTTGACCTCGAAGCCGAGGCCTTCGAGGAAGTGTTTTACCGGGCTGTAGAGGGCCGTCTCGAGCAACAGGTTTTCTCACCGCATGAACGCTGGGCCAAGGCTTTGCCTCGTCGCTGGCGCTGGCCAAGTCTGCGTCGAATCATTCAGAATATCATGCCGATGCCACCGCCATAGTCGAGCGGTGACATCCGGCATCGGGGCATTCGACCCGGTTGGCGGCCAATTCGCCAGGACAGCGCCTGGAGCAATTCCAGGAAAAGTGTGCATCGGTTTTCTGTCCGGAATTGCGCAGAAACAAGTAGATGGAGAGTTTCCGCGATCCGAACAAAAGCGGAAACGCTAGTCCGAAATCCGGGGAATACCCTGCAATGCAGCCGCCGAGAGTGTCCTCAATCTGATGCGGGAGGCGCGTTCCTGGTCGCAATAGACCATGTTGCGGGCGACACGCTTGGCGCGGCCGCGGCCTTCCGGTGCGCCGGTGTTGGGATTGACGTCGAACTTGGGAAAATTGCTCGAGGATATGTCGAGCCGAAGCCGATGGCCCTTCTTGAACAGATTGGCCGTGGCAAAGGGTTCGATGGTGATGCTCATCACCTCGCCCGGGACGCAGGGTTTCGGCGCATCGAAGCCATCGCGGTATCGGCAGCGGAATATGCCGTCCGTCAGGATCATGGCGAAGCCGGTGGGATAGTCCTCGCTCGGTGGATAAACGTCGATCAGCTTTGCGGTGAAGTCGGTATCGGGGCCGTCAGTGGAAGCAAAAAGCTCAACGGTCACCGGACCGACGACGGCAATGTCTTCGGCAAATGGCTCGGTTTCGAAGGAGAGAACGTCCAGCCGAGCCGAAAGCGGCAGATTGGTGTTGTCACAGCCGAAGAACCGCGCCTGTTCGCGCTGATCGAAGCCGCCGCCCTCGAACACCGGTTGGCCGCTGGTCAACGCGCCGCCGATGGTCGGCACGGGGTGCTTCGGATCGAAGTCGTAGACGAATGGAGCTGCCGTTCGGGCAGGGGCCTCGGTCGACAGGCGGCCGTCCTCGTGGAGGTGCAGCACCGTTTCCTCGGAGGTCGGTACCGGCCAATCGGGTGCGGCGATCCAGCGCCCACCATGGTCGAGGCGGCCTTGCGGAGTCTTGCGGCCCGACCCACCGCCCATGACGAACAGGCGCGCGCGCGGTTCTCTGTCGACGCCATTGTCTGCGTCCTTCATCCAGCGGTCGAACCAGCGGCGGCGAAACTCCAGCCAGCTTTCGCTAACATTGCCGCCCAAGGGGGCGGTCGCGCCGAACTCGACATCGCCGGCGAAGGTGGCGTTGCGGTTGCCGTGCAGATTGGGGCCCATGATGAGCGCCATCGGACGATCCCGGTCACGCGCCAGTCCTTCGTAGTTCTCGAAGGTGGTTTTCACATAGGCATCGTACCAGCTCGACAACAGCGCGACCGGCACATTCGGGAAAGTATCGTAGCTTTCGGCAGCATAGATGCCGGGCTGCTTCCAGTAGTCGTCGAAGGTGCCGTGACGCCACTGTTCGAGCAGATAGTCCTCGTATTCGGGGACCCAACGCACCGGTGAGCGCCGCTCGGACCAGGGCATGGCGTTGAACCAGCTTCTGACATCCTCCGCTTCCAGTGCGCGCAGCAGGTTGGGGTCGTGTTTGGCCGCGGTGCTCTCGCGGGCATTGTTGTACGCCCAGGTTGCCTGCTTCAATTCAAACGCGCCGCCCTGGCGAATGCCGCAGGTAAATGCGTTGGAGAACCCACCGGAGTCCATGACCATCGCAGCAAGGCCGGGCGGGTTTAGGCAGGCCAGAGCCATCTGGGTGTGCGCGGCATATGACAGCCCCATCGTGCCGATCTTGCCATTCGACCAGGGTTGCTCGACGATCCAGGCAAGCGTGTCGTAACCGTCAGGACCTTCGGCGAGGTACTTGGTGAACGCGCCTTCCGAACCATGTCGGCCGCGGCAATCCTGATAGATCACGACATAGCCGTGGCGGACGAAGTGGCTTGCGACTTCGGCCCGCGTCATCGGCCTTGCCATGCCGAGTTCGATTTCCGAGCGCGAGCGCTCATCCTTGCCGTAGGCGGTACGTTCCAGGATGACGGGCAGGGCGTCTTCCAACACCCTGCCGTCATCTGCCGGACGATAGATGTCGGCCGCGAGCCGGACACCGTCGCGCATCGCCACCATCACATCGCGATGGACCACGACGCCGGGGCTCACCGGCTCGAGCGCAGGCAAGGACGCGACGCCCATCGTTTCGGCTGCTGCTTTCATGACTGCCTTACTTCGTCGTGTGGGCAAAGGTGGCGAGCGTGTCTTCGCCCTTGGAAGGGGTGAAGGCGATGCTGTCCCGGCTCGCCCAGGTGACCACCGGCCAGTAGAGCGGCATGATGGCGACGTCGCCGAAGGCGACCTCGGCAGCTTCGGCCAACAGCGCGTTGCGCTTGTCGACGTCGAATTCGGCCAGCGCCTCCTTCATCTTGGCATCGTAGGCGGGATTGGAATAACGCGCCCGGTTGAAGGAGCCGGTGCCAGCTTCCTTGTCGAACGTCATCAGCACGTTGGTCATGCCGGGCGCCGCAGACGGGGTGGTTGTGCCGAAGGAGAATACGAAGGCCGAGAATTCCTGCTTGCCGGCCGCCGCGACATAGACGCTGTAGGGCTGGGTGACGACGCCGTTGACCTTGAGTCCACCACGCGCAAACAGCTGGCCCAATGCCTGGCCGACATCGGCGTCGCCGGCAAAACGGTCGTTGGACGAATGCACAGTAATGCCGAAACCGTCGGGATAACCCGCCTCGGTAAGCAAAGCCTTGGCGCCGGCGAGATCGATCGCGTCCGGCTTGAGATTGGCCGAGTGGCCGCCGATGCCTTCAGGCACGAACTGGCCGGCGGCGGCACCTGCACCCGACAGGATGCGGTCGATCAGAAGCTGGCGGTCGACCATCTTCGACATCGCCTGGCGCACGCGAACATCCTTCAGCGGGCTCGGCGCCAGCTTGGCGCCCGCCTTGTCGGTGACGAACGGGCTCTGGTCGCGTGCGCTGTCGAGTGCCAGATAGATGATCCGTGCCGAGGGCGTGGAATGCAGTGCGATGCCCTCGACGCTCTTCAGCGTTGCGACATCCGCCGGCGGCACGGCGTCGATCAGATCGACAGCGCCGGAACGAAGCGCCGCAACGCGTGCGGCGTTGTTGGAGATCGTGCGGAAAGTGACCTTTTCGAATTCCGGCTTGTCGCCCCAGAAATCGTCGTAGCGCTGAAGCACAAGGCGGTCGCCCGGCACCCATTCGACGAATTTGTAGGGGCCGGTGCCGATGGTCGCAGCGCCACTGTTGAAATCCGCGATGCCTTTGCCTTCGGAGGCCTTCCTGGAAACGATGTAGACCATGCCGGCCAGTTCCATGAATTGCGGCGTCGGCTTCTTGGTGGTGAAGCGGATGGTGGTCGGATCGACGATCTCCATCTTTGCGATGGAGCCGACATTGGCAGTGAACGGTGCCGGGCTGTTTTCGATCGTCGACACGCGTTCGAGCGAATAGACGACGTCCTCAGCGCTCAGCGGTGAGCCGTCGTGGAACTTGACGCCCTGACGCAGCTTCACTTCCCAGGTGAGCGGATCGGTATTCTTCCAGGATTCGGCCAGGTTCGGCTTGATCTGAAGGTTTTCGTCCTGTTCGACCAGCCGCCCGAAAATATGCTGGGCGGCATTCTGGTTGTTGCCGGTGCGCGAGAATTGCGGGTCGATCGCCGAAGGCTCGGCGGAAATGCCCACTGTAAGGTCGGCGGCAGATGCGGCCATGGAAAAGCTGCTGGCGAAAAGCAAAGCTGCGAAAGACGAACGGATGATCTGCATGGTCGTGTTCCCTTTTCTGTTCATGCAATTGCGGTTGTCGGGATGGCGGGCGAGGCCGCCTTGCCCGGCAGCTCGTTGAGATGGCAGGCGCTGACGTGGCCCGCCGCGATCTCACGCAAGATCGGCCGCTCGATGCGGCAACGGTCGAAGGCGTGCGGGCAGCGTGGATGGAAATGGCAGCCCGAAGGCGGATGAAGCGGCGAGGGGATCTCGCCTTTCACCGGATTGAACTGGCGTTTGCGCTGCTTGATCGTCGGCACTTCGGAAAGGAGTGCGATCGTGTAGGGATGATTGGGCGCGGCGAAGAAGGCGTCCGCCGGGGCGCTTTCGACGATGCGGCCGAGATACATGATCGCAACGCGGTCGGAGATATGCTTGACCACGCCAAGGTCGTGGCTGATGAACAGGTAGGTCAGACCGAGTTCCTGCTTGAGCTCCATGAACAGATTGAGGATCTGCGCCTGGATCGAGACGTCGAGTGCCGACACCGATTCATCGCAGATGATGAAGCGTGGATTCACCGCCAGGGCACGCGCGATGCCGATCCGCTGGCGCTGGCCACCAGAGAACTGATGCGGGTAACGGTTGAGATAGGACGGGTCGAGGCCGACACGCTGCATCAGCGCGGTCACCATTTCGGCGGCATCACGCCGCGCCACCATGCCATGGGCGATTGGCGCTTCGCCGATGATGTCGCGTATCGTCTTGCGCGGATTGAGCGAAGACATCGGGTCCTGGAAGATCATCTGCGAGGCAAGCCGCGCAGCCTTTGCCTCGGCACGCGGCAGCGCCGACATATCCTTGCCCTGCCAGTTCATCACGCCATCGGACTGGGACAGGATGCCAGCCATGATGCGGCCGAGCGTGGATTTGCCGCAACCGGACTCGCCGACGAGCCCGACGACTTCGCCGGGGTTGATCTTCAGCGAGACGCCGTCGACGGCATGAACGACACGCTCCTCTATATTGGCGCCAAGAAAGCGCGCCAGCCGCTCGGCGTAATCCAACCCGCGCGTGAACCGTCGAGAAATCGAAGTGGCTTCGACAAGAGGCGTCATGCTGCCCTCGCGATCTGCGGGTGGAAGCAGCGCCAGCGGTGGCCGTCGGCTGTGGCTTCTTCTTCTGGTTCGGTTTCGCAGGCTGCTGTGGCCGCAAAGCAGCGCAGGCGGAATGGACAGCCCGCAGGTCGCCCAAGCGGTGGCGGCGCCATGCCGGGAATGGGCGTCAGCGGTTCGCCCCGTTCGAGATTGGCTGGAACCGAACGCATCAGGCCGATCGTGTAGGGGTGGACCGGACTGTCGAGCACCGTGTCGGTTTCGCCGGTCTCGACGATCCTGCCGGCATACATCACCGCTATCCGGTGGGCGAGGCCGGCGACGACGCCGAGATCATGGCTGATCCAGATCAGCGACATGCCGAAGTCCCGGCTCAGCCCCTGGATTACCGCCAGGATCTGCGACTGGATGGTGACGTCGAGCGCTGTCGTTGGCTCATCGGCGATGATGAGCTCCGGCCGGTGTAGCAGTGCCATGGCGATTGCGACACGCTGGCGCATGCCGCCGGAAAACTGATGTGGATAGGCGGCCAGCCGTTCGTCGGGCGAGGGGATGCCGACCAGACCGAGCGCTTCGACGGCGCGAGCCCGCGCCTCGGCCCTGGAGACGCGGTCATGGGCGCGCACCGTCTCGACCATCTGGGTCTCGATCGACAACACCGGGTTGAGCGTCATCATCGGGTCCTGGAAGATCATGGCGATCTTCTTGCCCCTGAGTGTCCGCATCTCGCCCTGCGAGCGGCCGACAAGGTCTTCGCCATGAAACAGGATCCTGCCGCCGGCGATACGTCCCGGCGGATCGACAAGGCCCAGAACTGAAAAGCCGGTGATCGACTTGCCGGAACCGGACTCGCCGACCAGGCCGAGGATTTCACCCCGGCCAACCTCGAACGACACGCCGTCCACCGCCTTGGCCACGCCGGCTCGGGTGAAGAAATAGGTGCAGAGATTTTCGACCTTCAGCGTCATCTCATCGCTCCGAAAGTCGGGGGTTGAGCACTTCACGGAGACGGTCGCCGACGATGTTGATGCTGAAGACCAGCGCCAGCAGCAGAAGGCCGGGATAGACCGATATCCAGTATTGGCCCGACAACAGCGTCTGGTAACCATTGGCGATCAACAGGCCGAGCGACGGCTCGGTGATCGGCAGCCCGATGCCAAGGAAGGACAGCGTTGCTTCGGCTGAAATGGCGTTGGCCACCTGAAGCGTTCCGATGACGATGATCGGCGGCAGGCAGTTGGGCAGCATGTGGCCGAACAGGATGCGCGGCTTGGAAAGCCCCAGCGATGCGGCGGCTTCGACATATTCCTTGCCGCGCTCGATCAGCGCTGCTGCGCGCACCGCCCGGGCGAACTGAGCCCACTGGACGATGACCAATGCCAGCACCACCTTCCACACGCCCTGGCCAAGCAACGCCAGCAGCATAAGTGCCACCAGGATGGTGGGGAAACCGAGCATCAGGTCGACAAGGCGCATGATCAGCGTGTCGATGCGGCCGCCATAATAGGCTGCGGTGAGGCCAAGTGCCGTGCCGACCGCAAGAGCGATGACTCCGGAGAACAGGCCGACGCCCATCGACGTCCGCAGGCCGTAGACCATCGCCGAGAACATGTCGCGGCCCTGGCCGTCGGTTCCGAGCCAATAGGTCGTGCCCGACATGCTGTTGGACATCGGTGGCAGGCGCGCGTCGAAGAAGTCGATCGCTGCGAGGTCATACGGGTTCTGCGGCACCAGCGCGGGGCCGAAAATGGCCGTGGCGATCAAGATCAGGCAGATCGCGAGCGCGATCGTCGCCTTGGGGCTGCCGAGAATGCCACGCAGCGAGCGCGCCCAGAACGACTGGCTTTCCTGGAAACGGTGGGTGAGCGCTGTCATTGCGTTTCACTCAGCCGGATGCGCGGATCGAGCATCGAATAGACGATGTCGACGGCAAGATTGATGAAGATGAACATGGTGACGACGACCAGCAGGTAGGCAACGACCACGGGCCGGTCGAGCACGGTGATGGAATCGATCAGGAGCTTGCCGATGCCGGGCCACGCGAAGATGGTCTCGGTCACCACCGCGAAGGCGATCAGCGACCCGAATTCCATGCCGACCACGGTGACGATCGGGATCAGGATGTTCTTCATCACATGGACGGAAATGATACGGCGTTCGGACAGGCCCTTGGCACGGGCGAACTTGATGAAGTCGAGCGGCATCGTTTCTCGCACGCCGGTGCGGGTCAGCCGGATGACAAGCGACAGCTGGAACAAGGCGAGGTTGGTCGCCGGCAAGATGAGATGAGCGAGCCCGTCCCAGGTAGCCAGGGATGTCGTGATGCCGAAGATCTCCCCGGTTTCGCCGCGCCCGGATGACGGCAGCCAACCGAGCCAGACCGAAAAAATCATGATCAGCATCATGCCCTGCCAGAAATTTGGCAGGCTGAAACCGAGAATCGAACCGGTCATGATGGTTTCGTCCGTCACCGAACGCGGCTTGAGCCCCGCAATCAGGCCGAGGGGAATGCCGAGCACGAGCGCGATGGCGAGTGCGACGAAAGCGAGTTCGAGTGTGGCCGGCAGCCGCTGAAAGATGAGGCTGATGGCCGGCTGGTTGAAGACGAAGGAGCGGCCGAAATCACCGTGCAGCGCGTTGACGAGGAAGGTGCCGTATTGCGCGACCAGCGAGCGGTCGAGCCCGAGCGCCCGGATCGCCGCCTCGCGCTCGGCGAAGCTGGCGTCGGCGGGGATCAGGATGTCGACTGGATTGCCGATGGCGTAGACGCCGACAAAAACCAGAAGCGACGTCAGGAATACGACAAACAGGCTCTGGCTGAAGCGGCGGATGATGAAGATCGTCATCGCGTTTGCGCTCCTTGCATGACTTGCCTGAATGGGCTGCGCCCGGTCATCACGTGAATGCTCTCCTCCCGGCGCCGGTTGCCGACTGCCTGTTGTCGTGCGACGTAACAGCGAGGGCGGCAGGCGCGCAATCTTATGAGTTTTGTGCATTACTCGATGCGAAAAGGGCCGTGCAGCAGCGTGGGGAACTGAAAGCTGAATGAACCTGAAGCAGTTGGACGTGTTTCGCGCGGTGATGCAGACCGGTTCGACGATCGGCGCATCGGGCGTGCTCGCCTTGTCACAGTCGGCAATCAGCCGCCAGCTCACGAGCCTGGAGGAAGAGATCGGTTTTGAGCTGTTTCGTCGTGAGAAGGGCAGGCTGGTTCCAAAGCCTGAGGCAACCGCACTGCTCCAGGAGGTCGGCGAACTCTCGGACGTCTTGGCACGGCTAAAGCGCCGGACCGACGAACTCAGTGCCGGGCGCTCGGGCCGGACGCTGATCAAGATGGGGTTTCCGCACTCGCTGACGACGACGCTGTTGCCGAAGCTGGTCGCCGACTTTCTGGCAACGCAGGATCAGGTCAGTATCGAGCTGGTGGCCGGCCCCTACGATATGATCGAACGCGCGGTCATGGGCCGCAGCGTCGATTTCGGCTTTGTCCGGTTGCCGACCGAAGATCGTGGCCTGGTGACGATGCCGCTGGTGTCGAGCGGGCAGCTATGTGTTTTGCCGGCCGGTCATCCGCTGGCAGCGCGCGAGACCATCAGTGCCGACGATCTTGCAGGCTCCGATCTGGTGCTGCTCGGGCGGCTGAGATCGAGCCGCGAAGACATCGAAGAGCGGCTGCGGCGTGCCCAGGGTGCGGTCCGTTGCCGGGTCGAAGCGCATTCGGTGGAGGCAAGCGTCGCGCTGGTTGCCGAGGGCATAGGCGTTTCGATCATCCCGGCGCTGATCGGCAGCCTGCTGAAGTCCGAACGCGTTGTCATGCGGCCATTCGCGCCGCCGCTGTGGAGCGACTACGGTATCGCCACGCTGCGCGAAGCGCCACTTTCCAGGCCGATGTTGATGTTCATCGCCATGTTGAAAGAGCGACTTGTCGGTGACGGCGTGCTGACCAAGCCGATCTGAGCTGGGCCATGACAACATGCCTCGTGATGGACCAACAACGCCTGCATTGATCAAGGATCGACTTTGGGAGATAGTCGGCGCCATTGGTTCAGGAGCCTTGGGCGTATGCGTACACCGGTTGCCAACCAGATCAGGAAGCGCAGGGCCGTCTCCGACGCGCTCGGCCGCCATAAGGTATTCGTCAGTTCCAGGCTGTTTCGAGGCGATGGCCAGACCATTTCGCGGGTGCTGGTCTCGGGCCAGTATTACGACGTCAGCGACGCCTTGCTCGACAGGCTGATGGCGGGTGCGACCCCCAGGGAGCTTGAACTGGAGCCCGCGCCCGAAGACGCGGCGCACTAGGCCGGGATGGCAGCGGAAAAGCTTCGCACCTACCGGCAAAAGCGCGATTTCACCAGGACGCGCGAGCCACGCGGCGTCGAACAGGCGGGCGAGGGCAACCGCTTCGTCGTGCACAAGCACCATGCCACCGCCGACCACTACGATCTGCGCCTCGAACTCGACGGCGTGCTCAAGAGCTGGGCGGTGCCGCGCGGGCCGTCGCTCAATCCGGCCGACAAGAGGCTTGCCGTCGAGACCGAGGACCATCCGCTCGAATATATCGACTTCGAAGGCCTGATCCCTGAAGGTGAATACGGCGGTGGGCCGATGATCGTCTGGGACGGCGGCGTCTGGGCGCCGATGGAGGACGCCCGGGCGTCGCTCGACAAAGGCGCGTTCAAGTTCCGGCTCTGGGGCGAAAAGCTCAAGGGCGGCTGGATGCTGGCGCGGCTGAAGCCGAAGCCGGGCGAAGACAAGCGCAACTGGCTGCTGTTCAAGGAACATGACCCGGCGGCCGACGAGACGACGGACATTCTCGAAGCGCGGCCAGAAAGCGTAAAGTCTGGGCGGCGCATCGAGGAGCTGGTCGTGGTTCCGAGGAAGCCGCCGCCACCGAAGCCCGGCGACTTCAAGCCCGACAAGCTCGCGGGGGCGGTGCGGGCGCCGATGCCGGCACGGATCGAACCGCAGCTGGCCACCGCAGCACCCAAGCCGCCGTCGGGCGAGGGTTGGCTGCACGAGATCAAGTTCGATGGTTATCGCACCATGGTGCATCTGGAAGGCGGAACGGCCCGGCTGATCACCCGCAGCGGCATCGACTGGACAAAGCGTTACGGCAAGCTTTCGGCGGCGTTTCGCGACCTGCCATGCAGCGACGCGGTCATCGACGGCGAGATCGTCGTTCTTGACGACAAGGGCATCAGCCGGTTTGCCGCCTTGCAGGACGCGCTGGCCAGCGGGCACGACGAGCTCCTGGTGTTCTACGCCTTCGATCTTCTGCATCTCAACGGCTGGGGCCTGACGGGCGTAGAGCTTGGCAAACGCAAGGACTTGCTGGAGACCCTTCTTGCCGGCCATGTCCACGCGCAGTCGGCGCTGCAGGTCAGCGGGCATGTCGAGGGCGACGGCCAGGCATTGTACGACCAGGCAACCCTGATGGGATTGGAAGGCGTGGTGTCGAAGCGACGCTCGGCGCATTACACATCAGGGCGCTCGCATAGCTGGACCAAGACCAAGGCGCTGAAACGGGACGAATTCGTCATCGCCGGCTACACCACATCCGAAGCCGCAGAGGGCCTCGCGGCACTTGCGCTCGGCGAATGGGTGGACGGAGAGCTGCAGTATCGCGGCAAGGTTGGAACCGGCTTCGACGCCGAGACGTTGCAGTCATTGCTGCACCGGCTGCAAGGCCTGCGCGAGGGTGCGGCGAAGCTCGATGGCGCGCCGAAGGAGGTCATCCCTGTGCGACCCGTGCTCAATGCCCGCATCCACTACGCCAACCGCACCGCCGACAATGCGTTGCGGCATGCGGTGTTCAAGGGGCTGCGCGAGGCCGAGCTGTCGGAGGCGCCCCTGGCCCCGCGCAAGCGGCTGATCACCGACGCCGACCTTGCAGCCGTCACCATCACCAATCCGGAGCGCCGAATGCTCGGCAAGTCAGGGCCGACCAAGCTCGACATTGCCGTCTATTACGCCGCCGTCGGCGATTTCATGCTGCCGCACATCATGGGGCGGCCGGTGTCGCTGTTCAGGTGCCCAACCGGCCAGCACAAGGACTGCTTCTTCCAGCGCCACGCCTTCACCGGCATGCCGGCAACCATCGCGCGGTTCGAGACCAAGAACTCCGAGGACGAGACAAAAACCTACATTTCGGTCGAGGACGCCAAGGGCTACCTCGCGCTGGCGCAGTTCGGCGTCGTCGAGTTTCATGTCTGGGGTGCATTGCGCAAGCGCCTGGACAAGCCCGATCGGGTCGTCTTCGATCTCGATCCGGGCGAGGGGATCGGCTGGCGCGAGGTGGTCGAGGCGGCCGTGCATGTCCGCGACGAGCTGACGAAGATGGGGCTGGTGCCGTTCGTGAAGACCTCGGGCGGCAGCGGCATCCACGTCGTCGTGCCGACGACAGGCAAGCTCGGCTGGAAGCAGTTCCATCAGGCAAGCAGCGAAATCTCGTCGCGGATAGCCAGGACCGCGCCCGACACTTTCACCACCGTGATGGGCAAGGACAACCGCAAGAAGCGCATCTTCATCGACTTCCACCGCAACGCGCGCAGCGCGACCGCCGCTGCGCCCTACAGTCTTCGCGCCCGCACCAACATGCCGGCGTCGACTCCATTGAGCTGGGCCGATCTCGAGTCCATCGACGCTCCAGCGGATTTGAACTATTCTTCGCTTCCCGGACTTGTGGCAAGGTCGGGCGATCCTTGGGCAGACATATCAGATCATGCCAAGGACTTGCCGGTCGAGGTCACTGCCAAGAGTAAGTCTTGACCACGAGTATGTCTTGAGTTGTGTCGCGTAGGAGACAAGCATGGCACCAAGGGCAAGTTGGAAGGGGTATCTGAAACTCAGCCTGGTCAGCTGCCCGGTGCGGCTGTACCCGGCGACCAGCACGAGCGAGCGCATCAGCTTCAATCAGCTGCACAAAGACACGCACAACCGCATCAACATGAAGCCTGTCGATCCGGAACTCGGTCTCGTCGAACGCTCCGACCTCGTCAAAGGCTACGAATACGAAGACAAGAAATACATTATCATCGACGAAGCTGACATCGACAGCGTCAAGATCGAATCCAATCACACGATGAACATCGAAGCCTTCGTCGATGAAGACTCCGTCGACGTGATCTACCAGGACGCGCCCTATTATCTTGCTCCTGACGGCGCGATGGCCGAGGAGACCTTCGCCGTGCTGCGCGAGGCCTTGCGCAAATCGGGCAAGCTCGCCATCGCCCGCCTGGTCCTGTCCAGCCGTGAGCGCGTGGTGACGATCGGCGCACGTGAGAACGGCATGTTCGTCTGCACCTTGCGCAATCCGAGCGAAGTGCGTGGCACGTCTGAATATTTCGGCAACATTCCCGCTGGCAACCCGGACCCGGAAATGTTGGAGCTGGCCGAAGCGCTGATCAAGCAGAAGCTGACGACATTCGATCCGAAAAACTACGAGGACCGCTACGAGATCGCCTTGATGAAGATGATCAAGGAGAAGCTGAAGGGTCACAAGCCGATCATCGCGGCGGCTCCAGAGCGTGGCAACGTCATCAACCTGATGGATGCGCTGAAAGCCAGCCTCGGCCAGGCCAAACCGCCGGCCAAGAGCAAGACCAAGGCCGAACCGGCAGAGAAGCCCGCAGCCAAACTTTCGGCCGCTGGCAGCGGCAAGGCAGCGAAAGGCAAGAAGTGACGGCACTTTCGGGCAGGATCTTTGGCCTGGTCGGTGCGCTTGCCGCCTTTCCCAGGCGGCTTGCCGTGCGCGAGGTCGCTCGACAGGGCGGTGAACTGCAGCATGGCGTGACGCGGCGGACGACGCATGTCGTGGTCGGACGTATGTTGCTCGCCAAGCTTGACGAGGCGCAGTTGGAGGCGCGGCTCGACGCCGCGCTTGCCTCCGGTCGACCGGTGCTCAGCGAAAATGGCTTCCTCCGCGCGCTTGACCTGCTCGATCGGGCAGATGGCGCGGAGATGACCCGACAGTCGCTGATCGAGCAGTCGCGCATCGAGCCGCACGCCTTCGACTTCCTGTCGCTGTTCGACGCCTTCGAAGGCGACAGCGAGCCCTATGCGTTTCGCGACCTGATCCTGGCCCGGAAATATGCCGGGCTGCTGGCTGGCGGTGCAACCTGGAGCGCCATTGCCAGGTCGGTCCGCCGTTCGGGTGCCGTCGCGTCGCTCAGCGCGTTGTCGTTGCATGCCGACGGCAAGGACTCGATCTATGCCCGTCTTGGTGAAGACCTGGCCGAACTGGACGGCCAGCGGCTGTTGCCGTTGGGACGCCCAGGCGATGCCGAACTCGAGGATATGTTCGCGCTCGCCGAACAGGCGGAGGAGGGTGGTTCTTATGCCGAGGCGGCGGCGCTCTACGCACGCTGCCTTGCCGCCGATCCGAGCGACAGCGTCGCGGCATTCAACCGCGCCAACTGCCTGCGCGCGGCCGGCAACAGCCAGGAGGCGATGCAGACCTATCTCAGGGCGATCAAGCTCGACCCGAAATTCGTCGAAGCCTGGTTCAACCTCGGCGGGCTGTTTGCCACCGAAGGCAAGGTGCACACCGCACGGCGCCACCTCAAAAAGGCGGTGGCGCTCGACCCGACCTACGCCGATGCGATGTTCAACCTCGCCAACCTCGAATATGAGGCCGGCGACCTGGCCGAAGCCAGGCGCTGGTGGTCGCTTTATCTTGAGCTCGACGGCACGTCGGAATGGGCCAAGACCGCCGCCAAGGGCATCCAGTATGCCGATCTGCATCTCAGGGAACGGACGGCAAGCTAGATGGCATTGCATTTTCTTTTCGACGGGCCGGAAGACGCTGCCGTCACCGTGCTTCTGGCTCACGGCGCGGGCGCGCCGATGGACTCGGCGTCGATGACGGCCGCTGCCAGCGCGCTTGCCAAGGTCGGCTTTCGCGTGGCGCGCTTCGAATTCGGCTACATGGCGGCGCGGCGGAGCGAAGGCGCACGGAAGCCACCGCCAAGGGCGGAAACGCTGAACCCCGAATACAAGGCAGCCGTTGACCAACTGGCCGCCAAGGGACCGCTTGTCATCGGCGGCAAGTCGATGGGCGGGCGTGTCGCCAGCATGGTCGCCGACGAATTGTTTGCGTCGGGCAAGATCGTCGGGCTCCTGTGCCTTGGCTATCCGTTCCACCCTCCGGCCAAACCGACGCAGTTGCGCACCAAACATCTTGCGGCACTGAAGACGCCGACGCTGATCGTTCAGGGAACACGCGACGAGTTCGGAACGGTCGAGGAAGTTCCCGGCTATGAGCTGTCTGAGCGCATCGAGCTGCTGTGGCTCGAGGATGGCGACCACGATCTCAAACCGCGCAAGAGCATTTCCGGCTTTTCCGCCGCGGATCACCTGAAAACGCTGGGCGAAGCGGTCGCCGGCTGGTCGGCCCGGCTGACCTGACCGAATGAAGATCGCCACCTTCAACGTCAACAACGTCAACCGCAGGCTCGAAAACCTGCTGGCTTGGTTGAAGGAAGCAAAACCAGATATCGTATGCCTGCAGGAGCTGAAGGCGGCGGACACACAGCTGCCGCGTTCGGCCATCGAGGCGGCGGGTTATGGCGCGGCCTGGCTGGGACAGTCGACCTGGAACGGCGTGGCGATCCTTGCCCGCGATGCCGAGCCGGTCGTGACACGCTGGGAGCTGCCCGGTGATCCCGACGATCGCCAGAGCCGCTACATCGAGGCTGCGGTCAACGGCGTGCTGATCGCTTCGCTCTATGCGCCGAACGGCAACCCGCAGCCGGGGCCCAAATTCGATTACAAGCTGGCCTGGCACAGCAGGCTCAACGCGCATGCGGCAACGCTGCTTGCGGCCGATGTTCCGGCAGTGCTTGCCGGCGACTTCAACGTCGCGCCCGAGCCCTACGACGTCTACGCAACCAAATCCTACGACGACAATGCGCTCGTCCAGCCCGAGAGCCGTACCGCCTTCAGGCAATTGCTCGATCAGGGTTGGACCGATGCCATCCGCAAGACCTATCCCGCCGAGGTGGTCTACACCTTCTGGGACTACAGGCGAAACCGTTGGCCGCGCGACGCCGGCCTGCGGCTCGATCATATGCTGCTGAGCAAGAAGATGGCCAAGCGCATGACTGGTGCTGGCGTCGATCGCGAGGTGCGCGGTCGCGAAGACGCGAGCGACCATGCCCCGGTTTGGATCAGCACGAAGTAGCCGGCTTGCGGCTACCTCATGACCGGTGGATGGATTGCTCGATCGGTCAGGCAGGGCGCCACTCGAATTTCAGTTCCTCGCGGAAGGCGAAACGCACGATATGGTCGACAACGACCTGTTCCATGCGTGGCAGGTCTTCGGCCTCGACATTGACCGTCAGCGTATGGTCGTCGGCGCGCAGGTCGACAACACGTCCTTCGCCAAGGTCGATGCGACCTTCGGCCGGTGAAAAGTCGACTGAAAACTTGTGGCTCCAGTGCTTGCAGAGCTGCTGCAGATAGCGGCTGGCGTGTTCGGTGGCGACTGATGCAGTTGATCTGGGCATGATTGTCCTCGGATTGATTGTCACCCTGGGCGCCGACAGGGCGGATGTAGTCTCGCGATTTCGTCAAAAATGCGAGGCCGGGGCGCTGTGCATGGCAAGGTGGCTCTGCGCGATACGCCTTGCACTGTCGCAGAACGAAGGGAAATCCGGCAGAACGAGTTGATGTTTAGAGCCAGCGCCTGTTCCGAAGAGTTGGCGGTCGCCTTACGAGAGACCGTACCGTTTCAATGGAGCGAAGGGCGGGATGGCGAGGAGCCTTGCCGGAGGTGGGCGTATTCGACGCGGTTGCGTCCCTTCTCCTTGGCCGCCTGCATCTGGCGGTCGGCAGTGAGCAGCAGTTCGTCGGCGGTCGCGTCGGTTTCGAACAGCACGGCGCCGACACTGACGGTCAACGGCCAGGTCAAACCGCCGGCAACGGGTTCGAAACTCGCCTCGGCAACCGCATTGCGGATACGCTCGGCAACTTTCTCGGCATTCGCCTTGGTCGCTCCGGGCAGGTAGACGGCGAATTCGTCGCCGCCGATGCGCCCGACAAGATCGCCGCTTCGCACCGAAGCACGGATGATGGCGGCAATCGCGCTGAGCGCCTGGTTGCCGGCGGCATAGCCGATTTGCTCATTGAGGCGCCTTAGATGATCCATGTCGATCACCAGCAGCGCTCCCGGCCGCCGCCCTGTCGCAGAGCTCGTTGCGATGACGTCGATTGCCGCGGTGAACAACGGGCCGGTGAGGCATGACGTCAGGCTGTCATGCGCCAGCTCCTGGGCGTATTTTTGCTTCAGCGAGGCGTTTTCGGTCAGGCTCAGGCCCAGCAGCACAAGCAGGGGGGTGATGAAGAGCAGTGGCAAGAGAAAAGCGTTGACCGCGTCACGCCAGAGAATTTCGGCATCCACGCCAGCAAAGACAAGGACACGGAAGCCCAGTCCGACGATGACGAACAAAAGCGCACCACCCAAGGTCAGGAGCGCGACCTGACCCCATCGGCGCTGTGTTATTGCATTCAGCCTGTCTAGCATGCGTACCCAGCCGAAAGTCTTTCCAAGGATTTCGACCTTATCCGGCATATCTGCGCAATACGCGTCGCGAGAGCGCACTTTGAGCGCGAGGCCACAGTTACGAAGCGTTATGGTTAACGGAATGCTAAGGACCGCTTCGCAAACTCACTGGCGTGCCTTGCTGGCATCTAGCCTAGCAATAGCGATCTTTCGGATAAGACCGGTGGCGGACCGTAGCCGATGAAGCAGAGAACTACGTTCCTCCACTCGGCACGAGCGCCGCTTGGTTAGGCGCTCCGCGCTTGACAAGCGGGACAGCGTCCTCATAATTCACCCAAAAGGATGAATTATGCGCTACGAAGGACCATCGGCTTACTTGGACAGGACGCTAATGGCGCTCGCCGATCCTGTTCGGCGGCGCATATTGAAGCGACTGGGGGCCTCAGAATCCCGCGTCACCGATGTTGCCGCCGAGTTTTCAATCTCGCTGAATTCGGTGAGCAAGCACATCCGTCTCTTGGAGCGAGCGAGGCTCATCGAGCGGAATGTGTCCGGGCGTGAGCACATACTTCGCTTCCGCCCCGAGCCGCTCTCTGAGGTTCAACAATGGATCGCGGCTCAGCAAGCCTTCTGGGCGAGCCGGCTTCAAGCCATCGACGATCTTTTGACGGCCGAAGATGCGGCGAGTGAGATACCACCTCGCAAGGAGAAGAAGCGTGTCTAGAACCATTGAAGCGAAGACGCGCCATGAGTTCAAGGCGTCGGCCGAGCGTGTATTCGATGCATGGCTCGATCCGGTGAAAATGCGGTCCTGGGCGGCGCAACCTGTTCCGGGAATGCCCTCATTCGATATTCGTAGGGTCGAGATCGACGCGCGAGTCGGCGGCAAGTTCACCTTTTCAGATATGCGGGAAGACGGCGAGGCAGTTCATTGGGGCTACTACCTCGAAATCGATCGACCCCGGAAGCTTGTCTTCACCTGGTTCACCTCGGAGGAAGAAGAACAGGAGAACAACTCTCTCGTCACCCTGACAATCGAACCGCTCGACAACGGATGCCGAGCGACCATCGTGCACAGTATGGATGAGCGCTGGGCCGAATGGGCGAAGCAGACAGCGGCTGGCTGGGCCCTCATGCTGCGCCAGATCGACTTGTATTTCGGGGCGAATGCAAACAACGACCAGAGCAGTATCCAGTAGGCGGTATGCATTGCGAGTCGCCCCGCAACGGGTCACAATGCTGCGATGCCCCCCCCCCGGATCAAGCCCGCACGACCTCGTGCAGCTATCCTCTATGAATAGGGGGTATCTCGCGCACTCACCGTTAATGGCCTAGCGTCGCGAAGACATCTCGAACCCGCGGGGTTCGCAAGCCCGAGCGGGCATCGCGCGGCCAGTGCGCTCTATCGGAGCCGTCAGCGAAGCAAACCGGCGTGAGACAAAGGAATTGGCGGAGAGAGTGGGATTCGAACCCACGGAGAACTTGCGCCCTCGACGGTTTTCAAGACCGTTGCCTTAAACCACTCGGCCATCTCTCCAAACCATTGCAGCCGCTGTGCTATTTGCCTGGTCCGATACGGTCGGATCGGCTGGTGCGCAGGGCTTGCAACCATCTGGTCACGAGTGCCGCGTTTATAGCTTTCCCTAGCTCGCCGTCAACGCCGCGAATCTTAAACAAGATGAGAAACGCCCAACATCGTCATTGGGCGGCAAGTGGCGCATCCGGCTTCGGCGAACCGGTTGGCAACACTGCGCTGCAACCCTGGCGCACGCAATCGCCGATCTGCACGGCGCTTCGACAACGCTGGAAGACAACAAACCCGGCTCCTGCCATCGGAACCCAAACAGCCAATGAGGCCGCTTCAGCTGTCGAAGTGGATTATCTTCTTGTTATGTTTTTTGTCATAATGACCTGAAAATAATAGCTTTCTTACGCTGCGACGCTGCGCTTGTTCTGCCACGGCGAACTTGGTTGAAGTCAAGTTACTCGAGGGCAAGCGCCGTAATTGTGCCACAATCTCGCCCGTTTCGGACCACAGTCGATTAATAGGCTGGCAAGCATTACCTGCGCACATAGGGGACTGGGGATACGTGCGCGAGCTGACTCCACATAAGCGTAACGGCGCTGCGCCTTTGGCGGCGCCGGAGTAGACTGGCAGGGGACTTCACGACAATGCAGAACTCGACGCGGACGCGTTTTGGGCGCGCAGCCACGGTCAGCATTCTCGCAGCAACGGTGGTTTTCATTGCCGGCTGCGCCTCCCAGAAGCCGACCTCCGTCGCCAGCAAGAAGCGCTCCAAGGAGTATTTCGCCGAGTCCGAATATGGCGTGAAGGCAAGCCCGCGCGTGACGACAGCAATGTCGAACCTGCCGCGCGGCGGCGGCCGGGACCAGACCGGCAAGCCCTACAAGGTGCGCGGCAAGTGGTACTACCCAAAGGAAGACAAGAATTACGCCGCGATGGGCCCGGCCTCATGGTACGGCGACGCCTTCCACGGCCGTCTGACCGCCAATGGCGAAATCTACGACATGACGCATCTGACCGCGGCGCATCCGACCATGCCGCTGCCGAGCTATGCGCGCGTCACCAACACCAAGAACGGCTCATCGGTGATCGTGCGCATCAACGATCGCGGACCCTATTCGAACGACCGTGTCATCGACCTCTCCAAGCGCGCCGCCGAGATGCTCGACTATGCCCATAGCGGCACGGCCAAGGTGAAGGTCGAATATGTCGGCCGTGCACCGCTCGACGGCCGCGACGACCAGTACCTGCTTGCATCCTACCGCCCGGGCAAGGGCATGGCCGATCCGAGCAATGACGGCCTGCCAGCAGGCGTGATGATTGCCATGAACGGACCGACGCCGAACATTGGCGTCGGGCAGGCGGCGGCGTTTCCAGGCACGATGACCAATACAGCACCGGCTGCTGTCCAACTGGCCAGTGCTCCGGCCAACAGCCTTGCGGCTCAGGCGGTCCAGTTCGAGCAGCCAGCCATGGCGGCACAGGGACAGGGAATGATCGACGTGGTGCTGCCGGATTTCGGGCCGATCGCGCCGGAACGTCCTGACGGCATGATGGTTCCGCAGACCCGCGTGGCGCTTGCCACCATGGGTTACGCCAGCGAGACCGCAAGCGGAGCGACCAGGGCTTTCGCCGCACTGGAACGCAAGGCGATGACGTCAAGCGACATCGTCGATTCCTGGAAGCGCCTCAATCCGGGCCCGCGCGCCGAACAGAAGCTCGACACCTATGTCGCCGCCGGCACTTTCGAGGACGGCGCGGAAGCCCAGCGCGTCGCCAAGGCGCTTTCTGCCTATGGCCGCACCCTGGTCGAGCAGTCCGATTTCGAAGGCAAGACCTGGTATTCGGTCGACCTTTATCCCGATGGCAAGACCTCGATCGACGCCATGCTGAAGGCGGCCTGGTCGCATGGCGCACCCGACGCGTTTGCGGTTCACGATTAAGGCATTCGCGCCTGCGGAGCTGTGGCTATCTGCCCCGCCACGGTTGATCCCATCGATCGAAGACTGATAGGTTCACGACGCTCGACCGGAACGGGGCCGAACGGGGCAGTATCTCTCATGAATTTCAGACTATCCGCGCCGCTCAGCTTGATGATCGGCTTGCTTGCAGCGCTCGCCTTCACCGGACAGGCTGAGGCGCAGCTGTTCGAAACCAAGGCAACACAAGCCTACATGATCGATGCCGAAACCGGCACGGTGCTGTTTTCGAAAGAGCCCGACAAGGCAATGGCGCCGGCCTCGCTGGCCAAGCTGATGACCATGGAGGTGGTGTTCAACGCCATCAAGTCCGGCCGCTACAAGCTCGACGACACCTTCGCGGTGAGTGAAAACGCCTGGCGCACCGGTGGTGCGGCATCGCGGGCGTCAACGATGTTTGCCGCGGTCAAGTCGCAGATCCGCATCGAGGACCTGATCCAGGGCGTTACTGTACAACTCGCCAATGACGGCTGCATCGTGCTTGCCGAAGGCATGGGCGGCTCCGAGGCCAATTTCGCCCTGCAGATGACCGAACGCGCCCGCGAGATCGGCCTGGAGAAGTCGACATTCGTCAATTCGACCGGTTTGCCGGCGCCTGGCCAGACCACCACTGTGCGTGAGCTCGCCACGCTCGGCCTGCACATCTGGCGCACCTATCCCGAGTTCTACCGCTACTACAGCCTGCCGGAGTTCAACTGGAACAAGATCCTGCAGCGCAACCGCAACCCGCTCATCACCATGGACATCGGCGCCGACGGCATGGCTGCCGGATTCACCGAAGGCGAGGGTTTTGCCATCGTCGGCTCGGTCAACCGAGAGGGCAGGCGGCTGTTTGCCGCCATGGCCGGCCTTGCCAGCGACCGCGAGCGCTCGGAGGAAGCACGCAAGCTGCTCGACTGGGGCATGCGATCCTTCGAGAAGTCGGAGATCTTTGCCGCCAACGAGACAGTCGGCGAAGCGCAGGTGTTTGGCGGCACCAGATCGCATGTCGCGCTGGTGGCCCAGAAGCCGATCTCGCTGTTTTTACCGATTACCAATCGCGAGCGGCTCGTGGCACGCATCGTCTATGACGGCCCGGTGGCAGCTCCGATTGCACAGGGAACGCCGATCGGCTCGCTCAAGGTCTGGATCGGCGACACGCTGAGCCAGGAAACCCCGCTCTATGCCGCAGAGGCTGTCGAAGTAGGTTCACTGCAAAGCCGCGCCCTCGACGCGGTCAAGGAACTCGCGGTCGGCTGGCTCAGATAGTTCGGGTGGACCTTTGCGGCTCTCGACGCTAGAGCTTCGGCACCTACATAAGATATGCCGTGAGGCCGTTCGTGCGGCATGACGTGCGGTGCAACGGACAGAAAGGCATTGGATTGGCGCGCGGCTTCTTCATCACATTCGAAGGCGGCGAGGGCGCAGGCAAGTCGACCCAGATCGAACGCCTGGCCAGCAAGCTTCGCGACAAGCGCTATGACATTCTGGTTACGCGTGAGCCCGGCGGCTCGCCCGGAGCCGAAGCGGTGCGCCATGTGCTGCTGTCGGGTGCCGCCGAGCCATTCGGGCCGGAAATGGAAGCGCTGCTGTTTGCTGCCGCGCGCTCCGACCATGTCGAGCAAGTGATCCGACCGGCTGTCGAGCGTGGTGCCATCGTGCTGTGCGACCGCTTTCTCGATTCGTCGCGTGTCTACCAAGGGGTTACGGGCGACCTCGATCCCGACTTCATGGCGGCTGTCGAGCGCGTGGCAATCAATGGCATGATGCCCGACATGACGCTGATCCTCGATCTCGACCCAACCGAAGGCCTTCGGCGCGCCACTGCCAGGCGCGGACAGGATGTGGCCGACCGTTTCGAGAAGGAGACCGTAGAGATCCACCAGCGCCGGCGCGAAGCCTATCTGGCGATTGCCGAGAACGAACCTGAGCGATGCATCCTGATCGACGCATCGAGGGATCAGGAAGAGGTCGAGCACCAGATAACCGACGCCGTCTTCGCCGCCCTTGAAGCGCGCGCCACGGCGGGCAGCCGGGCGAGGGCCGACGCCTGATGTTCGAACGCCTCGCCCCCGAACAGCACGATACGCTCGACGGCATTGCCGAGCCGGCCGAAAACCCGCGCCTGTTCGGCCATGAACAGGCGGCCGCGATGCTGACCGCGGCCTATCGCTCGGGCAAGCTGCCGCATGCCCTTATCCTCGCCGGCCCGATAGGCATCGGCAAGGCGACACTGGCCTTTCACCTCGCCAATCATCTGCTGCGTCATCCCGACTATCGCAGCGCGCCCGAAGAGCTCGCGCATCCAGACCCGAAGTCGGGACTGTTCCGCCAGGTTGCCACCGGCGCGCATCCTTCGGTGCTGCACCTGACGCGGCCGCAGAACGACAAGACCAAGGGTTTCAAGTCGGTCGTGACAGTCGACGAGATCCGAAAAGTGTCGCGTTTCCTGTCGATGACCTCGCATGATGGCGCCTACCGTGTCGTCATCGTCGATCCGGCCGACGACATGAACACCAATGCCGCCAATGCGCTGCTCAAAAACCTTGAAGAGCCGCCGGCGCGTACACTGTTCGTCCTGATCGTCCATGCGCCCGGCAGTCTGCTGCCGACGATCCGTTCGCGCTGCCAGACCATCCGCCTGACCCCGCTCGACGACAATGCGCTGCTGGCAGCCCTTGCCGGCACCGATCAGCCGGCGCCTGACGAGCCGGAGGCGCGCGCGGCACTGGTGCAGCGGGCAGGGGGCAGCGTGCGCGCTGCCATCCTGCTCACCCAGTATGGCGGGCTGGAGATCGCCGAAGCGCTTGACAGGATCGTGCGGTCCGGACGCAACGACATCGGCGCCGCGCACAAGCTCGCCGATGCGGTGGCGGGCAGGGACAGCGCGATCCAGTTCGACGTCTTCAATCGCCGCGCGCTCGACCTGCTGGCGGATACGGCGACGCAAGCTGCCTACAACTCCGACCTTTCACGGGCCAACACCTTGTCCGATGCTTGGCACGACGCGCAAAACGCGATATCCGAGACCGAGACCTACAATCTCGACAAGAAACAACACGTCCTGGCCATGATCGACCGCTTGAATGCCGCATTGCGAATGTGACGCTCGTCCGAGCCGGATGGCAAACGCCATGCCGATGCGTTGTCTGACCGCGACCCTTTCAATCCGACATTCATGACGGCCCACCCATGTCCCGCGAAAAATTCTACATCACGACCGCGATCTCCTATCCCAACGGCAAGCCGCATATCGGCCACGCCTACGAGCTGATCGCAACCGACGCTCTTGCCCGCTTCCAGCGCCATGACGGCAAGGATGTCTTCTTCCTCACCGGCACCGACGAGCACGGCATCAAGATGCTGCAGACGGCCAACCGCGAAGGCATCACCGCGCGTGAACTGGCAGACCGCAATTCGAACGAATTCAAGAAGATGGCAATACTTCTGAATGCGTCGAACGACGATTTCATCCGCACCACCGAAGAGCGTCACTATGCTGCCTCCCAGGCGATCTGGAAGGCGATGGCTGACAAGGGCGACATCTACAAGAGCAGCTATGCCGGCTGGTATTCGGTGCGCGACGAAGCCTATTACGGCGAGGAAGAGACCGAAGTCCGTCCCGACAATGTGCGCTATGGCCCGCAGGGCACGCCGGTTGAATGGGTCGAGGAGGAGAGCTACTTCTTCCGCCTGTCGGCCTATCAGGACAAGCTGCTGGCGCTCTATGACAGCAAGCCCGACTTCATCGGCCCCAACGAGCGCCGCAACGAAGTTGCGAGCTTCGTCCGTTCGGGTCTGAAGGACCTGTCGATCTCGCGCACGACATTCGACTGGGGCGTGCCGGTGCCCGGCGACGACAAGCACGTGATGTATGTCTGGGTCGACGCGCTGACCAACTACATCACGGCGCTCGGCTATCCGGACACCAGCGCCGAGAAGTGGGCTTACTGGCCTGCCGTTCATATCATCGGCAAGGACATCGTCCGCTTCCATGCCGTCTACTGGCCGGCTTTCCTGATGTCCGCCGGCATCGAGTTGCCGAAGAGGGTGTTCGGCCACGGCTTCCTGTTCAACCGCGGCGAGAAGATGTCGAAGTCGCTCGGCAACGTCGTCGATCCGTTCACCATGGTCGAGCATTATGGCCTCGACCAGGTACGCTACTTCCTGCTGCGTGAGGTTCCGTTCGGCCAGGACGGCAGCTACAGCCACGAGGCAATCGTCAACCGCACCAATGCGGATCTCGCCAACGACCTCGGCAATCTTGCGCAGCGCTCGCTGTCGATGATCGCCAAGAACTGCAATGGCGTGGTGCCGCAGCGCGGCGAATTGACGGAGGCCGACAAGGCGATCCTCGACCAGGCCGTGGCGGCGCTGGCGACGGCGCGCAAGGCAATGGCGGAGCAGGGCATCCACCACGCCCTCGCCGCGATCTTCGCCGTCGTTGCCGAGGCCAACCGCTACTTCGCGGCACAGGAGCCCTGGGCACTGAAGAAGACGGACCCGGCGCGCATGGAAACGGTGCTGTGGACCACGGCAGAGGTGATCCGCCGTGTCGGCATCCTGTGCCAGCCATTCATTCCGGCCTCGGCGGCGAAGCTGCTCGACCTGCTTGCCATCACCGACCGGGACTTCGTTCATGTCGATGCCGCGCATGCATTGGTGCCGGGTGCGGCTCTGCCGGCTCCCCAGCCGGTGTTCCCGCGCTATGTCGAACAGGCGACAGAAAGCTGAGGCCGGCAGAAATGTTGGTCGACAGTCATTGCCATCTCGACTTTCCTGACTTCACTGAGGAGCGCGCTGATATCATTGCGCGCGCCAAGGCGGCGGGCGTCGAGCGGATGGTCACGATCTCGACGCGCGTGAAGCGATTCGAGCAAATCCTTGCGATTGCTGAGGAATACGACGAAGTCTATTGTTCCGTTGGCACGCATCCGCACAACGCCGCCGAAGAACTGGACGTCACCACGGCGGATCTGGTCAAGCTGTCAGCGCATCCGAAAGTGGTGGCGATCGGCGAGGCCGGCCTCGACTATTTCTACGACAAGGCGCCGCGTGACGCACAGGCGCAGGGCCTGCGCGTCCATATCGCAGCGTCGCGTGAAACCGGATTGCCGCTGGTCATCCACGCCCGCAACGCCGACGATGACATGGCTGCTATCCTCAGGGATGAAACAGGGAAGGGTGCCTTCCCCTTCATCCTGCACTGCTTCTCGTCAGGGGCCGAGCTGGCGCGCATCGGCGTCGCGCTTGGCGGCTATGTCTCGTTCTCCGGCATCCTGACGTTCAAGAACTCGGCCGAGCTGCGCGAAATCGCCAAGGACGTGCCGCGCGACCGGCTGCTGGTCGAAACCGATGCGCCATACCTTGCGCCGCCGCCGCATCGCGGCAAACGCAACGAGCCGGCCTTCGTGGCGCAGACGGCTGCAGTGCTGGCCGAAACCATCGGTGTCAGCGCAGCTGAAATCGCCGACATCACCACAGCCAACTTCTTCCGGCTGTTCACCAAGATGCCGAGGCCAGCCTGACGCCATGGCCGACGTGCTGCGCCTTACCATTCTGGGTTGCGGCTCGTCGCCAGGGACGCCGCGCATCACCGGCGACTGGGGCGCCTGTGACCCGACAAACCCGAAGAACAGGCGCACCCGCGCGGCCGCCATGGTCGAGCGCATTTCCGACACCGGCGTCACGCGCGTCGTCATCGACACGGGGCCGGATTTCCGCGCCCAGATGCTTGCCGCCGGCGTTCGCCACATCGACGGCGCGGTCTACACGCACCCGCATGCCGACCATATCCACGGCATTGACGACCTCCGGGGCTATGTGCTCGAGCGCGGTAGCCTCGTTGATATCTGGGCCGACGTTTTCACGCTCGACAGGCTGAAACAGGCATTTGGCTACTGCATCGAAACGCCGCCGGGCAGCTCATACCCACCGATCGTGCGGCCGCATGCGATTGCGCACGACCAACCATTCGTCATAACGGGAGAGGGGGGTGCCCTCACCTTTCTGCCGCTGCCGCAGATCCATGGCGACATCATCTCGCTCGGCTTCCGTGTCGGGCCTCTGGCCTATTGTTCCGACGTCAGTGACTTCCCTGATGCGACGGTCACATTGATGATGGGCCTGGAACTGCTCGTCGTCGACGCCTTGCAGCATAGGCCGCATGTCAGCCATCTGTCGCTCTCGGAGGCGTTGGAGTGGATCGGGAAGCTCAAACCAAGCAAGGCCGTGCTGACCCATATGCACGTGCCGCTGGACTACGCCGCCGTCATGGACGCCACGCCGGCACATGTCGAACCGGCCTATGACGGCATGACGATCGAAATGCCATTTTCGACAGAGTGATAAGCTGACAGTTTGACGCGCGCCTGAGTGGCATCGCAGCCGGCCAATAACGCGCATTGCGGCGAATGCGTCCAAGCCGATCGTCAGCCAAGCTTGCAGAGACGACCGGGAACAGCAAAAACCCAGCTAATCGGCGTTTCTGAAAGGTAGACTTGTTCCATAATCTATCTTATGCGACTTAATTTTGTAGCCGGGTGGGTTCTACCTTGAAGTACGAATTTGCTGCGATACCAATGGGTTATCGCACGCAAGGAACCGCAGATGAGACGCACCTACTCCCAGATCGATTTGGATGAACGCCGTAAGATCGAGCGCTGGCGCCAAGCCGGAGTAAGTGTCGACGCGATCGCTGAGAAGCGCGGACGCCATCGCTCGACGATCTTCCGCGAGATCGCGCGGAACAAGTTCGAGGATCGGGAGATGCCCGATCTGACCGGCTACTGCTGCGATATCGCAAGCTTGTTCGACATCCGCAGCTCCAGGCCGCAATCATCGAGCGGATCAAACATGGTTGGTCGCCGGCGCAGATAGCCGGCCGGTGGCTTGCGAGCGCAGCAGCGTCCGCGTCTGCCACGATCTACCGCTTTGCCTATTCCAGTGACGGCCGCGACATGAAGCTCTGGCGCCACCTGCCGGAAGCGCGTGCCAGGCGCTGGCCGCGCTATGCGCGGCGTCGCCATGGCCGACGGTTCAGCCCGGAATTGAGTATTTTGCACCGTCCTGACATCGTCCGGGACAGAAAACAGCTGGGGCACTGGGAATGCAACCTGCTGCAATTCCGCAAGAAGTTCGGCAAGGTCAATGTGACGTCACTGGTTGAACGGGTCAGTCGCTTCACGGTCTTCCTGCGCAACAACGACCGTCAGTCAAAACCGATCATGGATGGATTGATCGAGGCGCTGGCGCCCCTGCCCGCTGCAGCACGTCGTTCCATCACCTTCGACCGCGGCACGGAATTCACCGACTGGCCCTACCTGCAGGCCGGCCTCGGTGTTCAGACCTGGTTCTGCGACCCACAGTCTCGATGGCAGAAAGGTACCGTCGAGAACACCAACCGGCGCGCTCGCAAATGGCTGTCGCGTGACACCGACCCACTGCCCTTCGATGACCGCCACCTCAAGCAAGCGGGTGCTCATCTCAACGCGACACCACGTAAATGTCTTGGCTTCAGAACGCCAGCGGAAGTGTTCAGGCACAAGCTTCTGGCTGCCCGGCGATGAACCAGCTACCTTGCCTTGGCTCAAAGTCGCACTTCGCCCAGAACTCACAATGCGAACGTCACGATCAAAAGTCGATTGATCCGATCATCCGCGTTGCCTCGGCCAGCTCTTGCGCTATTTCCGGATCGTCAACCCGCATAGCAATGTGTACGTTGCCAGCACGATGTTTGCCGCTGTGGTAGCGGGCGATCGAAAACTGGAGCGCTCCGACGCCCGAGTTGCGCGCAAGCGTCGGCGGTGCGTCGCGCGGCAAATCGTCGGTTACATCGAACCAATCCGCTGGCAGGTCGAGCAGCAATCCGTATCACAACGAGTGACTGTATGCGGCAGCGGAAGCGCTTTAGCCTTGTTGTTGCTATGATGGCCATGGAGACAGGACGTGACGTCGGACAGGCAACGCAAAACCCATTGGGACGGCATCTACGGTACCAAGGCCGAAGACGCAGTCAGCTGGTATCAGCAGTCGCCGGAGCAGTCGCTGACGCTGCTTGAGCTCGTCGGCGCCTCACCGGCATCAGCCGTCATCGACATCGGCGGCGGCGTCTCGCATCTGGTCGACGTGTTGCTCGGACGAGGCTTTGAGGATGTCACCGTGCTGGACATCTCGCAGGCAGCACTTGATGCGGACCGCGCGCGCCTTGGACCGGACGCAAGCCGCGTGACCTGGATCCGCAGCGACGTAACCGCATGGCGGCCGGACCGCGGCTACGACATCTGGCATGACCGCGCCGCGTTTCATTTCCTTACCGAGGCCAGCGATCAGGAAACCTACGCCACGGTATTGGACAGCGCGCTGAAGCCCGGCGGCCATGCGATCATCGGCACTTTCGCACCCGACGGTCCTGAGAAATGCAGCGGGCTTCCGATCGTCAGGCACGATGCCGGCAGTATCGGCACATTGCTGGGCGACGGCTACGAGCTCGTCGACACGCGCCGCCACGAACACAGGACGCCATGGGACAGCGTGCAGCTATTCCAGTTCAGCACGTTCCGCAAACGGGGCTGACGACCACCCTGCCCGTATATTAGTCGTTACTGGATCGCCGCAAGGTCGCGGCGGCACAGCAACAGGTCATGCCGGTGCCGCGACGCGCCTGGATGCAAACACCCTTGCCAGCCACATGCCGACAAGCATCATTGGCAGGAAGGCATATGTGCCGGCAGCTCCGAGCGTGGTTGCCGTCAGTGCTGGCCCCGGGCAAAAGCCGCCAAGTCCCCAGCCGATGCCGAAAATGGCCGAGCCCAACAGAAGCGGCCAGTCGATCTCCGTCTTGGCCGGAAGCTGGAACGCGGCAGCGGCCAACGGCTTTGAGCGTTTCAATACAAGGCGATAGCCGACGAATGCGGTGATGACGGCGCCACCCATGACGAAGGCCAGCGACGGATCCCAGGTGCCAGTCACGTCAAGGAAATTCAACACCTTGGCCGGGTCGGACATGCCTGAAACAACGAGGCCTATGCCGAACAGCAGGCCAAGCGCAAGATTGACAAGAAACGACATGGTCAGACTCCTAAGACGTGCCGGACGATGAAAACCGTGACGAAGGCCGTGGTCATGAAGGTGACGGTGGCAAGCAGCGACCGCATCGACAGCCGCGACAGCCCGCAGACACCGTGTCCACTGGTGCAGCCGCTGCCATAGACCGAACCAAAACCGACCAGCAGACCGGCGATGGCCATCAGCAACAGGTTCGATGAAACGGTCTGGAGCACCTCGTTTCCGGATGCCATCAGATAGATCAGGGGTGCGGCGACCACGCCGAAAACGAAGCCGAGGTGCGACGGGAAAGCACCGTCGGCATAGGGCGGCAAAAGGCGGCTGGCGATGCCGCTGATGCCCGCTATGCGCCCTTCCCAGGCTATCAGCAGCACGGCCGCCAGGCCGATCAGGATGCCGCCTATTGTCGACGCGATGGGGGTAAATTCAGTCATTGTTCCTGCTTTTCGTTCGAAATTGGCGCGGTCGCCGGCGCACAGAACATGCGGTAGAGCAGCGCAACCATTTCCGCGACGCGCTCGTCGGCCAGACGATAGAAGACCGACTTCGATTCCTTGCGGCCGGCAATCATTCCGGCGTCGCGCAGCTCGGCGAGCTGTTGCGACAGGCCCGGTTGTCGGATGTCGAGGCGATCTTCGAGGGCGCGCACCGAACGCTCGCCGTCGACGAGGGCACAAACGATCATCAGGCGATTGGGATTGGCGAGCTTCTTCAGAAATTCTGAAGCCTCCCCCGCCCGTTCAAGCAGTTCAGATATCGCCTTGTTGGCTTCGGGATTCACGGCATTGACCTCGGTTTGGATGTGCGCATGTCCGGATCGCCCTAGCGTCCGTTTGACGGCGCCCGCATTGGTTCGCTTTCATAAATTACGTATATATGATTGCATTTTTTTGCAATCGATACTCTGCACATGTCAAGGCGCGAAACGAAGCGTGCGGATTGGCAAACGGCAGAAATTGGTCATGGACCGAGCTCGCGTCCGGGCAAATGTGCAACGGACGACATCGCCGGCGACTAGGCTGAATCGACATTCAGCGGATCCAGATCATGGTTGCGGCGATGTGGATGAAGCCGAGGAAGTGGATGGCGCGCCGGTCGTAGCGGGTGGCGAAGCGTCGGAAGTGCTTGAGCTTGTTGAAGCATCGCTCAATATGGTTGCGGCATCGGTAGATGAGCGGATCATGCGGGATGGGTTGTGATCTGGAACGGGTGGAGGGGATGACCACCTTGGCGCCGATTTCGGCGATGAGGCTGCGCAAGGCATTGGAATCATAGGCTCGATCGGCCAGAACGGCCTCAGCGGTGTAGCCTTGCAGCAGCATCGGCGCGGCAAGGATATCGTGGCTCTGGCCAGCGGCGAGCAGGAACCTCAGCGGGCGGCCGAAGCTGTCGGCGAGCATGTGGATCTTGGTGGTCAATCCGCCTCGGGAACGCCCCAGAGCCTGATTTTGGTCCCCCCTTTTCCGGTCGCCGCCTGCTGGTGGGCGCGGACCAAGGTGCTGTCGAGCATCAGGTATTGGTTGTCCCGGTCCTTGGTGAGGTCGTCGAAGACCCGCTCCCAGACCTTCGCCTTGGACCAGCGCGAGAAGCGCTTGTGCAGTGTCTTCCACTTGCCGTAGCGCTCCGGCAGGTCATGCCAATGGGCGCCCGATCGAAGCACCCACAGCACACCATTGACGAAAAGACGGTTGTCAGAGCCAGTCCGTCCCGGATCTCCAGCCTTGCCCGGCAACAGTGCTGCGATCCGCCGCCACTGCACCTCGCTCAGTTCATATCGTTTCACTGACATCATCAGGTCTCCGCCAAATCACGGAAACCTATGAATCACGCTTCCATCCCGCCGGGAATCCTGAATGTCGATTGGCCCTAGTCGTCGGAGTGGCTGCGGTTGGCCTTGTTGCGTGCCCAAAATTCGAGGCGTTTTTTGATGTCGCGTTCAAAGCCGCGTTCATTGGGCGCGTAGAATTCCGGACGGTTGGCGCCGGCAAGCTCATCTGGCATGAATTCCTGGCCCGAAAACGCGTCGGGATAATCGTGGTCGTACTTGTAGCCCTCGTGGTAGCCGAGTTCCTTCATCAGCTTGGTCGGGGCGTTGAGGATGTGCTTTGGTGGCGCCAGAGAACCGGTCTGCTGGGCCATGGCAATCGCCTGGTTGAAACCCATATAGGACGCGTTCGACTTGGGCGCCGTCGCTACATAGGTGATCGCCTGGGCCATGAACAGGCGCCCTTCCGGCCACCCTACCCGCTCGAACGCCGTCCAGGCAGCGATGACCTGCGGCATCGCCTGCGGGTCGGCCATGCCGACGTCTTCGGATGCGGCGCAAGCCAGGCGGCGGAAAATCGTCGCCGGAGATTCGCCGCCGACAACCATGCGCGCTGCCCAGTAGAGCGACGCCTGCACGTCGCTGCCGCGCAGGCTTTTATGGAAGCAGCTGAGCATGTTGTAGTGCTCTTCCTGCCCCTTGTCGTAGACCGGAGCACGCTTCTGCACCGTCTCGGCGAGGCCGCCGACATCGAGCACCACGCCTGAAGGCAGCGCGAGCAGCTCCTCGCAGAGCCCGATCAGGTAGCGCCCATCGCCATCCGCCATGGTCAGAAGTGTATCACGCGCGTCAGCGTCCAGCGGCAGCTTCCTGCCGGCATGCGCCTCGGCCCGGTCGGCCAGGATGGCAAGGTCAGGCTTCTCGAAACGCTTGAGCGTGTAGACCTTGGCACGCGACAGCAGAGCCGCAACAAGGCTGAAGCTCGGGTTCTCCGTCGTCGCACCGATCAGCACGATGGTGCCGTCCTCGACATGCGGCAGCAGCGCGTCCTGGGTGGTTCTGTTGAAGCGGTGGAGCTCATCAACGAACACCACCGTCTGGCGCCCTGCCCCGCTGCGCAGCTGCCTGGCAGCGTCCACGACCTTCCTGAGGTCGGCGACACCAGAGAGAACCGCTGAGAGCTGAACAAAATCGAGACCGATTTCCTTGGCGACCAGCCGGGCAATTGTCGTCTTGCCGACGCCTGGCGGCCCCCAGAGGATGAAGGACGATGCCTTTTTCGACTTGACCATGCGGCCGATCGGACCATCGGGACCGAGGATATGGTCCTGACCGATGACCTCGCTGAGGCTTTGCGGACGCAATGTCTCGGCAAGCGGGCGCGGCACGACCTCGTCGAAGAGAGAGCTCATGCGGTGGCCCTCCCCACGATCCAGCTATGTGCCACGTCCAGTTCGAGCATGGTCAAACGCTCAGTAGCGCAGCATCTGCCGCATGATGCGGCCGTCGCGCTCGACGGTGAAGCGCCACCAGCGTGTATCCTCTTCGGAAAGCAGCTTGAGCTTCTCTGCGGTGTCGATCGTTTCACCGTTGAGCTCGCGCACGATGTCGCCGGCCTGGAAGCCGAAACCGGCGGCCGCCGAGCCGCCGTCAACGCCGACAATCACGACGCCTTTGGTGTCGGTCGCAACGCGCAGGCGCTGAGCCAGGCGCGGCGACAGCACGGCGACCTTGGCGCCGGCAAACGGGCTGCGGCCGCCCAGCAACACCTCGTTCGTGCTGGCGCCTTCCGGCGCGCGCTCGAGCGCCACTTCAACGGCCTTTTCCTCGCCCTTGGTCAGAACCGACAGCGTCGCCTTGCCGCCGATCGGCTGGGTCGCCAGGCGATAGTCGAGCGCTTCCATATGCTCGATGGCGGCTCCGTTGAACGACAGAACGACATCGCCGGGCTTGAGGCCGGCGCGTGCCGCCGGACCGTTTTCGTCGACGGACGAAATCAGCGCGCCGGAAGGATGGTCCATGCCGAGCGATTCTGCGATCTGTGGCGTCACCGGCTCGAACGAGGCACCAATGAACGGCCGTTCGAAGAACTCCGCGCCGCCCTTGGCCGCCTCGGTGAAGGCGCGCACCATATTGGAGGGAATGGCGAAGCCGATGCCGATCGAGCCGCCGGTGCGGCTGAAGATCGCCGTGTTGATGCCGATCAACTGGCCGCCCATATTGATCAGCGCGCCACCGGAATTGCCCGGATTGATGGCGGCGTCGGTCTGGATGAAGAAGCCGGAATCGGAGACGCCGATATGCGTGCGGGCCAGTGCCGAGACGATGCCGCTGGTCGTGGTCTGGCCAACGCCGAAGGGATTGCCGATGGCAAGAACGAGATCGCCAACCTGTAGCGCGTCGGAATCGCCGATGGCGATCGTCGGAAACGGCTTGTCGGAATCGATCTTCAGCACGGCAAGGTCGAGCGAGTCGTCCTTGAGCAGAACTTTTGAGGTGAATTCACGGCCATCCGACAGAGCGACCTTCACCTGGTCGGCGTCCTGGACGACGTGATTGTTGGTGACGACGATGCCGCTCGCATCGACCAGTACCCCGGAACCGAGCGAGGAGCGATTGCGCGGCGCGCCACGGCCGAAGAATTGCTCGAAGAATGGATCGCCCTCAAAGGGCGAGCGTGCCTTCACCTGCTTGGAAGCATAGACGTTGACCACTGCGGCAGACGTATCCTTGACCAGCGGCGCGAAGGAAAGCTGCATCTCCTCGCGGCCGAAGGGCACGCGACGGTCGGGGCCGGGCGTGGCCGTGCCATCCTTGCCGCCGTTCAAAAGGTCCGTCAGCACATCCGACAGGCCGGGATCCTCGGCGGGCTTGGTGGCCTCCTGGGCCGATACACCACCTGCAACGGCCATCCAGGCACACAGCGCAAGCAGCAAATAACGTTTCGCACGCATTGCGAATCCTCCAACGTCTAGTGGGCGCCATTGTCGCGACGATTGTGCAAATTGAAAGGCTGTATGCGCGCGAAAGCGCTTATTTCCGCATAGTTGGCGCGGGATGCAGAACAACCGCTGCAGCCTTTTCTGGCGGGTCGCCCAAAACAAAAGGGGCCGCGAGGGCCCCTTCGGTTCAAAACAACGATGCGGGCTACTTATGCAGCTTCAGCTTCGTTGGCAGCTTCGGCTTCGAGGCGAACGCGGTCGCCGGCGCCCTTGGCGGAGGTGTCGCGATCGACGAACTCGATGACTGCCATGGCGGCGTTGTCACCGCGGCGGAAGCCAGCCTTCATGATGCGCAGGTAGCCGCCGTTGCGGGTGGCGTAACGCGGCGCGACGACGTCGAACAGACGCTTCACGACGTTTTCGTTGCCGATCTGGGCGATCACCTGGCGGCGGGCATGCAGGTCGCCGCGCTTGCCGAGCGTCACCAGCTTCTCGACGATCGGACGCAGGTCCTTCGCCTTTTCGAGCGTGGTCACGATCTGCTCGTGCTCGATCAGCGAGACCGAGAGGTTGGCGAACATGGACTTGCGGTGGCTTACGCTGCGGGCGAAGCGACGGCCTTTGAAACCGTGGCGCATGGCTCTTTTCCTTCTTCAGTTGTTCAAGAGGCCACGGCCTCTGATGGTTTTCCGCAAGGCCGTCGGACCGGAATATCCGGTCCTAGGAACCTTGCTCGACTAAGTCGTCTTAGTACTGGTCTTCGTATCGCTTGGCGAGGTCTTCGATGTTTTCCGGCGGCCAGTCCTGCACTTCCATACCGAGGTGCAGGCCCATCGCGGCCAGAACTTCCTTGATCTCGTTGAGCGACTTGCGGCCGAAATTCGGAGTACGCAGCATTTCTGCTTCCGTCTTCTGGATCAGGTCGCCGATGTAAACGATGTTGTCGTTCTTCAGACAGTTGGCCGAACGGACCGAAAGCTCCAGTTCGTCGACCTTCTTGAGCAGCGCCGGATTGAAGGCAAGCTCGGTAACGGCCTCGGCTGCAACTTCCTTCTGCGGCTCGTCGAAGTTGACGAACAGAGCGAGCTGGTCCTGCAGGATGCGAGCAGCGAAAGCCACCGCGTCCTCACCGGTGATCGAACCGTCGGTCTCGATAGTCATGGTCAGCTTGTCGTAGTCCAGAACCTGGCCCTCGCGGGTGTTCTCGACCTTGTACGAAACCTTCTTGACCGGCGAGTAGAGGCTGTCGACCGGGATGAGGCCGATCGGAGCATCTTCTGCGCGGTTGCGTTCAGCCGGGACGTAGCCCTTGCCGGTGTCGACGGTGAACTCCATACGGATCTCCGCACCCTCGTCGAGCGTGCAGATGACGTGGTCGGGGTTCAGGATCTCGACGTCGCCGACCGTCTGGATGTCGCCGGCGAGCACGGCACCGGGGCCCTGCTTGCGAACGACCATGCGCTTCGGGCCGTCGCCTTCCATGCGGATGGCGATTTCCTTGATGTTGAGCACGATATCGGTGACGTCCTCACGAACGCCGCCGATGGACGAGAACTCATGCAGCACGCCGTCGATCTGGACGGCAGTGACGGCAGCGCCGCGAAGCGACGACAACAGCACGCGACGGAGCGCGTTGCCCAGTGTCAGGCCGAAGCCACGCTCGAGCGGTTCGGCGACGAGCGTGGTCAGCGTCTTCTTCTTGGACGAGAACTCGATCTTGTTTGGCTTGATCAGTTCCTGCCAGTTTTTCTGGATCATATTCGCTTCCTTCCGTTGCCCCGCCACCATCCAATCGTGGCGGGCGACCTGGAAACCGTAACGAGCGCCCAAGGCGCTCGCACGGGGTGAAATATTAGACGCGACGCTTCTTGCGCGGGCGGCAGCCGTTGTGCGGGATCGGCGTCACGTCGCGGATCGACGTGATGGTGAAACCCGCAGCCTGGAGCGCGCGCAGCGCCGATTCACGACCCGAACCCGGACCGCAGACTTCGACCTCGAGCATACGCATGCCATGTTCCTGGGCCTTCTTGGCGCAGTCTTCGGCAGCCATCTGGGCAGCGAACGGGGTCGACTTGCGCGAACCCTTGAAACCCTGTGCACCGGCCGACGACCAGGCAATCGTGTTGCCCTGCGCATCGGAGATGGTGATCATGGTGTTGTTGAAGGTCGAATTCACGTGGGCGACGCCCGACGAGATGTTCTTGCGTTCGCGACGACGAACGCGAGCGGCTTCCTTAGCCATGGTAGTCCTTTCAGTTGATCTCTTCACCGCCGTAATACCAGCGGCTACACCAGCCTGCTTTTAAGGTGTCAGGCCGAACACCCGCCCATAAAAGGCGAAACCGGCGGGCCGAAACCCGCCGGGAACGAAATTACTTCTTCTTACCGGCAATTGCCTTGGCCGGGCCCTTGCGGGTGCGCGCATTGGTATGCGTGCGCTGGCCGCGGACCGGAAGCGACCGGCGGTGACGCAGGCCGCGGTAGCAGCCGAGGTCCATCAGGCGCTTGATGTTGATCGAAACTTCGCGGCGCAGATCGCCTTCGACCTGGTAGTCGCGGTCGATGGTCTCGCGGATCGACAGGACTTCAGCATCGGTCAGCTGGTTGACGCGGCGCTCAGCCGGGATGCCGACCTTCTCGACGATCTCCTGGGCGAACTTCTTGCCAATGCCGTGAATGTACTGAAGCGCAATCACAACGCGCTTGTTGGTCGGGATGTTGACGCCGGCTATACGAGCCATTTTCTCACTCCATTTGGGCCGGACTGTGCCGGCGCTTCAAGTTGCCCCGCGTCCGGTGGAGGCCGGCCCATGCGGGTTTTCCGTATCAATATGACTGTGCACCCTAACGGGCAAACAACATCATGTCTGAATGGAAGACGGGCCGCCATACGCCAGTACGGCCCGTCAGTCAAGCACGACGGCTGTTTTTAGTGCGTGACCGCTGCGATGACAGCTTCAATCTGCGCGGTAACGTCGTCCATGTCGGCCATGCCGTCGACCTGCTTGAGCAGGTCGTTGGCGTAGTAGTAGCCGATCAACGGCGCCGTCTTCTTGTAGTACTCGCGCAAGCGTTCTTCGAACACCTCGGCATTGTCGTCCTTGCGAACCGGTTGGCCAGCAGCCTGTGCTTCCTCGGCGCGCTTCAGAATCCGGCCAACGAGTGCCTTGTCGTCGACGACGAGCTCGATCACCACGTCGAGATGCAGGCCGCGTTCGGCCAGCATGTCAGCGACTGCATCGGCCTGCGCCAGCGTGCGCGGGTAACCGTCGAGGATGAAACCCTTGGCGCAGTCGTCCTGGTCGATTCGCTCGGCGACGATGGCATTGACGATCTCGTCCGAAACCAGCTCGCCGGCGTCCATGACAGCCTTTGCGCGCTTGCCAACTTCCGTCTCGGCCTTCACTGCGGCCCGCAACATGTCACCAGTGGAAAGCTGCGGGATACCGTGCTTTTCAACCAGCCTCTGCGCCTGAGTGCCCTTCCCCGCCCCGGGCGGTCCCAGCAAAATAAGCTTCATCTTCCCCTCTTACCTCCACGGAGCTTCGACTTCTTGATCAGCCCCTCGTACTGGTGGGCGATCAGGTGACCCTGAATCTGCGCCACGGTATCAAGGGTTACATTGACCACGATCAGAAGCGAAGTACCACCAAGGTAGAACGGAACGCCGGTTGCCGAAATCAGGAACTCGGGCATCAAGCAGATGACGACCAGGTAGGCAGCGCCGATGACGGTGACGCGGGTCAGCACGTAGTCGATATATTCCGCCGTGCGTTCGCCGGGGCGATAGCCGGGGATGAAGCCCGAATGCTTCTTCAGCTGGTCGGCAGTGTCCTTCGGATTAAAGACGATTGCCGTGTAGAAGAAGGCAAAAAAGACGATCATCGCGGCGTAGAGCAGCATGTAGAGCGGCTGACCATGGCCGAGAGCGGCCATGACAGTGCTCACCCAGCCGGGCAGCGTTGCGGTGTTCGAGAAGCCCGCGACGGTCGCCGGCAACAGCAGCAGCGACGAGGCGAAGATCGGAGGAATAACGCCTGCGGTGTTCAGCTTCAGCGGCAGGTGCGACGTATCGCCCTGGAACATCCGATTGCCGACCTGGCGCTTCGGATACTGGATCAAAAGGCGACGCTGCGCACGCTCGAAGAAGACGATCAGGGCAATGACGACGATCGCCAGAACGATGATCGCGAGAATCAGGCCGGTCGACAGAGCACCGGTGCGGCCGAGTTCCAGCGTGCCGCTGATGGCGCTCGGCAGGCCTGCGACGATGCCGGCGAAGATGATCAGTGAAATGCCGTTGCCGATGCCGCGCGCGGTGATCTGCTCGCCGAGCCACATCAGGAACATTGTGCCGCCGACAAGCGTGATGACCGTCGAGGCACGGAAGAACATGCCCGGATCGGTAACGATGCCGTTGCCGCCCTCAAGGCCGGCGGAAATGCCATAAGCCTGGACGACCGCCAGCAGCACGGTGCCGTAGCGGGTGTACTGGTTGATGATCTTGCGGCCCTGCTCGCCTTCCTTCTTCAGCGCTTCAAGCGACGGCACGACCGACGTCATGAGCTGCATGATGATGGAAGCGGAGATGTAGGGCATGATGCCGAGCGCAAAGAGCGCCATGCGCTCGACAGCACCACCGGCAAACATGTTGAAGATGCCGAGCACGCCGCGGCTCTGCTGGGTGAAAGCCTGCGCGAATGCGTCGGGGTTGATTCCCGGAAGCGGAATGTAGGTACCAAGGCGGTAGACCAAAAGCGCGCCAAGCGTGAACCAGATGCGCTTCTTGAGGTCTTCGGCCTTGGCGAAGGCTGCGAAATTCAGATTGGATGCTAGTTGTTCAGCAGCCGATGCCATTCAGGGTACTCCGCTTGGTCACGCCGAAATGCCGCGATGGGCGCGGCGCGTGTCACCGAAGCCACGAGATAGGCTCCGGGAGGCAAACATGCAAGCGGCGGTATCTCTACCGCCGCTTACTTTGCAAAGCCTTCTACTCGGCGGCTGCCACTTCAGGCAACTTCACCGATCCTCCAGCCTTTTCGATCTTCTCGATCGCCGGCTTGGAAGCGCCGGCAACATCAAAGGCCACCTTGGCCTTGAGTTCGCCGTCGCCGAGGATGCGGACGCCGTCCTTGACGCGGCGAATCACGCCGGCCTTGACGAGCGCCTCACCGGTCACGGTCTCCTTTGCGTCGAGCTTCTTGGCATCGATCGCGGCCTGGATGCGGGCCAGCGAAACGGTGACGAAGCTCTTTGCAAAGATGTTGGTGAAGCCGCGCTTCGGCAGGCGACGGTAGAGCGGCATCTGGCCACCCTCGAAGCCGTTGATCGCGACGCCCGAACGAGCCTTCTGGCCCTTCACGCCGCGGCCGCCGGTCTTGCCGGAGCCGGAGCCGATACCACGGCCAAGACGCTTCTTGGAGTGGGTCGCGCCGGCGTTGTCACGCAGATCGTTGAGTTTCATCTTCTATCTCCTGCGCTCGGCTTACGCCTCGTCCACAACGCGGACGAGGTGCTGGACAGCTGCGATCATGCCACGCACCGAAGGAGTATCCTCCAGCGTGCGCTTGCGATGCATCTTGTTGAGGCCGAGGCCGACCAGCGTTGCGCGCTGTTCCTTCGGACGACGGATCGGGCTGCCGATCTGCTCGACGGTGATGGTCTTGGTTGCTTTCTTGGCCATGGTCATTGTCCCTGGTCAGCTCGAGCGACTATTCTTCAGCCGCTACGGCGGTGCCGCGGCGGGCCTGAAGCGTCGAGTACTTGATGCCGCGCTGTGCAGCCACATCCTTCGGATGCATCTGGCTCTTCAGCGCATCGAAGGTCGCACGAACCATATTGTACGGGTTCGACGAACCCATCGACTTGGCGACGACGTCGTGCATGCCGAGCGTCTCGAAGACAGCGCGCATCGGACCGCCGGCGATGATGCCGGTACCCTGCTTGGCAGAGCGCAGCAGAACGCGACCAGCGCCCCAACGGCCTTCAACATCGTGGTGCAGCGTACGGCCCGAGCGGAGCGGCACGAAGATCATGTCGCGCTTTGCCGATTCGGTTGCCTTGCGGATCGCTTCCGGCACTTCGCGCGCCTTACCGTGACCAAAGCCAACACGGCCCTTCTGGTCTCCGACGACGACGAGTGCTGCAAAACCGAAACGCCGGCCGCCCTTGACGACCTTGGCAACGCGGTTGATGTGGACGAGCTTATCGACGAACTCGCTGTCGCGCTCTTCGCGGTCACGGCTACGGTCGCGACCACCTTCCCTACGTTCTTGTGCCATATTCCTATCCTTATTTTTTTCCGGAAGCACGGGGGTTAAAAACCAAATCCGGCGTCTATAGCGTCGCCGGATTTATTGCAACTGCTCAGAAATGCGGCACAGCGCCACGCGCTACGCCGTAGACTGCATCAGAAGTTGAGGCCACCTTCACGTGCGGCTTCGGCAAGTGCCTTGACGCGGCCGTGATAGATGTAGGCGCCACGATCGAAAACGACGTCCTTGACGCCAGCCTTCGAAGCACGCTCGGCGATCAGCTTGCCAACCGCGGTCGCGGCAGCAGTGTCGGCGCCGGTCTTCAGCGAGCCCTTGAGATCCTTCTCGAGGGTCGAAGCGGCAGCGAGCGTACGGCCGTTGGCGTCGTCGATGACCTGGACGTAGATGTTCTTCGACGTGCGGTGAACCGACAGGCGCGGACGGCCGTTGGCGACCTTCTTGATCTGGCGGCGGATACGCGCCGAACGGCGCAGGGTGGTTTCTTTCGAAGCCATAGTAGCAGTTCCTTGCCTTCTGAAACGGGCGCGGCCATCTGCGGTAAGCCCAATTGCTTCCCGCGACCGCGCACCGCGGCGTTGTTGTTACTTCTTCTTGCCTTCTTTGCGGACGATCTTCTCGCCTGCATAGCGCACGCCCTTGCCCTTGTAAGGCTCGGGACCGCGGTATTCGCGGATCTCGGCAGCGACCTGGCCGACTTGCTGCTTGTTGATGCCGTTGACCACGATTTCGGTCGGCTTCGGCACCGTGATGGTGATGCCTTCCGGCGTCTGATAGACGACGTCATGCGAGAAGCCAAGTGCCAGCTGCAGGTTCTTGCCCTGGAGCGCTGCACGGTAACCGACGCCGGTGATCTCGAGCTTCTTTTCGAAGCCGTCCTTAACACCCGTCAGGATGTTGACGATCTGCGTCCGCGACATGCCCCACTTGGAGCGCGCGTCCTTCGACTGATCGCGCGGCTGAACAGCGATTTCGCCGTTTTCCATCGTGACCAGAACTTCGTTGTTGACCACGAACTTCAGCTCGCCCTTGGGCCCCTTGGCCGTGACGGTCTGGCCGTCGACGGAAGCGGTAACGCCCTGCGGAAGCTGAACGGGTTTCTTGCCAATACGAGACATAGTCCTCGTGCCTTTCTTGTTTCAGCCTACGCAGATCAGAAGATCTGGCAGAGGATTTCCCCGCCGACGTTCTGTTCGCGCGCTTCGTGGTCGGCCATCACGCCCTTCGGGGTCGAAAGGATCGAGATGCCGAGGCCATTGGCAACAGGCGGAATCGACTTGGACGAGACGTAGACGCGGCGGCCCGGCTTGGAGACGCGGGCGATTTCGCGGATAACCGGCTGGCCGTCGAAGTACTTCAGCTCGATTTCGATCTCGGACTTGCCGTTTTCGAAGTCGGTCTGGCTGTAGTCGCGGATGTAGCCTTCCGCCTTCAGCACGTCGAGAACACGGGCGCGCAGCCTGGACGCAGGCGTCGACACGGTCGACTTCTTGCGGCCATAGGCGTTGCGGATGCGGGTCAGCATATCGCCGAGAGGATCACTCAAAGACATGTCAAATGCTCCTTACCAGCTCGACTTGACCAGACCGGGGATCGCCCCGATCGAGCCCAGGTCGCGAAGTGCGATACGCGACATCTTAAGCTTGCGATAGTAGGCGCGCGGGCGGCCGGTCACTTCGCAGCGATTACGAATACGGATCTTTGCCGAGTTGCGCGGCAGCGCGGCGAGCTTGAGCTGCGCGCGGAAGCGTTCCTCGATCGGCTTGGCCTGATCCATGACGACGTCCTTGAGGGCCTTACGCTTGGCAGCGTACTGGTCCACAAGCTTGCGGCGCCGATTGTTCTTCTCGACTGAGCTGGTCTTTGCCATTTCAGATTTTTCCTTTTCTCGCTGCCGTTACTGCCGGAAGGGGAAGTTGAAGGCCTTGAGCAGAGCCCGGGCTTCTTCGTCCGTCTTGGCGGTCGTGCAAACGATGATGTCCATACCCCACATCTGATCAACCTTGTCGTAGTTGATCTCGGGGAACACGATATGCTCCTTCAGGCCCATAGCGTAATTTCCGCGGCCGTCAAAGCTTTTCGGGTTCAGACCGCGAAAGTCGCGAACGCGCGGCAGTGCGATGTTCACGAGGCGGTCCAGAAACTCGTACATGCGCTCCTGGCGGAGCGTCACCTTGGCGCCGATCGGCATCTGCTCACGCACCTTGAAGCCGGCGATCGACTTGCGGGCGCGGGTGATGACCGGCTTCTGGCCGGCGATCATGGCCAGGTCTTCAGCGGCAACCGACGGCTTCTTCGAATCCGCGGTGGCCTCGCCAACACCCATGTTGAGCACGATCTTGTCGATGCGCGGGATCTGCATGACGTTGTCGTACTTGAACTGTTCCTGCATAGCCTGGCGGATGGTCTCGTTGTAGACCTTCTTCAGACGCGGCTCGTTGGTTGCCTTAGCCATTGATGACTTCTCCCGAGCGCTTGGCGACACGCACCTTCGTGCCGTCCTTCTGGACCTGGAAGCCGACGCGGGTCGGCTTGCCATCCTTGGGGTCGACGAGCGCGAGGTTCGACAGGTGGATCGGCGCTTCCTTGGTAATGATCCCGCCCTCTTGGGTCTGGGACTGCTTCTGGTGGCGGCGGATCATGTTCACGCCGCGGACAACTGCCTTGTCTTCCTTCGGCTGGACAGACAGCACCTCGCCGGTGCGGCCCTTGTCCTTGCCGGCCAGAACGACAACCTTGTCGCCTTTACGGATCTTCTGCATTGTTCCGGCTCCTTACAGCACTTCGGGCGCGAGCGAGATGATCTTCATGTGGTTCTTGGCGCGGAGTTCGCGCGGAACCGGCCCGAAGATACGCGTGCCGATAGGTTCTTTCTTGTTATCGACAAGAACGGCCGCGTTCTTGTCGAAACGGATCACGCTGCCGTCCGGACGACGGATGTCCTTGGCCGTGCGAACCACGACCGCCTTCATCACATCACCCTTCTTAACGCGGCCGCGCGGAATGGCTTCCTTGATCGACACCACGATGATGTCGCCAACAGAAGCATACTTCCGCTTCGAGCCGCCCAGCACCTTGATGCACATGACACGACGGGCGCCGGAATTATCCGCGACGTCGAGGTTTGTTTGCATCTGAATCATGACTGGCCGCCTTCTTCTTCTCTAACGGGATGGGCTACCGCCCTCCCCGGCTTGTCCAAAATTCGTTGTTACGCCTGGTCCGGGGTGATGACGACCCAGCGCTTATCCTTGGAAATCGGCTTCGATTCCTGGATAGACACCTGATCCCCCACCTTGTGGGCGTTGTTTTCGTCGTGCGCCTTGTAGTTCTTCGACATACGCACGGTCTTCTTCATCACCGGGTGCGTGAAGCGACGCTCGACCTTGACGACGACCGTCTTCTCGTTCTTGTCGCTGACGACCGTACCCTGCAGGATGCGCTTTGGCATGGTTTTCGTCCTTAAGCCTTCTTGCCGGCCGACTTCTCGGCGGCGATGGTCTTGATACGCGCGATGTCCTTACGAACTTGTTTCACGCGCGCCGTCTTTTCCAGCTGACCGGTCGCCTTCTGGAAGCGCAGGTTGAACTGCTCCTTCTTGAGGCTGGCGAGCTCGTCAGTGAGCTGGTCCTGGGTCTTCGTCCTGATGTCCGAGGCTTTCATGATCAGCCCTTCCTTATTCTGCGATGCGCTGAACGAAGCGCGTCCTGACCGAGAGCTTGGCGGCGCCGAGACGCAGCGCTTCACGCGCCACTTCCTCGGAGACACCATCGATCTCGAACATCACGCGACCTGGCTTGATGCGGCATGCCCAGTAGTCGACGGCGCCCTTGCCCTTACCCATGCGGACTTCGGTCGGCTTCGACGTGACGGGGACGTCCGGGAAAATGCGGATCCAGACGCGGCCCTGACGTTTCATTTCGCGGGTGATCGCGCGGCGAGCCGCCTCGATCTCACGCGCGGTGACGCGGTTCGGCTCAAGCGCCTTCAGTCCGAAGCCGCCGAAATCCAGGTTGGTGCCACCCTTCGCGGTACCGTGGATGCGGCCCTTGAACTGCTTACGGAACTTTGTGCGCTTTGGCTGCAGCATCGTTCTAACTCCAAATTCCTATGCGTATCAGGCGTTTTCGCGACGGCGGCGCTCAGGGCGCTCGCCAGCATGCGAATGCTCGCCTTCGGTTGCGCGACGCTCGGAAGCCATCGGATCGTGCTCGAGGATCTCGCCCTTGAACACCCACACCTTGACGCCGCAGATGCCGTAGGCGGTCTTTGCCTCGGCAGTGCCGTAGTCGACGTCGGCGCGCAGCGTGTGCAGCGGAACGCGACCTTCGCGGTACCACTCCATACGTGCGATTTCAGCGCCGCCGAGACGGCCCGAGCAGTTGATGCGGATGCCCTCTGCGCCGAGACGCATGGCCGACTGCACCGCGCGCTTCATGGCGCGACGGAAGGCAATGCGGCGCTCCAGCTGCTGTGCGATCGACTGTGCGACCAGCGTAGCGTCGGTCTCCGGCTTGCGAACCTCGACGATGTTGAGGTGCGTCTCGGACTTCGTCATCTCCATCAGCTTCTTGCGAAGCTTTTCGATGTCGGCGCCCTTCTTGCCAATGATCAGGCCCGGACGTGCTGCGTGAATGGTCACACGGCACTTCTTGTGCGGACGTTCGATCACGACCTTGGAGATCGCGGCCTGCTTCAACTCGGCTTCAAGATACTTGCGGATCTTGATGTCTTCGTGGAGCAGCTGGCCGTACTCACCGGTGTTTGCGTACCAACGCGAGTCCCAGGTGCGGTTGATGCCGAGGCGGAGACCAATTGGATTGATTTTCTGGCCCATTATGCGGCCTCCCCTTTCTCTTCGACTTCACGAACGACGATCGTGAGGTGCGAAAACGGCTTCTCAATGCGGCTGGCGCGACCACGGCCACGAGCGTGGAAACGCTTCATGACGATCGACTTACCGACAAAGGCTTCCGCCACCACCAGTGCATCGACATCGAGGTCGTGATTGTTTTCCGCGTTGGCGATAGCCGATTCGAGGGTCTTCTTAACCGTTCCGGCGATGCGCTTGCGCGAAAATTCCAGATCCGAAAGCGCGGTCGCTACCTTCTTGCCGCGGATAAGCGCGGCAACGAGGTTGAGCTTCTGCGGGCTGACCCGGATCGTGCGGAGGACCGCACGTGCCTCGTTGTCAGCAAGCCTGCGCGGAGCTTTGGCCTTGCCCATGTTACTTCCTCTTTGCCTTCTTGTCCGCGCCGTGACCGTAGTAGGTCCTGGTGGGAGCGAACTCACCGAACTTGTGGCCGACCATGTCCTCGTTCACCGAGACCGGGACGTGCTTCTGGCCGTTGTAGACACCGAAGGTGAGGCCGACGAACTGCGGCAGGACGGTGGAGCGACGGCTCCACATCTTGATCACCTCATTGCGACCGCCTTCACGAACCTTCTCTGCCTTCTTGAGCAGATAGCCGTCAATGAACGGGCCTTTCCAGACTGAACGAGTCACTGGCGTTACCTCTTCTTAGCTCTTGCGCTGATGGCGCGAGCGCAGGATGAACTTGTCGGTCGCCTTGTTGGACCGCGTCTTCTTGCCCTTGGTGGGCTTGCCCCACGGGGTCACCGGATGGCGTCCGCCCGAGGTGCGGCCTTCACCACCGCCGTGCGGATGGTCGACCGGGTTCATGGTCACGCCGCGGTTGTGCGGACGCTTGCCACGCCAGACCGTACGACCGGCCTTGCCGTCGTTGATGTTGCCGTGGTCCGGGTTGGACACGGCGCCGACGGTGGCGATGCAGAGACCGCTGACGACGCGCTGTTCACCCGAGTTGAGGCGAAGGATCGCCATGCCCTGGTCGCGGCCGACGAGCTGGGCGTAAGCACCAGCCGAACGAGCGACCTGGCCGCCCTTGCCGGGCTTCAGCTCGATGTTGTGGACGATCGTGCCGACCGGCATCGAAGCGAGCGGCATTGCATTGCCCGGCTTCACGTCGACCTGCTCTCCAGCGATGATCTTGTCGCCGGCCTGCAGACGCTGCGGAGCAATGATGTAGCTCAGCTCACCATCGTCGTACTTGATCAGTGCGATGAAGGCGGTGCGGTTCGGATCGTACTCGAGACGCTCGACCGTGCCGACGACGTCGAACTTGCGACGCTTGAAGTCGATGATACGGTACGAACGCTTGTGACCGCCGCCGATGAAGCGAGCCGTGATGCGGCCGTAGTTGTTACGACCGCCCGACTTGGTCAGGCCTTCGGTCAGACCCTTGACGGGCTTGCCCTTGTGCAGACCCGAGCGGTCGACGATGACCAGCTGGCGCGTGCTCGGCGTTACTGGCTTGAATTTCTTAAGTGCCATTGTCCTGTCCTCTCAGCCCAGCTCAGAGACCCGTCGCGACGTCGATCGACTGGCCATCGGCCAGCGTCACTACCGCCTTCTTGACGTCGCTCTGGCGGCCGATCGTGCCGCGGAAGCGCTTCACCTTGCCCTTGCGGACCAGGGTGTTCACAGCAGTCACCTTCACGCCGAACAGCGCTTCGACGGCAGCCTTGATCTCGGGCTTGCTCGCCTTCTTGGCGACATTGAAGACGACCTGGTTGTTTTCCGAAGCCATGGTCGACTTTTCAGTGATCGCCGGCGAGACGATCACGTCATAGTGGCGGAGATCCGTCATTTGAAGCGCTCCTCGAGAGCCTCGACGGCGGCCTTCGAAAGGACCAGCGTGCCGCGGCGCAGAATGTCGTAAACGTTGATGCCCTGGATCGGCAGGACATCGATGTTCGGGATGTTGGTCGCTGCGCGCTTGAAGTTGAGGTCAAGCTCAGCACCACCGATCACCAGGGCATTGGTCAGGCCCAGCGTCGCGAAATTCGCGATCAGCGCCTTGGTCTTGCCCTCGGCGAGCGTCAGCTCGTCGACGATGATCAGGTTCGATGCCTTGGCCTTGGCCGACAGGGCGTGCTTCAGGCCCAGAGCGCGGACCTTCTTGGGAAGGTCATGCTCGTGGCTGCGAACGACCGGGCCGTGGGCCTTGCCGCCGCCGCGGAACTGCGGAGCGCGTGCCGAATGGTGACGAGCGCGGCCCGTACCCTTCTGCTTGTACATCTTGGCGCCGGTGCGCGCGATTTCCGCGCGGCCCTTGGCCTTGTGCGTGCCCTGCTGCTTCTTGGCGAGCTGCCAGCGCACGACGCGCTGGAGAACGTCTTCGCGCGGGTCGAGGCCGAAGATCTCTTCCGAGAGCTCAACCTTGCCGGCATCCTTGCCTGCGAGGGTTGTAATCTTGAGGTCCATTATTCCGCTCCCTCGTTGGCCGGAGCCTTGTTGCTGGCAGCGCGGATCGCAGCCGGCTTCGGCGCGTTCTCAGGAAGCGCAACCTTTGCGGCGTCGCGAACCAGGATCCATGCACCCTTAGAACCCGGAACCGCGCCGCGGATCAGGATGAGACCGCGATCGGTGTCGGTCGAGACGACCTCCACGTTCTGGGTGGTGACGCGAACGTCGCCCATGTGGCCGGCCATCTTCTTGCCCTTGAACACCTTGCCCGGGTCCTGGCGCTGACCGGTCGAACCGTGAACGCGGTGCGACAGCGAGTTGCCGTGGGTGGCACGGCCGCCGCCGAAGTGGTGGCGCTTGATGACGCCCTGGAAGCCTTTACCAATCGTCGTGCCCGTCACGTCGACCTTCTGGCCAACGACGAAATGCTCGACGGTGATCTCGGCGCCAACGTCCAGCATGTTGTCTGCGGAGACGCGGAACTCGGCAACCTTCGACTTCGGCTCGACGGAAGCGGCAGCGAAGTGACCGCGCAACGCCTTCGTCGTATTCTTGACCTTGGCCAGGCCAACGCCGAGCTGAACGGCAGTGTAGCCATTCTTCTCTTTGGTCAGCTGCGCCACGACCTGGCAGTTCTCCATGCGGAGAACGGTGACGGGAACGTGTTCGCCAGCGTCATTATAGACGCGGGTCATTCCCACCTTCTGTGCAATTACACCTGAACGCATCGGTTCGTTTTCCTTCAGAGGAGCCGTTTGGATCTGTTCGCGCGGCTCATGTTAGCTCTTAGAGCTTGATTTCGACGTCCACACCTGCCGCGAGGTCGAGCTTCATCAGAGCATCGACGGTCTGCGGGGTCGGGTCGACGATGTCCAGCAGACGCTTGTGCGTGCGCATTTCGAACTGCTCGCGGCTCTTCTTGTCGACGTGCGGCGAGCGGTTCACCGTGAACTTCTCGATCCGCGTCGGCAGCGGGATCGGGCCGCGAACATTGGCGCCGGTGCGCTTCGCGGTCGACACGATCTCACGCGTCGAAGCGTCGAGAACCCGGTGGTCAAACGCCTTGAGGCGGATGCGGATATTCTGTCCGTTCATGGTCACTTCCTTGTTCTGGCGCGGCGCGGGCGTATTCCCGCCCGCGACAGATCGTTAATTCGGATTATTCTTTGATCGAAGCGACGATGCCGGCGCCGACGGTGCGGCCACCTTCACGGATAGCGAAGCGGAGCTTCTCTTCCATGGCGATCGGCACGATGAGCTCGACGTCGACGGTGATGTTGTCGCCGGGCATGACCATCTCGGTGCCTTCCGGCAGCGACACGATGCCGGTCACGTCCGTCGTGCGGAAGTAGAACTGCGGACGGTAGTTGGTGAAGAACGGCGTGTGACGGCCACCCTCTTCCTTGGTCAGGATGTAGGCTTCAGCCACGAACTTCTTGTGCGGCTTCACCGAACCCGGCTTGCACAGCACCTGGCCGCGCTCGACGTCTTCACGGCCAACGCCGCGGATCAGCGCGCCGATGTTGTCGCCAGCCTGGCCCTGGTCGAGCAGCTTGCGGAACATTTCAACGCCGGTAACCGTCGTCTTCGAGGTTGCCTTGATGCCGACGATCTCGACTTCTTCGCCAACCTTGACGATGCCGCGCTCGACGCGACCGGTGACGACAGTGCCACGGCCCGAGATCGAGAACACGTCTTCGATCGGCATCAGGAACGGACGGTCGATCGGACGCTCCGGCGTCGGGATGTAGGCGTCGACGGCTTCCATCAGCGCGCGGATCGCGTCTTCACCGATCTTCTTGTCCGAATCGTTGAGCGCAGCAACAGCCGAACCCTTGATCATCGGAATGTCGTCGCCCGGATATTCGTACTTCGACAGCAGCTCGCGAACTTCGAGCTCGACCAGTTCGAGCAGCTCGGCGTCGTCGACAAGGTCGACCTTGTTCAGGAACACCACCAGGGCGGGAACACCGACCTGACGGGCGAGCAGGATGTGCTCGCGGGTCTGCGGCATCGGGCCGTCAGCAGCCGACACGACCAGGATCGCGCCGTCCATCTGGGCAGCACCGGTGATCATGTTCTTGACGTAGTCGGCGTGGCCGGGGCAGTCGACGTGGGCGTAGTGACGGGCCGGCGTCTCATACTCGACGTGCGCCGTCGAGATCGTGATGCCGCGGGCCTTCTCTTCCGGCGCTGCGTCGATCTGGTCGTAGGCCTTGAACTCGCCGAAATACTTCGTGATCGCAGCAGTCAGCGACGTCTTGCCGTGGTCAACGTGACCAATCGTGCCGATGTTCACATGAGGCTTATTACGCTCGAATTTACCTTTTGCCATGTGAGGTCTCCATTCTTGCTAGCCCAGTAAGGGCGTTGAATTAATAAAACGCTGCAATTCCTTGGAATTACGCGTATTTCTTTTGAACTTCCTGAGCGACCGCGGTCGGAACCGGCTCGTAGTGGTCGAACTGCATCGAGTACTGGGCGCGGCCCTGCGACATCGAACGCAAGCTGTCCACGTACTTGAACATGTTTGCCAGCGGCACCATCGCGTTGACGACGACGGCGATACCACGGCTTTCCTGGCCCTGGATCTGGCCACGACGGCTGTTCAAGTCGCCGATGACGTTGCCGACATAGTCTTCCGGCGTGACGACTTCGACCTTCATGATCGGCTCGAGCAGCTGGACGCCCAGCTTCGGAGCAGCTTCGCGAAGGCAGGCGCGGCCGGCGATTTCGAAGGCGAGAACCGACGAGTCGACATCGTGGTAGGCACCGTCGATGAGCGTCGCCTTGACGCCGATCATCGGGAAGCCAGCGAACGGACCCGACGACAGGACGCTGCGGAGGCCCTTGTCGACGCCCGGGATGTATTCCTTCGGAACAGCACCGCCGACGATCTTCGATTCGAAGACGAAGTCTTCGCCCTCGGGGTTCGGCTCGAACACCAGCTTGACGCGAGCGAACTGACCGGTACCACCCGACTGCTTCTTGTGGGTGTAGTCCTGCTCGTGGGTGCGGGTGATCGTCTCACGATATGCAACCTGCGGAGCGCCGACATTCGCCTCGACCTTGAACTCGCGGCGCATGCGGTCGACGATGATGTCGAGGTGCAGCTCGCCCATGCCGGCGATGATGGTCTGGCCCGACTCTTCGTCCGACTTGACGCGGAACGACGGATCTTCAGCAGCCAGGCGATTGAGCGCGAGGCCCATCTTTTCCTGGTCGCCCTTGGTCTTCGGCTCGATCGCGATCTGGATGACCGGCTCGGGGAATTCCATGCGCTCGAGGATGACCTGGTGCAGCGGATCGCAGAGCGTGTCGCCGGTGGTCGTTTCCTTGAGGCCGGCCAGAGCAACGATGTCGCCGGCATATGCCTCTTCGATGTCCGAACGCGAGTTGGAATGCATCTGCAGCATACGGCCGAGACGCTCCTTCTTGCCCTTGACGGTGTTTTCGAGCGAAGCGCCCTTGACCACCTTGCCCGAGTAGATGCGGCAGAAGGTCAACGAACCGACGAACGGATCGTTCATGATCTTGAAGGCCAGCATCGACAGCGGCTCGCTGTCGTCGGCGTGACGCTCGATCTCGGCTTCGGTCTTGGCATCGATGCCCTTGATGGCCGGAACGTCGAGCGGGGACGGCAGGAAGTCGACGACGCCGTCGAGCAGCGGCTGCACGCCCTTGTTCTTGAAGGCCGAACCGCAGAACATCGGGAAGAACTTGACGGCGATGGTGCCCTTGCGGATCAGCGCGCGCAGTTCGTCGTTGGTCGGCATCTTGCCTTCGAGGTAGTTCTCGAGAGCCGTCTCGTCCATTTCGACGGCGGTCTCGATCATCTTCTCGCGGAACTCTTCAGCCTTGGCCTTGAGGTCTTCCGGGATCTCGACGACGTCCCAGGCAGCGCCCAGGCTCTCGTCGCGCCAGACGAGCGCATTCATCTCGATCAGGTCGACGACGCCCTTGAATTCCGACTCGGCGCCGATCGGCAGCTGAACGGCAACGGCGGTCGCACCGAGGCGCGACTTGATCATCTCGTACGAGCGATAGAAGTCGGCGCCGATCTTGTCCATCTTGTTGCAGAAGATCATGCGCGGGACGTGGTACTTGTCCGCCTGACGCCACACGGTCTCGGTCTGCGGCTCAACACCGGCGTTGGCATCGAGCAGCGCAATGGCGCCGTCGAGAACGCGCAGCGAACGCTCGACTTCGATGGTGAAGTCGACGTGGCCGGGGGTGTCGATGATGTTGAAGCGGCGCTGCTGGCCGTCACGGCCCTTCCAGAAGGTCGTGGTGGCAGCGGACGTGATGGTGATGCCGCGCTCCTGCTCCTGCTCCATCCAATCCATGGTGGCAGCGCCGTCATGGACTTCGCCGATCTTGTGCGACTTGCCCGTGTAATAAAGGATGCGCTCGGTGGTCGTGGTCTTGCCGGCGTCGATATGCGCCATGATACCGAAATTGCGGTAGTCTTCGATCTTGTATTCGCGGGCCATGGGAGGTGCCTCTCAGTCGTTCGGACGCGCTATTACCAGCGGTAGTGCGCGAAGGCGCGGTTGGCTTCCGCCATCTTGTGGGTGTCTTCACGCTTCTTGACGGCGGTGCCGCGGTTGTTCGCCGCGTCCATCAGCTCGCCCGAGAGGCGGTCGACCATGGTGGTCTCGTTGCGGTTGCGGGCAGCAGTGATCAGCCAGCGAATGGCGAGTGCCTGACGGCGCTCGGGGCGCACATCGACCGGAACCTGGTAGGTGGCGCCGCCGACGCGACGCGAACGCACTTCCACGTGCGGCGCGACATTGTCGAGCGCCTGATGGAAGACAGTGACCGGCTCCTGCTTGGTCTTGGCCTGAACCTGGTCAAGCGCACCGTAGACGATCGTTTCGGCGATCGACTTCTTGCCGTCATACATGACGGCGTTCATGAACTTGGTGACGACGAGATCGCCGAACTTGGGATCCGGGTTGATTTCGCGCTTATCTGCACTGTGACGACGGGACATAGCTTTTGTCTCTCAAACTTGACTGGCGCTATATGACGCGGAGAACCTCGCGCAGCGCCTAATTGCAGAAGCCGAATTACTTCGGACGCTTTGCACCGTACTTCGAACGGCGCTGCTTGCGGTTCTTCACGCCCTGCGTGTCGAGCACGCCGCGGATGATGTGATAGCGAACGCCCGGAAGGTCCTTCACGCGACCGCCGCGGATCATGACCACGGAGTGCTCCTGAAGGTTATGGCCTTCGCCCGGGATGTAGCCGATCACTTCAAAGCCATTGGTCAGGCGAATCTTCGCGACCTTACGCAGAGCGGAGTTCGGCTTCTTCGGCGTCGTCGTATAGACGCGCGTGCAGACGCCACGCTTCTGCGGGTTGGCCTGCATGGCCGGAACCTTGTTGCGCTTCACCGGCGCAATGCGCGGCTTGCGGATCAGCTGGTTGACGGTAGGCATTAAACCCTCTTGTCTCTCAATTCCGTGTCTTAAGCCCGTTCGGGGCGGCTTCAAGCGCGAAATCCATACGCGAATTCGGGCCACAAACCGCGATCTGCGGTCTTGCCCGAACAAAGGCAGAGGAAGCGAATCCGCTTCATGCACGCCGGAAATGTCTTCTCGCTCGTAAAAAACGAACCCTGTTTGAGGTGAACTCCAAAGCACGTCGCTTCGGAAAAGCCAACCTCACATCGGCTCAGACGACGCGGTATCTACTCGCATGACCGCGAACCGTCAAGCCCATCCCCCCAAAAACCTTAACGAAACCGGGGCTTCGGGCGGGTTGGCGGGCTTGCGGCAACTATATTGCGCTGCAACATGGGCTGTAAGTCAGTTTATAAGGCTGTTTGTCCTGTCTTGCACCCCGCCTTCGTGCGAAAATCGGGGAAACCGGGGCGAATCCCCCGCAAACGAATCCAGATCCAGGGAATCACCATGAACGACAACGACGAACGGCCCGTGACGATCATCACCGGTCGGGTCTGGCGCAAGAAGGGCGGCAAGCCCGAAGGCGTCCACATCATGCTGGTGGCGCCCGACGACGACAGCGCCGTGCGCTCGGCGCTGGACGCGCTGGCAAAGGAGGGTTACGCCGAAGCAGAACTCGATCAGATCGGCGACATGCAGGGCGAACCTGACGACGAGCCGCACATCTCCGCCTATCAGGGGGCCCTCGAAGGCGAAGTCTCGATCGTCACCTTCAACGAGCAGTTCTGAGTCAGCGCATGTATATATAGAGAGGTCAGTTGACTGGCCCTGCCCCGCCGATGTCGGCCATTTCAGGTTCGGCAGGCTTTTGGCCAGTGGCGCGATTGACCAGCACGGTGACGAACCACAACACGACACCAATGCCGATCAGGATACCGGCGATCTTGTATTGAACAGGGTCGCGCCCAGTCCAGGGGCCGGCGAAGAAAGCGCAAGCCACGGCTCCCAGGATCGGCAACAGCGTCGGGGTGCGGAAGTGATCGTGCCCAACCCTGTCCTTGCGCAGCACCAGCACCGCGATGTTGACCACCGTGAAGACGCATAGCAGCAGCAGTGCGGTTGTGCCGCCCAGCGCCGGCACCTCGCCGACGAATGTGATCAGCGCGAAAGCGAGCAAGGTGGTGAAGCCGATCGCGATGTAGGGCGTGCGACGCGAGGCGTGAACCTTGCCTAGCACTTTCGGCAAGACGTGTTCGCGGCTCATGCCATAGACCAGACGGCTCGCCATCAGCATGTTGATCAAGGCGCTGTTGGCGACGGCAAACATGGTGATGAAGCCGAAGATCTCAACCGGGAAGTTCGGCGCGCCGGCCTGGACGACCTTGAGCAGCGGCGTCTCGCCCTCGCCCAGTTGTTCCGGCGGCACGAGCGTGATCGCCGAGATCGACACGAGCACGTAGATTACGCCGGTGATCAGCAAACCGGTCAGCAGCACCTTCGGGAAGATGCGCGTCGGATCCTTGCACTCCTCGGCCATGTTGACCGAGTCCTCGAAGCCGACCATGGCGAAGAAAGCGAGCGTCGTCGCCGCGATCACCGACCAGAAGGCGTTGCGGTCGGGCGCCGAGTGGAACTGAGTGATACGGGAGACGTCGCCCTCACCGGCGCCGATCGCCCAGAGGCCGATGACGATGATGATCATCAGGCCGGTGAACTCGACGCAGGTCAGCACGACATTGGCTTTGACACTTTCGCCGACGCCGCGGAAATTCACGGCTGCGACGATCGCCATGAATGCCAGACCGATGAGCGTGATGCCATAGGTGCCGGACAGGCCGAGATCGAAAGCCCCAGACATGTTGGCAGCGAAGGCGCGCGAGGCCGTCGACGCCGAGGTGATGCCCGAGCACATGACGGCGAAAGCGACGATGAAGGTGATGAAATGGATGCCGAATGCCTTGTGGGCGTAGAGAGCGGCACCGGCCGCCTTCGGGTATTTTGTGACCAGTTCGAGATAGCTGAAGGCAGTGATGACCGCGACGACGAAGGCAATCAGGAACGGCAGCCAGACCACGCCGCCAACCTGCTTGGCCACCTGCCCGGTCAGCGCATAGATGCCGGTGCCCAATATGTCACCGACGATGAACAGCAACAGAAGCCACGGGCCCATGACGCGATGGAGGCTCGGCTCGACCGCCTGTCCTTTCGCATTGGAGGGGACATCGGTCATCGGGCACTCCTTTCAGGGCTGATGCACTTCAAGGAGGAGGCTATTTTCGCAACCTCGGGATGTCAAACGCCGCCAATACGTTAGAACAGACGCAGATGCGGCTGACAGCTCGTCGACCGGTGCCATCCCTGCGAGATCTTGGGAAAGGCCGCCAGATTGCGCCGGCGGCCCTTTCACCGAAGGATCTGCAGCGCTCGGATCAGTTCGTCGCGGCATCCAGTTTGAGCACGACGAACTGGGTGAACTGCTCCGGGTTGAAGTTGTTGTCGGAGGCAATGACCAAAGTGCGCTGGCCGTCGATCTCCGGTCCCCATGTCACCGACTCGATATTGTCGATGTCGAGACCAAAGTCACCCTCACCCAGCTTAAGAACCTTGCGCTTGGGCATCGCGGTTGCCGCGACGCCCTTGATCGAGGCCGCCCCCTTCACGTCAGTCGCGCCGGAGAAACTCGCCAGGTAGAAATTGATCTCGCTGCCGATGCCGAGCGCGAAAGAGCGTTCGATCGCCAACAGCTGGTCCGGTCCGAAGAACATGAACTCGGAGAGACCGTTGTCGTTGTAGAACGGGTCCTGGGTCGCCTTGGTGAAGATCGGCCCGTTGTCATAGACATACTCGGCCGTGAGAGTACCGCTGGCAATGTCGAAGCCGATGACGCGCGACGGGCTGCCGGCTTCCAGCGTCGCCTTTTCGCCGTCCTGTGCCAATGCGTTTTCGGTCCCCGCCCAAAGGGTCCTGCCGTCGGGCGAAATGGCAAGGCTTTCGAAAGCCAGGTTGCCGCGAACACCCCGCGTCCTGTCGGCATCGGGCAGATAGGCTTCCGGAATGGCAAAGCTCCTGACATGGGTGCCGTCGGGTTTTGCCTCATAGATTGCGGGTCGGCCGGCGGCATCACCCTCGCTCGACCAGAAGAGACGGTTGGCCGCCGCGTCGAAGCGGATCGCCTCGGGGTCGACGTCCTTCTTGGCGAAGGCGGCCCCTTGGGCGTCGCGTAGCTCCGCGCTCGACACGATGTCGATGCCGTGAACGCCCTTGCCGTCGATGGCAAGCTTCAGCGTGTAGAGCCGCGCCGGCGCGCGCTCCGAGCGGTCGTCAGAAATGGCGTAGAACAGCCCGCTCGCAGCGTCGTAGTCGAGACCGGAAATCCCGCCGAACTCGGCGCCCGCGATCTTCAGTCCGGTCGGCAGCACGACCTGGCCGAGCAACGATGCCTTGAATGGCGTGGCCTCCACGGCCTGGGCTGGCAAGGCAGCCGACGCCAACAGGGCAGCGAGGGCGGAAAAGACGGTTTTCATGATGACGGCCACCTGGCATGTGCGTTGAAGCAGCATGATTAGCGGCGGCATTTGACAGCGGCATGAAGCCCTGTTGTCACCGAAATGAAAAAAGGGGGCCGAGGCCCCCTTTTCCAGTTCCTTGCGACGACACTCCTACTGAGCGGCGTTGACCATGTCGGTCAGGATCGGCTCGGCCACTTCCGCACCCGAGAGCTTGCGGCGCTCGTCGAGGATCAGCTCGTCGCGCGAGGTGGCGATGCGCCGGATCTGGCTCATCATGCCGCCCGTGCCGGCCGGGATCAGGCGGCCGACGATGACGTTTTCCTTCAGGCCCTGCAGCATGTCAGTCTTGCCGGCGACAGCTGCTTCGGTGAGCACGCGGGTCGTTTCCTGGAAGGAAGCGGCCGAGATGAAGGACGGCGTCTGCAGCGATGCCTTGGTGATACCGAGCAGAACCGGCTGACCTTCGGCAGGCTTCTTGCCTTCCTCGATCAGGCGCTCGTTGATCTCGTCGAACTCGATGACATCGACGTGATCGCCCGGGATATAGATAGAGTCGCCCTGTGCGGTGATCTCGACCTTCTGCAGCATCTGCCGGACAATGACCTCGATGTGCTTGTCGTTGATCGACACGCCCTGCAGTCGGTAGACTTCCTGGATTTCATTGACGAGGTAGGAAGCGAGAGCTTCCACGCCCTTGATGGCCAGGATGTCGTGCGGCGCCGGGTTGCCGTCGAGGATGTAGTCGCCCTTTTCGATGGCGTCGCCGTCCTGGAGATGGAACGGCTTGCCCTTCGGGATCAGGTATTCGACCGGTTCAAGCGTCGAGTCATGCGGCTCGATGATGATACGGCGCTTGTTCTTATAGTCGCGACCGAAGCGGACCGTACCATCGATCTCGGCGATGATGGCGTGATCCTTTGGACGACGGGCTTCGAAGAGCTCGGCAACACGCGGCAGACCGCCGGTGATGTCCTTGGTCTTCGCGCTTTCCATCGGGATACGCGCCAGAACGTCGCCAGGGCGAACCTGTGCACCCGGCTCGACCGAGAGAATGGCCTCGACCGAGAGCAGGAAGCGGGCATCGCCGCCCTTCGACAGCTTGCCAACCTTGCCCTTGGAGTCCTGAACCACGATCGCCGGCTTCAGGTCGTTGCCGCGCGGGGTCGACCGCCAGTCGATGACCTCACGCTTGGTGATGCCGGTCGACTCGTCGGCCGTTTCCTGGACGGAAATGCCGTCGACCAGATCCTCGAACGCCACACGGCCTTCGATTTCGGTGAGGATCGGACGGGTGTAGGGATCCCACTCGGCGATACGCTGGCCGCGCTTCACCTTGTCGCCATCGTCCACGAAGATACGCGAACCATAAGTGACGCGGTGGGTGGCGCGCTCCTTGCCGGTCTCGTCGAGGATCAGGATCGCCATGTTGCGGCCCATCACGACGAGGTTGCCGTCGGAGTTGCGAACCACGTTGCGGTTGCGGATCTCGACCTTGCCCTCATACGAGGCTTCAAGGAACGAGCTGTCCACCACCTGCGCGGTACCGCCCATGTGGAAGGTACGCATGGTGAGCTGCGTGCCCGGCTCGCCGATCGACTGAGCGGCGATGACACCGACAGCTTCGCCCTGGTTGACAGGGGTACCGCGTGCCAGGTCGCGACCGTAGCAGACCGCGCAGACACCGACCTTGACTTCGCAGGTCAGGGCCGAACGGATACGAACCGACTGGACGCCAGCCTTCTCGATGACCTCGATGTCACGCTCGTCCATGAGCGTGCCGCCCTTGACCAGCAGATCGCCAGTGACCGGGTGGTTGATGTCGTCGAGCGCGGTGCGGCCGAGAATGCGCAGGCCGAGCGAAGCGACAACCTGGCCGGCATCGACGATCGGCTGCATGGTGAGGCCCTTGTCGGTGCCGCAATCAACCGAGTTGACGATGCAGTCCTGCGCCACGTCAACGAGACGACGGGTCAGGTAGCCGGAGTTAGCCGTCTTCAGAGCGGTATCCGCGAGACCCTTGCGGGCGCCGTGGGTCGAGTTGAAGTACTCGAGAACCGTCAGACCTTCCTTGAAGTTGGAAATGATCGGCGTCTCGATGATTTCACCCGACGGCTTGGCCATCAGGCCGCGCATGCCGGCGAGCTGGCGCATCTGAGTGGGCGAACCACGCGCACCGGAGTGCGACATCATGTAGATCGAGTTCATCGGCTTCTGACGACCGCTGTCCTCGAACTCGACCGCCTTGATGCGGGCCATCATTTCGTCGGCGACCTTTTCCGAGCACTTGGCCCAGGCGTCGACGACCTTGTTGTACTTCTCGCCCTGGGTGATCAGGCCGTCATTGTACTGCTGCTCGTATTCCTTGGCCAAAGCCTCGGTGTCGGCGACCAGCTTCTCCTTGGTATCCGGGATCAGCATGTCGTCCTTGCCGAACGAAATGCCGGCGCGGCAGGCATGAGCGAAGCCGAGAGCCATGATGCGATCGCAGAAGATGACCGTCTCTTTCTGACCGCAGTGGCGGTAGACGGTGTCGATCATCTTGGAGATGTTCTTCTTGGTCATCTCCTGGTTTGCGGTGTCATACGGCACGTTGACGTTCTTCGGCAGCAGTTCGCCGATGATCATGCGGCCAGGGGTCGTGTCGTGGATCTTGGACACGACATTGCCTTCGGCGTCGACCGTGCGGAAGCGACCCTTGATCTTGGCGTGCAGCGTGACAGCCTTGGTCTCAAGCGCGTGCTGGAGTTCGCCCATGTCGGCAAACACCATGCCCTCGCCCGGCTCGTTCTGGTTGACGATCGAGAGGTAATAGAGACCGAGAACCATGTCCTGCGACGGCACGATGATCGGCGCGCCGGAAGCGGGGTGCAGGATGTTGTTGGTCGACATCATCAGCACGCGTGCTTCGAGCTGAGCCTCGAGCGACAGCGGAACGTGGACAGCCATCTGGTCGCCGTCGAAGTCGGCGTTGAAGGCTGTGCAGACGAGCGGGTGCAGCTGGATCGCCTTGCCTTCGATCAGCGTGGGTTCGAAGGCCTGGATGCCCAGGCGGTGCAGCGTCGGTGCGCGGTTGAGCAGAACCGGATGCTCGCGGATGACCTCGTCGAGGATATCCCAAACCTCAGGCTTTTCCTTCTCGACCAGCTTCTTGGCCTGCTTGACGGTCGAGGAGTAACCCTTGGCGTCGAGACGAGCGTAGATGAACGGCTTGAACAGCTCGAGCGCCATCTTCTTCGGCAGGCCGCACTGGTGCAGCTTGAGCTCCGGACCGGTCACGATGACCGAACGGCCGGAATAGTCGACGCGCTTGCCGAGCAGGTTCTGACGGAAGCGGCCCTGCTTGCCCTTGAGCATGTCGGACAGCGACTTCAGCGGACGCTTGTTGGCGCCGGTGATGACGCGGCCACGGCGGCCGTTGTCGAACAGAGCGTCGACGGCCTCCTGCAGCATGCGCTTCTCGTTGCGGATGATGATCCCCGGCGCACGGAGCTCGATCAGGCGCTTCAGGCGGTTGTTGCGATTGATGACGCGGCGATAGAGATCGTTCAGGTCGGACGTCGCAAAGCGACCACCGTCCAGCGGGACCAGCGGACGCAGGTCCGGCGGGATCACCGGCACGACCTTCATGATCATCCACTCGGGACGGTTGCCCGACTCCATGAAGTTCTCGACCACCTTGAGGCGCTTGAGATACTTCTTCTGCTTCAGTTCCGACGTCGTCGTCGCAAGCTCGGAGCGCAGGTCGCCGGCGATCTTCTCGAGATCCATCGAGGCGAGCAGGTCGTGAATGGCTTCAGCGCCGATCATGGCGGTGAAGCTGTCCTCGCCATACTCGTCGACGGCGATCTGGTACTCTTCCTCGCCGAGGAGCTGATGCTCCTTGAGTGCGGTCAGGCCCGGCTCGGTGACGATGTAGTTCTCGAAATACAGGACGCGCTCGATATCCTTGAGCGTCATGTCGAGCAGCGTGCCGATACGGCTCGGCAGCGACTTCAGGAACCAGATGTGGGCGACGGGCGCTGCGAGCTCGATGTGGCCCATGCGCTCGCGGCGAACGCGCGACAGGGTGACTTCCACGCCGCACTTTTCGCAGATGACGCCCTTGTACTTCATGCGCTTGTACTTGCCGCACAGGCACTCGTAGTCCTTGATCGGGCCAAAGATGCGGGCGCAGAACAGCCCGTCACGCTCCGGCTTGAAGGTGCGGTAGTTGATCGTCTCCGGCTTTTTGATTTCGCCGAACGACCAGGACAGAATCTTCTCAGGGCTGGCGAGCGAAATCCGGATGGAATCGAACACCTGCGCAGGCGCCTGGGGGTTGAAGAGATTCATGACCTCTTGGTTCATGCCGTTCTCCTTTTCGGGGCCCACGAAAGCCCCTTTTCATCGTGTGCGGGCCAGAGCGCCCGCCAGCTTTCGGCCATCGCCGAAGAATTCTCATCGATGAACGCGATCAGTACCCAACCATGGGGATCGCGTTCAGGCGGCGACGCCGCGGGCAAATCCCGCGGCGCGCCTTTGGTGCTTACTCGGCGGCGTTAGGCAGCCGATGGTTTTCGTCGACCTTGGTGTTCTCAAGCTCGACGTTGAGGCCCAGCGAACGCATTTCCTTGACGAGAACGTTGAAGCTCTCGGGGATGCCCGCTTCGAACGTGTCGTCGCCGCGCACGATCGCCTCGTAGACCTTGGTACGGCCGGCCACGTCGTCCGACTTCACGGTCAGCATTTCCTGCAGCGTGTAGGCGGCGCCGTAAGCCTCGAGCGCCCAGACCTCCATTTCGCCGAAGCGCTGGCCACCGAACTGCGCCTTGCCGCCCAGCGGCTGCTGGGTCACGAGCGAGTACGGTCCGATCGAACGGGCGTGGATCTTGTCGTCGACCAGGTGGTGAAGCTTGAGCATATAGATGTAGCCCATGGTCACCTTGCGGTCGAACGGCTCACCCGTACGGCCATCGTACAACTGCGACTGGCCAGAGGTGTGAAGACCCGCCTGCTCCAACATGATGTTGATGTCGGCTTCATGCGCGCCGTCGAACACCGGGGTCGCAATCGAGACGCCACGCTTCATCTGCTCGCTGAGGCGAACGATGCTTTCGTCGTCGTAATCGCGGACCGGCTCGTTGCGGTCGTTGGCCGGAATGAAGCTCTCGAGCGTCTCGCGCAGCGGCTTGATATCGCCACCAGACTTGTACGCCTCGATCAGCTCACCGATCTTCTTGCCCATGCCTGCGCATGCCCAGCCCAGATGCGTTTCCAGAATCTGGCCGACATTCATGCGCGAAGGCACGCCGAGCGGGTTGAGCACGATGTCCGCATGCGTGCCGTCTTCGAGGAACGGCATGTCCTCGACCGGAACGATACGCGACACGACACCCTTGTTGCCGTGACGGCCGGCCATCTTGTCGCCGGGCTGCATCTTGCGCTTCACCGCAACGAAGACCTTGACCATCTTCATGACGCCGGGCGGCATCTCGTCGCCGCGCTGCACCTTCTCGACCTTGTCCATGAAGCGCTGCTCGAGCTGCTTCTTGGAGTCGTCGTACTGGCCGCGCAGAGCTTCAAGCTCACCCTGCATCTTCTCGTCTTCGACGGCGAACTGCCACCACTGCGAACGCGGATAGTCGTCCAGCGTCTCCTTGGCGACGGTCGAGCCCTTCTTGAAGCCCTTCGGTCCGGCAATCGCGTCCTTGCCGATGAGCATGTCGCTCAGACGGCTGTAGACGTTGCGATCGAGGATCGCCTGCTCGTCGTCACGGTCCTTGGCGAGACGCTCGATTTCCTCGCGCTCGATTGCCATGGCGCGTTCGTCCTTCTCCACGCCGTGGCGGTTGAAGACGCGCACTTCGACGACGGTGCCGAAGGTTCCGGGCGGCATGCGCATGGAGGTGTCACGGACGTCGGACGCCTTTTCACCGAAGATGGCACGCAGAAGCTTCTCTTCCGGCGTCATCGGGCTTTCGCCCTTCGGTGTGATCTTGCCGACCAAGATGTCACCCGGTGCAACTTCCGCACCGATGTAGACGATACCGGCTTCGTCGAGGTTCTTCAGAGCCTCTTCCGAAACGTTCGGAATGTCGCGCGTGATTTCCTCTGGCCCGAGCTTGGTGTCGCGCGCCATGACCTCGAACTCCTCGATGTGGATCGAGGTGAAGACGTCGTCGGCCACGATGCGCTCGGAGAGCAGGATCGAGTCCTCGTAGTTGTAGCCGTTCCACGGCATGAACGCGACGAGCACGTTGCGGCCGAGAGCCAGATCGCCGAGCTCGGTCGACGGACCGTCAGCGATGATGTCGCCCTTGTTGACCCGGTCACCCATGCGAACCAGCGGGCGCTGGTTGATGCAGGTGTTCTGGTTCGAACGCTGGAACTTCATCAGACGGTAGATGTCGACGCCGGATTTGCCCGGATCGAGGTCTTCGGTCGCACGGATAACGATACGGGTCGCGTCGACCTGATCGACGATACCGCCGCGGCGAGCGCCGATGGCAGCGCCAGAGTCACGGGCAACGATCGGCTCCATGCCGGTACCGACGAACGGAGCCTCGGCGCGCACCAGCGGCACGGCCTGACGCTGCATGTTCGAGCCCATCAGAGCGCGGTTGGCGTCGTCGTTTTCCAGGAACGGGATCAGCGCAGCTGCGACCGACACCATCTGCTTCGGCGAAACGTCCATAAGGTCGACGTTTTCGCGCGGCGCCATCATCACTTCGCCAGCGTTGCGGCAAATGACGAACTCGTCGACGAAGTGGCCGTCCTTGTCGAGCGCGGCGTTGGCCTGGGCAACGAAGTGCTTGGCCTCTTCCATCGCCGAGAGATAGACAACCTCATTGGTCAGCGTGCCGTCGACGATCTTGCGGTACGGGCTCTCGATGAAGCCGTACTTGTTGACGCGTGCGAAGGTAGCCAGCGAGTTGATCAGACCGATATTCGGGCCTTCCGGCGTCTCAATCGGGCAGATACGGCCGTAATGCGTCGGGTGCACGTCGCGGACTTCGAAGCCAGCGCGCTCGCGGGTCAGACCGCCAGGTCCAAGCGCCGAAAGACGACGCTTGTGGGTGATCTCCGACAGCGGGTTGGTCTGATCCATGAACTGTGACAGCTGCGAAGAACCGAAGAACTCGCGCACGGCGGCGGCCGCCGGCTTCGCGTTGATCAGGTCCTGCGGCATGACCGTGTCGATCTCGATCGAGGACATGCGTTCCTTGATCGCGCGCTCCATGCGAAGCAGACCGACGCGGTACTGATTTTCCATCAGCTCGCCGACCGAACGGACACGGCGGTTGCCGAGGTTGTCGATGTCGTCGATTTCGCCCTTGCCGTCGCGCAGTTCGACAAGCGTCTTGACCACGGCAAGGATGTCATCCTTGCGCAGGACACGGACGGTGTCTTCAGCGTCGAGCTCTAGGCGCATGTTCATCTTGACGCGGCCGACTGCCGACAGGTCGTAGCGCTCGCTGTCGAAGAACAGCGAGTTGAACATGGCTTCAGCGGTTTCGAGCGTGGGCGGCTCACCCGGGCGCATGACGCGGTAGATGTCGAACAGAGCATCCTGGCGGCTCTCGTTCTTGTCGACGGTCAGCGTGTTGCGGATATAGCCACCGACGTTGATGTGGTCGATGTCGAGGATGTTGATCTCTTCCTCGCCAGCCGCCAGCAGCGTCTTCAGCGTCTTTTCGTCGATCTCGTCGCCGGCTTCGAGGAAGATTTCACCGGTGGCGTAGTTGACGATGTCCTCGGCGAGATAGCTGCCGAAGAGGTCATCTTCGGTCGCCTTGATCGCCTTGAGGCCCTTCTCGGCAAGCTGCTTGGCCTGACGCGCGGTGATCTTCTTGCCGGCTTCGACAACGATCTCGCCGGTGTCGGCGTCAACCAGGTCGCCAACGGCCTTGAGGCCGCGGAAACGCTCGACCGAGAACGGAATGCGCCAGTGGTCGCCCGACTTCTTGTAGGTGATCTTGTTGTAGAAGGTCGACAGGATCTCTTCGCCGTCCATGCCGAGCGCCATCAGCAGCGACGTCACCGGAATCTTGCGGCGACGGTCGATGCGGGCATGGACGATGTCCTTGCTGTCGAACTCGATGTCGAGCCACGAGCCACGGTAAGGGATGACACGCGCGGCAAACAAAAGCTTGCCCGACGAGTGCGACTTGCCCTTGTCGTGATCGAAAAACACGCCCGGCGAACGGTGCATCTGCGAGACGATGACGCGCTCGGTGCCGTTGACGATGAAGGTGCCGTTGGACGTCATGAGCGGCATGTCGCCCATATAGACGTCCTGCTCCTTGATGTCCTTGATCGACTTCGCGCCGGTGTCCTCGTCAATATCGAACACGATAAGGCGCAGCGTCACCTTGAGCGGCGCAGCGAATGTCAGATCGCGCTGACGGCACTCGTCGACGTCGAACTTGGGCGCTTCGAACTCGTACTTGACGAATTCAAGCATCGACGCGCCGGAAAAATCAGAAATAGGGAAGACCGACTTGAAAACGGCCTGCAGTCCCTCGTCCGGACGGCCACCCTTGGGCTCGTCCACCATGAGGAACTGATCGTACGATGCCTTCTGAACCTCGATGAGGTTCGGCATCTCCGCAACTTCCGGGATCTTTCCGAAGAATTTGCGTACGCGTCTGCGGCCATTGAAAGTCTGGACCTGGGCCATCGTCGCTCCTTGCTGCCTCTTGGGGTGAGCGTCGCTAATGCTCACCTTGCATGCGCGCCGCCTCAGCGGCGGCCTATCCAAAACGGGCGAAAACCCGTTTCCTGAAAGCCGCATTGCGGCCCTCAGGAAATAGGTTCCCCTCAATCCCCCGGGTCACGGGAGCCGGTGGGCGGCAACTGTGCCGCCCACCGAAACCGTGAGCTTACTTGAGCTCGATCTTGGCGCCAGCTGCTTCCAGCTGAGCCTTGAGCTTCTCGGCGTCGGCCTTCGAAACGCCTTCCTTGACGGGCTTCGGAGCGCCTTCGACGAGGTCCTTGGCTTCCTTGAGGCCCAGGCCGGTGATGGCGCGGACTTCCTTGATGACTTCGATCTTCTTGTCGCCGGCAGCTGCCAGGATGACATCGAACTCGGTCTTCTCTTCGACCGGTGCAGCAGCAGCGCCGCCGCCAGCAGCAGCAACAGCCACGGGAGCTGCAGCCGAAACGCCCCACTTCTCTTCGAGGAGCTTCGACAGCTCAGCCGCCTCGAGGACGGTCAGGGCCGACAGGTCGTCAACGATCTTTGCGAGATCAGCCATTTTTCTATTCCTTCAATCAGTTCGAACGTGAGTTGATGATAGCGAGGAACGGCCTCATGCCGCCTCGTCCTTCCGGGCATAAGCGCCAATGACGCGCGCGACCGAAGCCGCCGGCGCATTGACGATCTGGGCGATCCGGGTAGCCGGGGTGGCGATCATGCCAACCAGCTTTGCACGCAGCTCGTCGAGCGACGGGAGCGAGGCGAGAGCCTTCACACCATCGGCGTTGAGCAAGGTCGTGCCCATCGAACCACCAAGGATGACAAGCTTGTCATTGGTCTTGGCGAATTCGGACGCGACCTTCGGCGCTGCAATCGGATCTTCCGAATAAGCAACCAGCGTCTGTCCCTTGAACAGATCGATGATGTTTTCGGATTCCGTGCCCTGAAGAGCGATTTTGGCGAGACGGTTCTTCGCGACTTTGACGGTGCCGCCGGCCTGACGCATCTTCACGCGAAGATCGTTCATTTGCGCGACGGTGATACCGGCATAGTGGGCCACGACCACTGAACCTGCGTTCGAGAACGCGTCATTCAGGCCCGTGACGAGTTCGCGTTTTTCCGCTCTGTCCACTGCCTATCTCCAGTTGACCGCCTCCCATTTGCGGGGTGAGCGGTCGGGTTGCCTTTTGCCGGGCGGCCAATCCAGAAATTCCAGATCACCCGAACGGCGCTCGAGGATCCTGCCCCCTTTCGCCACACCTGACGGGCTTGCGGCCCGGCGCGATGCGCAGACAAAAGGCAAACACGGTTCGAACCTTTCATTGGAGCAGAGGCTCCGATGTCTGGTCTTCACCCGTCTCATGCAGGCCCATTCGAATTAAGGACCAAGGGTCGCCTGGACCGCCTGCAATCTCGGACAGGATTTTCGAAAACTGTTGCCAGCTTCCGAAAATCCGGGCCCGGAGGCCCGGAATACTATTCAGAATCCAGCCGTTGCCGGCTGACCCCGCTTCAAATCATCAGGACGCTGCGAGCGTGCCGAGGTCGACCTTGAGGCCTGGGCCCATCGTCGAGGTGACGGAGACCTTCTTGACGTAGACGCCCTTGGCGCCTGCCGGCTTGGCCTTGTTGACCGCGTCAGCGAAAGCGCGGACGTTTTCTTCCAGCGCCTTGACGTCGAACGAGACCTTGCCGACGCCAGCGTGGATGATGCCGGCCTTCTCGACGCGGAACTCGACGGCGCCGCCCTTCGAAGCCTTGACGGCTGCTGCGACGTCGGTGGTGACGGTGCCGACCTTCGGGTTGGGCATCATGCCGCGCGGGCCGAGCACCTTACCGAGACGGCCGACCAGCGGCATCATGTCGGGGGTGGCAATGCAGCGGTCGAAGTCGATCTGGCCCTTTTGGACGATATCGACGAGATCTTCCGCACCAACGACGTCGGCGCCGGCGGCGCGGGCTTCGTCAGCCTTGGCATCACGTGCGAACACGGCGACGCGGACGGTACGGCCCGTGCCGTTCGGCAGGTTGACCACGCCGCGGACCATCTGGTCAGCGTGGCGCGGGTCGACGCCGAGGTTCATGGCGACTTCGATGGTCTCGTCGAACTTGACCGACGAGCGAGCCTTCAAAAGCTCGATGGCTTCACCAAGGCCATAAGCCTTGTTCACATCGATGCCTTCGCGGGACTTGGAAACGCGCTTTGCAATCTTAGCCATGATCTCAGCCCACCACTTCCAGGCCCATGGAACGAGCCGAGCCTTCAACCATCTTGATGGCGGCTTCGATGTCGTTCGCGTTCAGATCCTTCATCTTGGTCTCGGCGATCTCACGCACCTTGGCGCTGCTGATCTCACCAGCCTTGACCTTGCCCGGCTCCTTCGAGCCCGACTTCAGGTTGGCAGCCTTCTTCAGGAAGTAGGACACCGGCGGCGTCTTCATGACGAAGGTGAACGACTTGTCCTGGTAATAGGTGATCACGACCGGGATCGGCGATCCCTTCTCGAGCTCCTGGGTCTGCGCGTTGAACGCCTTGCAGAACTCCATGATGTTGATGCCACGCTGACCAAGCGCCGGACCGATCGGGGGCGACGGCGTCGCCGAACCCGCGGAAACCTGGAGCTTGAGCTGGCCCGCTATTTTCTTAGCCATCTCTTTCCTGCTTTCGTCTTATGCCGGATGACCCGGCGGTTGCAGTTCGGTGGTGCGAAAAAGACAACCGGCTAAGCTGCCTCATCTCCCACCATGCTTGCGCCAGGCCTGCGCCCGACACTGCCTTCCACCGAAACCGGTGACAGACGCTTCGATCAGCCCTTTTCGACCTGACCGAATTCGAGATCGACAGGCACGGCGCGCCCGAAGATCGAAACTTCCACCTTGAGGCGCGCGCGCTCCTCGTCCACTTCCTGGACGAAACCGTTGAACGACGCGAACGGACCGTCGGAAACGCGAACCGCTTCGCCGATCTCGAAGGTGACCGACGGCTTCGGGCGCTCGACGCCTTCCTGAACCTGGTTCAGGATGCGCTGGGCCTCGGATTCCGTGATCGGCACGGGCTTCGAATCGCCAAGGAAACCAGTGACCTTCGGCGTGTTCTTAACGAGCGAGAACACGGCATCGGTCAGATGGGCCTTCAAAAGCACATAGCCCGGGAAGAACTTGCGCTCGGCATCAACCTTGCGGCCGCGGCGAACCTCAACAACCTTCTCGGTCGGAACGACGATCTGCTCGATCTGCTCGCTCAGGCCCTTCTGCTTGGCCTTGTGCTCGATGTCCTCGGCGACCTTCTTTTCGAAGTTCGAATAGGCGTGGACGATGTACCAGCGCGCAGTCATCTCAGGAATTCTCCGTATTCGCGACCTTAACGGCCCATGCCCAAGATCTGCTCGACGGCGAATGCCATCAGCTGGTCAGCGGCAAAAAAGAAAATCATCGCAATAATTGCAAAGCCGAGAACCATGACCGTGGAGATCATCGTCTCGCGCCGTGATGGCCACGTCACCTTCGCCGTTTCCGACCTTACCTGCTGCAGAAAGGTGAAGGGGTTCGTGGTTTTCGCCATGTGCCGCTCTGCTCTCAACGTCCGTTGACCGGACTTCTGGATGATCCCGTGACCGGGAGATGCCATCACATGGCCGATATCCACGCCGAATCAGCGCAACATTTCGCCCATGCAATTCGGACGCGTAAAGCCGGATCCCCAGCTCCACGCGCCGCGTGTCTGTTTCGCTTACATAAAACCGATTCTCTCTCCACGCAAGTGGCAGGAACAAGCTTTACGTTTGTACGCCGCGTCGGAACCATCCAGTCGTTCCGTTCCGGCTATTGCAGTCCTTATGCCTGAATTAGCGAATTCTGGCAAGACTGGCACGGGCAGCAGGGCTCGAACCTACGACCTGCGGTTTTGGAGACCGCCGCTCTACCAACTGAGCTATGCCCGTGCATCTCGCCGCGCATCATCTGCGCAGCACGGGCTTCCTAGGGATTTCCACCGCATCTGTAAAGAGCGCAATGCGTGATGTCGGAAACATTCACAGGCGGATTTCGTCAGGCTTAACACAAGCGCCCTCTCCCGCCCGATGGCTACCGGCGTTCAGCTGCACGCGGCTTTCGCCAGTTTGCGCTGCCGAATCTGTTTGACGGCCAGGAACGCTGCCCAAGCACAGATGGTGATCTCGAGCGCGAAGGTCCAGTGCAGGACAAAGCTCAGCACCCAGTGCGAATAGCGCGCCGGAATGGTGACAAGCTCGACGGAGACGTCGCTGAACGGCATCAGCCACAGCATCGGCGCTGCAATCGAATCGAGCACCATGTGGATCATGGCGGCAAAGAAGAACACCGCGGCCGCGGATGCGAACCGTGGCCTCAGCCACTTGACCAGCGGCAGGACGACACATCCAAGCGCGACCCAGAACAGCGGCCAGTGTGTGATGAAGCTGTGGTGGTGCGTCTGCTGGCCGTCGACCATGTAGAAGTAGAACATGTCGAGGTCGGGCGCGATGCTGCCCAAAAGCGCGGCGGGCATAACCGCGCGGGTACCAGGCCTGACGTACCGAGCCAGCATCCCCAGGACGAAACCGGCCGGCAGATGCGCGATCAGCATGCGATTTCTCCCCTGTCCCAAGACAGGTTCCGCGAAATTACGGCGGTTTTTGGGGTCGGGGCATTGCCTGGGCAGGCCCAGGCTTCATCTCACGATTTGGCTGCTGGCACGTAAGGTCCGCCAGGAACGCCCCAGCCCCAACGAGGCATAGGCTCGTGCAGCGCCGGTGCGGCACCGTCCTGTGAATTCAGCTTGGCCAGCCGCGTGCCCCATTCGAGATAGGCGACGAATGCCGAACGAAACTCGGGATCGTCGGGCAGCTCCACCTCGTCGGAGGCATCGAGCAACAGCGCGATCCACCGCCGGCGCTGCTCCTCGGTCAGGTGGCGATTGAGGTGGTGGCTGATCATCGCGGGATGGCCGCCATGGTTTTCACTATAATCCTTCGGTCCGCCGAACACCTCGCCGATGAACGCAGCGACATGCGCGGGATGGTTGCCGGACATGTGTCGGAACACCGGCTCGAGCACCGGATCCGCGAGGACCTTGTCGTAAAACACCTCCGTCAGCCGGTTGAGCGCCGCAGCTCCGCCGGCCCAATCGAACAATGTCGGTACGTCTTTCTGCATCGTTTTCCTCCACTTGCTTTGGAGGCATATGGGGAGCTGAATCGCCGGCGGGAAGTGAGCAACGAAGAACTCCTGCCATGCCCCTCCTAACGCAGCGCGCGGCAGTTCACAGGCCGAGGTGACATCCGGCAAAGGCCGCTGTCGATCAGAAGTTGCGTAGAACCCGACCTGGTCGTCAGGTATCCCTCCCGGAGGAGAGCCAGCGCTGCGTCATCCAACTTGTCAAAACCGGGTGTCGCGTCGGCGACTTTCGGTCCAACCCCCATCTGCACGAGGTAATGGTTCCGTATTGGAGCATCCAGTGCCGGACTGGCACCCCAGCCTGCTAGAATTCCCTCGCCAATCAGTCGGGTCTTTCCTGCCGACAGCACCAAAAGGCAACTCTCGCCACATTCCGCCCCGCCTGATCCCGCTATGCCCAGATATGGCCGCCCGTCACCTTGCCAGCCGGTGCAGCCCTTGCCGTTCGGCTTGCAGCCGGCGAAGAACGTGCGCCCAACGGCCACATCAAGACCGTTGGCGCGGACAACGCGCCCCATCAGCATCGCGGCAATCGGATCGCCCTCGCTTGAGGAAATTATCAATGGCAGCTTTATGTCACCTAGTTCCTTGAGCAGAGTTTCCAGCCGCTGCGGCGCAGTTTCGTCGACTTGCCCTTCGGCGGAGATCCATTCCGGGCAGTCAGGTTCACAGGCCCCGACCGAACGCACGACTGCGAGCCACATCCCGGGTCCTTTCGGCACGAGCGGCTTGGGGTAGGAATTGGACGCAAGTTTTTTTCCCGGCGCCAGAACGCAGTTCGCAGCAGGAGCCGCGGTCCTGCAGTTCTCGACGCTCACCAGCACGTCGGTAGCATCCAGGCTGGTTATCAGGTTCATGTTGAGCATCTCGACGGGCGCCAGCTGCCGCATCTCGGCGGCGGGAGTGCTTTGCCCGACCTCGTACATCTCCTTCTTGACCCCCATCTCCTTGAGATAGGTCAACATCCTGGCGTTGAACGCCTTTCCCATCTTGGTGGTGGTGTAGCTGCCAACGGTCTTGCGACGGACGACCTTGCGGCTGACGGTCTTCCTCTTGCCTTTCACGACCTTATAGGTCTCGCGATAGGTGATCTTTTGCTGCGTGACATGGGACGTCACCTGATGCACCCCCATATAGGCCCACTGGCCGACATGGCGGCGTACTCCGCCCGCGAACATCATCGAGCAGGCGGAGGCGCAATAGGCGCCAGCCGAGTATAGAGCGCCCTGGTAGATGCCTTTCCTGGCCGGATCGAGCTTGCAGCCCTTCTGATCGGGCGCGCATTCGACGAAGCGTGTCAGCCCGACGCCAATGTCGAGCTTGCGGGTACGCAGCATGCGGCCCAGTTCCAAGGCTGCCTCGACCCGACCGCCTGGCGAGGTCACGATGACCGGCAGCTTCTTGTCGCCGAGTTTCTTGAGAAACTTCTTGAAGGCGGCTGGTGTCGCTGGAGTGATCGCGCCCTCGGCCGAGATCCATTCCGGACAAAAGGGCTCGCATCCCGGAGCAGAGCTGCGCACGACGACAAAGCGCATGGGCGGTCCGTCATTTTCCGGCGGCTTGCTCTTGGCTGCTTCAGCCGACCAGGGGAGAAAAAGGGCAGTTGCGGCGGCAAAGAAAAGCGCCAGGAGAATTCCCCGCCAAACCGCGCGCACTCCTGTCCCCATGACAAATCCCCAGCTGCCTTCTTGCCGAGATACTAATGCGGGATCGGTGACGTGCAATGTGCCGCGCAAACAAAAAGGGCGGCCCGAAGGCCGCCCTTGATGCATTCGACGAAAGGACGTCGATTATTCTTTGATCGAAGCGACGATGCCGGCGCCGACGGTGCGGCCACCTTCACGGATAGCGAAGCGGAGCTTCTCTTCCATGGCGATCGGCACGATGAGCTCGACGTCGACGGTGATGTTGTCGCCGGGCATGACCATCTCGGTGCCTTCCGGCAGCGACACGATGCCGGTCACGTCCGTCGTGCGGAAGTAGAACTGCGGACGGTAGTTGGTGAAGAACGGCGTGTGACGGCCACCCTCTTCCTTGGTCAGGATGTAGGCTTCAGCCACGAACTTCTTGTGCGGCTTCACCGAACCCGGCTTGCACAGCACCTGGCCGCGCTCGACGTCTTCACGGCCAACGCCGCGGATCAGCGCGCCGATGTTGTCGCCAGCCTGGCCCTGGTCGAGCAGCTTGCGGAACATTTCAACGCCGGTAACCGTCGTCTTCGAGGTTGCCTTGATGCCGACGATCTCGACTTCTTCGCCAACCTTGACGATGCCGCGCTCGACGCGACCGGTGACGACAGTGCCACGGCCCGAGATCGAGAACACGTCTTCGATCGGCATCAGGAACGGACGGTCGATCGGACGCTCCGGCGTCGGGATGTAGGCGTCGACGGCTTCCATCAGCGCGCGGATCGCGTCTTCACCGATCTTCTTGTCCGAATCGTTGAGCGCAGCAACAGCCGAACCCTTGATCATCGGAATGTCGTCGCCCGGATATTCGTACTTCGACAGCAGCTCGCGAACTTCGAGCTCGACCAGTTCGAGCAGCTCGGCGTCGTCGACAAGGTCGACCTTGTTCAGGAACACCACCAGGGCGGGAACACCGACCTGACGGGCGAGCAGGATGTGCTCGCGGGTCTGCGGCATCGGGCCGTCAGCAGCCGACACGACCAGGATCGCGCCGTCCATCTGGGCAGCACCGGTGATCATGTTCTTGACGTAGTCGGCGTGGCCGGGGCAGTCGACGTGGGCGTAGTGACGGGCCGGCGTCTCATACTCGACGTGCGCCGTCGAGATCGTGATGCCGCGGGCCTTCTCTTCCGGCGCTGCGTCGATCTGGTCGTAGGCCTTGAACTCGCCGAAATACTTCGTGATCGCAGCAGTCAGCGACGTCTTGCCGTGGTCAACGTGACCAATCGTGCCGATGTTCACGTGAGGCTTGTTACGCTCGAATTTACCTTTTGCCATTGTCTCTTTCCTTGAGCATCGGGACCTTGGTTCCGGTCGGATGCGGGGCGATTACCGATAAAGGTCGAAAAAGACAAGCGCCTTTTGGCCAAACGACCACGTCGAGGCCAAAAGCAGTGCTTCTCTTTCAGTGCTGGACGCACATATGGGGACAAGCGGATGCAAATAAAAGGCTTCTTGCTTCGGCGAAAAGCCTGGAGCGGGTAGCGGGAATCGAACCCGCGTATTCAGCTTGGAAGGCTGCTGCTCTACCATTGAGCTATACCCGCGCCCCTGAGCGTCACGCGCCTGTTCAGGAGCGAAGCACGCCCTGGTATTCCTTGCCGCGCATTGCATCCAAAAGATGTAACCATCCTTTGAGGCAACGTTTTATGGCTTCCGGGCCGGCAGTGGTGGAGGAGGTTGGATTCGAACCAACGTAGACTGAGTCAACGGATTTACAGTCCGTCCCCTTTAACCACTCGGGCACTCCTCCAACTGCTTTGCCGGAGCCATGCTACGAGGCATTTCCGATCCCGGTTCGTGGCGAAGCGCCCTGCCCCGAAATCTGGGTGGGCTTATGGCGACAAGGTTTTGGCCTGTCAACCGGACATGGTGCGTTTTCATGCGGATTATTCAAAGCGCCGACTAACGGGCCGTATCCAAAGCCAGGCGTGGCGGCTATAGCAGGCGCATGAACGATACGAAAAAGCCCGGAACACCCAAAGACAGCCACTATGCCAAGCTGCGTCGCACCTTCCGCGATCAGAAGAATGGCCGCGACCAGAAAAGCGGCGGGGCACCCGCCTTCAGGCCCAAGCGTCCGCTGCCTCCGGGCGAGAATGCTCCTGACGGCCTGGTGCGGCTTTATGGCCTGCACACGGTGCGCGCGGCACTCGACAATCCACGCCGCAAGATCAGCCGCATGCTGGTGACACGCAATGCCGCCGAGCGGCTGGAGATTGCCGACATCGGCGCCCTGCCCTTTGCCACGGAACTGGTCGAGCCGAAGGACATCGACAAGATCACCGGCACCGACGCAGTGCATCAGGGCGTGCTGATCGAGGCCGAGCCGCTAAAGGCCAAGGCGCTGTCGGCACTGGGCGATTCGCCGCTGATTCTGGTGCTCGACCAGGTGACCGACCCGCACAATGTCGGGGCAATCATTCGTTCGGCCGTGGCCTTCGGTGCCGGTGCGCTGATCACGACGCAGCGCCACAGCCCGCACGAAAGCGGCGTGTTGGCCAAGTCGGCCTCCGGCGCGCTCGAACACATCGACATGATCGAGGTACGCAATCTCGCCGACGCGCTCGGCGTGCTGCACGAGGCCGGCTTCCAGACGATCGGACTTGATTCGGAAGGCCCTGCGGAACTCGAAAAGACATTTGCCGGCGACAAGGTCGCGCTGGTGCTCGGCGCCGAGGGCAAGGGGCTGCGCCAGAAGACGCGCGAAACCGTGACGGCACTGGCGCGGCTCGATATGCCGGGAGCCATCCATTCGCTCAACGTATCGAATGCGGCGGCTGTATCGCTTTACGCGGCAAGGAAGTTCCTGCGCTGACCTCGCCTGAAACGAGGTAACGGCTCAGCTAGCCGTATGTTTTGCAGCCCCTTGACCTTCCACTTGGCGGAAGCCGTAGTTTCCATGGCGCAACGGAGTTTCGCCATGGCCTGCCGCCCCCACTTTCTTGCCTTCCTGTCAGTCATTATTGCGCTCGGCACCGCCCTGCCCGCGACAGCACAGGGTGTGAGCGTGACAGATCTCGCCGGCAAAACGCATATCCACGGCCTCGCCTTCGACCGCGCCGATGCGTCGAACGTGCTGGTTGCCACCCATCACGGGCTGATGAAGGCGGCGCCCGACGGCACGGTGACGCCTGTGTCGGACAGCCAGGATGACTTCATGGGCCTTACGCCGCACCCGACCAACGCGACGATCCTGTTTGCCAGCGGGCATCCGAAGGGTGGCGGCAATCTCGGCTTCGTCAGGTCGGGCGATTCGGGAAAAAGTTGGCAGCAGATCGCGCCCGGTGTCGACGGCCCCGTCGATTTCCATCAGTTGGCCGTCAGCCCATCTAATCCGGATGTGCTGTACGGTTCATATGGGGCGATCCAGGCCAGCCGTGACGGCGGAAAGAGCTGGACGATCGCAGGCGACGCGCCGGCAAAGCTGATCGATCTCGCGGTCTCGCCAACAAACCCTGATATCGTCTACGCCGCAACCGAAGACGGGCTGATGGTGAGCCGTGACGGCGCGAGAAACTGGCAACAGCTCGCCCTCGGCGGCGCGCCGGTCACCACGGCGGAGCTGGCCGCCGACGGCACGATCTACGCGTTCGTGCCGGGACGCGGCCTGCTGCGTGCCACCGAGGCAGCGCCCGATTTCAAGACGGTCGGCGAAGGCCCCGATCCTGCCGGCTACATCCTTCACCTGGCTTTCGACGCACAGGCGCCCAACCGCATGGTCGCCGTCACCGGCACGAGTGCCATCGTCGTTTCGAGCGATGCCGGCGCGACATGGTCGGTTCTCGGGAGTAAGTGAAGTCGCCCTTGGGAAACGCGGAACGGGCACCAGCGTCGCCGCTGGAGCCCGGTGCTCGACAGTGCTGGGACGATCACGGCGTGGGAACGTTGCGCCGTGGCTTCCCCACCTATGCCGCCTTGCCTTTGGTGTCGGCCGCTTCCGAGCCGACCTCGAAATTGGCCATGCGCTCGAGCGCACGCACCAGTGCCGAATGGTCTTCCTTGGCCCCGCCATTGGCGGCGCAGGAATTGAACAGCTCCTGCGTCATCGAGGTGTTGGGCAGCGAGACGCCAAGCGCCTTGGCGCCCTGAAGCGCCAGGTTGAGGTCCTTCTGGTGCAGTTCGATGCGAAAGCCCGGCGCAAAGGTGCGCTTGTACATACGCTCGCCATGCACTTCGAGGATACGCGAGGCGGCCAGTCCGCCCATCAGTGCCTGGCGAACTTTTGCCGGGTCGGCACCCGCCTTGGAGGCGAAGACCAGCGCCTCGGCGACGGCCTCGATGGTGAGAGCCACCACGATCTGGTTGGCAACCTTGGTGGTCTGGCCGACGCCGTTGGGCCCGACGAGCGTGATGTTCTTGCCCATCTTCTCGAACACCGGACGGGCGCGCTCAAACGGCTTCTCCTCGCCGCCGACCATGATCGTCAGCGATGCCGCCTTGGCGCCAACCTCGCCGCCTGACACCGGTGCGTCGAGATAGTCGCAGCCAAGCGCGTTGATCTTTTTGGCGAATTCCTTGGTCTCGATCGGCGAGATCGAGCTCATGTCGATCACCAGCTTGCCCTTGGACAGGCCTGACGCAACACTGTTTTCACCGAACAGCACGTCAGCAACCTGCGGTGTATCGGGCACCATCAGGATAATGATGTCGGCAGCCTTGGCCAGTGCCTGGTGCCCGCTGACCGCCTTCAACCCTTTGCCAACCAGCTCGGTCGGCAGCGCGCCACGATGATCGCTGGCGATGACTTCATAACCGGCGTCGAGCAGGTGACCTGCCATCGGCGCGCCCATGATGCCCAGGCCGACAAATCCGATTTTTTCCATTTTCGTATTCCTTTTGTTCCAGTGGCCGCGCGCTCAGGCAGCGGCGCTGCCCTTGTCGGCAAATCCAGCAAACCAGCCCAGGCCTTCGACCGTTCCGGCCTTGGGCTTGTATTCGGCGCCGACCCAGCCGGTGTAACCGATGCGGTCGAGATGCTCGTAGAGGAACGGGTAGTTTATCTCGCCCGTGCCCGGCTCATGACGTCCGGGATTGTCCGCCAGCTGCACATGCGCAATGCGGGTCAGATTGGCCTCGATGGTGCGGGCGAGATCACCCTCCATGATCTGCATGTGGTAGATGTCGTATTGCAGGAAGAGATTGTCCGAGCCGACCCTGTCGATGATGCCGAGCGCCTGTTTGGTGGTGTTCAGGAAGAAGCCGGGGATGTCCCTGGTGTTGATCGGTTCGATCAGCAGGCGGATGCCCGCCGTCTTCAGCTTTTCTGCCGCGAAGGCGAGATTTTCGACGAAGACATTTTCCAGCACGTCGCGGGCGTTGCCGGCAGGCGCGATGCCGGCCAGGCAGTTCACCTGCTCGCAGCCGAGCGCATGCGCATAGCTGATCGCCTTGGCGACGCCCTGGCGGAACTCGTGGATTCGGTCTGGCAGCACGGCGATGCCGCGCTCGCCTGCCGCCCAGTCGCCAGGCGGCAGATTGAACAGAGCCTGCGTCAGGCCGTTCTTCTTGAGGCGCGCGGCAACGACGTCGGGCGCATGATCGTAAGGCGCGATGTATTCGACGGCCTTGAAGCCGGCGCGCGCGGCGGCGTCGAAGCGATCGAGAAAGTCATGCTCGCCAAAGAGCATCGACAAATTGGCTGAAAACTTGGGCATTGTTGTTTCCTCGAAAAATCAGTCGAGCAGCATGATTGCGGTCGGCGCGTCTTCGTTGCTCTCGGCAAGCTCTTCGAACTCGACGACATTGTCGATCTCGACGCCCATGGAGATGTTGGTGACGCGTTCGAGGATGAACTCGAGAACGACCGGCACCTGGTGCTCCTTCATGAGCTGCTTGGCCTGCTTGAAGGCTGCGGCGAACTCTTCCGGCTTGCGCACGCGGACCGCCTTGCAGCCCATGGCCTCGGCAACCGCGACGTGATCGACACCATACCCCGCCTCTGGATCGTCCGCGCGGTTGATGTTCTCGAAGGCAAGGCTGACCTCGAAGTCCATCTGGAAGCCGCGCTGCGCCTGGCGGATCAGGCCGAGATAGGCGTTGTTCACGACGACATGGATATAAGGCAGCTTGTGCTGGGCGCCGACGGCCAGTTCCTCGATCATGAACTGGAAATCGTAGTCGCCCGACAAGGCGACGATGTCGCGGTCCGGATCGGCGGCACGGACGCCGAGCGCTGCCGGCAGGGTCCAGCCGAGCGGGCCGGCCTGGCCACAATTGATCCAGTTGCGCGGCTTGTAGACGTGCAGGAACTGCGCGCCGGCGATCTGCGACAGACCAATGGTGGTGACATAGGTTGTGTCGCGGCCGAATGCCCTGTTCATCTCCTCATAGACGCGCTGCGGCTTGAGCGGGACCTGGTCGAAATGGGTCTTGCGCTTCATCGTCTTCTTGCGCTGCTGGCATTCCTTGGCCCAGCCCGACCAGTCACGCAGCTTGCCTGCCGTCTTCCACTCGGTGGCGACGTCGAGAAGGATCTTCAAGGCAGCACCGGCATCCGAGGTCACGCCGAGATCGGGCGCAAAGACACGGCCGATCTGTGTCGGCTCGATGTCGATGTGAATGAACTTGCGGCCTGCGGTGTACTTGTCGACCGAACCGGTGTGACGGTTGGCCCAGCGGTTGCCGACGCCGAGAACGAAGTCCGAGGCCAGCATTGTCGCGTTGCCATAGCGGTGCGACGTCTGCAGGCCGCACATGCCGGCCATCAGGCGATGATCGTCGGGGATCGAGCCCCAGCCCATCAGGGTGGGAACGACCGGAACCCCGGTGATTTCGGCGAATTCGATGAGCAGGTCCGAGGCATCGGCATTGATGACACCGCCGCCGGCAACGATCAGCGGCTTCTCCGCCTGGTTGAGCATCGACAGCGCCTTCTCGGCCTGGGCCCGCGTCATCGCCGGCTTGTGGATGGCGAGAGGCTCATAGGCGTCGATGTCGAACTCGATCTCGGCGAGCTGGACGTCGACCGGCAGGTCGACCAGAACCGGGCCCGGGCGACCCGAACGCATGAGATAGAAGGCCTTCTGCAGCGCCATCGGAACCAGGTACGGCTCCATGACGGTGACTGCCCACTTGGTCACCGGGGCGGCGATCGCGGCGATGTCGACGGCCTGGAAGTCTTCCTTGTTCAGCCGCGCACGCGGCGCCTGGCCGGTGATGCAGAGTATCGGGATCGAGTCGGCGGATGCCGAATACAGGCCGGTGATCATGTCGGTGCCGGCCGGACCCGACGTACCGATGCACAGGCCGATGTTGCCGGCCTTGGCGCGGGTATAGCCTTCGGCCATGTGCGAGGCGCCCTCGACGTGGCGGGCCAGGACGTGCCGGACGGTACCGCGCGCCTTCAGCGCTGAATAGAACGGGTTGATGGCCGCACCCGGCACACCGAAGGCACACGAGATGCCTTCCTTCTCAAGAACGAGGACCGCTGCATCGACAGCGCGCATCCTGGCCATGGTCTTACCTCCAACTGAAAACTGATGTTGGCTGATCGTGTCATCGACGACCGCACTTTGCAATTTTTTCAAAATATTTTTTCACTAATTGAGATCGACTCTTACCACATGATTTTGCTTCGATTTTCATTTTTCGTTGCATCACTCGCCAATCTGGATGAAAAAGTTTTTTAAAAGCAACTGGAGTGACGCAATGGCAACGATGGAAAAACGACAGCGCGGACGGCCCCGCGCATTCCAACCGGCATCGGACGCAGGATCAGTGCAGTCGCTCGACCGGGCGTTGCGCATCCTCGCCATCGTCGCACACGGTGACGGCCTGTCGCTGAGCGAGATTTCGGCTGCGTCCGACCTTGCCGCCGCGACCGCCTATCGCATGCTGACCACCTTGCAGAACCATGGCATGGTCGAATTCGACAGCGACGGCCAGTTGTGGTCGATCGGGGTCGAGACCTATCGTATGGGGGCAGCCTTCCTGCGCCGGCGCAAGCTCGTAGACCGCGCACGCGCGGTGATGCAGGAGCTCATGGAAAAAACCGGGGAAACCGCCAATCTCGGCGTCGCCGAAGACGATTGCGTGGTCTTCGTCAGCCAGGTCGAGACACATCAGGCGATCCGCGCCTTCTTCCGGCCGGGCACGCGCAGCCCCTTCCATGCCTCGGGCATCGGCAAGGCAGTGCTTGCCCATCTCGACCGCGAGCGGGTCAATGCCATCGTGCGCAAGGCCGGGCTCGACGCCTATACGGAAAGGACACTGTCTGAACCGGCGCTGCTTGCCCGCGATCTCGAGAAGATCCGCAGCCGCGGCTGGTCTGTCGACGACGAAGAACGTTATCCCGGCATGCGCTGCATCGCTGCCGCGGTGTTCAACGAATTCGGCGAACCCATTGGCGGCGTTTCGGTTTCCGGGCCGACGGTGCGCGTGACCTCGGAACGTCTCGGCGAAATCGGCCCGATCGTCCGCGACGCCGCAGCAGAACTGACCAGGATGATCGGCGGCTCGCCCGAAGGCACGGTGCCGGGTCTCTGAAAGCGCCTGGTGGGAGAAGGGTTGCCCCTCTCCCACAATGCAATCTGGTTCCGACTACAGGCGGCAGTAGCGCAGGCGGCCGTCATAGCCAACATAGGTGTCGGTGCGCGGATCGTAGCTGCGGTAGCGCGCGAAGCAGCGTTGGACGTGGCTGTCGTAAGGGTCGACCGGGTAATAGGCGTCGTAATAGGGTCCAGGCGCCGGGCGGTGGCCGCCGGCAATGATCGCCCCGGCGATGAAACCGCCGGCGCCGGCAAGGGCTGCAGCCTCGGCGCGGGTCAGGCCACCGGCAGACGACTGCTGGACGGTGCCGATGAGGCCGGTTGCGACGACGGTGGCTGCGATAAGGCCCGAAATCATCTTGCTCTTGAAAGACATGGTGCTCTCCTTCGGTTGATCTGGGAGGCGTTTCTCCGCCTCATGCCAGTCAGTCGTGGCCAGCACCCGAAAGGTTCACGACCACCGAGAATCTTTTTTGCGGATAGTTCAATACGCCGATCCGCGTCAGCCATCGCCTTAACTTGACAGCGGCGTGACAACGGCTGAAGTCACCTCATTCGCAATGACCAGCGCTGGAACGATCATGAGCCTGCAATCCGTGAAAGCCTTCTTCGCCGAAAACGCCCCTGACATCGACGTCATCGAGACACAGACAAGCTCGGCAACCGTGGCGCTGGCGGCCGAGGCGCACGGCGTCGAGCCCGCCCAGATTGCCAAGACCATCTGCATGCGCGTCGGCGAGCGGGTGGTCCTTGTCGTCGCGCGCGGCGATGCACGCATCGACAACCGCAAATGCCGCGACGCCTTTGGCGCCAAGCCGCGCATGCTGGACGTCGAGCAGGTGGCGGAATTGACCGGACATCCCGTCGGAGGCGTCTGCCCGTTCGGCCTGGCAACACCGCTCAAGATCTATTGCGACGTATCGCTGCGTGCCTATGACGAAGTCGTGCCGGCGGCCGGCGCCACCAACGCCGCAGTGCGAATCGGCGTCGAGCGCATGGCAACGCTCGTCAGCGCCGAATGGTGCGACATCTGCCAGGACGCCGTCGCCAAGACGGATGCGGAAGCTGCTGAGTAAGAAGAACTGGTGCCCCCGGCAGGAATCGAACCCGCGACCTTCGGTTTACAAAACCGCTGCTCTACCAGCTGAGCTACAAGGGCAATTCGCCCCGGTTAGCATATTTTGCGGTCCAGTAAAGACAATTTCGGGCGAGCCGCGCGGCATCCCCAGATGCGCACAGGCCCCGCGCCCTAAAACTGAAGCCTCGCGCCCACTATATCCAGATCGCAGGCAGCATGAACGCCGGCGCTGGAGGTGATGGATGATCAGGTTCGTGATTATTGCCGTGGTGGTGATTGTCGCGTGGCTGCTTTTGCTCAAGCTTTTCCGCCAGATGAAAGAGGCGCGGGTCGACTGGACCGGAATCGCCACGATCATCGGCTTTATCGTGCTCGCCATCTACCTGCACTATGTCACCGGCATCGGCTGACCCTGGCCCCCCGCAAGACGGCCTCAGACAACCGGCACCACCGGACTGGCAAACACCACACGATTGCGCCCCTGTTCCTTGGCCTCATAGAGGCAGCGGTCGGCAAGGCGCATGAGCTGCGATGTTGGTTGCTGCCCAGCGGATACGACCGCACCGATGCTGACCGTCAGGCGATGCGGGCGGCCTTCCACCGGATAGAATGCAAGCCGCTCGACCTCGACGCGGATCCGCTCGGCGACAGCGGCCGCCTCATCCGGACCTGTGGTTGGCAGGAAGGCGCAGAACTCCTCACCGCCGACACGCCCGACCAGGTCGTTTTCGCGGATCGCCGAACGTAGCGCCTTCGAGATCAGCTTGAGCGCCTCGTCGCCGACGAGGTGGCCAAAGGTGTCGTTGATGCTCTTGAAATTGTCGGCGTCGATCAGAAGCAGCGCGCCGGAATCGCATTTGCGCCTGGCTTGTTTCGATTTCTCGAAAAATGCCTCGCGATTCAGCAGCCCGGTCATGTGGTCGTGCGTTGCTTTTGCCTTCAACTGCATGTGGGCTTGCGACAGTTCGGCAAGCGCACGGCTGAGTTTCTCGTTCTGCCAGAAGATCAGGAATGCCGCAGGAAACGCCGTCAGCACCGGCAGGATCGAATTCATAGCAAAGACGAACGCCGTGAAGGACTGGCCGGCTGAATGACGGATCGAAAACGAAACGACCTGGGTCACGAGGATGACGGCGATGGTGACCAGGCTGGCCTTGAACGTGATCTTCCACACGACGATCCCCTTCCATGTCCGGGTCCGAATGCAGAGCTGGATAGCGAGCGAAGCTTAACGCTTTGCGATCCGGCCATGGATGTATCTCGCTGACGGAATGCGTAAGTGGTGTGAGCCCCGTGGAAATGTACGCCTGCCTCCGGCACAGTCTTTGTCGAGGCGGATACTTGACCTTCCCGAGGCCGAAGGCGGAATGTAGGCCCGAACGACATCGAATCCCCGTCCATGGAGTAGCAAATGCTAAAGCAAGTCTTGGTCGCCTCTGCCCTGGCGGCGATCACCGTTTCCGTAGCTCAGGCACAGACATGCGAAAAGAACTTCAAGGTCAGCGGCATTCCGCTGGTTACGGCGGTTTCCTTCAAAAGCTGGCAGTCGTTTCCCAAGGTCAAACAGGCGCAGGCTCTGAAGCGCCTCGCCCAGGCAATCGCCGCCGAGGGCTTCTCCGGCATCACGGTCAACAAGGAGCTCGGGGCGATCGACGCCTATCAAGACACTTCGGGCAGCGGCCGGCTGCAGACATTGCGTGTTGTGGCTCGAAGCCAGGGCGGCGGCACCCTGGTCAACGCCGTGTTCGACATCCAGCCGGGCCAGGTGACCACCAACGACGTTGTCCGCACCGGCATGTGCTCGATCATCCGCTCGGCCGGCGGTTGAGCAGCCAGCGCCAGGCTGGCGCAGGCCGGCTAGCTCCCTTTGCTTTGGCAAATCAGCGTGCTACCCCGTTGCCGGCGGCCGGCATCGGCGTTCGGACCGCCGCCAGGGAGCACATGGACGCCAAGTCGCTGACATTTTCGTTCGCATCGTCAGGCACCGCGGAGGCGGATGCCGCGGCCAAGCGGCTCGCCCAGCGCTATGGCCAGATACCTCATGACCGGGCAGATATTGTCGTCGCATTGGGCGGCGACGGGTTTCTGCTCCAGACGCTGCGCGAGACGATGAGTACCGGCAAGCGTGTCTACGGCATGAACCGCGGCACGGTCGGCTTCCTGATGAACGAGTACCGCGAAGGCGCCCTGCCCGAGCGCCTTGCGGCTGCGGTGCCCGAAACCATCCGGCCGCTGGAAATGATGACCGTCGACGACACCGGCACGTCAAGGGAAGCGCTGGCGATCAACGAGGTTTCGCTGCTGCGCCAATCCTACCAGGCAGCCCGGCTGCGCATTTCGGTCGACGGCAAGGTCAGGCTGGACGAGTTGATTTGCGACGGCGTCATGGTGGCGACGCCGGCAGGGTCCACTGCCTACAATCTGTCGGCCCACGGCCCTATCCTGCCGCTCGATGCGCCGCTGCTGGCCCTGACCCCGGTCAGCCCGTTCCGACCCAGGCGCTGGCGCGGTGCGTTGCTGCCCAAGACGGCGGTTGTTCGCTTCGACATTCTGGAAGAGCAAAAGCGGCCGGTGAACGCAGTTGCCGACCATACCGAGGTCAAGTCTGTGGTTTCAGTGGAAGTTCGGGAATCCGCTGTGCACACCGCGACGCTGCTGTTCGACCCGGGCCATTCCTGGAGCGAACGCATCCTGGCCGAGCAATTCAAATACTGACCATTGGGCCACAGCTGGAAGTATTCAGCTGCAATCGCCACGTGTGTGCCAGTTTGAGTTGACAAATCGCGCACTTACGCCTATCGCGTTGCGGCATATTGCAGGCGGTTTGCGCCTGTCGTGGCCAGCGTGCCGCGCCCTTGAACGAGCAAAGACAGCCAACACACTTGTCCGAAGACACTCAGACCGCTCCAGAAGCGTTGACCTTCGCAGACCTCGGCCTTTCGCCGAAGGTCCTTTCCGCAGTCACCGACGCGGGCTACACTCAGCCCACGCCGATCCAGGCAGGCGCGATTCCGCACGCGCTGCAGGGCAAGGACGTTCTCGGCATCGCCCAGACAGGCACCGGCAAGACGGCTTCGTTCGTGCTGCCGATGCTGACGCGCCTCGAAAAGGGCCGCGCCCGTGCGCGCATGCCACGCACTCTGATCCTTGAGCCGACGCGTGAACTCGCGGCGCAGGTCGAGGAGAACTTCGTCAAGTACGGCAAGAACCACCGGCTGAACATCGCGCTGCTGATCGGCGGCGTGTCGTTCGACGAGCAGGAAAAGAAGCTCGAGCGCGGCGCCGACGTCCTGATCGCCACGCCCGGCCGCATGCTCGACCATTTCGAGCGCGGCAAGCTGCTGCTGACCGGCGTCGAGATTCTCGTCATCGACGAGGCCGACCGCATGCTCGACATGGGCTTCATCCCCGACATCGAGCGCATCTGCAAGCTGATCCCGTTCACGCGCCAGACGCTGTTCTTCTCGGCGACGATGCCGCCTGAAATCACCAAGCTCACCGAGCAGTTCCTGCATGCGCCGGTGCGTGTCGAGGTTGCCAAGGCGGCCTCTACCGCCGTCAACATCACCCAGCGCCTTGCCAAATCCGGCCCCAAGCCCTGGGACAAGCGCGAGACCCTGCGCCGCCTGATCAAGGCGGAAGGCGACGAGATCAAGAACGCGATCATCTTCTGCAACCGCAAGGTCGATGTCTCGGAATTGTTCCGCTCGCTGGTCAAGCACGACTTCGATGCCGGCGCGCTGCATGGCGACATGGACCAGCGAGCGCGCATGACCATGCTGTCCAATTTCCGCGACGGCAAACTGCGCCTTCTCGTAGCGTCGGACGTTGCCGCGCGCGGCCTCGACATCCCTGATGTCAGCCACGTCTTCAATTACGACGTGCCGATCCATGCAGAGGACTACGTCCACCGGATCGGCCGTACCGGTCGCGCCGGACGCTCGGGCAAGTCGTTCACCATCGCGACGCGTTCCGACACCAAATATGTCGACGCCATCGAAAAACTGATCGGCAACAAGATCGAATGGCACGACGGTGACCTGTCGACTGTCGTTGCCAGCGAAGGCGACGACGAGGCTCCGCGCCGCGGCCGTGGCGCGCCACGTCGCGCCGGCGGCAAGGACAAGCCAGGCCGCGAGCGCGACCGCAGGCCGCGTGACGAGGCACCGGTTGTCGAGGCTGCCGCCATCGTGGCAGCCGAAGCGCCTGCAGACAACGTCGTTGCCGACATCAACGAGCGCCGTGAACGCAAGGAAGCGATCAGGAACGGCAATGCCGATCGCAAACACCGCGAGCACGAGGACCGGCCGCGACGCGACGATCATCGTGGCAATCGCCGCCATCAGCGCGAGGAAGAAGACGACCGCACTGTCGGCTTCGGCGACGACATGCCAGCCTTCATGCTCATCGCGACAAACATCTGAGCGACATGACGCTCCAGAAAATGGCCCCAACGGGGCCATTTTCTTTTGCTGCTACACCCATCCTGATGTCGTTCAGTCGAGACGGCTTCGTCAGCGCGCCATGTTTTTCGCACCGGCGCTCAATGAAAAACGGCCCCGCAAGGGGCCGTCTCCTTCATGAGTTTTCCGGTCTGCAGCTCAGGTGAGCGGCGACAACTGAATCTCGACGCGGCGGTTTTGCGCGCGGCCTTCCGAAGTCGCGTTGGACGCAATTGGGCGAGTCGCACCAAAACCGGTAACGGCAAAGCGCCTGGAATCGACGCCCTGGGCACCAAGGTAGTTGGCGACCGACAACGCGCGACGCTGTGACAGGTCGAAATTGTGCTGGTCGCCGCCGGTCGAATCGGTGTGACCGAACACGTCGACGGTGGTCTGGTTGAACTTCTTGAGCACCAGCGCCACCGAGTTCAGCGTGTTGTAGAAGCCGGCCTTCACCGCGTCCTGGTCGGTGGCAAAGGTGATGTTCGACGGCATGTTCAGGATGATCTGGTCGCCGGCGCGGGTGACGCTGACGCCGCTGCCCTGCAGCTGGGCACGCAGCTCGGATTCCTGCCGGTCCATATAGCCGCCGGCGAGACCACCGGCGAGAGCGCCGACACCAGCGCCGATCAGCGCGTTGCGGCGGTCATTGCCGCCGGCGAGCAGACCAAGGCCGGCGCCGGCGAGTGCGCCGATACCAGCGCCTGCAGCGGCGTTCGAAACCTTCTGCTGACCGGTATAAGGATCGGTCGTGCACGCACCGACGAGCATGCTGCCAGCCAGCGCGAAAATCACTGTCTTCTTCATCAGGATATGTCCCTCTCCGTACCGCGAAACGCATCGGGCGTTCCGCGCAAAGCCCTTCACCGGCCTTGTAGCATGAAATACGGCGAAAAACGGAACGGAAGCAGTGACAAATGGGCAAACTCCGGCCTGCCCGCACGACAATCTAGTCGGCTACCAGAGGTTCTTGCCGTCGACCATCACGACTTCGATCTTGTCGAGGTCGAAGTCATCGAAGAGGCGTGCATTGACGCTGACCTTGGGGTTGTCGAAATCAGCTTCGCCGGTCGACCAGTCGGGTGTCTCGGTGAAGGTGCCGCAACCGCAGACGGCGCAGAAGCCATGCTTCACCACATTCTCTCCGCGCGCGTAGAAAGCAACGTTTTCCGGCGGACTGACGAGCTTGAACTGGGCGGGCGTGTAATAGGCCCAGAGTGCGCCGCGCTTGGAGCAGAACGTGCAGGTGCAGAAGGTCACCGTCTCTGGCACCTCCGTTACCTCAAACATGGTCGCCTTGCAGTGACAGCTGCCTTTGATCACCATCCTGGTCTTCCTCGCATGTCGTTTTGGGTCGCTTTCCTGCGACGGCGCACCATAGCGAGACGCTGCTGACACGCTGGTGTCAGCAGAACGGCTGTCAGGATTGTCAGTAGGACTTCGGCGGCACGAACAGGCAGAGGGTCTTGCTGTCATCGGCACCCGCGACGGAGCACCAATGATATCGGCCATCAGGCGATTCGTGGATCCGTGCATCCTGGTAGGTCACCACCTCGCCAGTGCCCTCGATGACATAGCCTTGTGGCCGCTCGCTTATCGCCTGCTTCGGCACCTCACGGCAGTCGTAGCCGGAACAGCAAGCGAAGGGATAAGTCCAGCCTTTCGGCGCGTCGTGGGATAGAGCGAGCGGCGTGCTGAGCGAAATCAGCGCGAGCGTGGACAGTGCAAGGATGTATCGGCGCAGGCGGAGGTTTTCTGGACGCATGGCGTCATCCCCTGAGATTACCTCCCAAGCGAATCCTGCTCCCGCACGCTTAACGAAATCCTACCTGAAATGTTCCGTCGACCGACGACCCGGTCATCACGCTTTAGCGATGACCGGGTGATGCCGGAAAGGGCTAGTCCAGATCGGCAACCGCCTGCCCTGCCCCGCCTTCGATGCGCTGCGACAGCGACGCTTCCATGAAGTCGTCGAGGTCGCCGTCGAGGACGTCGGACGGGCTGGTGCTTTCGACGCCGGTGCGCAGATCCTTCACCAGCTGATAAGGCTGGAGCACGTAGGAGCGGATCTGGTGACCCCAGCCGATGTCGGTCTTGGCCGATTCCGTCGCGTTGGCGATGGCTTCGCGCTTCTTCAGCTCTTCCTCATAGAGGCGCGAGCGCAACATTTCCCAGGCCTTGGCCTTGTTCTTGTGCTGCGAACGTTCGGCCTGGCAGGCAACAGCGATGCCGGTGGCGATGTGTGTGATGCGCACCGCCGAGTCGGTGGTGTTGACGTGCTGGCCGCCGGCGCCCGACGAACGGTAGGTGTCGATGCGCACATCCGATTCCGAGACGTCGATCTCGATCGAATCGTCGACCACCGGGTAGACCCAGATGCTCGAGAACGAAGTGTGGCGGCGCGCATTGCTGTCATAGGGCGAAATGCGGACCAGGCGGTGGACGCCCGATTCCGTCTTCAGCCAGCCATAGGCGTTGTGGCCCTTGATCAGCAGCGTGGCAGACTTGATGCCGGCCTCTTCGCCGTCATGGACTTCCAGTACCTCGACCTTGAACCGGCGACGTTCTGCCCAGCGCGTGTACATGCGCAAGAGCATGTTGGCCCAGTCCTGGCTCTCGGTGCCGCCGGCACCAGCGTGCACTTCGAGATAGGTGTCGTTCTGGTCAGCTTCGCCCGACAGCAGCGACTCGATCTGGCGCGCCCGGATCTCGCCGGCCAGCGAACGGATGGCGGTTTCCGCTTCGCTGATGATGTCAGCGTCGCCTTCTTCCTCGCCCATCTCGATCAGGCCGATATTGTCGTCCAGCGCCTGGCTCAGGCCCTTGATGGCCTTGATGTTGTCGTCGAGCGACTGGCGCTCGCGCATCAGCTTCTGGGCTTCCTGCGGGTCGTTCCAGAGGTTGCCGTCCTCTGCCCGCATGTTCAGGTAATCAAGTCGTTTTACCGCTTGATCCCAGTCAAAGATGCCTCCTCAGCAGGGTTATCGCCTGCCTGATTTCGTCGACAATGTTCTGCGTTTCCGCGCGCATGGAGATTGCTTCTTTTTGCTTGTTTCGCGCCCGAAGGCGGCTGTTGAATCCGCGCGGAACATAGGGATGAGGTCGTCCCCTGTAAAGCAAAATGGGCAGGCGCCTTCAGCTCTGCCCATCCGCCATGTCACTGCGTCGATCACCTAGCCGGCATAGGCCGCTTCAAGCCTGGCGACGTCGATCTTGGTCATTTGCAGCATCGCCTGCATGACCCTGGCAGCCCTGGCGCCATCGGGGTCGCCCAGCAGGCGCGGCAATGCCTCGGGGATGACCTGCCACGAAAGCCCGAATTTGTCCTTCAACCAGCCACACTGACCCGGCTGGCCGCCCTCGGACAGCTTGTGCCAGAAATGGTCGACCTCGGCCTGGTCCTTGCAGTCGATGCTCATCGAGATCGCTTCGGTGAACTTGAACATCGGACCGCCGTTCAGCGCGGTGAACTGCAGTCCTTCGAGCTCGAACTCGGCCACCATGACACTGCCGGCAGGCCCGGGACCAGCCTCGCCATAGCGGGTCATCTTGCCGACTTTGGAGTTGCGGAAAACCGACGTGTAGAACGTCACCGCCTCTTCAGCCTGGTTGTCGAACCACAGGAACGGGCTGATCTTCTGCATCATCTTCTCCTCACTGAATTTGCAATTGTCTCGCCGTTTCCTGCCGGCTGTCGCGTCCGACACCTCGACAGAGCAGGTTCCGGCAGGGCTTCGGACCGCTCGCGTTCCCGCATGACATCAGGCTCGAACAGCATTCTATAACTAAAAGGATATATAACTATTTGGATATTATCAAGCGAGGCTACAAACAAAATGCGCGCGGCCAAGCCACGCGCATTTGTCGGTTCCCTTCGATGTGCCAGCTGATGCCGGCCGATCGGTGCCTAATAGAGGCCGCCGCCGCCTTCGCTGATGGCCTTGCTGGCCTGCGGCGACAGCGCTTCGCCGTAGCCATTGGTGCCGTCTTCGCCCATGCCGATGACCCAGTAGCTGTCGGCAGGTCCGGTGCCCGGCTTGAAGGCCTCCATGATGGTGCCCGGCGCGCCCTCGGCTGCCTGCATGCCGGTCTTGCGATCGATCGAGATCAGCTTCATGCCGGCTGGAACGACGAAGTCGCTCTTGGGCGTGCCGTCGAGTGCCGTCGTCATGAAATCCTTGAACACGGGCGCGGCAAGGCCGCCACCCGTGGTGCCCTTGCCGAGCCCCTGCGGCTTGTCATAGCCCATATACAGTCCGACAACGAGGTTCGGCGTATAGCCGACGAACCAGGCGTCCTTCTCGTCGTTGGTCGTTCCGGTCTTGCCGGCGATCGGACGATTGAGCGACAGCAGCGTCGTTGCGGTACCACGCAGGACAACGCCCTCCAGCATCGAGGTGATCTGGTAGGCGGTCATCGGGTCGAGCACCTGCTCGGAATTGTCGACAAGTTCCGGCTCGGGCTGATTGGCCCATTCCGTGGCGACGCATCCCTCGCAGCCGCGCTCATCATGCTTGAACACGGTCTTGCCGTAGCGGTCCTGAATGCGGTCGATCAGCGACGGCTTGATCTGGCGGCCGCCATTGGCCATCACGGCATAGGCCGAAACCATGCGCATGACGGTGGTTTCGCCCGCACCCAGCGCCATCGGCAGATAGGGCGCCAGCTTGTCGTAGACACCGAAGCGCTCGGCGTATTCGGCAACCGTCTTCATACCCATGTCATTGGCGAGGCGCACCGTCATCAGGTTGCGCGAGCGCTCGATGCCGGCGCGCAGGGTCGACGGGCCAGCCGCCTTGCCGTCATAGTTCTTCGGCGACCAGCTGGTATTGCCCGACTGGATGGTGATCGGGCCGTCCATGATCACCGAGGCCGGCGTGTAACCGTTGTCGAGTGCTGCCGCGTAGACGAACGGCTTGAAGGCCGAACCTGGCTGGCGCATCGCCTGGGTCGCGCGGTTGAACTCGGACTGCGAGTAGGAGAAGCCGCCGACCATGGCGAGCACGCGGCCGGTGTGCGGGTCCATGGCGACGAGGCCGCCCGACACCTCCGGCACCTGGCGCAACGCATAGCTGTCGCCTTCGTTCTTCTCGACATAGATGACGTCGCCGGCCTTCAGCACTTCGGAGGGCGAGTTGGCCTTCACGCGCTTTCCGTCGGCGACGTAGCGCATGGCAAAGCTCATGTCGTCTTTCGAAACGGTGCTCGTCTCGCGCTCCTTGGACAGCGCGCCTGATATCTCGCGCTTGGGCTGCAAGCCGATATCGAGGCCCGTCTTCGTGGCGTCGAGCACCACGGCGAGACGCCATTCCGGAATGTCGTCCAGCGCCTTGACCTCGCCGAGCGCCGTGCCCCAGTCAGCAGATATGTCGATGCTCTTGACCGGGCCGCGATAGCCGCGCAGGCGATCATATTTCTCCAGGCCCGACTGCATGGCCTTGCGTGCCATGGCCTGCAGTTTCGGATCAAGCGTGGTGCGGACAGACAGGCCGCCTTCATAGAGCGCGTCCTGGCCGTAGCGCGCGATCAGCTCGCGGCGCACTTCCTCGGTGAAGTATTCGCCGGCGAAGACATAGGTGCCGGTCCGGCGCGGCGTCACGCCAAGCGGCGAGGCCTTGGCCTTGTCGCCTTCTTCGCGCGACACGTAGCCGTTGGCGACCATCTGGTCGACCACCCAGTTGCGGCGCTCGATGGCACGGTCGGCATATTTGAACGGGTGATAGTTCGACGGGCCCTTCGGCAGCGCGGCGAGATAGGCGGCTTCAGCGACGGTCAGCTCGTTGACCGACTTGTCGAAATAGGTCAGCGCGGCACCCGCGATGCCGTAGGCACCGAGCCCGAAGAATATCTCGTTGACGTAAAGTTCGAGGATGCGGTCCTTCGAGTAGGCCTGCTCGATGCGGAAGGCCAGCACCATTTCCTTGATCTTGCGCTCGTAGGTCTGGTCCGAGCTCAGGAGGAAGTTCTTGGCGACCTGCTGGGTGATGGTCGACGCACCGACCTGGCGGCGGCCGGAACCGAAATTCTGGAAGTTGGTCAGCACGGCGCGCCCAAGGCCGGTCACGTCAATGCCGGGGTGATTGTAGAAGTTCTTGTCCTCGGCCGACAGGAACGCCGCCTTGACGCGATCAGGCACGGCCTGGATCGGCAGGTAGAGCCGGCGCTCACGCGCGAATTCACCCATCAGCGCGCCGTCCGAAGCGTGCACACGCGTCGTCACCGGCGGCTCGTATTTGGCGAGCACCTCGTAGTCGGGAAGCTCCTTGGTCAGCTGGCCGAGATAGATCGCCACGCCAGCTGCGACGACGAGCGCAAGCGTCGTGCCGATGCCGAAGAAATAGCCGATAAGACGAATCATGCCCGCTCCAGTACAAGGTCCGGGGATTCCCTAAACCAACCCGCCATCATCGCAAGCCGCAGGTACTGTCCCGATCCGCTAACGGCCACCCATGTCGCGCGGTTGTGGACAAAATACGGCAACAGCCCGCAAGCGCCAAATATTCTGGCCGAAAACACTAGAAATGCCCGTTCCGCCGCTTGCCGGCAATGCCAGCAAGCATGCCAGGCAAGTCGACTCAGCCGCCGGTTGCGCCGCGCTCGGCAACAAAGGCTGCCACCGCCTTGGAAATGCTCGTCGCGGCCTTCTCGCGCCAGTCGGCGCTGCGCAGTTGCTCTTCGTCCTGCGGATTGGAGAGATAGCCGAGCTCGACGAGGACCGACGGCACATCAGGCGCCTTCAGCACCCGGAAGCCGGCCGAACGATGCGGGTTGTTGATCATGCCGACCGTCGGCGACAACTCACCGACCAGCGAGCGCGCGAAACGCGTCGAAAAGCCATGCGTCTCGCGCCGGATCAGATCGACAAGAATGTCGGATACCGCGTGGTCTTCTTCGGCGACATCGACGCCAGCCAGTTGGTCTGAGAGGTTTTCGCGATCAGCCAGTGCCTGCGCGTCGGCGTCGGAGGCCTTGTCCGAGACGGTGTAGACGGTGGCACCTCGGATACCCTTGAGCCGGATCGTGTCGGCATGGATCGAAATGAACAGGTCGGCTTCCTGCTGACGCGCGATGCGAACACGGTCGTCGAGGCGGAGAAACTCGTCACCTTCGCGGGTCAGGACGACCTTGTAGGCCTTGTTGGCGGCGAGCTTGGCCTGCAGCTCCTTGGCGAAGGCGAGCGTGACCGTCTTCTCGACAGTGCCATTCAGGCCTTCGGCGCCACCGTCGATGCCGCCGTGGCCAGGATCGAGCACGATGGTGAACGGGCGGTCGCCGCGATGCGCGATCTTGCCGAGCCTGTCGGTCTTGGGTGTCGTCGAACCTGTCGTTTCAGCCTGGATGGCCAGCGCGGCATCGAACTCGCGCTCCGAGGCGGCGGCGATGTCGGCAACCAGGCGATAACCCGATCCGTCTTCATTCTTGAGAATGTCGACCTTCTCGACGTTGAACGGCCCCTTCGAGGTCACGATCAACCGCGAGGCGCCCTCGCCCGCGGCGCCATAACGCACGCTTTTGATGAGACCGCGCGGCTTCAAGTCCCTGGCGTCGATCGCGAGCGTCGCACCAGGAAGATCAACGACAAGTCGATGCGGGCTACGCAGCAAGAACCACTTCGGTTCGGGTTCCTTGTCGAAATTCATGACGATGCGCATATGAGTCGCGTCACCCGCCATCTTGTAGTCGAGCGTCCTGATCGTGTCGGCGGCGATTACCGGCTGGCAAAAGATGCCGGCAAAGATGGTGAGGAACGCCAAAGCCGCGAACACGATGCGGCGAACCGCGCCGCCGGGCTGAGTGCCCCCGAACGGGAAGCTCTTGCCAGTCAATGCCGCAGGCCCCATCTCAGTCTTGCCGCTCCAAAAGCAGGCGTACAGTCATTGCACGCCGTTACCATTCGCAGGCCGAACAGGCGGCCCCTCGATTAACGAGTGGTAACCAGAGAAGGTTAACCGAGTCTTTGTCGGAATGCTCCCCCCGACGTCGCCGCATCCGCCTTTGCCGGCATCGGAAATCAGGGTTGCGCTCAGTCTCGCCAAATCATAAAAGCGACATTGGATCACTGCAATCCAGGGCCCGCGCCCCCAGCGCCTTCCGCTAGGGAACCACGCGACGAGCGATGGCCCGGCTCGCAACAGAGACAGTTTCAGTGATCGCGACGAGATTCGCAGGCGCGGCCCGTGGCGGGGTAGCGACTGCGTTGGAAAAACGGCCCGGGCACCGTTCCGCGCCGGCTCTGTAAGAGCAAAGTAGCTGGTCCGGATTCCCGGGCTTCGATTTGAAACAAGGTTCCGCAAGGTCACGCATTGGCCACAGACGCAATCATGGACTGGTCCGCAGGTAACCGCGCCATCACGGCAGCGGGCGGCACCGCCATGGCGTTTTGGCTGCGACCGGCGGGCGCAAAATCATCCGGCACCCCCATTTCAGCGACCCCACGGCGGCGGACGAGTTCCCGCAGGCCGCAGCTGACGGCTGCCGGGAGGACAAATAATGCCCAACAAGATGCTGATAGACGCCTCCCACCCGGAGGAAACACGGGTTGTCGTTGTTCGCGGTAACCGTATTGAAGAATTTGATTTCGAATCACAGGACAAGAAGCAGCTCAAAGGAAACATCTACCTCGCCCGCGTAACGCGGGTTGAGCCGTCTCTCCAGGCTGCCTTTGTCGAGTATGGCGGAAACCGTCACGGCTTCCTCGCCTTCAGCGAAATCCATCCCGACTATTACCAGATCCCGGTTGCCGATCGGCAGGCGCTGCTGCGCGCCGAGGCGGAAGAAGCCGAGGACGAGGACGACGAAAACAACGACGGCGACGAGAGCAAGAGCCAGGATCGTAACCGTGGCCGCCGCAGGCGCCGCGGCGGCAAGAACCGTGACCGCAACGACGAGAACAAGCCGGAGGGTTCGGGCGACGACGACAGCGCGTCTTCCGAGGACGATGGCGATTCGATCGCCGCAAGCGATGCTTCGGACGCCACTGGTGACGAGCACGCCACAGAGACGTCCAGCGATGAAGGCAATGGCGGTTCCGACGAGCGCGAACCGACGTCGATCGCCGCATCGGTCGATGCCGACGTCGTGTCCGAGCGGGCACCTGAGCCGACGGTCACCGAAAACGAAAACGGCGGCGTGATCGAGGAAGTGCATTCGACCCATCACGACGATCACGAGATCGAATCGGTCGGCGCCGAAGACGCACTCGAAGAGGTGCGCAACCGCCGCAAGCCGGTTCGCCGCCACTACAAGATCCAGGAAGTCATCAAGCGCCGCCAGATCCTGCTGGTCCAGGTGGTCAAGGAAGAGCGCGGCAACAAGGGCGCTGCTCTCACGACCTACCTGTCGCTCGCCGGTCGCTACTCGGTGCTGATGCCCAACACGGCACGCGGCGGCGGCATTTCGCGCAAGATCACCAACGCCCAGGACCGCAAGCGTTTGAAGGAGGTCGTTGCCGATCTCGAAGTGCCGAAGGGCATGGGCGTCATCCTGCGCACCGCAGGTGAAAGCCGCACCAAGGCCGAGATCAAGCGCGACTACGAGTACCTGATGCGCCTGTGGGAGAACGTCCGCAGCCTGACGCTGCAGTCGACGGCCCCGGCACTGGTCTATGAGGAGGGCAGCCTGATCAAGCGATCGGTGCGCGACCTCTACAACAAGGACATCGACGAGGTTCTGGTCGCCGGCGAAGACGGCTATCGAGAGGCCAAGGACTTCATGCGCATGCTGATGCCCAGCCATGCCAAGGTCGTCCAGCCTTACCGCGACATCACGCCGATCTTCGTACGCAGCGGCATCGAATCGCAGCTCGAACGTATGGTCCAGCCGCAGGTGACGCTGAAGTCGGGCGGCTACATCATCATCAACCAGACCGAAGCGCTGGTTGCCATCGACGTCAACTCCGGGCGCTCCACCAAGGAGCACTCGATCGAGGAAACCGCCCTTCACACCAACCTTGAAGCCGCCGAGGAAGTCGCGCGCCAGCTCAGGCTGCGCGATCTCGCCGGCCTGATCGTCATCGACTTCATCGACATGGAGGAGAACCGCAACAACCGTGCGGTCGAAAAGAAGCTCAAGGACTGCCTGAAGAACGACCGCGCCCGCATCCAGGTCGGCCGCATCTCGCATTTCGGCCTGATGGAGATGTCGCGCCAGCGCATCCGCGCCAGCGTGCTGGAATCGACGATGAAGCCCTGCCCGCATTGCGGCGGAACCGGTCATGTCCGTTCGGACTCGTCGGTGGCACTCCAGGTCGTGCGCGCGATCGAAGAGTTCCTGCTCAAGGACTCGCGCAGCCACATCACGGTCAAGACGCCGGTTGCGACCGCGCTCTACGTGCTCAACCACAAGCGCTCGACGCTGGTCGATCTCGAAAACCGCTTCGGTGTGACCGTCACACTCGAGGCCGATGACAGCGTCGGTTCGCAGAACCACGCCATCTTCCGCGGTGCCATTGCCGAGAAGCCGGCAAACTTCGCCCTGCCCGTCGCAGCTCCGGCCTATGAAGAGCCAGAGGAAATCGAAGACGAGATCGTCGAAGAGGAAGCAGAGACCGTCGTCGTCGAGGCGCAGCCCGCCCGCGCGCCGCAGCCGGCTGCGGCCGAAGGCGGCGAGCAGCACGACCGCAAGCGGCGCAAGCGCCGGCGTCGCCGTGGCGGCCGCGACCGTGACCGCGAGCATGGCGCTCCTCAGGAAGGTGCCGTCGTCGCTGGCGAGGCCAACGAAGCCGAAGATGGCGAAGAGGACGTCGCCGCTGAAGCCGTTGTGTCCGAGGAAGCCGGTGAAATCGCCGCTGTCGACGCAAGCGCTGCCGAAGATGCCGCCGCCAAGAAGCGCCGTCGCGGCAAGCGTGGCGGTAAGCGTAACCGCAAGGAAGACGACGAGCAGTCGGCGGAAGGCAGCGAACAGGTCGCAGGCGACGAAGGCGCCGCTGCCGAAACCGTTGCCAGCGAAGTCGTGACGGCGGAAGTGGCGGTGGTCGAGGTTGCCGCTGAAGAGCCGGAGGCCGTCATCGAAGCCAAGCCGAAGAAGGCGCCGCGCCGCTCGGCAAAGGCCAAGAAGGCTGAGGCCGAAGCAGCAGCCGCTGAAGCGCCCGCCGCCGAAGTCGTTGCCGAGGCTGCAGCGCCGGAAGCTGAAACGAAGCCCGGAAAGAAGGCGGCAAAGCCGCGTGCGCCACGTCGCAAGGCTGCCGCAGCCCCAGCCGAGGATGAGGTCGTCTCCGAAGCCCCCAGCACTGAACCCCCTGCCGCGGCTGCAATCGCGCCTGCGACGCCTGTCGTCACCTCGGTCGTCGAGACCGAAGAAGCTGCCGCTGGCGAAGCCAAGCCGAAAAAAGGCGGCTGGTGGCAGCGCAAGGGCTTTTTCTAATCTTCGATTTTTCCGACATTAAAGACCCCGGCCAGCATTCGCTGGCCGGGGTCTTCAATTTGTGAGATTATTTTGCTTGCCGTCCGACACCATTTGCACCGATATACGGCTCAGCAAATGGTTAGACTCATATTTTGCTTTTAATACTGCCCGGAGAGACGGCCGATGACGAGTGATAGCAAGATCGACATCCTAGGACTGACTGCCCATATCGTCAGCGCCTATGTAGAGAACAACAAGGTTCCTGCAACTGGCCTGCCAGAGTTGATCGCCAGCATCAACGCCTCGATCCTGTCGCTCGATCAGCCCGCCGAAGAACCTGTCGAAGCCCAGCAGCCGGCGGTGAACCCGAAGCGCTCGGTTCACCCCGACTACATCGTCTGCCTGGAGGACGGAAAGAAGTTCAAGTCGCTCAAGCGCCATCTCTCGGTTCATTTCGGGCTGACACCCGAAGAATATCGCGCCAAGTGGGGCCTGCCGGCCGATTATCCGATGGTCGCGCCGAACTATGCCGCCGCGCGCTCTCAGCTCGCAAGGTCGCTGGGCCTCGGACGAAAGGCAGCTGCCGCGTCCTCGAAGGCAGCGGCAGCACCTGCCAAGACACGCGGCCGCGCCAAAAAGGCATAATTTCCTGAGATTCAGTTACGCGCTTCGGGCTTCCCGGAGCGCGTTTTTTGTTGCGCGGCTTTTATGCGGCGACCACGTCCGCCGAAAAACGCAGTTCGCGCATCGGACGCACGCGCTGCGTCGTCCGGTCATAGATCGGATCTGCCTTGTACGCGTCCAGCGCTGCCTGGTCGGCAAACTCGGCATAGACGACGATGTCGATCTCGTCGGAATACCAGTCGACCTTGGTGTTGACCGTCACTTCGAAGACCGTCGAGTGCGGAATGCTGCCAAGCGCCGACAATTCCTCGCGGATCATCTCGACGTCCTGTTTCTGCCGCGCACTGAAAAACACGATGTGCCGGATCAAGCCGCGACTCCTTCTGCTGCTTTCGCTGGCGCCTTTTGGGTCGGCTTTCGGCCCGCGTCAATCGGGCAAAAGGCAGCAGCAGAGATCGGGCAGCAGATCCGTCAGCCCGTGACCATCCTGACGATGCGATGCACTTCGCGCACGGCTTTGGCGGTCGCGTCTCCATGGTTGTAGAGCATGTCCCAGATCAGGAACAAGGCGACGCACATGATCGCGATGACGTAGCGAATTTGATGTCCTCCCCTGAGCGGCGCAGCAGCCTGGGAAACGATATGCGCCGTCGGCTCACCTTAGAGCATTAGCGCGCTCTAATAACAAAGGAAATCGACGCTGCACGGGATTGCATCAGGGCAATCCCGGAGGGCTCCCCTCTGGCATATCAGCGCTTGCCAGATGTCACTTGAAGTTGGAGATTTTGACGGTGAAGATCACGACAGATTCACCGCAGCGCGCAGAAGTCTTGGCGGGTCCACGCCAAGTCGATCGCGAGCTGACCGGAGATGCGTCCGGCGGCGCGTCCCTGATCAGATGAGTGAGCGGTGCACTGGCTTGGAGCAACGCGCCCGACACGCCGAACCGGGCAGCAACATTGGGACGTCGAGATGGCCCAGCGGAACTCGGACGGTTTCACGAATCAGGGCGTGACAAAGCTTCACGAGGGCAATGTCGCGGACTTTGCCAGAGGTTTGCCGGCGCGCGTGCGCATGACGCTGTCTGCAGCACTGCACCTGCCGCGCGGTTCGCTCAAGGTGAAGATGCCTGACGGACGCAGCATCCTGGTCGGCGGCAAGGCACCCGGACCCGAGGCGGAGATTGTCCTGCACAATTGGAAGCTGCCATCGCGCGCCTTCAGCGGCGGCACGATCGGGGTCGCGGAATCCTACATCGACGGCGACTGGGACAGCCCCGACGTCACCAGCTTCCTCGAGCTGTTCGTGATCAACAGCGAAGCCGGCGAAGGTGTCGCCGGCGGCGCCAACTGGCTGCTGACCACCATCCAGCGCATTCGTCACTGGTTGAACGACAACACCCGCACCGGCTCGAAGAAGAACATTTCCGCGCACTACGACCTCGGCAACGCCTTTTACAGCCAGTGGCTCGACCCGAGCATGACATACTCTTCGGGGCTTTTCGCCACCGGCGCCAATGATCTTGCCGGCGCGCAGACCGAAAAGTACCGGGCGCTGGCGCGCGACACCGGTATCGGCCCGAATGACCATGTGCTGGAGATCGGCTGCGGCTGGGGCGGCTTCGCCGAGTTTGCGGCGCGCGAGATCGGCTGCAAGGTGACCGGGCTCACGATCAGCCGCGAGCAGTTCGACTTTGCCCAGAAGCGCATCCACAATGCCGGGCTTGCCGACAAGGTCGAGCTCAAGCTGCAGGATTATCGCGACGAGACCGGCCGCTACGACCGCATCGCATCGATCGAGATGTTCGAGGCCGTCGGCGAAAAATACTGGCCGGCCTTCTTTGCCAAGATGAAGCAGTGCCTGCCCTCGGGCGGCACGGCGGGCCTGCAGATCATCACCATCAATGAGGCGGCCTATCCCGTGTACCGGAAGCGGCCGGATTTCATCCAGCGCTACGTCTTTCCCGGCGGCATGCTGCCGACGCCGACGCTGCTCAAGTCGCTCGGCACCGAGCACGGCCTCGACTATCTGCGCGAGCGCGTCTTTCCGCAGGATTATGCCCGTACCCTCGCCGAATGGCGCACCCGCTTCTGGTCGTCCTGGGAGCGCATCGTGCCGCTCGGCTTCGACGATCGCTTCAAGAAGCTCTGGGAGTTTTATCTCCATTATTGCGAGGCAGGCTTCCGCGCCGAGTATATCGACGTCAGGCAAGTGGTCTACAAGGCCTAGGCGCGTTAAGCTGAACAGGACAAGGGGCGGAGACCGGTACTCTTCGCCCCCGCCCCCGTCTCGATTTGACTAGGCCTGATCTGCGCAAGAATCAGCGACATTCTTCCTGCTTGTAATCTTCGATCTCGGCACATCCAAGGCCGCAACTCCCGATGAATTCTTGAAATAGTCTTCAATTTGCGCATTTCCGCCGTGAAAATGCCTGCTCGCTCCTCTGTATCATTGTCTCGGTCGGGGTAACGGAGGGACAACCTGGCATGCGCAAGCGCAATATTGTCTTGCTTCTGGTCGTTACGGCCGCTGGAGCCGTCTATCTCAACAACACGTCGCTGCTCTCGGACCGAGCCGCCGGAAAGCCCGTGGTGCTGGCCCATCGCGGGCTGGCGCAGGAATATGATCGTACCGGACTGACCAACGACACCTGCACTGCCGAGCGCATGCTTCCGCCTCGGCACGACTATCTCGAAAACACCGTACGTTCGATGGACGCAGCCTTCAGGCGTGGCGCCGACGTGCTGGAACTCGACGTGCACCCCACCACCGACGGCAAGTTCGCGGTCTTCCACGACTGGACCGTAGATTGCCGCACCGAAGGCAACGGCGAGACGCGCAGCCATTCGATGGCGGATCTCAAGAAGCTCGATGTCGGCTATGGCTACACCGCCGACGGTGGCAAGACGTATCCCTTTCGTGGCCAGGGCGTCGGCCTGATGCCATCGCTCGACGAAGTGATGGAGCGGTTCCCCGATCGGCGCTTCCACATCAACGTCAAAAGCAACGACGCCAAGAAGGGTGAGGCATTGGCGGCCTTCCTGTCGGCCCTGCCCAGGGAACGCCATGCCGCCCTGACCATCGTTGGTGGCGACAGGCCGTTGCAGGCGGTCAAGGCCGCCCTGCCCGACATGCGGACCCTCAGCAAAAAGTCGCTGACCCGCTGCCTGCTACGCTACGCGGGGCTCGGCTGGAGCGGCTACGTGCCGGAAGACTGCCGCGGCACGACGCTTGGCGTACCGATCAACTTCGCACCGTGGCTGTGGGGCTGGCCGGACCGCTTCCTCGACCGGATGGAAAGTGCCGGCACCAACGTCTACCTGTTCGGCCCTTATCACGGCGGCGGCTTCTCCGATGGCATCGACGACCCCGCCATCATCGAAACGCTACCAGCCGGCTATTCGGGCGGCATTTCGACCGACGCACTCGAGCTGGTCATGCCGGCACTCGAACGCCGGAGCAACTGACCAACCTTTGCGCAGATGAAAGGGCGGCCGGATTGCTCCAGCCGCCCTCCCCAATCAGGTTCCTAATCTCAGAGCGTGATGCGGTATTTGGCAAAACCCTCTGCGCCGTCGCCCGCCGGCTCGATCTTGACCGCCTTGACCTCTGATATGTGGTCCTTGGCCTTGGGGCCGGTCTCGAAGATTACCGAGGCCCCCGCAACCGGCGCGAACGACCAGTTGGAGTCGGCAGACGGATTGATCGTGCCCTGGTCGACGATGTAGCGCACGATCACGTCGCGGTTGGTGTCGGGTGCCTCGAAGACAAGCTTCGACGCGTTGATCTCGGGGAAGTTGCCGCCGCCGCCGGCGCGATAGTTGTTCGACGCGACAACGAATTTCGCTGCGGGATCGATCGGCTTGCCCTCGAACATCAGATCGACGATGCGATTGGAGTTCGCATCCAGGACCACACCCTTCGGATCGTATTTCGGCGGCTGCGCCAGGTCTATCTTGTAGGTCACGCCGTCAATGACGTCGAAATTGTAGGACGGGAAGTCTGGATTGATCAGCACCTGGTCGGCCTTGCCAGGCTCGATCCTGTTGAAGATGCCGGCCGACATTTCCAGCCACTCCTTGACCTGGGCGCCGGTCACCGCAACCGCCTGCACCGTGTTGGGATAGAGGTAGAGGTCGGCGACGTTCTTGATCGCGACGGCGCCGGCCGGGACATCGGTGTAATACTCCGGCCCGCCACGTCCGCCCGACTTGAAGGGTGCCGCGGCCGAGAGCACCGGCAGGTCCTTGTGCTCGGTGTCCTTGAGCATGTCCTTGATGTACCAGATCTGCGCCTGGCTCACGATCTGGACCGAAGGATCGTCGGCAACCAGGGCGAAATAGGAATAGAGCGGCGCCGACGTCTTGCCCACTGGCGTGCGCACATAGGCGAGTGTCGCCTCATGCTCCTCCTTCGCGGCAGCCTCGACCGCGGCCTTGCTCTCGACCGTCGGCACCACCTTCTTGTCGACACGCTTGGAGATCGGACGCGCCTCGCTGGTCGAGCTGACCACCTTCCAGCTGTTGCCGTCGCGTTCCAGCAAAAGGTCGATCAGGCCAAGATGCGAGCCCCAGAAGCCGCCCATCACGCCCGGCTTGCCGTTGATCGTGCCCTTGGCGTTATCGAGCCCCTCGACCTTGTCGAATTTTGGTCCGGGGAAATCGAGATGGCTGTGGCCGGTGACGATCGCATCTATGCCATCGACGCCGGCCAGCAGGATGGAGGCGTTTTCGAGATTTTCGGCTGCCTGGGGCGTGCCCATGCCGGAGTGCGAGAGCGCGATGACGATGTCGGCGCCCTGCTCGCGGATCTCGGGCACCCAGGCCTGGGCTGCCTTGACGATGTCGCGGGTCATCGCCTTGCCGTGCAAATGGCGTGAATCCCAGGTCATCACCTGGGGCGGCACGAAGCCGATCAGGCCGATGCGGATCGGATGCTCCGCACCCGAGCCATCCTTCACCTTTTTGTCGAGGATCACATAGGGCTTGAGGAACAACTCGTCCTTGGTCGCGTCTGCGGCGAGCGCGCCCTTTGTCAGGTTGGAGCAGACGACGGGGAAGTTCGCGCCGGCGAGCACCTTGAACATGTAGTCGAGGCCGTAGTTGAACTCGTGGTTGCCCAGCGTCGAGCAATCATAGCCCAGCGTGTTCATCGCCTTGATGATCGGATGGACGTCGCCATCCTTCATGCCGCGCTGATAAGCCATGTAGTCGCCCATCGGGTTGCCCTGCAGGAAATCGCCATTGTCGACCAGGATCGAGTTGGCGGCTTCAGCGCGGATGGCGTCGATGATCGAAGCGGTGCGGGCAACGCCCATCGTGTCGTTCGGCTTGTCGGCATAGTAGTCATAGGGAAACACGTGGACATGCAGATCGGTGGTTTCCATGATGCGGAGATGCGCCTGATTTGCCTGGGCGCGTGCCGAAAAGGGATGGAGCATCACAAGTGCACCCGCTGCAGCCGATCCCGCCAGGAAAGAACGACGAGAAACAGGTTGATTCACGTTGGACATTTTCATTCTCCAGGAAATGAACTGACAGTATTTAGCCGGCGTCCCAAAGATCAAATGTCGCGCCAAAATTCACGCGAGTCCAGCCGACTCGTATGACAGCCTCGCGACATTACTCGGGGAATGGATTGGTCCAGCGCGATGCCGCCCATTTCGGCCTGGTTTGTTTCTGCTCAGAGCAGATCCGGCCTTATTCCCATAACGGTGCGATCGATGATCTCGCGCAGGGCGAAGGATGAATTGATCTTGGTGACGTGCGGCATCGCCGACAGCCATTCCTTGTGGATGCGCTCGTAGTCGGGCAGATCACGGGCGGCAATGCGCAGGATGTAGTCGTATTCGCCCGACATGAGATGGCAGGACAGGACGTTGGGGCAGCGCTTCACCGCGACCTCGAAGTCCGAAAGCGTCTTCTCGAACTGGCCCGACAGCGAGATATGCACGATGACGGTCATCTGGTGACCCAGCGCGACATTCGAAAGCCGTGCGTGGTAGCCGCTGATGATGCCCGATTTCTCCAGGTTGTCGAGCCGGCGCGAGCAGGCCGATTGCGACAGCCCGATCTTTTCGGCCAATGCCGCATTGGGCATCCGCCCATCCTTCTGCAGCGCGTCCAGAATGGCGATATCGATCCTGTCCAACGGCATTCTTCGAATTTCCTTCGATAATACAGAGGATATGCGCAAAAATTACCGAACACCCCATGGTAGCGCAACCGTTTTCGCAAACATATTCGAAACGATTCGTGATTGACTTCGTCATCGGGAGAGAAGGCCAAAATGGCTGCGGAGGAGCAGGAAGATGCGCGTAGGTTGTCCCAAGGAAATCAAGAATCATGAGTACCGTGTCGGGCTGACGCCCGGTTCGGTTCGCGAATATGTCGCCCACGGCCACGAGGTTCTGGTCGAGACCGGCGCCGGCTCAGGCATCGGCGCCGACGACAATGCGTACCGCGCGGCCGGCGCCCAGATCGCCAAGACCGCCGAGGAGGTGTTCACCCGCTCCGACATGATCGTGAAAGTCAAGGAGCCGCAGCCCAAGGAATGGGCGCAACTGCGAGACGGCCAGATTCTCTATACCTACCTGCATCTTGCGCCCGATCCCGAACAGACAAAGGGGCTCGTCGCCTCGGGCGTGACTGCCGTCGCCTATGAGACGGTGACCGACGATCGCGGCGGCCTGCCGCTGCTGGCGCCGATGTCCGAAGTTGCCGGTCGCCTGGCGATCCAGGCGGGGGCCACCGCGCTACAGAAGGCCCATGGCGGCCGTGGCGTTTTGCTCGGCGGTGTGCCGGGTGTGCTGCCTGGTAAGGTCGCAGTCATCGGCGGCGGCGTCGTCGGCCTGCATGCGGCGCGCATGGCCGCCGGGCTCGGCGCCGACGTCAGCATCATCGACCGCTCGATCCCGCGCCTTCGGCAGCTCGACGACCTGTTCGCCGGCCGTGTACACACGCGCTACTCGACAGTCGAGGCGCTCGAGGAAGAGTGTTTCTCGGCAGATCTCATCATCGGCGCTGTGCTTATCCCCGGCGCTGCCGCGCCCAAGCTGGTCAGCCGTGAAATGCTGTCGGGCATGAAGAAGGGTGCGGTGCTCGTTGATGTCGCCATCGACCAGGGCGGCTGCTTCGAGACTTCGCACGCCACCACCCATGCCGACCCGACCTACGAAGTCGATGGCATCATCCACTATTGCGTCGCCAACATGCCGGGTGCTGTGCCGGTCACCTCGGCGCATGCGCTCAACAACGCAACGCTGCATTACGGCCTAGCGCTCGCCGACCGCGGCCTGAAAGCGCTCGCCGACGAGCCGCATTTGCGCAACGGCCTCAATGTCCACCGCGGTCGGATCACCAATCGCGCGGTCGCCGAAGCGCTCGGCTATGAGATGACGGAAGCAAAGTCGGCACTGGCCGCCTGATTCTCTTTGGAGTTGCGATCAAGCGCCCGCCGCAGCGATGCGGCGGGCATTTTCTTGTCTGTCGATCCCTCGCCGGCTCGGCTTCGGCAAGATACTACCAAAAATAGTTTGCGCTTCGGCACGGATTTGCCCACCCGTGACATCTTAGCTGCATCAAACGCAACGCAGGCGTGCCATGACTGCATGGGGTTGCGACATTGGGCGTGGGCAAGACCTTCGAAATGCTTCCCCCCCCGGGCAATCGGGGCAGTTGCGATGGCACGTCGGCAGATTCCGCTGAAGAGCAGCAGGATTTGCCGCCAAGCCATTGGTGCTTGAGGATATTTCGTGGTCCAGACGTTCATGCCGGGAAGCTAAATTGCCTGCGAGTGTGACATTTTAGTTGCACCGTAAGCAACCTAGGCGTGCTAGCAAGGCGACATTGGGTAAGGTTGGGGTAGTAAATTATGAAATTTGGCAAGACTTTGCAGGCGCTGTTGCTTGGCGCTGTGTCGGCTGTTGCGATCAACTCGGCAGCCCTTGCGGCTGATTCAGTCGCGGAAGCGCCAGCGGCAGGCTTCAACTGGAGCGGTCTCTATGTCGGCTTCGGTGGTGGCGTCGGTGCGGTCAAGCACGGCCTGGAAATTGCAAATCCGAACGGTCCGGAAACCATGGGCCTGCCTGACCTCGGTGGCGGCGGCGTCTTTGGCGAAGTGACCGTCGGCTATGACTACATGGTGTCGGACCGGTTCCTGCTCGGCGCATTTGCCGATGGCCATTTCGGCAATATCGGCCTTTCGCTCGAGGCTGCCGGCGGCTTTGCCGACGCAACACTCAACAACACCTACGGCTTCGATGTCGCAGCTCGCGCAGGCTATCTTCTGACGCCGACGACGCTCGGCTATGTCCTCGGCGGATACAGCTGGCAGCAGTTCAAGCTCGACGGCACGATCGTCGGCACGCCTTTCGAGTTCGACGAAAGCCGAAGCGGCTATGTGCTCGGCGTCGGCCTCGAAACAGTGGTCAGCGGCAACTGGACCCTCAAGTCAGAATATCGCTACGCCAACTATGGCAATGACACCGTCGTCGACCTGGGCGGCACCGGCCTGCTCAACGTCGCACCGACCACCCACACGTTCCATGTCGGCGCCAACTACCGCTTCGGCGGTCAGAATGGCGGCGGCACGTCCTTTGCAGCGCCCGCCTATAGCTGGACCGGCTTTTACGTCGGCGGCGCGCTCGGCGCAGGCGCCATTACCGATGAGATCAACCTTGGCGGCGGTGCGGCCTCGTTCAATGGCATCGGCGGCGAAGGCGCCTTCGGCGAGCTGAGCGTCGGTTACGACCACGAACTGAACGGCAACTGGGTTGTCGGCATCATGGTCGACGGTCGTTACTCCGGAATGACCACGCAGCTGTTCGACATGTCGGCTCTTGGCGGCCCCAAGTACGAAGGCAAGGCAGATTATGGTTTCGACATTCTGGCCCGTGTCGGTGCCAAGCTGAACGAGTCGACGCTTGCCTATGTGCTGGGGGGCTACAGCTGGCAGCATGTGAAGGAAGAAGTCAGCTTCGGCGGCCTCTCGGAGAGCAGGGACTGGAGCGTTGGCGGCTTCTCGGTCGGTGGCGGCCTCGAAACGGCTGTGACCAACAACATGTCCGTCAACCTCGAGTATCGCTACTCGAAGTTTGAAGGCCAGGACTACGACAGCGGCGGCATGTGGGAAACGGTTCCCGCCTTCCACACCGTCCGCGTCGGTGCGAAGTACAAGTTCAACTGAGACCGTTTCAGGCAAACGGCCCCAACCCGCCGCAGCGATGCGGCGGGTTTTTTGTTTGCGGTTCAGTTAGATAGCAACGCCGTTTGATTTGCCTTCTTGGTCCAGTTCGATCCGGCACTGGTAGCAATTGTTCTTTGCCGAGCGCATGTGCACGTAGGCCACTTCGGGTCGCTGGAGCAGCATTTCGGCGCGCTCACGGATTTCGGGCGTCGGCGTCACCGCCCCCGTGCCATAGACGATACGATCGTCGGCGCTGTAACCGCGCAGAATGTAGTCCTTGGTTCGGGTGAACAGTTCAGGCAATTCTGCCGCTTCTGGCGCGCGCGGGCATTCATCGGCATGCAGAAAGATCGGCCCGGTTTCGGCATAAGGCTGAACTGCCGGGAACGGCCTGTAGGCAAGAATGAGATAACCCTCGCCGGCACCGACATTGGTCAGGCAATGGCGGCACGGCACGCCGTCGCCATCGGAGACCCTGCGCTCCGGTGTCATGCCATAGGCGTCAGGCCCGCCCTGCTGGAGTGCCCGCACCGCCTCTGTGGGCAGGCCATGGAAAATGATGCTCATAACGACAATCCTCGTTGATCGATTGTCGTAAGCTATGGCGAGCGCAGGCATGCGCCCACCCGATTTCCTGCACCACCTGTTTCCTAAACAGACAGCGTTTCGTCCATCAGCGCGTCGAGCACCCTGACCAGGCCGGTGAATTCGCGCACCCGACGAACGGCAAGCAGGGTGCCGGCGACGTAAGGCACTGCCGAGGTGCCGGCATCGTGGCGAATGGTCAGTCGCTCCTCAGGCAGACCGAAAACGGCTTCGCAGGACAGCTGATAGGATGGCAGGCGCAGTGAATGGACCTGTACCGCCGTACCCTCGCCCAGCTTGGCGCCACGGGCTTCCGGATGCCCGTAAACTTCCGAGGTCGGCAAGGCCGTCGGCGCACCGCGAATCTCGGACAGCGTCTCGGCCAGCTCGAGCGCGGTGCCAGAGGGGGCGTCGGCCTTTCTTGCGCTGGCATAGTCGATGATTTCGACGTCGGGCACATATTGCGCCGCCATCAGCGCAAACTTCTTCATCAGGGTCGCGGTGATCGAATAGTTGCCGGCGGCAACGACACCGACGTTGTTGGCGCGGGCCGCCGCGTTGATCTCGCGGTAATCAGCAGCCCTCAGTCCTGATGTGCCGATGACGACATGGCAGCCGCGCGAAATGGCGAGCATGGCATGGTCGCGCACGGCAACCGGCTTGGTGTAGTCGACGACGACATCACAGGGCGCGGCCAGGGCCTCGGCAAGCGTGGCACTGATCCTCTGGCCGCTCGGCTGACCACCTGTCGCCACGCCAACGTCGTGGCCGGCAGCCCTGCGTGCGACTGCGCCGACAAGCCGCATGTCGCCTTGCCCCTCTATTGCCGGGACAAGCGCCTTGCCAACCCAGCCGGTGGCACCGGCCATCACCACTCTGATCGTCATCTTTTACCTCCAATTTGGTATACTGTATACTACGATGGAGGACGCAAATAAAGCCCGGCTCTCGCAAGCCGGGCTTGTTGGCGCTGAAAATCGCTCGATTCTAGCGGATGAACGCGTCGTAGCGGCGCAGCGTGACGCGGCGGTTGCGCCAGTTCTCGTTCTGGGTCGGCACCAGCAGGAACTCCTCGCCATAACCCACGGTTTCCAGCGCATAGCGAGGGATGCCGAACTCGCGCACAAGGGTCTGCTTCAGCGAGGCGGCACGGCGCTCCGACAAGGCCTGGTTCGACGAAAACGAGCCGACGGCATCGGTATGGCCTTCGATCAGCACACGCGCATCCGGGTCGCGGCGCAGGATGCGGTCCAGAGCGTTGGCGATGTTCTCGACCTTGCCATATTGCGAATAGGGCACCTCGGCCGAGCCGAAGGCGAAATTGATCGACTGGATGTCGATCGACGGCGCCATGCGGCGCAGGTCGGGCCGGCGCTTGAATTCACGAACGGTGACGCGCTGGTTGGGCCTGAGCTTCATTGTCGGTGCGGCCTGAAGCTGGCGCTCGATCTGCGACGCCGAAGGCGTCGTCGCCTGCGCGGCAGCGAGCGAAGGCGCGGCAAGCACGGCGATCAGCGCTGCGGCAAGCGTACGGCGGTTCAACATCCTCATTCTCCTTGCATATTTGTTGCGTGGAAAAATGCCAGAACCGACATGAAGCAGCGATGAACGGGCGGTTCAGGCTGGGTTGTGCGCCATTACGGCCGCATCACGCTTGCCGAACGTTCGGCAAAGCTCATGGTGCGAACCGTTTCGGTTTTCTGAGCAACCGGCGAAAAACCCATCTTCTGGTAGAGCGGCAAGGCTGCGGGATGGTCGAGGGTGCAGGTCTGCACCGTCACCTTGTGCGGCCTGTAGGTCCACGCCGCTGCGATCGCAGCCCCCAGGAACCAGCGGCCGATACCCTGCCCGGTGGCGTGTTCCATCATGCCGAAATAGGCGAGTTCAACCTCTTCGGGCAGATGCGGCTTGATGTCCATGAAGCCCGCCGGCGCGCCATCGAGATAAAGCACCCTGATGTCGCGGTCCTCGCGATGCAGACCGGCGGCAAGTTCTTCGTCATTGAGCCTCAGGCTGTTGACCCAATGCCATTTGCGGCCGACGCGGTCGGCGAGATAGCGGTAGTAGTGCAGCGGAATGTCACGCGTCCTCAGAAGCGCGATCTGGCGATTGACCGGCAGCGGCGGCGTGTAAACAGGTGGCGTGTGCATTTCCAGAAAGGTGACCGTCACCTCGATGTTCTCGCTGCGGTCGACGGCCATGCTCATGCTTTCCCCGTCACGACAGGCGTGTCGGACATGCCGCCCCATTCGGTCCAGGAACCATCGTAAAGCCTGACGTCGCCGTGCCCGAGCGACTGAAGCGCAAGCGTGATGACGGCAGCGGTAACGCCCGAACCACAGGAGGTGACGACAGGCTTCGTGAGATCGAGCCCCGCCGCCTCGAGCGTTGCCTTCAGCCGGTCGAGCGGCAGAAGCTCGCCATTCTCCGACAACGTCACCGACGGCACGCTGTGCGCACCCGGCATGTGGCCGGAGCGCAGGCCAGGACGCGGTTCTGGATCGGTGCCCTCGAAGCGTCCGGCAGAACGCGCGTCGGCGATCTGGGCACTGCCCGTGTCGACGATCTTGCGCATCTCGGCCAGCGAAACGACCTTCGAAGCGTCATAGTCGACGTGGAACACGCCGGGCGCGGTCTTGGTCGGCTCGGCGGTCACCGGTCTACCAGCCGCCTTCCAGCGGTCGAAGCCACCGTCGAGAATGTAGACCTGGAACACGCCCATGATCCGGAACATCCACCAGACCCGCGGTGCCGTCTGGAACCCCGGGCCGTCATAGATGACAATGGTGTCGTCCGCCGAAATCCCCATCGAGCCTGCGAAACGTGCAAACAGAGAGGGTGACGGCAGCGTGTGCGGCAGTGCAGAATCCGGATCGACGATCAGGTCCTGGTCGAAGAACACCGCACCCGGGATGTGGGCGGCGTCATATTCGGCGCGCGGGTCGCGTTTCTGCGCCGGCATGTACCAGGAAGCGTCGACGATCGACAGGCCGGGCGTACCTAGCCGCATTTCCAGCCAGTCCGCATCGATGACGAAGGCGCTCTTGTCACTCATGGCAACGTCTCCAGGTTCAATTGGCAGGCATCGCGCCGAAGCGGATGCGGAAGCGGCGGTTTTCCCGCCCCTTCTTTTCGATCTTGCCGATATGGATCTCGCCGATTTCGGCAGTGCTGGCGACATGGGTTCCGCCGCAGGGCTGGCTGTCGACCGAGGCATTGTCGCCGATGCAGACGAGCCTGATCTTGCCGGTGCCGGATGGCGGGCGCACATTCTTGGACTTTACCAACGTCGGATTGGCGGCAAGCTCGGCGTCGGAAATCCAGCTGGTGTAGATCGGATGGTTGGCGCGGACGAGCTCCATCAACCTGGCGGTCACATCTTCCCTCGTGAAGCCGGCGTCGGGGATGTCGAAATCGACGCGCGAATCCTCCTCGCTGACCGACGCTCCGGTGATCGGGTACGGACAGACCACCGTCAACAGATGGCAGGCCGCGTGCATGCGCATCAACAGAAGCCGCCGCGGCCAGTCGATCGCCAGCCTCAACCGCTCGCCAACCTCGGGTACTCCCTGTTCCAGAGCGGGCACATGGATGATCTCGTCCTTGCTTTCACCCGTGATCGTGGCCGCCACAGCGATCCGGCTGCCGTCCTCGCGCACCAGGATGCCGGTGTCGCCGGGCTGGCCGCCCGAGGTCGCATAGAAGATCGTCCGGTCGAGGATAATGCCGCCGCGCTCATTGACGCCGACGACACTGGCCTCGGTCTCGCGGAGATAAGAATCCTCGCGAAACACCGCCTCGGTCGAAAATGCCATCACGCCACCTGCTCGAACGGCACCGAAATGCTGGGCTCGGTCTCCATCCAATCGGGCACAGGCAGGCTCTTGCTACGCAGGAAATCAGGGTTGAACAGCTTGGACTGGTAGCGCGTGCCGAAATCGGCAAGGACCGTCACGATGGTGTGCCCAGGGCCGAGCTGTCTTGCCAGCCGGATCGCGCCGGCAATGTTGATGCCGGTCGAGCCGCCAACGCAGATACCCTCTTCCTGGATCAGCCCGAAGACGATCGGCAATGCTTCCTCATCGGGGATCTGGTACGAAAAATCCGGTGTAAAATCTTCCAGATTGGCGGTGATCCGGCCCTGGCCGATGCCTTCGGTGATCGAACTGCCTTCGGCTTTCAATTCGCCCGAAGTGTAGTAGCTGTAGAGCGCAGCACCCAGGGGATCGGCGATGGCGATCTTCACGGCAGCGTTCTTTGCCTTGAGCCCCATCGCAACGCCAGCAAGTGTGCCGCCGGTGCCGACGGCCGAAACGAAACCGTCGACCTTGCCGCGGGTCTGCTGCCAGATTTCCTCGGCCGTGGTGCGGATATGGCCTTCGCGGTTGGCGACGTTATCGAACTGATTGGCCCAGATGGCGCCGTTCGGCTCGGTTTTCGCCAGTTGCTCGGCCAGGCGACCGGAAACCTTCACGTAGTTGTTCGGGTTCTTGTAGGGAACGGCCGGAACCTCGATCAGCTCGGCACCGAGCAGGCGAAGCGCATCCTTCTTTTCCTGGCTCTGCGTGTCGGGAATGACGATCACAGTGCGGTAGCCGAGCGCCTTGGCAACGACGGTCAGGCCGATGCCGGTATTGCCGGCCGTGCCTTCGACGATGACACCGCCGGGCCGCAGCAGCCCGCGTTTTTCGGCGTCGCGGATGATGAACAGGCCGGCGCGATCCTTGACCGATTGCCCCGGGTTCAGGAACTCGGCCTTGCCGAGTATCTCGCAGCCGGTTTCCTCCGAGGCCCGCTTGAGCCGGATGAGAGGCGTATTGCCGATGGCATCGATCACCGAGCGCATGAAGATTCCTTCCTAATTCGCCTGAGAACCCTAGAAATGTGAGCTCGCGCTTTCAAGGGATGAAATTCTCTGGACCAGTCGCATCCCGACGTCAACGCGCGCAAGCTCCCTCCCTGACCAGTCAAGGCACCATCATCACGGTGCTTCCTAAAACAGCCTTTCCATATGCATGCCGCCCGGCTAGAGCTACGCAATAGCTACTGCCCAGAGGTTAGAAGTGAACACATACCGGGCCGACCCGGAACACGGGGTCGCGTGGATTACCGGCGGCAGCACCGGTATTGGCCGCAGCGTGGCCCGCTTGTTGGCAAAACAAGGCTACACGGTTGCCGTCACCGTCCGGGCCAACGACCCGCTCGATACTCTGATCGAGGAAACACGCGGCATGGCCGGAAAGGTGCTGGCCTTTCCCTCCGACGTCACCGACGAGGCTGGAATGGCTGCCGCCGTCGCCGCCATCGAAGCGCAGGCCGGGCCGATCGTGCTCGCGATCTTCAATGCCGGGTCCTACATGCCGGTAACCGGCGAAAACCTGCGCATGGAAGCCTTCCGCCAGAGTTTCGCCGTCAACGTCTTCGGCGTCATCAACGGCCTGGTTCCTGTGATCGAGCGGATGCGCAATCGTGGCCGCGGACATATCGTCTTCATGGGCTCGATCAGTTGTTATTTCGGCTGGCCGACGACGGCCGCCTACGGCGCCACAAAGGCAGCCGTCAACATCATCGCCGAAGCGCTCAAGTTCGACTTCGACAAGATGAACATCCGCACCCAGGTGATGAACCCCGGTTTCATCGACACGCCGCTGACCGAAAAGAGCGCCTATTACATGCCTGCGATGATGCCGGTCGAGGCGGCCGCCGAACGGATCTGCAAGGCGATACGCAAGAGCGGTTTCGAGGTCACCTTCCCACGCCGCCTGACATGGGCAATGAAGCTGTTGTTCCTGCTGCCGCGACCATTGCGCGAAAAGGCGCTGCGCGTTGCCACCCGCTGGAAGATGGAGCCCTTGATCTATCTCAGGCGCTCGAGCTTCGACTGATCCTCGACCACGACCTCGGGCTTTGCGTCACGTGCCCAGAGGTAGATGACGATCGCCGCCCCCAACATCAGCACATAGAACCAGAACAGCGCCGAGTAGGCTGCCGTCGGCTGACCCGGCAGCAGATTGGCGGTGACCACGGCGCCTGTCGCGAATTGCATCAGTCCCACGCCGCCGATGGAGAAGAAGTTCATCAGCGTTACGCCCCGCCCGATCAGGTGCGGCGGCAGGAATGCGCGCGCATGCGCCATCAGCAGGCCGTAGGCACCACCAGACACGCCGATGATCACGAAGATGAGCGTGACGGTGGTGACGTCGGTGACGACGTTCAGCGCGAGATAGAGGATCGCTATGAGGCCGATGGTGTTGCCGATGACAGCCACCCACTTGCGGGTGCGGAACATCGTGTCGAGCGGGCCATAGACAAAGGCGCCGGCGACCATGGCGAGCGCCATGAAGAACGTCACCTGCCCGATCAGCAGCGCGTCGGCGCCGTAGACATCGACGAGATAGGGACCGGACCAGAGCCCCCTGATGCCGGTCGTCGGCGCATAATTGATCGCGGTCAGTGGGATGATCGGCCAAAGGACACGCATTCGCAGCAGTTCGAGATAACCGCCGAAACCGATATTGCCCTCTTTCATGTCCTCCGGCGATTTCGGATCACGCACGGCGACCAGCACGGCAAGTGCCGCGGCAATGGTAATGACACCCAGCCCGACCATAACCGGTCGCCAGCCGAACGCCTCCGCAGCCTGCGCCAGCGGGGCGGCGCCAATGACGTTTCCGGCGGTGCCAAAAGCGACCATCCACGAGGCGAGCACGGCAAAGCGGGCAGTGGAGAAAGTGCGCGCAAATATGAACAGCGATGACATGAGCACCGGCGCGCAACCGAGGCCGATCAGCGCCATGGCCGCCGTGACCAACCAGGGAGCAGTTGCCAAGGCAAAGACAAAGGCGCCACCCCCGCCGCCGAGCAAGAGCAGTGTCGAAGCGGTGCGGCGCGGGCCAAACCGGTCGAGTGACACCCCGATGAAAAATTGCGCCAGGGCAAAGGTGATGAAGAAGGCGCCGGAGGCGACGGAGAGTTGCGCCTTGGTGGCACCGAGCTCGGCGGTGAGTGCCGGGGTCAGCACCGCCAGGAAGGAGCGATAGAACTGGGACAGCACATAAGCGATTGCGAGCGTCGCTATTCCGGCCATTCCGTCCCCTCAAACGAAAGGGCGGCCGAAGCACCGCCCCGACCGCCCTAACCTATTCATACAATGCAGCAAATGGACCAGTCAGGCCCGATCTGCTGCACAGATCACGCTGCGCGCGTGTTCGGCTTGCGCGCACCGAAGCGGCGCTTGCCGCCCTTGGGCGCAGCACCCTTCGGAGCGCCGCCAGACTTGCGGTCGCCGCCGCCATGGCCGCCCTTGGGCTTGCCGCCATTGTTGCCACGCGGGCGCTGACCGCTGGGTCGACGCTCGTCGCGCTCGCCGCGATCGTTGGCCGGCGTGAAGCCGCGCGGTTCGCCAGCCGGACGCACCGGATCAGGTTCGCCGAGGTGATCGGCGTCGATGGTCAGCTTCATGCGGATGATGCGCTCGACCTGACGCAGCTTGGAGTTTTCCGAAGGATCAACCAGCGTGACCGCGATGCCATTGGCACCGTTGCGGCCAGTACGACCGATACGGTGGACGTAGCTTTCGGCTTCATCAGGCAGATCGAAGTTCACGACGTGGCTGATACCCGGCACGTCGATACCGCGTGCCGCGATATCGGTGGCGACCAGAATGCGAACCTTGCCGGCGCGGAAACCGTTCAGTGCAGCCTGACGTGCGTTCTGCGACTTGTTGCCGTGGATGACGGCGGCGGGGAAACCGTCGCGGTCCAGATCCTTCACGACGCGGTCGGCGCCATGCTTGGTGCGGGCAAAGACCAGAACCGAAGTCATGGCCTCGTCGGCGAGCATCTTTGCCAGGATCTGGCGCTTCTGCTTGGTGCGGGCGAGGATGATGCTCTGGCGGATCTCGGCGGCGGTGGTGCTCTGCGGGGCAACCTCGACGCGGATCGGATCCTTGAGCAGGCCCTGGGCGAGTTCGGCGATCTCCTGAGGCATGGTTGCCGAAAACAGGGCTGTCTGACGGTTGCGCGACGTTGCCTTGGCGATGCGCTTGACGTCATTGATGAAGCCCATGTCGAGCATGCGGTCGGCCTCGTCGAGGACAAGCCATTCGGTGTCGGCCAGAACGAGGTCGCCTTCGCGGACGAGGTCGGTCAGGCGGCCCGGCGTGGCAATCAGCACGTCGACGCCCGGCGCGATCTTCTTGACCTGCGAGAAACGCGACACGCCGCCGAGGACCAGCGCGGTCGAGACGTGCGCGCCCTTGGCGAGCACCTTGATGGTGTCTTCGATCTGCACGGCGAGTTCACGCGTCGGCGCAAGGATCAGCGCACGCGCCGTCTTGGGTCGACGCTTGGTGCCGAGCGCCATGATCTTGGACAGGATCGGCAGCGAGAAGGCCGCAGTCTTGCCTGAACCGGTCTGGGCGATGCCGAGGATGTCGCGGCCAGCCAGCTGCGCCGGGATCGACTCGATCTGGATCGGCTTCGGCTCGTTGAACCCGGCCAACTGGGTCGCCTTGAGCAGCGCGCCGGTAATGCCGAGTTTGGCGAAGCCGTTCAGCTCCGCATTGTTTTCATTCGTCAATATCTTCTTCTTTCGTGCGACGGCTATTCCGCCACAAACAACAATGGCGGCAGGGCGCAACCTGCCGGCCTGAATCTCTCGTGAAACGACAAGGCGGCGGACGATTGTCCGCTCGGCTGCGCTGTCGTGCCCGCTGGCCTCATGCCGCGGGTCTATTCCGCCGCCTGCCGTTACCGGCAAGGGTGAAAACAGACGCAACCAGTCTCTCTAGTGAGAAAGCCGTAAGCCCGGCCCAAGCGCCTATGACGCCGCATATGGATGATTTGGGAGGAAAATGCAAGCCGCCAATGCTGCATCGCAACATTCCAGCTTGGCAGCGTAATGCCGGCTCCGGCCTCAGGCGTTGGCGACAACTTCGTTGAGCGCGTCCAGATCGACGTAGAAAATCCGGGTAATGGCGATGATCAGCTCGTCCCCCAGGTATCCATATGACTTCAGGATGCTGACCGCGGTGAGTATGTCGACCGGCTCGGTCAGACGCCTCTTCATGCTTTCCTCGACAAACTGTTCCAACTGGCTGTTCCCTTGTCGATTGCCCAGACGCAACGAACACAGACCAGAACGCTCGATAAGAGGTATGGATCGCAGCTTGCGCGGAACTTGCCGGCACCGCCGGACAACCACTCATCGATCGGGAACGCGGGAAACGGTCGACTCACAAGGCCATCATCAGGTTAGCACAGCCGCATATCCATGCTACCTCAGGGACGATCAGGCTCCGCCTCGACCCTTGATGTGCCGATCGCAACGTCGAGGGCAAGCCGGACCATGTCAGAGAACAGCTCCTGGCGCTCGGACGCATCCGTATCCTCGCCATTGACGAGGCTGTCGACAACCGTGCAGATCGACAGCGCCTTGGCTCTGAAGCGCGCGGCGATCGTGTACAGCGCGTTTGTCTCCATATCGACCGCCAGCGCGCCATGGGCACGCACTCCGGCAAAACGCCCGAGCACATCGGGATGATAAAACACGTCGCTCGAGGCCGTCTGGCCGACATAATGGATGATGCCCATTTCGACTGCCCGCCGGGCAGCCCGGCACAACAGCTCGAAGTCGGCGCTCGGCGCGTAGTCGTAGACACCGAAAAGCTGGCGATTGATGGCGCTGTCGCTGCTCGACGATTGTGAAATGACCAGACTGCGCAGCTTGACGTGGTCGGCTAGGCCGCCGCAGGTGCCGACGCGGATCAGTGTCCGTGCGCCATAGGTTTCAAGCAGCTCATGAGCATAGATGGCGAGCGAAGGCGCACCTATGCCTGTCGTGTGGAGGCTGATTGGACTGCCGCGATAGCGGCCAGTATAGGCGAGTGCCCCACGCACCCGGTTTATGCAGCGGACATCCTCAAGGAAGGTGGCAGCGATCCATTCGGTACGCTGGGGATCGCCCGGCAGTAGAACGGTTTCGGCGTAGTCGCCTCGTTTCGCCTCATTATGCGGCGTGGTCTGCATCTGTCACCCCCGACGACGCTTCCCCGCATGATGGCATGATCAGCACATACGGGAAAGCTAATAGAAAGTCGGGCAGGACTGACACTGGCTGTACACGATGCCTAGCCTTCTAGCACCTCTTTGACGACGGTCGCCAGTTGCTTGAGAGAGAACGGCTTGGGCAGGAAGCCGAACTGCGCATCCGCCGGCAGGTTCTTGGCAAAGGCGTCTTCGGCATAACCTGATACAAATACGAAGCGGATGTCGGGCTGACGTTTGCGCAGTTCGCCAAGCAGTGTCGGCCCGTCCATCTCGGGCATCACAACGTCCGAGACGACGATGTCGATCTGGCCCTTGAGCTCGTCGAAAATCTCGAGCGCCTCGACGCCCGACGACGCCTCATGCACGGTGTAGCCGCGCGACGTCAGCGCCCTCACCCCGCCCATGCGCACGGCATCCTCGTCCTCGACCAGAAGAACGGTTGCCGAACCGGAAAGGTCCTTGGCGCCATTGGCCTGTGCTGCTTCCGGCTGTTTCGGGGCCGCAGTCACGGCAATCTCGCCGTCCGCCTTTGGCTCCTCGACCGGCATTGGCTTGGCGACATGGCGCGGCAGGAAGATGCGGAACACGGTTCCCTTGCCGACCTCGGAATCGCAGTAGATGAAACCGCCGGTCTGCTTGATGATGCCGTAGACCATCGAGAGGCCCAGGCCGGTGCCCTTGCCGACTTCCTTGGTGGTGAAGAACGGCTCGAAAATCTTCTTCAGAACCTCGGGCGCGATGCCGCTGCCGGTGTCCTCGACCTCGACCACGACATAGTCGGCAGGCACCATCTCACGATAGCCATAGGCCTTGCACTCGTCGGCAGGCACGTTCTTGGTGCGGATCATCAGGTCGCCGCCGTCGGGCATCGCGTCGCGCGCATTGACGGCGAGGTTGACCACCACCTGCTCGAACTGGCCGATATCGGCGCGGACCGGCCACAGATCGCGGCCATGATCGATCTTGAGTTTGATGCTGTTGCCGACCAGGCGCGCCACCAGCGTGCGCAGGTCGGCGAGCACGTCGGTAAGGCTCAGCACTTCGGGGCGCAGCGTCTGCTTGCGCGAGAACGCCAGCAGTTGCCTGACCAGAGAAGCGGCGCGGTTGGCATTCTGCTTGATGTTCATGATGTCGGGGAAAGACGGATCCGACGGACGATGGTTGGTCAGCAACAGGTCCGACGCCATGATGATGGCGGTAAGCACGTTGTTGAAGTCATGCGCAATGCCGCCGGCGAGTTGTCCCACCGCCTGCATCTTCTGGCTCTGCGCCATCTGGTTTTCGAGCGCTTTCTGCTCGGTGGTCTCGACCGCATAGACGATCGCCGCCTCTTCGGCGCCCTCGGCATCCGATCCGTCGGCAACCGCATTGACGTAGAAGCGCATATGGCGCTCCTCATTGTCGGGCATCACGGTGTCGATGGGCGCAATATCGGCCTGCCGCTGATGAGCCTTCTCGAGAGCGGCCGCGAAAGCCGCTCGGTCGCGATCGTGGATGACTGTGTCGAGACGGACCTTGCGGTCGACGGCATCCCGATCGACGACAGACGAAAACAGCGACAGGAACGGTGCATTGGTGCGCAGAATGCGGCCATTGTGATCAACGCCGGCGATCGCCATCGGCGTCGAATTGAAGAAGCGCGTGAAGCGCACCTCCGAAGCACGCAATTGTGCGGAAGAGTCCTCGCCCTGGGTGCGATTAAGCACAATCGTGCGCGTCGGCCCGTTGACGCCTTCGCGGCTTGCCGAGACGCGGTGCATGAATCGCACCGGCAAGGCCTCGCCCGCGATGGTCGCAAGATCGAGATCGATGACGGCGTTGCGCGTGGTTCCCGGATCGGCCTTGACCGAGCGGACTAGCGCCATGCCGTCGCCGGCGACGACCTCGTCGAGCGTGACGGCGCCGGGCGTGAAGCTTGCCAGGTCGATGCCCAGCCATTCGGCCAGCGTCGCGTTGACATAGGTGATGCGGCCGTCCTGGTCGGCCGAGAAGAACCCTGCCGGGGCATGGTCGAGGTGATCGATGGCCTGCTGCAGATCGAGAAAGAAGCGCTCCTGCTCGGCTCTTTCTGGAGAAATATCGGCCAGTTGCCAGGCGTTTAGCGGCTGGCGCTGGCTGGGCACCGTGAAAGCGCGTGCCCGCACGCGGTACCAGCGCGCGCCGGGAGCTGCACCTGGGCGAATGGATTGTGCGAGGCGGAACTCGCCATCGTTGGCCTCGCCGTCACGCAGGCCGGACGCGAGCTGCGAGATCGTCGATGACGCTTCGGGCACGTCCGACAGCAGGCCCTCGACAGTCTTCAGGTCCGTGGCGGTTGTAGCCCCGGTCATATCGGCATAAGCGCGGTTGGCGTAGACGACGCGGCCCTTGGCGTCGGTAAGCACCAGGCCTTGCGACATCGAGTCGACAAATGCCTTGGAAAGCCCGTCGGCCGGCGAACGCGGTGCGATCTGGACGAAGCCGATGGCGGTCGCGAAGAGGTAGCCGACGCCGACCATCGCAAGCACGCCGAGCATGCCCATCAGGAACGGGTCGCCGAGCCTCTCGCGAAAGATGCCGAAGACGATTGCCGCCACCGTCAATACGACGATAAAGATGATCAGCCGGGTGATGGCATCGGGGCGCGCTGCCTGATCCACAATCGGAACCGGATAGAAGTCGTTGCGCGTTTCCTTGGCCATGCCCCTGCGAGTCTCTCCGGCTCCTTCGTACTGGAGCGGTTGAATCACATTCTCCTTACCGGGAAAAGGCCTAGCCACAAAAAGGCGGTGCAAGCCCGGGGCAAGATCATGCGCTTAGCGTCAATCATGCCTGTAATGCGTGATGGCAACTTGCCGGGCGCGACAGCTAAGGTTTAGTGTCGCGCGGGGCGGCGACGGGGGTAAGACATGTTTGAATGGCTCGATAGCGTAGCAGGACCTGGATACACGGCGGCGGTGCTGTGGACCTTCGCCGCCCTCGTGCTGCTGGTCATCGTGCTCGTCATCGTCAAGCTGGTCCGCAGCCTGACTTTCGGCACCTTCGTTGCCGGCGGCAGGAACAGGAAGACGCGCCTCGCCGTCATGGACGCGACCGCCATCGACAGCCAGCGGCGGCTCGTTCTGGTGCGCCGCGACGACATCGAACACCTGCTGCTGATCGGCGGGCCGACCGACGTGGTGGTCGAAACCGATATCCGCATGACCGCGCCGCGGCGCCCGGCACTGACCGGCACCGAAGGTGCGCAGCAAGCGCCCCAGGCGCCTCGTCCCCAGCAGCCAGCCCCTCGTCCTGCAACGCCGGCGACTGCCAGGCCGCAACAGCAGCAGCAGGCACCAGCGCCGGTCCAGTCACGCCCGGCACCGCCAAAGATGCCCTTGGCTTCGGCACCGCTGGTCACGAACAGCCCGGATCCCAAAACCTATGTTGCGCCAACCTACTCGGCTCCGGCGCGACCTGCACCTGCGCCCGTGGCGGCACCATCGCCGCGCGACCTCATCGACGACACGCTGATGAAGGAGCTCGAAGTGTCGCTCGACGACAAGCCGCAAGCCAAACCGGCAAAGCTTGTGGATCCATCGCTCGATGACGAAATGGCCAAGCTGCTTGGCGAACTTACCAGTCACAAGCGGTAAGCTTGACCGACGATCTTGTAATGCGGACAAGAAAAAAGGCGGCCGAAGCCGCCTTTTTCGTTTCTGCCATTCCGCGATCAGTCGTCGCGATAGACTTTTTCGCGGCGCTCGTGACGCTCCTGAGCCTCAATCGACAGCGTAGCGATCGGACGTGCGTCCAGTCGCTTCAGCGAAATCGGTTCACCTGTCTCCTCGCAATAGCCGTAGGTACCCTCGTCAATCCTCTGCAGGGCAGAGTCGATCTTGGAGATCAACTTGCGTTGCCGGTCGCGTGCCCTGAGTTCAATGGCACGGTCGGTCTCGGACGATGCGCGGTCGGCAAGATCCGGATGGTTGGCATTTTCCTGCTGAAGTATTTCGAGGGTTTCGCGAGCTTCGCGGAGGATGTCGTTCTTCCAGGCAACCAACTTAGCTCTGAAGTAAGACTTTTGCCGTTCGTTCATGAACGGCTCCTCATCGGAGGGCACGTAGCCAAGAGTAACGGTATCGTTCATTCGACTCACCCGACAACCCCGTTTTGGCGCCTATATATTCGCGGGCCAAGCCCCACACAAGCGTATTCATCGAAAAGTTTGCGCCGCCCACAATGTCGTGATTCGGACGTGGCAAGCGCGCAACTCTCTCCTCTAGAAACGCGCAATGGCATCGTCCGGTTGCAAGCGGCCTGACGCTTGGCTACATCCAGAGATGACAAGTTGGCGCAGGCTCGTCGCGAGATCGGGCTTCCAGGAGCAACATTTGGGAAAGCTCTACCTTCTCCGACACGCCAAGGCCGGCTGGGCCCTGCCCGGCGTCAGGGATTTCGACCGGCCGCTCGACGCCACCGGCATCGCGGACGCCGAAGCCACCGGCACGGCAATGCGCGCCAACGGCTATGTGCCGGAACTCACACTCTGCTCCAACGCCCGGCGCGCCCGCGAAACCCTGGAGGGCCTCGCCGGCCACGCGGACACCGGCCGGGTCGTCTTCACCGACGACCTCTACAGCGCCGACGCCGCGGGCTATTTCGACAAGATCCGCGAAAATGGCAGGCACGGCTCGATCCTGGTCATCGGCCACAACCCGATGATGGAAGACCTCGCCATGGCTGTTTCAGGCGATGGCGACCAAGCGGCGCTGCATACGCTGCAGACCGGTTTCCCGACCTCGGGCCTGGCCGTGATCCGCTTCGAAGGCGAGCTTTCCGGAGCCGAACTCGGCAATGGCTATCTCGAGGCGTTTCTGACGCCTGCCGATCTTTGAAACCGGCCGATCTTTGAAACCGGCCGCCATTTCAAATCCCTGCAGCGGCACCTATATCCGGCGCGACCGCATGGGGATCGACGATTGGCGTCTCTGACCACCTTCACCGATGAGGCGCGCATTGCGCTCGACACGTTTTCCGGCCGTGCCGCGGGACTTTTCTCGCCGTCTCTGAGGCTCGGAGTGACCGGGTTGTCGCGGGCCGGCAAGACCGTTTTCATCACGTCCTTCGTCCACAATCTGATCCATGGCGGCCGGCTGCCGCTGTTCGAGGCACAGAAATCGGGGCGCATTTCACGCGCTTTCCTCGAAGAACAGCCTGACGACGCCGTGCCTCGCTTCCAGTATGAGGATCATGTTTCGGCCCTCGTCGACCAGCGCATCTGGCCGGATTCGACCCGCGCGATTTCGGAACTCAGGCTGACCATAGAATTCGAGTCGGCCTCCGGCTGGAACCGCATGTTTTCAGCTGGAAAACTGTCGGTGGACCTCGTCGACTATCCGGGCGAATGGCTGCTCGACCTGCCGCTGCTCGGCAAGAGCTACGACGATTTCTCCCGGGAGGCGTTCGAGCTCGCACGCCTGCCGGTTCGTGCCGACCTGTCGGAAGCCTGGCGTGAGCTTGCCGCCACGGTCAAGCCCGAGGCGGATGCCGACGAGATGACGGCCCGGCGGCTGTTCGAGAGTTTTGCCGCCTATCTCAAGGCCTGCAAGGACGACGAGCGCGCGCTGTCGACGCTGCCGCCCGGCCGGTTCCTGATGCCCGGCGACCTCGAGGGATCACCAGCGCTGACCTTCGCCCCGCTTCCCGGCCTCAGCCAGCGGGCGCGGCCCGGCTCGCTGCACGCGATGATGGAAAGGCGCTACGAGGCCTACAAGACGCATGTGGTGAAGCCGTTCTTCCGCGAACATATCGCGCGGCTCGACCGCCAGATCGTGCTGATCGACGCGATGCAGGCACTGAACGCCGGCCCCGGCGCCATCGCCGACCTCGAGCGCGCGGTGACCGAAATCCTCGCCTGCTTCCGGCCGGGCCGGGGCAATATCCTGACCGACCTGTTCTCGCGACGCATCGACCGCATCCTGGTTGCAGCGACCAAGGCGGATCACCTGCATCACGAGAGCCACGACCGGCTGCAGTCGATCGTGCGCCGGCTCACCGACCGCGCCGTGGCACGCGCCAACCTCTCCGGTGCCGAGGTCGACGTGCTGGCGCTTGCCGCCGTCCGCGCCACCCGCGAAGGCACCGTCAAGCAAGGTCGCGAGACACTGCCCGTCATCATCGGGACCCCGATCGAAGGCGAGACGATCGGCAAGGAACGCTTCGACGGCAACAGTGAAACTGCCATATTTCCCGGGGACTTACCTGACAAGGCTGATGTCGTGTTCCAGGATTTCGGCACCAATCACCGCCAGGATGCGAATGATCCGACGATCCGTTTCGTGCGCTTCCGCCCGCCCCGGCTGGAGCGCACGGCCGAAGGCGTGACGCTGTCGCTGCCGCACATCCGGCTCGACCGCGCGCTGCAATTCCTCATCGGAGACCATCTCGCATGAGCGCTCCCCGAAAACCCGCGGCCTTTCGCATCGAGCCGGAACCGGTAACGGAAGAGACAGCCGTCCGTGCGCCGTCGGCGGCGGCACCGCGCAAGCCGCGCGCGCTGGCAGCCGAAGCCGCTGTGGTGACGCCAGCCGAGTTCGATGTCTTCGACGAGGCGGATATTGCTGCGGCCGAACCACCGCCCGCAACCGCCCCAAGGCGCAGGTCCCGCATCGGCGCGATCTTCCTTACCGCCTTCGGCATCCTGATCTCGCTCGGCGTCGGGCTCTGGACCGACAGGCTGATCCGCGACCTGTTCTCGCGCGCCGACTGGCTCGGCTGGCTGGCGGTGGCCGTCGCAGGCATCGCGGCATCGGCGCTTGTGGTGATCCTCGCCCGCGAGCTTCTGGCAGTGTTCCGGCTGGCCTCTGTCGAGCGCCTGCGCAACCGGGCGACTGACGCCATTGCGCGCAACGATCCGGCCGCAGCTCGCAACGTCGTCGACGAATTGTCGAACCACTTGTCGTCGAGGCCTGAAACGGCGGCGGGCCGGCGCGCGCTCGCCGACCTGCGCGGCGAAGTGATCGACGGCGCCGATCTCGTGCGGCTCGCCGAAGCCGAAATACTGACACCGCTCGACGCGCAAGCGAAGATTCTCATCCTCGACGCCGCCAAGCGTGTGTCGCTGGTAACCGCTGTCAGCCCGCGTGCGCTGGTCGATATCGCCTATGTCGTGTTCGAGGCCGGACGTCTGATCCGGCGCCTGTCTGAACTCTATGGCGGCAGGCCCGGCACGCTCGGCTTCTTCCGGCTTGCCCGTTCGGCCCTTGCCCATCTCGCCGTCACCGGCTCGATTGCCGTCGGCGACAGTTTCGTCCAGCAGCTTGTCGGCCACGGCCTTGCCGCCAAGGTCTCGGCCAAGCTCGGCGAAGGCGTGGTCAACGGCATGATGACGGCCCGCATCGGCATCGCCGCGATGGAAACGGCACGGCCCCTGCCCTTTGCCGCGGTCAAGCGCCCCGGCATAGGCGATTTCCTGGCTGCGCTGACCACCTTCGCGACCAAGGACAAGGGCGCCGAAAAGGTCAAATAGACGAAGCATTAACCATTCTTGGTCATGGTCCTCGCAGCTAATCGTTCCAGTTTCCTGCTGTCGGGTGTGCCCATGAAGCGCTTGTTGTTGTCCGCTGTCCTGCCTGCCGTGGCCATGGCGCTGCCGTCCGTCGCGCATGCCGACACGGTCAAGGGCGCCGAGCGCGACAAGAAGTTCTTCAAGACGGTGGAAGGCGAATGGGTCGGGCCGGGCGAGATCGTCGCCGGCAAATACAAGGGTACCAAATTCACCTGCAACTTCACCGGTTCGACCCCTGACGGCACAGTCGGCATGTCTCTCGACGGCGGATGCCGCGTCGGCGTGTTCACGCAGAAGATGTCGGCAACCATCGAACAGAAGGGCCGCAGCGGCTATCGCGGCAAGTTCCTGGACGGCTCCGAAGGCAAGGGCCTCGACATCATCTCCGGCAGTGTTGTCGACGGCCGGAAGGTGATCCTTTCGCTCAACCGCAACCAGCTCAACGGCGTCATGCAGGCACGCATGCCCGACGACAACCTGATGCATGTCACCGTCTCGGTACGCGTCGACAAGCAACTGGTGCCGGTGATCGGCATGAAGCTGTCGCGCGTCGACGGAACCGCCGTCGGAGCCATCGCCAAGAACTGATTCTTCAAATCGCAAAGAAAAAGGGCGGCACCCGTGGTACCGCCCTTTTCGTTTCAGGCCGAAGAATCAGCCCTTGATGGCGGTCAGCAGGTCGTCATAGGCCTTGCAGGCCTCTTCCGACGTCGTCGCACCGGTGTACTTCGTGGCAACTTCCTGCACCTTGGCGGACAGCTCGGCAGCCTTGGCCGGGTCCTTGGTGATGGCTTCCTGAAGCGCGGTCGCCACTTCCTGGCCCTTCTTGGTCAGAACCTCGGCGGTGCATTCCGGTGCCTTCGAGCAGGCCGAAAGGCCAAGCGCGGCAACGCCGAGCACGGCAAACAGCATATTTTTCATGTCAGTCCTCTCCTCGTAGCCGGCAACAAACGCCGGCGGCAGTTCAACCCCACACTGGTCGAAACCGAGCCCGCCTTAGCGTCAAGCCATGTCACACGCAATGGCAGGTTGTGGGGCCAGAGCCATGCCATAGCGATTCGGCGACAATGTTGTGGCAGGACAATTCGATAGGCTGGCCGGGCTGTTCTGAAGCGCCCGAAGCACCTATCTTGGCGCTTTCCCACCAAGCGGTATCAGCCGCACAGCCAAGGATCGAAAAGGCGCATGGCAGCAGAGACAGCGGGTGTCGATCTGGTTCCGGTGGTGGCGCTGCTGGCTGCAGGCGTCGTGGCCGTCCCCATCTTCAAGCGACTCGGCCTCGGCTCCATCCTCGGCTACCTCAGCGCCGGTGTGGTCATTGGCCCATTCGGCATCGGCATCTTCACCGAATCCTCCACCATCCTGCATGTCGCCGAACTCGGCGTGGTGATGTTCCTGTTCATCATCGGCCTCGAAATGCAGCCGTCGCGGCTGTGGGGTCTGCGGCGCGAAATCTTCGGGCTGGGCGCACTGCAGGTCGGCATCTGCGCGGCTCTGTTGACCATGGTTGGCCTCGCCGGAGGTTTCCTGGTCTCCCAATCCTTTGTCGCCGGTGCCGGCTTTGTGCTGACGTCCACCGCAATCGTCATGCAGTTGCTCGACGAGCGTGGCGAGATGTCGACGCCAAAGGGGCAACGCATGGTTTCGATCCTGCTGCTCGAGGACCTCGCCATCGTGCCTTTGCTGGCGCTGGTGGCCTTCCTGGCGCCGGTCGCAGCCTCCGACACTGGTACGGGCTGGGCCGGGCGGCTGACCGACATCGGCATCGGCGTCGCGTCGATCACCGGACTGGTCATCGCCGGCCGCTATCTGCTCAATCCGTTGTTCCGGGTCCTTGCCGACTCGCGCGCTCGCGAAGTGATGACCGCAGCTGCCTTGCTCGTTGTGCTGGGTGCAGCACTCGCCATGCAACTTGGCGGTCTTTCCATGGCGATGGGTGCGTTTCTCGCCGGCGTGCTGCTGTCCGAATCGACCTTCCGCCATCAGCTCGAAGCGGATGTCGAACCCTTCCGCGGTATCCTGCTCGGCATGTTCTTCATCGCGGTCGGCATGTCACTCGACCTGACGGTCGTGCTGGCCAACTGGCAGATGATCGCCTTCTACGTCGTCGTCTACATGCTGATGAAAGGCATCGGCATCTATGGGGTTGCGCGTTTCCGGAAGTCGGGTCATCGCGAGGCGCTGGAACGTGCCGTCATCATGGCGCAAGGCGGCGAGTTCGCCTTCGTGCTCTACTCCTCGGCGCTGGCCGTCGGCATCATCGATGGCGAGGCCAATGCGATCCTGACTGCCATCATCATCATCTCGATGGTGCTGACCCCGTTGGCGATCATGGTGCTGCGCCGCTTCACGCCGCAGGTCGAACAATCGCTCGAAGACGTTGATGTCGCAGCGGAACTCAGTGGCACGGTGCTGGTGATCGGCTTCGGTCGCTTCGGACAGATCGCCAGCCAGCCTTTGCTGCTGCGCGGCGTCGACGTGTCGATCATCGACAACGACGTCGAGATGATCCAGGCGGCCGCTGATTTCGGCTTCAAGATCTATTATGGCGACGGCACCCGGCTCGATATCCTGCATGCGGCAGGCGCCGGACGGGCACGCGCCGTGCTGATCTGCGTCGACAAGGAAGACGTTGCTGTCCGCATCGCACAAAACCTCGCCGCCGAGTTCCCGTTGGTGCCGGTTCTGGCGCGTGCCTATGACCGCGGCACGGCGATGAAGCTCATTCGCGCCGGCGTCGACTATCAACTGCGCGAGACATTCGAATCGGCGATCGTCTTTGGCGGCGCCACGCTCGAAAAGCTCGGCGAGGATCCGGACGACGTCGCCGAGGTGATCGAGGAAGTGCGCCGCCGTGACGCCGCACGGCTGGAGATGCAGTTCGCCGGCGACATCCACGCCGGCGGCGACTTCCTGCAAGGCAATATCGCCGGGCCGGTGCCGACACCGCTGACACCGCCGCGCCGTACCGCCAAGGCCCTCAACGAGGAAGCAGCGGACGCGATCGCCAAGAGGGTCGTGCCTGGCGAATGATGGATTTGCCGTCGCGCGTCGATGGGCTACGCGCGATGCCACAGTGAAAGCAACGAGGAGCCGAAGATGATCGACAGGCAGCGTGCAACCGAAGTGGTCGCCTTTTGGCGCGAATCCGGGCCGGAAAGCTGGTTCCGCAAGGACGAGATGTTCGACGACAGCTTCCGCAGCCGCTTCGGCGACCTGCACATGGCCGCCGCCAAGCGCCAGTGCGACCACTGGGCAGACGATGCCGAGGGGGCGCTGGCGCTGATGATCCTGCTCGACCAGTTTCCGCGCAATTGCTTCCGTGGCAGCGGCCACATGTATGCCACCGATCCGCTCGCCCGCCATTTCGCGCGCCGGGCGGTGGCCGACGGCCACGACATGGCGACGGATGGGCCAATCCGGGTGTTTTTCTATCTGCCGTTCTCGCATTCCGAGACGCTGGCCGATCACGACACCCCGCTCGAACGCTCGACGGCGCTTGGCGGCGACTACCTCAAGCACGCCATCGGTCATCGCGACATCGTCGCCCGTTTTGGCCGCTTCCCGCACCGCAACTTCATCCTCGGCCGCGAATCGACCGAGCAGGAGCTGGCGTTTCTCGAAGCCGGCGGCTTTTCAGGTTAAGTTGCTTCCGCCGTAGCCACGCCTCACAGTTCAAGACGCATCAGCGGCCGGCCCGGCTTCCGCTCGATTGCGCGCGTAAACCCCGCCTTTTCGAACACCCGCGTCGAGCCGACAAACAGGCTGACCGGGTGTTTGCCGTTCGATTGGTCGATTGGGCAGGCTTCAAGCACGCGGGCACCCGCCTGGCGCGCGAATGCGACACCGGCGTCGACAAGCCGGTGCGTCACACCCTGGCCGCGTGCCTTGCCGCGGATGAAGAAGCAGGAAATGGCCCAGACGGCTGGATCGCCGGCATCCTCTGGTGACAACGGCGCGGAGCCCCTGCCCTTGTTGTTGAATTCGGGCACGTCGGCGCGCGGGCCGATCTGCATCCAGCCGACCGCTTCGCCATCCGAGAATGCCAGCAGGCCCGGCGGCGGGCCGGCCGCGATTCGCGTCTTGATGTGATCCTTGTTGCTCTCGCGTTTGCTGTTCCGCCTGACCGCCGGCGGCAGCCTGAAATAGGTGCACCAGCAGCCATAGCAGGCGCCCTGCTTGCCGAACAAATCCTCAAAATGTGGCCACAGATCCGGTGTCAGCGGCGAAATGGCATCAGTCATGGCATGGCTCCAGAGCGCAGCCTTGTCCCGACGGGGCAGCTGACATAAAATCGCGCTTGTTCTCTTTATGTTCGCAGCGAAGGCGATGCCTGTCAACGATCCCAGCCACGGTTTTTGCCGCGACTGCCTTGCCCTTCAGCGTGGGTCGGGACCGCGCTGCCACGGCTGCGGCAGCCCGCGCCTGTTGCGCCATCCCGAGCTTTACAAGCTGCACCTCGCCCATATCGACTGCGATGCCTTCTATGCGGCAGTCGAAAAGCGCGACAATCCCGAGCTCAAGGACAAGCCGGTCATCATCGGCGGCGGCAAGCGCGGCGTGGTCTCCACGGCCTGCTACATCGCCCGTATCCATGGCGTGCGCTCGGCAATGCCGATGTTCAAGGCGCTGGAGGCCTGTCCAGAGGCGGTCGTGATCAGCCCCGACATGGAAAAATACGTCCGCGTCGGGCGCGAGGTGCGCTCGATGATGCAGGCGCTGACGCCGCTGGTGGAGCCGCTGTCGATCGACGAGGCCTTTCTCGACCTTGACGGCACCGAGCGCCTGCATGGCCTGCCGCCGGCCCTTGTGCTCGCCCGCTTTGCGGTTGCCGTCGAGAAAGAGATCGGCATCACCGTCTCCGCCGGCCTGTCCTACTGCAAGTTCCTCGCCAAGGTCGCTTCCGACCTGCGCAAGCCGCGCGGCTTTACCGTCATCGGCGAGGCCGAGGCGCTCGCCTTCCTCGCGCCACAGCCGGTGACGATGATCTGGGGCGTCGGAAAAGCCTTTGCCGCGACGCTCGAAAGCGACGGCATCCGCAGCATCGGCCAGTTGCAGCGCATGGACCGCGGCGACCTGATGCGGCGCTACGGCACGATGGGGAGCCGGCTCTATCACCTGTCGCGCGGCCAGGACGATCGCCAGGTGTCGCCCGACCAGGAAGCCAAGAGCGTTTCGGCGGAAACCACCTTCGATACCGATCTCGCGTCGTCGGCGGAGCTGGTGCCTGTGCTGCGTGCGCTGTCGGAAAAGGTCTCGGCGCGGCTGAAGAAGGCAAACATTGCCGGCCGCACCGTCGTGCTCAAGCTCAAGAGCCAGGACTTCAAGCTCCGGACGCGCAACCGCCAGCTGACCGACCCGACACGGCTTGCCGACCGCATCTTCCAGACCGGCATGCAGCTTTTGTCGAAGGAAACCGACGGCACAAAGTACCGTCTGCTCGGCATCGGTGTCAGCGACCTCTCCGATGACGAACGCGCCGACCCGCCCGATCTCGTCGACGTCCAGTCGCGCAAGCGGGCGCTGGCCGAAGGCGCCATCGACGTGCTGCGCGGCAAGTTCGGCAAGAACGCCGTCGAGACCGGCTACACCTTCGGCAAAGGCCGCAATGCGCATCCGCCCGAGGCGCTGGACGACTGAAACGCAACGCGGCAAGCACGTCTGCTGGACAAGTGTCTCGCTACCAGGCGAATGTCAGGCCGGCGCGGCTGCCCACCGTGCCGTGGCGCGCGCCGACAACGATGCCGCCATGCAGGCGCAGATTGTCGTTGATGCGCATGGCTGCGGTTCCGGCAAAGCCGTTCTCGCCCTCAAAGTTGCCCCAGTTGATCGACATCGCGAAGTCCTTGTCGGAAGGCAACGTGCCGCCCGCCATCGCCAAGGCAATGGAGCTGCCTTCATAGGCCTTGCCGATGCTGCCGGAGAAGCTGCCCTCGAGCGCGGCGACGCGGCCGTCGAGCGAAGCGATCGTGTCCGGCCCGAAGTTCGACATCGCCAGATTGCCGCCGACCCCCATTTTGCTGCTGCCATGCTGATCTTCCCCAAGAGCGCGCACAGGTGGGGCAAATCAAACACAAGTCTGGGAGTCGCGTATCCGGCAGATGCCGGATGAAATCTGCTTCGCAGCAGATTCAGCGGGTGCTCGAGCCGAGTATTTTTGGAGTTTTCACCGGCGCCATCGCCGATGCCAGTCAGGGGCGCTCCCGCAGTTGCTTCAGCGGATACAGGTCACGCCGGCTCGCCTTCGACAATGCTGATACGCGGCCCGGCGTCGATCACCTTGGTCAGCCGGAAGCCGGATGCTGCGAACAGCGCCGCGAACTCGTCCTTGGTTCTTTCCTGTCCGCCGGGTACCGCCAGCATGTTGAGGTCGGCGAATTTGGCGCGCGCGCCTTCGTTCGGTGGCGCGAGAACAGCTTCGAGTACGACCAGCGTCCCATCCGGCCGGATTGCCCGCCGGCAGCTTTTCAGCACGGCGATCGAGCGCTCGTCGTCCCAGTCGTGCAATATCCATTTCATGACATGTGCATCGGCACCCTCCGGCACGGCAGCGAAGAAGTCGCCGCCGACCACCTCGCAGCGATCGGCGACCGACGCCGCATTGAGAACGGCACCGGCGCCCTCGACCACCATCGGCTGGTCAAACAGGATGCCGCGCTGCGGCGGATTGCGGGCAAGGATCGCCGCCAGCAAGGCGCCCTGGCCGCCGCCGACATCCATGATGACGTCGAAGCGGCCGAAGTCGTAGGCCGCAAGCACCGCCGCAGCGACTGCCGGCACGAAGGACGACATCGCCCGGTCGAAGATCAGCGACTCCTCTGGATGATCGATGCGGTACTGCCAGACACCGGTGCCATGCGCATGCACGAACGCGTTCTCGCCGGTGCGCACGCTGTGCAACAGCTCACCCCAGGCGTCGCGGTAGTAGGCTCGGCCAACCATGCGCGCCCAGGGTGCGACGGATTGCTCGGCATCCGAACGCAGCCCCGACCCAAGCGTCGTCAGGGAAAACTGCCTGGTCGCCCCTTCATGGAGCACACCGACCGAAGCAAGCGCACGCAACAGGCGGTAGAGCGCCTGCGGGTGAGACCCGGTCGCAGCGGCGAGATCGTCGCTGGAACGCGGTCCGTTCGTCAGTTCATCGGCAATGCCAAGGGTTGCGGCGACGCAGATCGCCTGGGACACCTGATACCCATTCACCATCTGCATGAGGTCTGCTGCGGCGGCTTTCTCGTCCATGACGGCGCCCTCTCACTGGCCGAGGCAAAGTACCAGCAGTGATGAGGCGCCGCAACGAAGCAAAGTATTGCACGCGGCAAGAAATCGCCAACGGCTTTGTCGATCCTGCTGCCTTCTGCTCGTCGTGTTGGCAGACTAGGCTCAGACAATGGTGTCGGGCCTCATTATGCGGGAGCAAACCAATGCGTTTCATGTTCGTGATCAAGGCCAGCAAGGACTCCGAAGCGGGCGTCATGCCGCCGGCGGAAATGATCTCAGCCATGGCCGACTATCACGGAGAACTGGCCAAGGCCGGTGTGCTGCTCGACGGCAGCGGCCTGCAGCCGAGCTCCAAGGGTTGGCGCATCACATGGTCTGGCGGCAAGAAGACCATCACTGATGGCCCCTTTGCCGAGACCAAGGAACTGATCGCCGGCTACACGATCATCCAGGTGAAGACGCGCGAGGAAGCGATGGAATGGGCCAACCGCTTTCCCAACCCGCAGATCGAGAACGGTCAGATCGAGATACGCCAGATGTTCGATCTCGAGGATTTCGAGCCCAGCGAAGGCATCGATCGCTTTCGCGAAATGGGCATCGCGCAAGACAGGCCATAGATGGCCGCAAACCATGGCCCTCCGCAGCCAACGATGCCGACCGACTTTGTTTCTGATGACAGCGTCGCCAGAAGCCGCGCGACGCACAGGGCCATCGAGACAGTGTTCCGCATGGAGCGGGCGCGGATCGTGGCGGCACTCACCCGGTTCACCCGCAGCGTCGACCTGGCGGAAGAGTTGGCCCAGGATGCCCTTATCGCGGCACTGCGCAACTGGCCCGTTTCAGGCATCCCGGACAAGCCCGGCGCCTGGCTGATCACTTCGGCCAGGCGCCGGGCCATCGACCATTTTCGGCGTGCCAAGATGGCAAACGGCAAACTCGCACTGCTGGGTATCGATGCCGACGTCGAGGCAATGGCCGAGCCAGAGGACGGGATGGGTGACGACATGCTCGGACTGATGTTCGTGTCCTGCCATCCGGTGCTTTCGCCCGACGCACGGGCGGCACTCACCTTGCGGTTGGTCGGTGGCCTGACCACGGAAGAGATCGCCCGCGCCTACCTGGTTTCCGAAGCAGCGATGGCGCAGCGCATCATCAGGGCCAAGCGCACTCTGTCGGACGCTTGCGTGCCGTTCGAGGTGCCTGCCGGCCAGGATCGCGCCGACCGGCTGAGCTCGGTGCTCGAAGTGCTCTATCTCGTCTTCAACGAAGGCTATTCCGCCACCCGCGGCGACGATTGGATGCGGCCACAACTCTGTCAGGAGGCGATGCGGCTGGGGCGGATGCTGGCGCTGCTTGCACCCAATGACGCCGAAGTTCACGGCCTGATCGCATTGATGGAAATCCAGGCATCCCGCTTGCCGGCCCGCACCGATGCCGAAGGCAAGCCGATCCTGCTGCTCGACCAGATCAGATCCCGCTGGGACCATCTGCTGATCAAACGCGGCTTGGCAGCACTCGCCAAGGCCGAAGCCACGTAGCAACGGGGCCCCTATACGCTGCAGGCGGCGATTGCCGCCTGCCATGCCCGGGCGCACACGGCCGAAGAGACCGATTGGCCGCAAATCGCGGCTCTCTACGCGGCGCTGGCCGCGCTTGTGCCGTCACCCGTGATCGAGCTGAACAGGGCCATGGCGCTGGCGATGGCATTCGGCCCGGCAGCCGGACTGGAGCTCGCCGACCAGCTGATGCAGGAGCCGGCGCTGCGCAACTATCACCTGCTGCCAAGCGTGCGCGCCGACCTGCTGATGAAGCTCGGTCGCCTTGGCGAGGCGCTTGGCGAGTTCGAACGGGCGGCTGCACTAACCCAGAACGCGCCCGAGCGGGCCATGCTTGTGGAACGGGCTCAGCTCTGCCGGGTCGAATTGGCTGACAAGCAGAAGTGACGCCGCGGACAATCGCGCCGGCTAGACCAGCTCGACCTCGACAACTCCCGGCACGGCGCGCATCGCCGAAGCGATCGACGGCGTGATGCGGTAGCGTTCACGTAGCTCGATTTCGATCTCGCCCTCGGCCTCGCCCTTGAGCACGATGAAGCTTACCTCGCCTTCGCCGCGCACCGTCAGCTGGTTGGACAGCATGTTGAGCGGAGCCGCGTCGCGCACGAAGATGCGCAGCGTCTTCTGCACCCGGCTCGCTTCGTCCTCGAGCGACTGCACAGTCTGGATGCGCAGGTTGACGCCTTCGGGGCGATCCTCGGCGGCAACGGTGACGACCACCGATTTGCCGGGTTCACACAGGTCGCGATACTGCGCCAGCGTCTCCGAGAACATCACCGCTTCATACTGGCCCGAGACATCCGAGAACTGGACGATGCCCATCTTGTTGCCGGTCTTGGTCTTGCGTTCCTGCTTGGTGGTGACGGTACCGGCCAGACGCCCTGCAGTCGCACCACGCTTCACGGCAGCGGCAAAGTCGGCCCAGTTCTGGACGCGCATCTTCTCAAGTGCGGCCTTGTATTCGTCGAGCGGATGCGCCGAGAGGTAGAAGCCGACGACCTGGAATTCGCGATGCAGGCGATCGGCGGCAAGCCAAGCATCGGCGACCGGCAGGTGCAGCGACGGCGCCTGCCCTGAGGCAGCACTGCCGAAGATGTCGGACTGGCCAAGGGTGGCATTTTCGTGGGCGCGGGAGGCAAGGCCCATCATGCGCTCGATGCCCGCCATCATCGCCGCGCGCTCGTGGCCGAAACAGTCGAGCGCGCCGGCCATGATCAGGCTTTCAAAGACACGCTTGCCGACCAGTTTCGGGTCGATGCGCTCGCAGAAGTCGGCGAGGCTGGCGAAGGGCTTTTCCTGGCGCTTGGCAACGATGTGGTGCACCGCCGCCTCACCCACGCCTTTGATCGCGGCGAGCGAGTAGAAGATCTTCTTCTCGCCGACCTCGAAGTCGCGGAAGCTGGTCATAACCGACGGCGGCACGACATCGATGCCGAGCCGCATCGCATCCTGGCGGAAGTCGTTCAGCTTGTCCGTGTTGGACATATCGTAGGTCATCGAGGCCGCGAGGAACTCGACCGGATAGTGTGCTTTCAGATACGCCGTCTGGTAGGAGACGATGGCGTAGGCTGCGGCGTGCGACTTGTTGAAGCCGTAGTCGGCAAACTTGGCGAGCAGGTCGAAGATGGCGTTGGCCTGCGGTTTGCTGACCTTCTTGTCCATGGCACCGGTGACGAAGCGCTCGCGCTGCTTGTCCATCTCGGCGCGGATCTTCTTGCCCATGGCGCGGCGCAGCAGATCGGCTTCGCCGAGCGAATAGCCCGACAGCACCTGCGCGATCTGCATGACCTGCTCCTGGTAAACGATGACGCCTTGCGTCTCCTTCACCAGATAGTCGATCATCGGATGGATCGAGGCGATCTCCTCGTCACCATGCTTGCGGGCGTTGTAGGTCGGGATGTTCTCCATCGGGCCGGGGCGGTAGAGTGCCACCAGCGCGATGATGTCCTCGACCTGGTCGGGCTTCATGCCGATCAGCGCCTTGCGCATGCCGGCACTTTCAACCTGAAAGATGCCGACGGTCTCGCCGCGCGACAGCATGGCGTAGGTCAGCGGATCGTCGAGCGGGATCAGCGCGAGGTCGATGTCGACGCCCTTGCGGCTGATGAAATGCACCGCCTTTTGCAGCACCGTCAGCGTCTTCAGGCCGAGGAAGTCGAACTTCACCAGTCCGGCCTGCTCGACATATTTCATGTTGAACTGGGTGACCGGCATGTCCGAGCGCGGGTCTCGATACATCGGCACCAGTTCGGACAACGGGCGGTCACCGATGACAATGCCGGCGGCGTGCGTCGAGGCGTGGCGGTAGAGGCCCTCGAGCTTCTGTGCCATGTCGAGCAGCGTCTGCACGATCGGCTCGCGTTCTGCCTCCTCGGCAAAGCGCGGCTCGCCCTCGATCGCCTGGGCCAGCGTCACCGGATTGGCCGGGTTCTGCGGCACCATCTTGGTGAGCTTGTCGACCTGCCCATAAGGCATCTGCAGAACGCGGCCAACGTCGCGCAGCACGGCGCGCGCCTGCAGCGTACCGAAGGTGATGATCTGACCGACCTGCTCGCGACCATACTTGCCGACCACATAACGGATCACCTCTTCGCGGCGGTCCTGGCAGAAGTCGATGTCGAAGTCGGGCATCGAGACGCGGTCGGGGTTGAGGAAGCGCTCGAACAGCAGCGAGAAACGCAGCGGATCGACATCGGTGATGGTCAGCGCATAGGCAACCAGCGAGCCTGCACCTGAACCACGGCCGGGGCCGACCGGGATGCCCTGTTGCTTGCCCCATTTGATGAAGTCGGCAACGATCAGGAAGTAGCCCGGGAATTTCATTCGCTCGATGATGCCAAGCTCATATTCGAGCCGTTCCTGGTACTGTTCGGGCGTGTAGCCGGTCGACAGGCCACGCGTTTCCAGGCGCATCGCAAGACCTTCGCGAGCCTGGCGGGACAGTTCCGCCGCTTCGGCGGCAACCGCCGCGTCGGCATCGGCGATGTCGCCACCGGTGAATCGCGGCAGGATCGGATTGCGGTTCTTGGGATAGTAGGAACAGCGCCTGGCGATCTCGACGGTGTTGTCGATCGCCTCAGGCAGATCAGCAAAAAGCTCTGCCATCTCCTTCTGCGACTTGAGGAAATTGTCCGGCGTCAGCCTGCGGCGATTGTCCTCGGCGACGACCGAACCCTCGGCGATGGCAATGAGCGCGTCATGGGCCTCGAAGTCGGCACGCTTGGCGAAGAACGCCTCATTGGTGGCGACCAGCGGCAGATAGTGGCGATAGGCGAGTTCGATCGTTGCCGCCTCGATCATGCGGTCATAGCCGGCCAGACGCTCGAGTTCGACGTAAAGCCGATCGCCGAACATCTGCTTCAGGGTCAGCAGGCGGCTTTCGGCAATTGCCGTGTGGTCGCTCTTGATCGCGGCACCGACCGGCCCGCGTGGGCCACCGGTCAGGCAGATAATACCGTCCGCTGCGGTGGCGAGCCAATCGAGCTTGGCGTGCACCGGTTCGCCGTTCGGGGTTTCGAGATAGAGCCGGCTGACCAGCCTGACAAGGTTGGCGTAGCCGGTCTCGGTCGCGGCAATCAGAACCACCGGAAACAGATCGAGTGCCTGCTTCCAGCCCTGGCCGCGTTGGGTGCTGTCGCCACCGTCTGCAAAGTCAACGTCGACCTGGCAAGCGATCAATGGCTGCACACCATCCTTGGTGGCCTTCTGGGCAAACTCCAGCGCGCCGAACAGGTTGTTGGTGTCGGCAACCGCGATGGCGGGCGCCTCGTCCTTGGCAGCGTGTCCGACGACCTTGTCGAGCTTCAGGGCACCTTCGAGCAGCGAATAGGCAGAGTGAACGCGCAGATGAATGAACATCCGGTCGGAAGTCTCTGGTTTTTCTGCCCTTATGAGCGCTTCACGCTTCAGGGGATCGCGTGGGAGCCTGTCACTCGACATCGAATCGTCTGCCATTTACCTGGAAATTCCGTAGCCATGTTCGGCCACGCCAGCCACCATGTCCATCCCGCAAGGGGTCGCGTCGGAAACCGCTTGTGGAGTATCATGCCAACCGTCGTCCTGCGACGTTCAGGTGTCGCCTTGCCGGTTGCCTGCGGCGGCAAAACCTGAAACCTTGCCGACAACAATTTTTCCTCTGAGTAGAAATAGGGACGATCGCTATGAAAACCCGCGCCGCCGTTGCCGTTGGAGCCGGAAAGCCGCTCGAGATCATGGAGGTGGACCTCGAGGGGCCGCGCGAGGGCGAGGTGCTGGTCGAGATCAAGGCGACCGGCATCTGCCACACCGACGAGTTCACGCTGTCAGGCGCCGATCCCGAAGGCATCTTCCCAGCCATCCTCGGCCATGAGGGTGCCGGCGTCGTCGTCGATGTCGGCAAGGGTGTCACCTCGCTGAAGAAGGGCGACCACGTCATTCCGCTCTACACGCCGGAATGCCGCTCCTGCCCGTCCTGCCTCAGCCGCAAGACCAACCTCTGCACCGCGATCCGCTCGACGCAAGGCCAGGGGCTGATGCCTGACGGCACCTCGCGCTTCTCGATCGGCAAGGACAAGATCTTCCATTATATGGGCTGCTCGACCTTCTCGAACTTCACCGTGCTGCCCGAGATCGCGCTCGCCAAGGTCAATCCGGACGCCCCCTTCGACAAGATCTGCTACATCGGCTGCGGCGTGACGACAGGCATCGGTGCCGTCATCAACACCGCCAGGGTGGAGATCGGTTCAACGGCGATCGTCTTCGGCCTCGGCGGCATCGGCCTCAACGTGCTGCAGGGTCTTCGCCTTGCCGGTGCCGACATGATCATCGGCGTCGACATCAACAATGAGCGCAAGGCCTGGGGCGAGAAGTTCGGCATGACGCATTTCGTCAATCCGAAGGAGGTCGAGGGCGACATCGTTCCTTATCTGGTCAACATGACCAAGCGTGGTGCCGACCAGATCGGCGGTGCCGACTACACCTTCGACTGCACCGGCAACGTCAAGGTGATGCGCCAGGCACTCGAAGCATCACATCGCGGCTGGGGCGAGTCGATCGTCATCGGTGTCGCCGGTGCCGGCCAGGAGATTGCGACGCGTCCGTTCCAGCTGGTCACGGGCCGGACCTGGAAAGGCACCGCCTTTGGCGGCGCACGCGGCCGCACCGACGTGCCGAAGATCGTCGACTGGTACATGGAGGGCAAGATCCAGATCGACCCGATGATCACCCATACGCTGAAGCTCGAAGACATCAACAAGGGTTTCGACCTGATGCATGCAGGCGAAAGCATCCGCAGCGTGGTCGTCTACTGATGAGCGGCATCGCATATGAGGTCGACGTAAGATCGCTCGACGAGCTGTCGCCGCGCGACCTCTATGCGATGCTGAAGATGCGTCTCGATGTCTTTGTCGTCGAGCAGAAATGCGCCTTTCCCGAAATGGACGGCAAGGATCCCGAGGCGCTGCACCTCAGGCTGCTTGCCGGCAAGGAATTGCTGGCCAGCACGCGCATCATCGCCCCATCGGGCCATGACGATCCGGCCTATATCGGCCGGGTGGTGGTCTCTCCTGATCATCGCGGCAAGCGCCTCGGCGACAAGCTGATGGCCGAATCCATAGCCGCCTGCGAAAGGCTCTTTCCGGACCGGCCAATTGCGCTTTCGGCCCAAAGCCATCTCGAGAAATTCTACGCGTCCTTCGGCTTCGACACAGTGTCGGACGAATATCTCGAGGACGACATCCCGCATGTCGACATGCTCAGGCCTGTCCCGCGCGCAAGCGCCTGACGGGGCTTACTCCAGCCAGGTCGTGTCGAAGGCACCGGCTACATGCAGGTCGGTCGTCTCCAGCCGTCCAGGCCCGAGATTGGCGAATTTGTGCGGCGTGTTCGCCGGCGCCACCAGGATCTGCCCGGCCTCCGCTTCGATCGTCTCGTCGCCGACGGTAAACAACGCCCGGCCGACACGGACGATGAACACCTCCGGATAAGGATGGGTGTGCAGCTTCGGCCCGCCGCCGACCTTGTCACTGCTGAAGAACACCACCGAGACATCGGCGCCGAAAGCGCCGCCCTGGAACTCGCCGTGCCAGGAATCGGGCTTTTCGGCCCATTGTTCGCGATTGATCAGATGTGCCATGCTCGGTCTCCGTTCGACGCGCCAGACCATAATCAAAGAACTGCCTTCCCGGAACCGTGCCTGAAATGACTGAAAATGCCCCTGTGATCTATGTCGATGCCGACGCCTGCCCGGTGAAGGACGAGGTGGTGAAGGTCGCCGAACGGCTGGACCTCGTCGTCACCTTCGTGTCAAACGGCGGCTTGCGCCCGTCGCGCGATCCGATGATCCGCAACGTCGTGGTCTCAAAGGGCGCCGACGCCGCCGACGACTGGATCGTCGAAAACGCGCGCGCCAACGACATCGTCATCACCGCCGACATCCCGCTCGCCGCGCGCACCGTGGCGCTTGGCGCCCATGTGCTCGGCCCGACCGGCAAGCCGTTCACGCCGGAGACCATCGGCATGGCGGTCGCCATGCGTGATCTGAAACAGCACCTGCGCGAAACCGGTGAAAGCAAGGGCTACAATGCCTCCTTCTCCGCCCAGGACCGCTCGCGCTTTCTCGGCGCGCTCGACCAGATGGCGCGAAGGGCTGTGAAGTCGGTGCAGGCACAATGAAGCCGTTCGGCCGCCATTTCATTTTCCTGGCAAGCGCCGGCATCGGGGTGGCGGCGCTCGCCGTGGCAATGCTGCTCCAGCATCCGCTCAGCTACAGCATCGCCGCCAATACGTTTTTCGCCACTTACATACTGCTTGTCCTGCGTGAAATGCCGCGACTGACGGCGGACTTCCTCAGCCGGCGCGCCCAGCAGGCCGACGAGCCGATCTGGATCATCTTCTTGGTGACCATCGGTATCGTCGTGGTCGCCGTCGGCTCGCTATTCGTGCTGATGAATGCCAAGCAGGTTCCGCATCCCTCCTGGCTGGCGTTTTCGCTGCTGTCGCTGCCGCTCGGCTGGCTGACCATCCACGCCATGGCGGCCCTGCACTACGCCCGCCTCTACTGGAAAGGCGACACCAAGGCCGATGCCGCGTCGACACGCAGCCGCAAGCCGGTCGGCGGCCTGATCTTTCCCGGCACAGAACGCCCCTGTGGCTGGGATTTTCTCTACTTCGCCGTGGTCATCGGCATGACGGCGCAGATCGCTGACACCAACATTTCGTCGACGCACATGCGCCAGGCAGCGCTTGTCCATTCGGTCCTGTCGTTCTTCTTCAACACCATCATCGTCGCCGCGGCCGTCAACCTGGTGGTCTCACTCGCAAGCTGATTTCACGCCGAAGTCACCGCCGCAGCGAAACAATTCCCGACGCCAAAGCGTAATCCTCTGCGAAAGGGCGTAAGATGACGCCCCCGCAATCGCCGATGCCACGGGAGATCGGGTGTTATGGAAAGCCAGGCGCACATGCTGCAGCAGGCGAATGACGCGAAAGCGTCAGGCACCCGCGGCGAACTCGTCTATCGGCAGACACGCTGGACACGCCTCACCCATTGGATCTGGGCAGTGTCGCTGTTTTTCCTGCTGCTGAGTGGTCTGCAGATCTTCAACGCCCACCCCGCGCTCTACATCGGCAAGCAGTCAGGCTTTGCTTTCAGCAACGACGTGCTGGTCATCGGTGCTGAAAATAGCCCAACGGGACCAGTCGGTTACACGACGATCCTGGGAAACAGATTCAACACGACGGGTGTGCTTGGCCTGTCGGGATCGGCCGCCAATCCAAACGGGCGCGCGTTTCCGGCATGGGCGACGATTCCATCCGGCCAGGATCTCGCCACCGGCCGCGTCGTGCATTTCTTCTTCGCCTGGGTGCTCTCAGGCACGTTGCTCGTCTGGCTCGTCGCCAGCGCCATCAACGGCCATCTGCGTCGCGATCTTGCGCCAAGCGTCAACGATCTGCGCAACCTGCCGAAGGACGTCGCCGACCACGCCAGGCTGAGGTTCCACCATAGCCGCAACTACAACACCTTGCAGAAGCTCGCCTATGGTGGCGTGCTGTTCGTGCTTCTGCCGCTGATGATCGTCACCGGGCTTGCCATGTCGCCGAGCATGAATGCAGCCGTGCCGTTCCTCGCCGACCTGTTGGGCGGACGCCAGACCGCGCGCACCATCCACTTCGTCACCATGGCGCTGCTCGTCGGCTTCTTCGTTGTCCACATGCTGATGATCCTGGCGGCGGGACCGATCAACGAACTGCGCTCGATCGTCACCGGCTGGTATCGCACCGACCCACCGCAACGCGACCGTCGCGAAGGGAGCGCCTGAGATGCCCAAGTTCCAGCTCAACCGCCGGCGCTTCCTCACAACAGCTACGCTCAGTGCATCGACACTTGCACTCTCCGGTTGCGACGCCTTCGATTTTCTCGCCGATCGCGACAACGGCGTGCGCAATGTCCTCGAGGGTGCCAACGACCTGACATACCGCGTCCAGCGGCTGCTCGCCGGCCGCGAGTCGCTGGCCCAGGAGTTCACCGAGGCCGACATTCGGCAGCCGCAACGCCCCAACGGCATCACTGCACCCGACGACAGTGTCTACAAATCCCTTCAGTCGGGCGACTTCGCCGACTGGCGGCTGGAGGTGACGGGCCTGGTCGAAAAGCCGCTATCGCTTACGCGCCAGCAACTGATGAACATGCCCTCGCGTACCCAGATCACCAGGCATGACTGCGTCGAGGGATGGAGCTGTATTGCCAAATGGACAGGCGTGCCGATGGCGCTCGTACTCGATGCCGCCGCGGTCAAGCCCAATGCCCGCTACGTCGTCTTCCACTGCCTCGACACCATCGAACGAAGCCTCTCGGGCGAAGTCAAATATTACGGCTCGATCGATCTGGTCGACGCGCGGCACCCGCAGACAATCCTCGCCTATGGCATGAACGGCATGCCGCTGCCGGTCGAAAACGGCGCACCGCTTAGGGTGCGTGTCGAACGACAGCTCGGCTACAAGATGCCGAAATACATCCACAAGATCGAGTTGGTCGACGGCTTCGGCGCCATGGGCCTTGGTAAGGGGGGCTATTGGGAAGACCGTGGCTACGACTGGTACGGCGGCATCTGACGGACGATCGCAAGCGCCATTGATAGTCACGCTTATTCAATAGCTTGACCGATTTTTCGTATCTTGCGGTTGCGCATCCGGGCTCGCTGGCCGATGCTCGCGGCATGCCGCCCAGACATTAGGCGGCCCAAATCCAACATACGACAGGAGGCCCTTCTGGTGTCCGACACCACGAACATCTATGAGCAGACACCCGATCTCGACACCATTGGCGGACGCCTGTCGCGTGCGCGCGAAGCAAGCGGCCTGAGTGCTTCGGAACTTGCCTGGCGCCTCGGGGTCAAGACCGCCACCATCAATGCCTGGGAGCGCGACCGCTCGCAGCCCGGGGCCCATCGCATCGCCAAGCTGGCCGGCCTGCTCGGCACCAGCATTTCCTGGATCCTGCACGGCATCGGTCCTGCGCCGCGCGAAGACGACCTGTCCGCCGCCTCGGTTTCGTTGCAGATGGAACGGCTGCTACGACTGCACCGCCAGACCGGCAACCTGATTGGCCAGCTCGAGCGCGACCTGCGCAAGCTGGAAAGTGCCGGGACCTGACCCGGACCACCCGGAAGTATTGGTTGGGACTATCCATCCGGTGAATAAGCACTGCGCGGACAGGTGACAAAGTGTCGCCGGTGGGATATTGACGACTCGTCTGGAGCCTTTGCGGGCTCCACCTGTTTGCGGGAGAGAGCAGCGAAAGCTGACGCCGAAGGGGAAATCGCCCGAAATCTCTCAGGCAAAAGAACCGTAAACAGGAAGGACACTCTGGAAAGTCGGGACCTTGGTCCCGCGCCGAAGGTGTAAGCGCTGCCGACAGAGTTCCGGAGCGCGAGTCTCTCAGGCTTCAGACAGAGGGGCACGGAATGGCTGCCACAAGCGGCTGGACACGTGCGACTCTGGAGAAGACATGACAGGCGAAGCCACCAACCAACTCCCACTTGCAGATCTGCATGCAGCCGCCGGTGCGCGCTTTGGCGCCTTCGCCGGCTGGAACATGCCGCTGACCTATCCTGCCGGCGTGATGAAGGAACACCTTCACACCCGGGAGCATGTCGGCCTGTTCGACATCTCCCACATGAAGCTGTTCCTGGTCACCGGCCCGGGGGCCGCCGACCTCATCAACCGCGCCTGCCCGCTCGATGCGCGCGCGCTTGAGACCAGGCAGTCGAAATACACCTTCTTCCTGACCGAGACCGCCGGCATCATCGACGACCTGATCATCACCCGTCTCGGCGACGAGCGTTTCATGGTGGTGGCCAATGCCGGCAACGCAGCGACCGACGAAGCGCATCTGCGTGCGCTGGCCAAGGACTTCGACGCCACGATCGAGCCGCTCGACCGCGTCTTCATCGCGATCCAGGGCCCCGAGGCGGCCACAGTGCTCGGCAAGGCCGGCATTGCCACCGACGCGCTGTTCTTCATGCAGGGCTTCGAGCCGCGCGCCACCTGGTTCATGAGCCGCTCCGGCTATACCGGCGAGGATGGTTTCGAGATCGGCCTGCCGGAGGCAGACGCGCGCGAATTGCTTGCCAAGCTTCTGGCCGACGAGCGCGCCATGTGGATCGGCCTTGCCGCACGCGACAGCCTGCGCCTCGAAGCCGGGCTCTGCCTGCATGGCAACGACATCACCCCCGACAACGACCCTGCAAGTGCCGGCCTGATGTGGGCGATCCCCAAGGACCTGCGTGCAGACGGCGGCTTTATCGGCCGCGCGGCACTTGCTGCGATCCTCGCCGACGGCGCCAAGGAAAAGCGCGTCGGCCTGAAGCCTGAAGGCCGCCAGCCGGTGCGCTCCGGCGCCGAGCTGTTCGATGCCGACGGCAAGCTGATCGGCCGCGTCACCTCGGGCGGCTTTGGCCCGTCGGCCGGATTCCCGGTCGCCATGGGCTATGTCTCAGCGTCGCTGGCCAAGGCCGGCACCCGTGTCTTCGCCGACGTCCGCGGCACCAAGGTGCCCGTCGACGTTCATTCTCTTCCCTTCACGCAGCATCGCTACCGCAAAGGATAATTTCCATGACCAAGACCTATTTCACCGAAGACCACGAGTGGATCCGCGTTGAAGGCGACATCGCTACCGTCGGCATTACCGACTACGCCCAGGAACAGCTTGGCGACCTGGTCTTCGTCGACCTGCCGGAAGCCGGCCGCAAGCTCGCCAAGGGCGACGTCGCCGTGGTCGTCGAGTCGGTCAAGGCCGCATCGGACGTCTATGCACCGATCGACGGCGACATCACCGAAGCCAATGCAACGCTCTCGTCCGACCCGGCGCTCGTCAATTCGGCTGCATCAGGCGACGGCTGGCTGTGGAAGATGAAGATCGCCAATGCGGGCCAGCTCGACGGCCTGATGGATGAAGCGGGCTACAAAGCCCATATCGGTTAACAGGATCGCCTGAGATGACCACCGCACCCTATCCCTTTTCGGCCCGCCACATTGGGCCCGGCCCAAAACAAACCCGCGCCATGCTCACCGCCATCGGCGTACCCTCCGTGGAAACGCTGATTTCGCAGGCCGTGCCGAAGTCGATCCGGCTCGACCGCGCGCTCAACCTGCCGGCCCCGGCGAGCGAACATGAAGCGCTTGCCGAGCTTGGCGAGAAGATGGGCCGCAACAAGGTGCTGAAGAGCTTCATTGGCGCCGGCTATCACGGCGTCAACGTGCCTCCGGTCATCCAGCGCAACCTGTTCGAGAACCCGGCCTGGTACACCGCCTACACGCCTTACCAGGCCGAAATCAGCCAGGGCCGCCTGGAGCTCCTGTTCCACTTCCAGACGCTGGTCGCCGAACTGACCGGCCTGCCGGTCGCCTCCGCCTCGCTGCTCGACGAAGCAACCGCCGTTGCCGAAGCGGTCGGCATCGCGCTGCGCCATCACCGCGACAAGCGCAGCCGCGTCGCCATTGCCGGTGCAGCGCACCCGCAGGTCCTCGACGTCGTTCGTACCCGCGCCGAGCCGCTGGGCACCGAGATCGACGGCGAGACCATCGACGACAACACGGCAGCGCTGATCGTTTCCTGGCCCGACACCAACGGCGTCTATGGCGACCACAGGGCGGCGATCGAGAAGGCCAAGGCCGTCGGCGCCATCGTCATCTTCGTCTCGGATCCGCTCAGCCTGACCGTAACCGATACGCCTGCCAGCCTTGGCGCCGACATCGCCGCAGGGTCGATGCAGCGCTTTGGCGTGCCGATGGGCTTTGGCGGTCCGCACGCAGCATACTGCGCCGTCTCCGACAAGCTGACCCGCCTGATGCCTGGCCGCCTCGTTGGCCAGTCGGTCGACAGCAAGGGCCGCCCCGGTTACCGCCTCGCACTGCAGACCCGCGAACAGCACATCCGCCGCGACAAGGCGACGTCGAACATCTGCACCGCACAGGCCTTGCTTGCCAACATGGCGGCATCTTATGCCATCTGGCACGGCTCGGTCGGCCTGCAGGCGATCGCCGAGCGGGTCCACGCGCTGGCCAGCCGTCTTGCCGAGAGCCTGAAAGCTGCCGGCCTGCCGGTGCTTGGCGACAAACGTTTCGACACCGTCACCATCGAGGCCAAGGGCAAGGCCGAGGCTATTGCCGCCGAGGCCGAGAAGACCGGCCGCCTGCTGCGTGTCATCGACGCCGACCATGTCTCGGTCGCCTTCGACGAGACCTCGACAGCTGCCGATCTCGAAGCGATCGCTGCCCTGTTTGGCGCAAAGGTCGTGGCCGAAGCCAAGCGTTCGCTGCCGGGCCAGCCGCGCGGCAAGGAGTTCCTGACCCAGCCGGTGTTCCACCAGAACCGCTCGGAAACCGACATGATGCGCTTCCTGCGCAGGCTGGCCGACAAGGACCTGGCGCTCGACCGCGCCATGATCCCGCTCGGCTCCTGCACCATGAAGCTCAATGCCGCCGCCGAGATGATGCCGGTCAGCTGGCCGTCGGTCGCCAACCTGCATCCGTTCGCGCCGACCAGCCATTCCCTCGGTTATCGCGCGATGACCGACGACCTCGAAGCATGGCTGTGCGAAATCACCGGCTTCGACGCCGTCAGCCTTCAGCCGAATGCCGGCAGCCAGGGTGAATATGCCGGTCTTCTGGCGATCCGCCGCTATCACCATTCGCGTGGCGAGACGCAGCGCAACATCTGCCTGATCCCGTCTTCGGCGCATGGCACCAACCCGGCCAGTGCGGCGATGGCCGGCATGGACGTGGTTGTCGTGCACTGCCTCGAAGACGGCGACATCGACGTCACCGACCTCAAGGTGAAGGCCGAGCAGCACGCCGACAAGCTGGCTGCGCTGATGTTCACCTACCCGTCGACGCATGGCGTGTTCGAGGAAGGCGCACGCGACATCTGCGAGATCGTCCATGCCCATGGCGGCCAGGTCTATTTCGATGGTGCCAACCTGAACGCGATGGTTGCGCTTTCGCGGCCGGCCGACATCGGTGCCGACGTCTGCCACATGAACCTGCACAAGACCTTCTGCATTCCGCATGGCGGCGGCGGCCCCGGCATCGGCCCGATCGGCGTCAAGTCGCATCTGGCGCCGTTCCTTCCCGGCCATGTCGAAATCGGCAGCGCGCATGCGGTGTCGGCTGCCCCCTTCGGCAGCGCCTCGATCCTGCCGATCACCTGGATGTACATCCGGATGATGGGCGCTTCGGGCCTCAAGCACGCGACGGAAACGGCGATCCTCAATGCCAACTACATCGTCAGCAAGCTCGAGGGGCACTATCCAGTGCTGTTCAAGGGCAAGAACGGCCGCGTGGCACATGAGTGCATCCTCGACACCCGCGTGCTCAAGGAGCGGGCCGGCATATCGGTCGAAGACATTGCCAAGCGGCTGATCGACTACGGCTTCCATGCACCGACCATGTCGTGGCCGGTTGCCGGCACGCTGATGGTCGAGCCGACCGAGTCCGAGCCGAAGCACGAAATCGACCGTTTCTGCGATGCGATGATTGCGATCGCCAACGAAGCAGCAAAGGTCGAAAAGGGCGAATGGCCTAGGGATGACAATCCGCTGGTCAATGCGCCACACACGGCGACCGAAACGCTGGCCGGCGAGTGGAAGCATCCCTACTCGCGCCTCGAAGCGGCCTATCCCGGCGGCGATCCCGACACTGTCGCCAAGTACTGGCCACCGGTGTCGCGTATCGACAACGTCGCCGGCGACCGCAACCTGGTCTGCGCCTGCCCGCCGCTGAGCGAGTATCTCGGCGCCGCCGAGTAATCTGAACGGCAAACACATCAATCGGCGGCGTACCTCACGGGCGCCGCCGATTTGCTTTTGGATGGGCGCCGCTCTTACGCGTCTCTACTCGGAGAGTTACTCAGCCGCAGACCGGCGATCAGAAAAAATGCCAACGCGGCCAACGCGGTCAACGCGGCAACGGCGGCAAAGCCTGCAGAGAGAAAGACGCGCTGCGACAACGCGGCTTCGTAGTCCGGAGGAATGGTGAACAGGCAAAAAGCAATACCAACCGCAGCCTCGGCCACCAATGCCCAAGCGATACAGTTCAGCCTGGTCAGCTTTCGGCTGAAGTGGAGCGAAGCAACGATCGGCACGCCGGGGCCAATGCTCACGGCCATCAACCAGACGATGCTGAGAAGATGCTTTTCCATGTGCAACGCGGGCTGCTTGTGACGGCAACTCACCGTTCAGGCGAACAGAAGCTGCGGCTCCCGATATCCGTCGCAGTCCGCGGGCCCAGCCGTGGCGACACGGTTGCGGCCCGCGCGCTTGGCCGCATAGAGCGCTACGTCGGCGCCCAGAAGCATCTGTTCCAGGCTCCTCGCTTCGTCGCTGCCGAAACAGACGCCGGCACTGACCGTGCTCCTGAGCGGGCCGAGTTTGGTTGCGACGACCTCCGCCCCAAAGGAGGCGCCGATCTTGCGCAGGACTTCATAGATCTCCAGCGTGCTCATTCCCGAAATGACGATGGCGAACTCCTCGCCGCCGAGCCGAAAGCCCTCGACGCCTTGCCGGGACTGCCGCCTCACAATGTCCGCGAAGCGTTGCAGGACACGGTCGCCCACCGCATGGCCGAAGACATCGTTTGTGCGTTTGAAGTGATCGAGATCGACCATGGCCAAGGCCATGCGTTGCCCGAAGCTTGTATTTGCATGCAGGGAGTTGAGCGCGCGCCGGTTCATCAGCCCGGTCAGCGGATCGGTCAACGTTTCCTCGGTCAACCGGCTTTGGGTGCGCAGATGGTGGAACGAAATGGTGAGCGCCCCAAGCGCGGTCATGCAGGCGACGACGACAACGGTGTTGACGTCCTCGGCCCAGTTCCTGGGTACGCTGCCGAGCACCCACTGCTTCTGCTGAATGATGACGAAGGCACAGAGCGCGAAGGAGATGGCGCTGCTGCCGGTGAGCAGCGAGACCGGGGCCAGCACGCGACGGTCGACCTCCGTGCTCGTCCAGAAGGCCGTTGCCGTCATGACCAGGATGCCGGTTACAGCCAAATAGGCGATGACGAAGCCGACGCCGTCGAACCCGGCGGCGGTGACCACGACTGTCAGGGCGATGATCGCGATAATTGGCAGGGTTGCCGGTTTCGACCAGCCGCGCTCGATATACTGGTCGGCCGAGGTGAAGACGACGAAGAAGCCGGCGACGAGCAGCGCCAACATGCCCTGCCCGAGCCATGAGGAGGCATGGCGACCATAAAGCCAAAAGGCGATGACATGGATGACAAGAAGTAGTATTCCCACCGCCATCGTGAGAACGAAACGGGACTGACGCGCCGTCAGCCAGATCGCGACGAGTGTTCCGCTCAGACACGCACCCGACAGGGCCGTGGCGAGCAACAGGGAACCAAAGTCAAGCACGGGGGCGCGGCCTTCCTGATGTCCGAATGTTCGGGCAGCAGTTATTGGACATTCCGGGTCAGCCGCAACCTTACATTGCCGCGCCATCGTCAGCTGAGTGCTGCGACTTCGGTTAGCGTTTACGAAAGGTTGCGCCGGCCCTGCCAATTCCGGCATATCGAACGGGCGGGGGACGAACAGATCAGGAACTGTTGCCGGACCGGCAAAACTGGCAAACTCGACAAGTGATTCGCAGCGCGGAACAACCGTATTGAGCATGGACGACAACAGCGACCTTTTCGGCAATCTCGGCAACCAGCCTGCACGCCCCGTTTCCCGTCCGGTTGACCCGCTGGTCGCGGCGGCCGCGGCGGCGAAGCGCCCTGCTCCGGCAAAGGACGCCAGCGACAGCTACAGTGCTGCCGATATCGAAGTTCTCGAAGGCCTGGAGCCCGTCCGCCGTCGCCCCGGTATGTATATCGGCGGCACCGACGAAAAGGCGCTGCACCATCTCTTTGCCGAAGTCATCGACAACTCGATGGACGAGGCGGTGGCTGGCCATGCGACCTTCATCGAGGTCGAACTCGACGCCGAGGGGTTCCTCACCGTCACCGATAACGGTCGCGGCATCCCGGTCGATCCGCACCCCAAGTTCAAGAACAAGTCGGCGCTCGAGGTCATCATGACCACGCTGCATGCCGGTGGTAAGTTCGACTCCAAGGTTTATGAGACCTCGGGCGGCCTGCACGGTGTCGGCGTTTCGGTCGTCAACGCGCTCTCCGACCAGCTTGAAGTCGAGGTGGCGCGCAACCGCAAACTGTTCCGTCAGCGTTTTTCGCGCGGCGTCCCGCAGGGCGGGCTGGAAAGCCTTGGCGACGTCCAGAACAGGCGCGGCACCAAGGTGCGCTTCCACCCCGACCCGGACATCTTCGGCAAGGGCGCGCATTTCGAACCGGCACGCATCTACAAGATGGCGCGCTCCAAGGCCTATCTGTTCGGCGGCGTCGAAATCCGCTGGAGCTGCGATCCCACGCTGATCAAGGAAAAGGACGAGACGCCTGCCAAGGCCGTGTTCCACTTCCCCGGCGGTCTCGGCGACTATCTCAAGGCCTCGCTCGGCAGTGAGATGCAGGTCACCCGTGAAATCTTCTCGGGCAAGAGCGAGAAGCAGAGCGGCCACGGCTCGGTCGAATGGGCCGTCACCTGGTTCGGCGGCGACGGCTTCATCAATTCCTATTGCAACACCATCCCGACCGGCGACGGCGGTACCCACGAAATGGGCTTCCGCAACATTCTGACGCGCGGCCTGCGCGCTTATGCCGACCTTGTCGGCAACAAGCGCGCCTCGATCGTCACCAGCGAAGACGTGATGATTTCGGCCGCCGGCATGCTGTCGGTGTTCATCCGGGAACCGGAGTTCGTCGGCCAGACCAAAGACAAGCTGGCCACCGTCGAAGCGATGCGCATCGTCGAGACGGCGATCCGCGACCCGTTCGACCACTGGCTCGCCGACAATCCGCAGGAAGCGTCGAAATTGCTCGACTGGGTGATTGCGCGCGCCGACGAACGCGTGCGCCGCCGCCAGGAAAAAGAAGTGTCGCGCAAGAGCGCAGTGCGCAAGCTGCGCCTGCCCGGCAAGCTGGCCGACTGCACGCAGAATGCCGCCGCCGGCGCCGAATTGTTCATCGTCGAGGGCGACTCGGCAGGCGGCTCGGCCAAGCAGGCACGCGACCGCTCGATGCAGGCGATCCTGCCGCTGCGCGGCAAGATCCTCAACGTCGCCAGCGCCGGCAACGACAAGCTGGCATCGAACCAGTTGATCGGCGACCTGATCCAGGCGCTCGGCTGCGGCACGCGCTCGAAATACCGCGAAGAGGACCTGCGCTACGACCGCGTCATCATCATGACCGACGCCGACGTCGACGGCGCGCACATCGCCTCGCTTTTGATCACCTTCTTCTACCAGGAGATGCCAGAGCTCGTCCGCGGTGGGCACCTCTACATGGCGGTGCCGCCACTCTACTCGATCCGTCAGGGCGGCAAGGTCGCCTATGCCCGCGACGACGCCCACAAGGAGGAGTTGCTGAAGACCGAGTTCACCGGGCGCGGCAAGATCGAGATCGGTCGATTCAAGGGCCTCGGCGAGATGATGGCCTCGCAGCTCAAGGAAACGACGATGGACCCGAAGAAGCGCACGCTGCTGCGTGTCGAGGTCAATGAGAGCGAAGACGACACCAAGAGCGCCGTCGACGCGCTGATGGGCACCAAGCCGGAGCTGCGTTTCCGCTTTATCCAGGAACGCGCCGAGTTCGCCGCAGCGGACGCGCTGGATATCTGATCCGGATTTGAATGAAGAAAGCGGCCCGCCGTCAGGCGGCCGCTATCGCCAGAGCGTGGCCGCGGGCGTTTTCACGCAGGGCTTCGAGGTGGATCGACTTCACCAAAGAGGCCAATTCGCCTTCGGCTGCCTGGCCACCCAGTTCCTTGAGCATCAGCCAGCTGACTTCCTGGGCACCGGCGACACGACGGCCATTGGCAACTTCGCGCCAGATCTTCAGCGCCCGCAGGATGATCGCGTGTGACGCATCGGCGAGGCCGGCGGAGCGCAACAGCGCTGTCAGAGCGACGTCTTGCCCAGCAGAAAGCAGCGCCCTCACCCGTGGTTCGTCGCGACCGGTCAGGACGACAAGGGCAGCGCCGAAGAAATCGACCTTGCCATGGGCAAGGATGCGGATGATGAAGCTTGCGGTCAGGTCGCCGCGCAACCTGAGATGTTCGACAAGCGCCATGTGTTCGTTGGCGCGGGTGCCCTCGATCAACGTCAGCGAAGACTTGACGCAGGCATCGCGCGTCACCTTTTCGGCGCGCGCGGCGCCCATCAATGCCATGACGAAGGGCGAGGCCTTCAAGGCCTCGCCAAGCTTGACCAGCAGCAGGTGCCGGCAATCGGACGGCAGGCGCGGATCGGCGACAAGTGCCTCGCGCACGTGCGCATCATGGCCAAAGCGCTCAGCCATGCGGCGGAAGCTCAGCGAGGCGATGTCGGCGCCATAATTCCGCAGCAGGACGACGCAGGCTTCGGCCTCACCGACTTCAGCGATCGCAGCCGAAAGCGACATCGACACGACCGGCCGGTCGGCAACGAGCTTCTGGATGGCAATCGAGCCCGATGCGACGCGGTCGATGAGATCGGCGTCGGTCAGCAAGGGAGAACGCGCCAGCACCATCGCCGCAACGTCGGGCTGGTCGGCGGCAAGGGCTGCGATGATCTGGAGCGGTGCGTGGACGCTCATCGAAAGCGCCTCGGCCAGCGCCTGGCGCACTTTCGAAGACGGGTCGTCGAGCAGCAGCGTGAGCGCCGCTTCAGCTGCGCAGCGATCCTCGAACGGCATCTCGCGGTTGACATAGGCGCTCGCTAGAGCGGCAGCCGCGGCCGCCCGCTCACCCACCTTGGCTGTGTCTATCCATTTCAGGAAATGCGAAACGACCATCCGCTTTTCTTCGCCCCTGGCAGCAAACGCCCAAACCCAATGACGACCCTAGGAAGAAAAGGTTTACGAACGGTTCACCATATCCGTTAACCCTTGCCGGGCCGCGAGGCAGCGCCTATCAAATCCGCACAACGGGAGGAGTTGCCGATGGCTGGACTGTATCTTGAGGAATTCGTCGTCGGCCAGGTGATCCGGCATCAGCTCACCAAGACCGTAACCGAGAGCGACAACATGTTCTTCTCGACGATGACGCTCAACCCCCAGCCGCTGCACATCGACTTCGACTTTGCCGCCAGGAGCGAATGGGGCAAGCCGCTGGTCAATTCATTGTTCACGCTCGGGCTGATGATCGGCATTTCAGTGCACGACACGACGCTCGGCACCACCATCGGCAATCTCGGCATGACCGAGACCACCTTCCCGCATCCGGTCTTTCACGGCGACACGATTCGTGTCGAGACGGAGGTTCTTTCGGTGCGCGAATCGAAATCGAAAACCGATCGCGGCATCGTCGAGTTCCTGCATTGCGCCTATAATCAGGACGGCGCGCTCGTTGCCAAATGCCAGCGCCAGGCGATGATGATGAAGAAGAAGGCGGCCTGATGCGCTCGCTGCTGTTCGTTCCAGGCGATTCCGAAAAGAAGCTCGAACGCGGTTTTTCGTCCGGCGCCGACGTCGTCATCGTCGATCTCGAGGATTCGGTCTCACCCGACAACAAGGCGCATGCGCGCGGCGTCGCCGCCGACTTCATCGCCAGCAAGCGCAACGACACCCGCGCGTCGATCTATGTGCGCGTCAATGACCTTTCGACCGGACTCACCGACGACGACCTCAGGGCGATCGTGCCGATCGCGCCAGACGGCATTATGCTGCCCAAGTCGAATTCCGGCGCCGACGTCCAGCATCTCTCTACCAAACTGCGTGTGCATGAGGCGGAAAACGGCCTGCCGGACGGCGCCATCCGCATCATCCCGATCATCACGGAAACCCCGGCCGGCGTGCTGGCGACCGGCAGCTATGCCGGCGCAAGTGCCCGGCTTGCCGGGCTGACATGGGGGGCGGAAGACCTTTCGGCGGCCATCGGCGCACGCGTCGCACGCGACAGTGACGGCCGCTACACCGACGTGTTCCGCCTGGCGCGGGCAATGACGGTGCTGGGTGCAGCGGCAGCCGACGTTGCCGCTGTGGACACCGTCTTCGTCAACTTCCGGGATGGCGAGGGCCTGCGCGCCGAGTGCCTCGAAGCCGAGCGTGACGGCTTCACCGCCAAGATGGCGATTCATCCGGACCAGGTCGCCATCATCAACGAGGCGTTCACACCGACCACTGATGCGGTGGCACACGCGGCCTCCATCGTCGCCGCCTTCGAGGAGGCGGGCAATCCGGGTGTGGTCGGCATCAACGGCAAGATGTATGACCGGCCGCATCTGAGGCTCGCCCAGCGCCTGCTGGCCCGGGCGCGTGCTGCCGGCGTCGCCGGCTGAGGTTCAGTCCTCCCAGCGCGGCCGCCGCATCGAGAAGATGGCATCGATCGTCGAATAATCCATGTAGCCGAGGCGCGAGACGTTGCCGGCCTTGACGACGTCGAACAACCCATCGGTCAGATAGGCCTCGTCGATGTGGATGCCGACGACCTCGCCGATGACGACGATGGCGCCGGTCTCCTGCCCGCTCAGACCTCTGGGGCGGAAGATCTCGGTGACCTTGCATTCCAGCGCAGCGGGTGCCTCGGCGACGCGTGGCGGCGCCACCAGCCGCGAAGGCACCGGCGTCAGCCCGGCATAGGCGAACTCGCTGACACCGCGCGGCGCATTGACCGAACTCTTGTTCATCTTCTCGGCCAGGTCGCGCCCGACGAGATTGGCAACGAACTCCCTGGTTTCGCTGGCGAAGGTGGCGCTGTCCTTCTGACCCTCGGAGGAAAACCAAACCAGCGGCGGCTTGCCGGACAGCGCGTTGAAGAACGAATAAGGCGCGAGATTGACCGCCCCATCCTTGCCGACGGACGAAATCCAGCCGATCGGCCGCGGCGACACCAGCGACTTGAATGGGTCATGCGGTAGTCCGTGGCCTTTCGACGGCTCGTAGAACACCTGTGCTAGCCCTCCCAAGGCCCGGCATAGTCAGCATAGAGCTTTGCCACGTCTGGACGCTGGCGCTCCTGTCCGGCGCCATCATAGGAGCCGATATGGACGAAGCCGACAACACGTTCATGCGGCGCAAGGCCAAGCAGTGCGCGGCCCTCTTCGCAATCCGAATACCAGTTGGTGATCATGTTGGTGCCGTAACCGAGCGCATTGGCTGCGGTAATCAGGTTCATCGCCGCCATGCCGCCCGACAGGAACATTTCCCATTCGGGGATCTTGGGATGGTCCTTGGGGCTGGACACCACGCCGATGACCAGCGGCGCGCGCGAGAATCGGGCAAGCTCCTGGTTGCGTCGGCCTTCCGGCAGCGGTCCTTCCCGGCGTTCAGCCAAGTCAGCCAGCTTCTGGCCGATCTCGACACGCACGTCGCCGCGATAGAGAATGAAGCGCCAGGGCTCCAGCCGGCCGTGATCAGGCACGCGGCTTGCCGCCGCCAGAATGGTGGCGATCTCGGCGTCGGACGGTGCCGGCGCCCGGAGTTCGGGGATCGGCGCGGAGTTGCGGGTCAGCAGGAAGTCGATAATCGGCGATGTCACGGCGCGGGCACTCCTTGGATGTTGGGCTGAAGCGCCTGTCCGTAAATGGTGGCTGCTCTGGCATCGGCGCAGTGCGGTTGAGAATCCATCGCGCCGGAATAGCCTTGAAATTGCCACCGCCTTGCGCTTCAAACAAGGGATGCTGAGGGGATCCTTCCGACTTTTCGCGCCGATTCTGGCTGTCGCGCTGTTCGCCGTGCAGCCTGCGGCCGTTTTCGCGCAGGACGGTGCCGCGGCAATCGACGGGTTGAGCCTTCCCGGCATTTCTAGTTTTGCCTCGCCGCGCGGCGACGAACCGCTGGCGACGGGCGCCCTTGGCGAGATCACGCTGACCGCGCAGCTGACCGACAAGGGCAGCGACATCGGCCGCGGCCTGGTCTGGCGCGTCTTCCGCCCCGAGGCCGGACCCGACGGCAAGCTACCGCTGGTCGCCTCGGCCCAGGGCGGCACCAGCATGTTCCAGCTGCCGCCCGGCAGCTACCTCGTCCATGCCTCCTATGGCCGCGCCGGCGCCACCAAGCGCATCACCGTTGGCAAGCAGGGCAAGCGTGAGAGCCTGGTGCTCGACGCCGGTGGCCTGAAGCTCGACGCCGTGCTTTCCGGCGGCGTCCGCATCCCGCCGGCCAAGCTCAAATTCTCGATCTTCGAAGGTGATTCCACCAGCGACGGCGAACGGGCGCTGATCATCCCCAACGTCGCGCCCAATTCGGTGGTGCGGCTCAATTCGGGCACCTATCACGTCGTCTCGACCTATGGCAGCGTCAACGCCGTCATCCGCTCAGACATCCGCGTCGAAGCCGGCAAGCTGACCGAGGCAACCGTCGAGCACCGCGCCGCAGACGTCACCTTCAAGTTGGTGCGCGAAGCCGGCGGCGAAGCCATCGCCGACACGTCCTGGTCGGTGCTGACGGAGTCAGGCGACCCGCTGCGCGAGGCCGTCGGTGCCTTCGCCTCGATGGTGCTGTCGGAAGGCGACTACACAATCATCGCCAAGAACCGCGATCGCATCTACCAGCGCGACTTCACCGTCGTTGCCGGCCGCAACCAGGACGTCGAAGTCGTCGCCTCGGAAGACGCCGCCATCGACCCCAACGAAGGCGCGGACTAGGCTTCAGCAAGTCGCCTGACTTCCGGACCTCTGAACTGAAAAGGGCGGCATCGAGCCGCCCTTCTTGTTTGTCTCAGGCGTAGGCCTGTTTGTCTCAAGCGCTCAGCGCGCGGCGCCTGTCCGGCGTCATCGCCTCGTCACGCAAAGCAGCGATTGCCTCGTCGAGGCCCATCGACACTTGGTCGCGCGAACCGAGACGGCGGACATTGACGGTCGCCTCTTCCGCCTCGCGCTTGCCGCAGACAAGAATGACCGGAACCTTGGCCAGCGAGTGCTCGCGGACCTTGTAGTTGATCTTTTCGTTGCGCAGGTCGACTTCGGCCGACAGGCCGGCGGCCTTGAGCTTGGCAGCGACCGAACGCGCATAGTCGTCGGCGTCCGAGGTGATCGTGGTCACCACCACTTGCTGCGGCGCGAACCACAGCGGGAAGTGGCCCGAATAGTTCTCGATCAGGATGCCGAGGAAACGTTCCATCGAACCACAGATGGCGCGGTGGACCATGACCGGCTGCTTCTTCTCGGAATCCGAGCCGATGTAGAAGGCGCCGAAGCGTTCGGGCAGGTTGAAATCGACCTGGGTCGTTCCGCACTGCCATTCGCGGCCGATCGCATCACGCAGGACGTATTCGAACTTGGGGCCGTAGAAGGCACCCTCGCCCGGATTGATCGACGTCTTGATGCGGTTGCCGGACTGCGCCTCGATGGTCTTGAGCACATTGCCCATGATCTCTTCGGCGTGATCCCATGCCTCGTCGGAGCCGACGCGTTTGTCGGGCCTCGTCGACAGCTTCACCGAAATCTCGTTGAAACCGAAGTCGGCATAGGTCGACAGGATCAGGTCGTTGATGCGCAGGCACTCGGCGGCGAGTTGTTCCTCGGTGCAGAAGATATGCGCATCGTCCTGGGTGAAGCCGCGCACGCGCATCAGTCCGTGCAGCGCGCCTGACGGCTCATAGCGGTGAACGTTGCCGAATTCGGCGAGCTTGACCGGCAGGTCGCGGTACGACTTCAGGCCGTGCTTGAAGATCTGCACGTGGCCCGGGCAGTTCATCGGCTTCAGCGCAAAGACGCGGTCGTCGTCGGTGTCGTCACCAGCAACCGTCACCTTGAACATCGCGTCGCGATACCAGCCCCAGTGGCCCGAGGTCTCCCACAGGCTCTTGTCGAGCACCTGGGGCGCGTTGACTTCCTGGTAGCCCTGCTGGTCGAGGCGGCGGCGCATGTAGCTGACCAGGTTCTGGAACATCTTCCAGCCCTTGGCATGCCAGAACACGACGCCCGGACCTTCCTCCTGGAAGTGGAACAGATCCATCTCGCGGCCGAGGCGGCGGTGGTCGCGTTTCTCCGCCTCTTCCAGCATGTGGAGATACTGGTCGAGCTGCGTTTGATCGGCCCAGGCCGTGCCATAGATGCGCGTCAGCATCGGATTGTTGCTGTCGCCACGCCAGTAAGCACCGGCGACCTTCATCAGCTTGAAGGCGCTGCCGATCTGACCGGTCGAAGCCATATGTGGGCCGCGGCACAGGTCGAACCAGTCGCCCTGGGCGTAGATGTTGAGGTTCTGGTCCTCGGGGATCGCGTCGATCAGCTCGAGCTTGTAGGCCTCGCCCTTGTCGCGGAACACCTGCTTGGCCTTGTCGCGCGACCAGACCTGCTTGGTGAACGGCTTGTTGCGGCCGATGATCTCGCGCATCTTCTTTTCGATCGCCGGGAAATCCTCCGGCGTGAAAGGCTCGTTGCGGGCGAAATCGTAATAGAAGCCGTTGTCGATGACAGGGCCGATGGTGACCTGGGTTCCGGGCCAAAGCTCCTGCACGGCCTCTGCCAGCACGTGCGCGGTGTCGTGGCGGATCAACTCGAGCGCGCGCGGGTCGTCGCGGGTGACGATCTCGACCTTGCCGGACTTGCCGAGCGGGTCGGAAAGATCGCGCACGGTGCCGTCGACGGCGTAAGCCACGGCCTTCTTGGCCAGCGACTTCGAGATCGACTCCGCCAATGCGGCACCGGTCATCGCCGCGTCGTAGTCGCGGACGGAACCATCGGGAAATGTCAGGGAAACGGAATTCGACAAAGCTCTTCTCCTATCCAGTCCCGCAAACGAGCGCGGGTGGTAAAAAAAACCGGATGCGTCCGGCAGCGAGGGGTCTTTTAGGGGGAGTTTTCTGGCTCGTAAAGCCAAACAGCGGCGCTTCGAGCGCCGCTGCGTCATTTCGGAGGAGCCTGGAACTAGTTGGCCGACTTCATCAACCCTGGCAGGTCGGTAAGGAAGTCGGCGCGCACCTTTGGTCCCATGAGTACCGGGCTCTTGCCTTCGTTGACGAACAGCCTGGCAAATACGATCTTCCGGCCATCTTTCTCGGCCCAGCCGACGAACCAGCCAAACGGCCTTTTACGATTTTGGACGATTGCCTTGTTGGTCAGCCAGCCAGTTCCGGTCTTGCCCTGGACCTTCCAATCGCCGGCGTCGAAGGCAGGCAGGATCTGGCCGGTCATGTCGTATGCCTTGGCCGAGACCGAAAGCTTACGATCGAGAATACGCCTGATGAATGCCGCCTGCTCATCTGGCGAAATCTGCAGCGACGAGCTCAGCCACGAGTGGGTCAGGCCATCCTTTTTGCCTGGATTGCCCGTGATGTCGCCATTGCCATAGTTGAAGCTCTGGACATAGCCGGCAAAGCGCTCGTTGCCCAGCTTGCGGGTGATCTGCTGGGAGTACCAGACGACCGAATCCTTTTCCCAGATCGTCGGGTCGATGGGCCTGTGGTCGCGTTTGATGGCGTTGAATTCCGGTTTGTAATCCCAGCGCGGCGTATGCGCATCGGTGAGGATGCCGGCATCGTAGCCCATCAGTGCCAATGGCACCTTGAATGTCGATGCCGCGCTCACGCGCCGGTCACAGGTACCGTCGCGGCGCAAGGTCGCGCCGTTCTGGGCATCGACAATCAGCGTGCATTCGAACACGGGCTTGAGCGCCGGATCATTGGCGGCCGCCTGCGCCGCGGCAAAAGGCACTGCAAGCAGAGAAAAGAAAGCGAAGATCGAAGATCGACGAAACGAAGCAAGCACTGTCATGACATCCTCTGTCGGTTGGCGCCAAAGGACTATGGACGGCAATTGTCTCGAATATGGCTCAACTTGGACGGAACTGTCTTAGCCTGAGCAAACGGTAAACCGGAAAATATCGGCGTTAACTGATATGCGGCGCGCGCTGCATCCACTTCAATGCCCCGATGGACGTCGACCAATCAGCCAATAGCGCCACGGCAGGTACCAGGCATAGGGCGCGGCAAGGCTCTCCGGCACCCGGTCGGTGCCATGGGTGCCCCAGGGGCCGCAACGCAGGACGCGAAACAGGCCCATCCAGCCGCCGGCCCACAAGCCGTGGCGCGCAATCGCCTCATGCGCATATTCCGAACAGGTCGGCAGATGCCGGCATGAATTGCCGATAAAGCCTGAGAGCGTCAGCTGGTAAAGCCGGACCAACGAGGTGCCGAGCACTCGGCCGGGCGTCTTGCGCCACGGCCCGGCCCAGTTGCGGCCGCGCGCGGCGGTGCCGCGTGATTGGTCATGTCCGTGGTCCATCGTCTCCGCCGGATCGGAATCTATTCGCTATAGATGTCCATTCCGCCATGCAGACGCAATGTTCGGCATCTACCACCTCGCCGCTGCGGCGCCGTGTCACGCATTCCAGCCAAGCTTCGCCCCGCGGTGGGGGCACCGCCGTTGCGGAGCGTCGAGTTGAAGCCGGTCGGCGTCGCAGCACTTCGTTCTTTGGATGGCATGGTCGGCCTGAAAGGTCGCGATGCGGAACATCTCTGCGTAGGCGTTGAAGAGCGTTGGCATGGTTTTTCCTCCTTGTGTCGGAGGATTAGACGGCCTCTAGCCGTGCTCTTCAAACGAGTATAACGTCCAGCTTGGATAACTTGAGATTATGCGAATGAACCGCGGGCGGCTTCCGCTGACGGCATTGAGAAGTTTCGAGGCAGCCGGGCGGCACCTGAGTTTCAGCCGTGCAGCCGACGAGCTGTTTGTCACCCAGGCGGCCATCAGTCGCCAGATCCGCGAGCTGGAGAGTTTCCTGCGCCAGCCGCTGTTTGTGCGCTATCACCGTCGTGTCGAACTGACCGAGCCGGGCCAGAAATTGCTGCAGCAGCTAGTCAAGAGCTTCGACGACATCGACCGCCGGCTTTCTGAACTGGCGACACGGCCTTCCCTTTCAGTGGTCAGCGTCAGTGCCGAGCCGGCGCTGGCTGCCAGCTGGCTCCTGCCGCGCCTCAACAAATTTCGCGAGATGCGCCCCGACATCGAGATCGCGCTCGATGTCGACCCACGCCTGATCGATTTCCGCAGCGACCAGGCCGAGCTCGCCTTGCGCTTCAGCGCGCACAACAGCTCGTGGCCGCGCAGCGAGTCGGAACTTTTGGGGATGGTCGTCGATTCGCCAATCCTGTCGCCGGCGCTGCTGGCGTCCGGCCCGCCACTGGCCTCCCCTGCCGACTTGCGCCGCTACACGCTGTTGCATGAGGAAAACCGCCAGGGCTGGGCACGCTGGTTCGAGGCGGCGGGTGCCGACGAGGCATCCGTACCGGAGCGCGGGCCGTTGCTGGCCGACGCGGCACTGTCGAAACAGGCGGCGATGCTCGGCCACGGTGTCGCCCTTGGCGACCTTTTGCTGGTCTACGAGGAGCTTCAGGCAGGAACGCTGGTCAAGCCGTTCGAGACCAACGTCGTCTGCGGCGGCTACTGGCTGGTGGCGAAGAACCTGGCCAAGCTGTCCGAGCCGGCACAGTGCTTCGCCGAGTGGATCAAGACCGAATTCGCCAAAAGCCTCGAGATTCTCGACAACTGCCTGGCGTCAGCCTACCTGCGCTCGATCTGACCGATGGCGTCGACCACGGCGTCGAAGGTCAGCATCGTCGAGGCGTGCCGCGCCTTATAGTCGCGCACCGGCTCGAGATATTTCAGGTCGCCGAATCTGCCCTCCGGCGGCGTGCCGCCTTCCTTGAGCATGCGCAGCATCGTGTCGCGCACGGCGCGCAATTCATCGGCGCTGGCGCCGACGACATGCTCGGCCATGATCGATGACGACGCCTGGCCCAGAGCGCAGGCTTTCACCTCATGCGCAAAGTCGGTGACGATACCGTCCTTCATCGCCAGATCGATCGTGACCGTCGACCCGCACAGCTTGGAATGTGCTGTCGCCGTCGCATCGGGGTGATCGAGCCGGCCGAGCCGGCCGATATTGCCGGCGAAACCGAGAATTTTCGTGTTATAGATGTCGTCGATCAACTTTTTTCACTCTGAGTGCGTGTGATGAACAACTCTTGTCGCTGACGCATCTTCCAATCGTCGTCTTCACCCATATATAATGGTGGCGCTCGCCTCCCGACAAGGAGCTGAAAAGGCATCGGGATTTGAGCAAGATAAGCAGCTTTGGGTACGGCACTCGTTCCGGTGGTCCCTAAAGTGGCTGTGTCCGTTCAACTCGTCCCTGCTCTGACAGGGACTACTGGAGACGCCTGATATGGATGCCGTAGCGAAGAAGCTGATGCCGCAATCAGCCTATATGGACAAGCCTGCAACCGACCGCCCGACCGAGGCGGAGGTCGAAGCCGCTGTGAAGGTGCTCCTGCGCTGGACCGGCGACGATCCACAGCGCGAAGGCCTGATCGACACGCCCAAGCGCGTGACCAAGGCTTTCCGTGAAATGTTCAATGGCTACGACATGTGCCCGGCCGACGAGCTTGGCCGCACATTCGAGGAAGTCGCCGGCTACGACGACCTGGTCATCGTTCGTGACATCAAGTTCCATTCGCATTGCGAGCACCATATGGTGCCGATCATCGGCAAGGCTCATGTCGGCTATCTGCCGGATGGCAAGGTCGTCGGTCTCTCCAAGATCGCCCGCGTCGTCGATATCTTCGCCCACCGCCTGCAGACGCAGGAAGCGATGACGGCGCAGATTGCCGGTGTCATCCAGGACGTGCTAAACCCGCGCGGCGTCGCCGTGATGATCGAGGCCGAGCATATGTGCATGGCCATGCGCGGCATCCGCAAGCAGGGTTCGACGACCCTGACCTCCACATTCACCGGCGTTTTCCGGGATACCCCCGAAGAACAGGTCCGGTTCGTGACCATGGTACGAGCCGGCGGCGGCGGGATCTGATCCCGCTTCGCCGGAGCCCCGACTTAGGACCCCGGCGATGACCTTGCAGTTTCCCGAAGTTTCCAACGACAAGCGCGCCCTCGAAGAGGGCGAGCTGTTCTCGCCACGTTTCGACGTCAACGGTCTGGTCACCGCCGTGGTGACCGACGCCGCCGACGGCATGCTCTTGATGGTCGCGCACATGAATGCCGAAGCGCTGGCTCTGACGATCGAGACCGGCATCGCCCACTATTGGTCGCGCTCGCGCAACGCGCTTTGGAAGAAGGGCGAAACCTCGGGCAATTTCCAGCACGTCCAGGAGATTCGCACCGACTGCGACCAGGACTCGGTGTGGCTCAAGGTAAAAGTGAGCGGCCACGACGCAACCTGTCACACCGGCCGGCGTTCTTGTTTCTATCGGACGGTAGGACGACAAGGCAGTGTCGCGACGCTCAGCGCGGACGGCAGCGATCCGCTGTTCGATGTCGACGAGACCTACCGCAAGAAAACGTGAACCGGCTACCTGTTCCAGAACACAGAGATTCACGATTTTAATACGGGTCGGGAGTAGTCTGTATTTGGGAACAAGGAGTGTGCGATGCTCGAATGGGCGTCATTCTATGCGCGCCAGAACGTCCGGGAAGCCAATGGCTTTTCTTCCGGCACAAGCTCGAACGTTCCCGAAACAGCAAGACAGAACGGCATTTCACTGGCGCTCGGCGGAGGTGCTGCACGCGGCTGGGCCCATATCGGCGTGCTGCGCGCGCTTGATGAAGCCGGCATCCGCATCAACATGATCGCCGGCACTTCGATCGGTGCCCTCGTCGGTGGCTGCTATCTCGCCGGAAAGCTCGACCAGCTCGAGGAATTCGCCCGTAGCCTGACCAAGCGCCGTATCTTCGGACTGTTCGACTTCAAGCTCGGCGGCAGCGGACTGTTCGGCGGCATGAAGCTCGATTCTCGCATGCAGCAGCACATGGGCAGCATCACCTTCGAGAATCTGCCGAAACCCTTCGTCTGCGTTGCGACCGAAATCCGCACCGGCCACGAGATCTGGCTGTCGAGCGGTTCGCTGATCAAGGCGATGCGGGCGTCCTACGCCCTGCCCGGCGTGTTCGAGCCGGTCACCTGCAACGGCCGCGTGCTGGTCGACGGCGCGCTCGTCAATCCGGTGCCGGTTTCGGTCTGCCGCGCCAACGAGCAGCCCTTGGTCGTTGCGGTCAACCTGCACTACGACCTGTTCGGCCGCGCGGCAGTGATCAAGCATAGCGCTGGCGAACTGGTGGTCGAGCGTCCGGCTGCACCGGGAGAGAACTCCGCTCAAAGCGAGCGCGAGGCACGACTCGGCATCACCGGTGTCATGGTCGAAGCGTTCAACATCATCCAGGATCGCATTTCCCGCGCGCGGCTGGCCGGCGATCCGCCAGATCTGTCGATCCAGCCCAAGCTCGGCCTGATCGGCCTGTCCGAATTCCACCGCGCCGACGAGGCCATCCGGCTCGGCTACGAGGCGACAAAGGCGCAGATGGAAGAGATCCTGAGGCTTCAGGCGGTTCTCGGCTAAGACCAATTCTCGGTCAAGGACCGGCCAGCGACGCGTCGACGATCCTGAACTGGGCCGTGCGGCTGCCATTCCAATGATTGACCGAAATCGAGCCGGCGACGTGTATTGCACGGTCGCGGTTCCGGAACAGGAAATCGCCAAGTGGCGTCTCTGCCGCCCTGAACGCCATCGCCTGGACCTTGCCGCCGCTTTCCGAACGCAGGTCGATGCGTATATGTGCGGAGCCGACCAGCCTGGCATCGGCGATGCGATGCCTTGGCAGGACGAAAACGGGCGGCACATGCCCTGCCCCGAACGGTCCTGCTTTCTCCAGCGCGTCGACGAGGTTCAGCGTCGCGCCTTCCGCGGCCAGCGCACCGTCAATCTTCAGGCTTTCCTCATCCTGCAGGCGGAACACGTCGGCTGCGGCGCGCTGTTCGAAGAAGGCGCGCAACTCGCCCAGCTTGGCGCGCTCAACGGTGATGCCGGCCGCCATGGCGTGCCCGCCACCCTTGACCAGCAGTCCGGCTTCGACCGCCTCGCGCACCAGCCGGCCAAGGTCGAAACCGGACACGGAACGGCCTGACCCTGTGCCAACGCCATTCGGGTTGAAGGCAATCGCAAAAGCCGGGCGGCGCGCGTGATCCTTGAGACGCGATGCCAGCAAGCCAACGATGCCGGGGTGCCATGTGGTGCTCGCGGTGACCAACACGGCCGGGCCCGGTCCGGCGCCGATTTCGGCATCGGCCTCGGCGCGTGCCTCGGCCAGCATCTCCGTTTCCATCGCCTGGCGCTCCTGGTTCAGGCGGTCGAGCGTTTCGGCGATGGTTCCGGCTTCGACCGGATCGTCGGTGGCAAGCAGCTTGCTGCCGAGCGCCGCGTCGCCGATGCGCCCGCCGGCATTGATGCGCGGGCCGAGCAGGAACGACAGGTGGAAGGTGTTGAGCGGCTCGCCTATGCGCGCAACGCGGGCGAGTGCCGTTAGCCCGACATTGTTCTGCTGGCGCATGGCCTGCAGCCCCTTGACGACGAAGGCCCTGTTCACGCCGGTCAACGGCACGACGTCGGCGACCGTCGCAAGTGCCACAAGGTCGAGCAGCTTGAGCAGATCGGGACGCGGCGCGTCAGGCAGTCGCGCGCGCATCACCTTTGCCGTTTGCACCAAGGCCAGGAAGGTGACGCCGGCAGCGCAGAGATGGCCTTGGCCGGAGAGATCGTCGTCGCGGTTCGGATTGACCACGGCCACGGCATTCGGCATCGCGCCGCCGACCTGGTGATGATCGAGCACCACCACATCGGCGCCGGCCTCGTTGGCCGCGTCGATGGAGGCGGCGCTGTTGGTACCACAGTCGACGGTGACGATCAGGCTCGCGCCGCGCCCGATGAGCTCACGCATCGCATCCGGGTTCGGGCCGTAACCTTCGAAGATGCGGTCGGGAATGTAGATCTCGGACTCGATGCCGAAATGGGTGAGAAATCGCTTCACCAGCGCCGACGAACAGGCACCGTCGACGTCATAGTCGCCGAAGATCGCGACCTTTTCGCTGCGCAGCACCGCGTCGGCAAGGCGCGATGCCGCCTTGTCCATGTCGGTCAGCGAGGCCGGATCGGGCAACAGGTCGCGGATGGTGGGATCGAGGAACCGCTCGGTGTCCTCGGGCAGCACGCCGCGGCCGGCAAGCACACGGGCGACGATGTCGGGCACGCCATGCCCCTGGGCGATGGCGAGCGCCAGCATGTCCTGGCGTTCGGTCAGGCGATGTTCCCAGGAAACACCGGTGGCCGAACGCCTTACGCCGAGAAAGTTACGCTTTTCAGTCGCCATTCAGTTGAGGTCCACCCGCTTCGGATCGACCATAGGCGACCGCAACAGGCGCGTAATCAGAATTTTTCCAGATCCTGGTGGCGTGCCTTGATCTCACGCACGGTCTTGGACGACGAGCGCAGCACAATCGTGTGGGTGGTGATCGAGTCACGACCGAACTTGACGCCGGCAAGCATGTTGCCGTCGGTGACGCCGGTGGCAGCGAACAGCACGTCGCCACGCGCCATCTCCTCGACGCGGTAGACCTTTTTGGGGTCGGTGATGCCCATGGTGGCGGCGCGCGCAACTTTCTCAGGGGTGTCGAGCATCAGGCGTCCAAGCATCTGCCCGCCGGTGCAGCGCAGCGCAGCAGCAGCCAGCACGCCCTCGGGCGCACCGCCGGTGCCGAGATAGATGTCGATGCCGGTTTCCTCGGGATCGGTGGTGTGGATGACACCGGCCACGTCGCCGTCGCCGATCAGGCGGATGGCAGCACCGGTCTCGCGCACGGCTTCGATCAGCTTGGAATGGCGCGGACGGTCGAGGATGCAGGCGGTGATTTCTTCGACCGGCACGCCCTTGGCCTTGGCAACGCTGGCGATGTTGTCGGCCGGCGAGGCGTCGATGTCGATGACACCCTCGGGATAACCCGGGCCGACGGCGATCTTGTCCATATAGACGTCAGGCGCAAACAGCAGGCTGCCCTTTTCGGCAATGGCGATGACGGCAAGGGCGTTGGGCAGGTTCTTGGCGCAGATGGTGGTGCCTTCGAGCGGATCGAGCGCGATGTCCACATCGGGGCCGCCGGAGCCTACTTCCTCGCCGATGTAGAGCATCGGAGCTTCGTCGCGTTCGCCTTCGCCGATGACGACCGTGCCGTTGATGGCAAGGCGGTTCAGTTCCTGGCGCATGGCGTCGACGGCAACCTGGTCGGCGGCCTTCTCGTCGCCGCGTCCGCGCAGCCTGGCTGCAGCCACGGCGGCCCGCTCGGTGACGCGCACGAGTTCCATGGTGAGAATCCGGTCGAGGCCGGCTACAACGCTTTTCGCCATAATACTGGGTCCTGAAGTCGATGAGTTCGGAGCGCCCAAACCGGGCCGGCTCTTATTGTCAAACCCGCATGACAACGGCAAGACCTGTTGCCCGCTTTATCGAAAGCGAAACAATATCAATCGATTGAAAGGTAATGGCGCTTGACTGCCTGGGAGGGGGGCACATTTGCACCCCCTAGAACAGGCGCCAGCTTAACCGGCGCGCTCGATGCGGATGACCTGCGGCTTGTCTGTCAGGTGACCGTCCTTGGTCACGCCGTCGACAGCCTTGCGCACGGCAGCTTCCGTGGTCTCGTGGGTCACCAGGATGACAGTCTTCTGGGCGATGCCGCCTTCGGTGCCATTGGCGTGCTGGACGATCGATTCCAGCGAAATGTCGTTGTCGGCCATGCGCTTGGCGATCGCTGCAAAGACGCCGATGCGATCATGCACAGTCAGGCGGATGAAGTAGCCGCCGGCATGGCTGCGCATCTGCGCCTTTTTGTACGGCTTCAGTTCCTTGGCCGGACGGCCGAACACCGGGCCATGCTGGAAGCCGGGCCGGCTCTTGGCGATGTCGGCGATGTCGCCGACGACGGCCGACGCCGTGGCGTTGCCGCCGGCGCCGGGGCCGGATAGAAGCAGCTCGCCCAAAATGTCGGTTTCGATCGCCACCGCATTGGTGACGCCGTGGACCTGGGCGATGACGGATGCCGTCGGCACCATTGTCGGGTGCACGCGCTGCTCGATGCCGCTTTCGGTGCGCTGGGCAACGCCAAGCAGCTTGATGCGGTAGCCGAGTTCAGCCGCTGCGCGAATGTCGGCCTGGGTGATGTTGGAGATGCCTTCGAGATAGATGTCGTCGGCAGCGATTTTCGAGCCGAATGCCAGGCTGGTCAGGATGGCGAGCTTGTGGGCGGTGTCGTTGCCCTCGATGTCGAAGGTCGGGTCGGCCTCGGCATAGCCCAGGCGCTGGGCGTCGGCGAGGCATGCCTCGAAGGTCAGGCCTTCGGCTTCCATGCGCGTCAGGATGTAGTTGCAAGTGCCATTGAGGATTCCGAACACGCGATTGACGCTGTTGCCCGCCATCGCCTCGCGCATGGTCTTGATGACAGGGATGCCGCCGGCAACGGCCGCTTCGTAGTTGAGCAGTACGCCTTTCTTCTCGGCGACCTCGGCCAGTGCCACGCCATGCTTGGCGAGTAGCGCCTTGTTGGCGGTCACGACATGGCGGCCGGCATCGAGCGCGGCACGCACACAGGCGCGCGCAGCACCTTCGTCGCCGCCGATCAATTCAATGAAGACGTCGATGTCGGCCTTCTCGGCCAGCTCGATCGGATCATCGAACCATTGCGCGCCGCTCAGGTCGACACCGCGATCACGGCTGCGGTCGCGGGCGGAAACGGCGGTCACGACGATTTCGCGACCGCATTGCCGGGTGAGCTCGGCGCCCTTGTCGCGCAGCACACGCGCCACCGAAGCACCGACCGTGCCGAGACCGGCAATTCCAACACGCAATGCTTCAGCCATGGTCGCGGCGCCTCTTTATTTCAATCGTTCTGGGAATGTGGCGCGGTGCCGCTCAGCGATGGGCTGCGAGCGGAACCACGTTGTTGGGGTGTTTGGCTGTGGTCTGCAGGAAGCGCTTGATGCTTCGTGCTGCCTGGCGGATGCGGTGCTCGTTTTCGACCAGCGCCAGACGCACATAGTCGTCGCCGTGCTCGCCGAAGCCGACGCCGGGAGCGACAGCCACGTCCGCATGTTCGATCAGCAGCTTGGAGAATTCGAGCGAACCAAGATGCTTGAACGGCTCCGGGATCGGTGCCCAGGCAAACATCGTCGCCGCCGGCGCCGGGATTTCCCAGCCGGCACGGGTGAACGAGTCGACCATCACGTCGCGGCGCTTGTGATAGACTTCGCGCACCTCGGCTATGTCGGCACCGTCGCCATTGAGCGCGGCAGTTGCCGCCACCTGGATCGGCGTGAACGCGCCATAATCGAGGTAAGACTTCACGCGGGTCAGTGCGGCGATCAGGCGCTCGTTGCCGACGGCAAAGCCCATGCGCCAGCCCGGCATCGAAAACGTTTTCGACATCGAGGTGAACTCGACGGTGACGTCGATCGCGCCCGGCACCTGCAGCACCGAGGGCGGCGGATTGCCATCGAAATAAATCTCCGAATAGGCAAGATCCGACAGGATGATGATGTCGTGCTTCTTCGCAAACGCCACGACGTCTTTGTAGAAGTCGAGCGAGGCGACGAAGGCCGTAGGGTTCGACGGATAATTGAGGATCAGCGCCAGCGGCTTGGGGATCGAGTGGCGGACGCCGCGCTCGAGCGCCGGAATGAAGCCGTCATCCGGCTTGGCCTGGAGTGAGCGGATGACGCCGCCCGACATGATGAAACCGAAAGCGTGGATCGGATAGGTCGGATCCGGACACAGCACGACGTCGCCAGGCGCGGTGATCGCCTGCGCCATGTTGGCGAAGCCTTCCTTCGAGCCCAGCGTCGCAACGACCTGGGTATCGGGATTGAGCTTCACGCCAAAGCGGCGGGCATAATAATTGGCCTGGGCGCGGCGCAGGCCGGGAATGCCGCGCGACGACGAATAGCGGTGGGTGCGCGGGTCGCGCACCACTTCGCACAGCTTGTCGACGATGGCGGTCGGCGTCGGCAGGTCCGGATTGCCCATGCCAAGATCGATGATGTCGGCGCCCCGCGAACGGGCGCTGGCCTTCAGCCGGTTGACCTGCTCGAAGACATAGGGCGGAAGGCGGCGGACCTTGTGAAATTCTTCCATGTCAGTTCCAGGTAAACGGGGGCTCGGCGATGCGTGCGCGATATACACTCAATTGCAGGCGGGGTCGATAGTCTCGCACTTGCCTTCGATGGCCTTCAGCGTGTCGTCGCCGTGCTTTCTGGCAAGCGTGGTCATCGCCGCCGAATTGCCACCGCCTGCGCCGGCCTTGGCGCCCTGGCGCTGTCTGGCAGCCTGGAGTTCGGCCAGCTTGGCGGCCTTCTGGTCCTCGGTGAACTGGGCGGCGGCCACCTCAGGCGCAATGTTGAGATTGGGGTAGGTGCCGGTATCCTGCGCGCCAGGTCCGGTTGCCGGTGCAGCGCTGCTGTCGGCGCTGGTCGTGCTGGTGCAGCCGGCAGCGGCAATGGCCAATGCCAGCACGCCCGCGGACAACATCACGCGGGAGCAGAAAAAAACATTCCGACCAACACTATATGTCATAAAGTTTCCCCGACAGGCGCGGTAGAGCGCGTTGGACCCGGTAAGACGTCACATGATACTATGTCAACAATGGGCGCTTTGGGAGGACCAGCAAGAACCATGGCGAAGGTAGACGATTCGGACAAGCAGAGTGGCGATACCCCCTCCTCCGTCGAGCAATACCTCGTCAAAGATCCGGAACGTTTTGCGCTCAACATGGCCCGCATGATCGAGCAGGCCGGGAAGGCAGCCTCCGCCTGGGCCGAACCGCGCGAGAAGGGCGAGGTGCGCGACACCGTCGCCGAGCCGATGGCCGACATGGTCAAGACCTTCTCCAAGCTTAGCGAATACTGGCTGTCCGACCCGCAACGCGCGCTGGAAGCGCAGACCCGATTGTTCTCCGGCTATCTCGACGTGTGGAGCAAGTCGATCCAGCGCATGGGCGGCGACGAGGTCGACGACGCCGTCAAGCCAGAACGCGGCGACAAGCGCTTCCTCGACCCGGAATGGGGCCGCAACGCCTTCTTCGATTTCCTCAAGCAGGCCTATCTGGTGACTGCGCGCTGGGCCGGCGACCTCGTCGACCATGCCGACGGTCTCGACGAGCACACCCGCCACAAGGCCGGCTTCTACGTCAAGCAGGTTGCCAACGCGATTTCGCCGTCCAATTTCATCCTCACAAATCCGGAGCTGTTTCGCGAAACCGTCGCCAGCAACGGCGAGAACCTCGTGCGCGGCATGAAGATGTTTGCCGAGGACATTTCGGCCGGCAAGGGCGACCTCAAGCTCCGGCAGGCCGATTACAGCGGCTTCGAGATCGGCAAGAACATCGCCACCACGCCGGGCAAGGTCGTCGGCCGCAGCGACGTCGCGGAAATCATCCAGTACACGCCGACCACCGACAAGGTGCTGAAGCGGCCGCTGCTGATCTGCCCGCCATGGATCAACAAGTTCTACATCCTCGACCTCAACCCGCAGAAATCCTTCATCCGGTGGGCGGTCGAGCAGGGCCACACGGTCTTTGTCATCTCCTGGATCAATCCAGACCAGCGCCACGGCCTGAAGGATTGGGAAGCCTATATCCGCGAAGGCCTGCAATATGGACTCGACATCGTCGAGCAGGCGACGGGAGAAACCAAGGTCAACGCCATCGGCTACTGCGTCGGCGGCACGTTGCTGGCGGCAGCATTGGCGCTGCTGGCACAGGAAGGTGACCACCGCATCCAATCGGTCACCTTCTTCACGACGCAGGTCGATTTCACCTATGCCGGTGACCTCAAGGTGTTCGTCGACGAGGATCAGATCAAGGCGCTCGAAGGAGCGATGAAGGACAAGGGCTATCTCGACGGCACCAAGATGGCGACGGCCTTCAACATGCTGCGCTCGGGCGACCTGATCTGGCCCTATGTCATCAACAACTACATGCGCGGCAAGGAGCCGACGCCGTTCGACCTGCTCTACTGGAATGCCGATTCGACGCGCATGGCAGCGGCCAATCACTCCTTCTACCTGCGCAACTGCTATCTCGAGAACAACCTGTCGCAAGGCAGGATGGAGCTGGCCGGCCGAACCATCTCGCTCGCCGACGTCACCATTCCGGTCTACAACCTCGCTGCGCGCGAGGATCACATCGCCCCTGCCCGCTCGGTCTTCCTCGGCTGCCAGTATTTCGGTGGCGATGTCGACTATGTCGTCGGCGGCTCTGGGCACATCGCCGGCGTGGTCAATCCGCCCGCCGCCGGCAAGTACCAGTTTTGGTCGGGAGGCAAGCCATCAGGCGATTTCGACGAATGGCTCAAGGGTGCTGCCGAGACGCCTGGCTCGTGGTGGCCGCACTGGCAGCGCTGGATCGAAGCCAAGGACGACACCCGCGTTGCGGCACGCAAGCCTGGCATAAGCGGGCGGGTGCTAGAGGATGCGCCCGGCAGCTATGTGAAGGTACGCGTGTAACCAGCTGTCACAGGCATTGAATTGACGCCCTTTACCAAGAGGGCGAAAACATGGCGCCTATCATGATCTCGCCTTAATTGGCGCCTAGCCCGCTCACTGGGGGATCATTGCCACAAGTTTGAGTGCCGCTTCCCCTGTGGAAGCGTGGTTGCGTAGATGTTCGATTTCAATCGCCAAGCGTAATCGTTGGCCTGCAGTGCATGAGAGGGGATCCGGTTTGACGTCAGGACGACTGCGATTCGCAGACCGGCGCTGCGGCGTTGCGCTGACCGTGCTGGTGTCGCTCATGAGCGTGTCCTGCTCCTCGACGGGCGAGCCGAATTTCGACCTGACAAATCCTGCGGCCAGCGCCGCAACGGCCACCGAAACCACCACAACCCAATCCGCGACCGCCGCCGGCGCACCCACGGTTGCCCAGGCGACGATAAGCCCGGCGGGCGACACCGCCCTGCCCGACCAGGTCGGTTATGTCCCACTGATCAAGCCGGGAAGCGAAAACGCAGCGGAAGTCGCCATCGCCAGTGCCGAACAGCCGCAGCAGGTCGCGACGGCAGCCACAGCGGAGCAGCCGAAGACAGCAGCTGTCGCTTCCCAGGCTGCGGACGCAAAACCGGCCAATCAACCGGCGCAGCAGGATACCGGCTTCATCCTGACCAATGGTCCGGCAGCCGAACCAGAGGCGCCCAAGAAGAAGGGGCTGTTTGCCTCGTTGTTCGGCTCGTCATCCGCCAAGGCAGCACCTGCGCCGGCCGAGCAGAAGGCAAAGCCGCTGATCGAAATGGGCGACGAATCGTCCGAAACCAAGCCGAAGGCGGCCGAAGAAAAGGCCAAGCCGATCATCACGCTGGCCTCAGCGAAAGCCGAAGCGAAGCCGGTGGAGCTTGCGTCGCTGGGCGGCTCGTCGGGCGGCGATTCGAACTGGGCGCTGCCCGGCGTGCGCACCACCGACCTGTTCGAAATCAAGCGCAAGTCCGGCCTCAACGACGACAGCGACGTCGACCTGCACGAGGATGAGGACCCCGAACTGTACCAGACGGCGTCGGCCGCCGGCATGGCGCGCCTCGCGCCGAACGGGCTGCTCAAGCAGCATGAAAGCGTCGATGTCGCCTGCCTGAAGCCGTCGCTTGTGCGCATCCTCAAGGCGGCCGAGCAGCACTACGGCAAGAAGATGATCGTGACATCGGGCTATCGCAACCCGGAACGCAACCGTCGCGCCCGCGGCGCCAAGAATTCGCAGCACATGTATTGCGCGGCAGCCGACATCCAGATTCCCGGCGTCGGCAAGTGGGAACTGGCGACGTATCTGCGCGCCATGCCTGGCCGCGGCGGTGTCGGCACCTATTGCCACACCAATTCCGTCCACATCGACGTCGGCCCGGAACGCGACTGGAACTGGCGTTGCGGCCGTCGCCGTGGATAAGTCGAAAAAATTTCGCGGCGCAGCAAAAAGACGGGTTGCCTGTCTCGAACAAGCCAACTATACACCGCCTCACCTGAGCGCGCCCATCGTCTAGCGGTTAGGACACCGCCCTTTCACGGCGGTAACAGGGGTTCGATTCCCCTTGGGCGTACCAGGTTTTCTCCACATTTTTTGAGCATTTCGGAAGACGCGGCAGCTGCAATTCTTGCACGCATCGTCTCGCTCTCGGTAATGCCCGACGGCACATGTCTGTATTCAAGGCAGGTCCAACTGACCGCCTGTCAATGCACGCCGCTACCGAACGAGAAGCAGAGCCACGAACGGCTACGGCCTCTCCCTCGCCTCATAATGGCTAAGGCGCAAAGCCGTCATGGCTGGATCGACGTGCCCTTCGATCTGCCAGGCGGCGCGGCCGGCCTTGGCGCGGGTTGGGTTGTGGTGAAGTTCGCGCCCTTGCGGGCCGCCGAGGCCGCGGCGGCGAGGCTAACGTCGAAAGCCACGAGAACGGGGGAAAGGGCATCGACCATCGCCTGATCGCCGATCTTTGCGCCACCGATCTCTGCATCCGTGCGAGCTCTGCCCGCAGCGCCTCCCGCATCGGCAGACCGGTCGAGCCGCTGTCTCCGGCGGCGGCGAAGACGAACGAGGCGAGCAGCGCTGACGGCCGAAGGCTTAAGTTAACGCGGACCTTTTTTGGATCGTGACCAAGCCACCAATGTTAGGCAGGCGCGTTGACAGCACGCTCTTGTGGCGCCGCCTAATGAGCAATTTGTTGCTCAGAACCCCGGCTGGTCCCGGCTACATCGCGATAATAGACAAGCTCAGTTCACACACAGGCCCGGCCGCCATCCGTCGGAGACTTGGGCGGGCGTTCAACATAACTCGAGCAGGAACTCGAATGCGGCTGATGGTGACTAATACAGCTTGTCAAAAAGTTGCCAGACGTCGAACGGCAAGTCTTCTTGCTGCGTCTGATCACCATTGTCCCCCGACAATGAGCCAAGAACGGAGATGAACTCTCCCTCAGCTATGATGCGATCGACCTCGCTTCGAGTCTTTTCGCGAAAGAATTCACAGTGGATGGTATCGATAGACCTTCCAACGATGTGGCAACCAGAGGTCCCCTCATCATTATTGAATCTCAGGTAGAAGAAATCCGGGATGGTTCTCATGCCGCCGACACGAACGGATGCACCCCCTTCAGAGAGTCGTATGAGTCGAAACTTCGCTCCGTGTATTTCGCGCACGCCACGCGCTGGGAAAAGCAACTCTACCTCACAATTGACTTCTCTCCACACCCAACTTTGGCATTTATTTACATCCTTTGAAGGCATGTACGCAATTCCTACAATTTACAAGGCAATTACGAGCGAACGAGTAGAGTTTTTCACTACATCTTGCTGACGATCAGAATGCCAACTTCTCTTGCAGCCTCCTCGAATGCAGACCTGGCATGGGACGTCTCTTTGGTCCCTTGCAGGACAGCGAGACAAGCCTCGGTCGCGGTGACGAAATTAGGTCCAGTTGCTCGTGGCCACCGGAAGAGCAGGTACTCGGCTGCTTCTTGAGTGGAGGCTACAGAGCGTATCTCGTCTACGGCGCCAAGCTGAACCAAGACCGGAGTATCGAACGGTTCATCCTCCAACTCACAACCTCGCCTTCTGTGGAGCCCGCAGGCTCCAGTTCCCATTATGATCAAAGCTGGAATGCGCTATTCCCCGAGGACAATCCGGACGAGGTCAATTGTACTCCTCGCACCTACCTTCTTGAGCAGATTGGCTCGATGGAACTCAACGGTGCGAGGAACGATACCTAGCTGGCGAGCAATTTCCTTGCTGGAGCAACCCCTCACGAGTTCGCCCAAGACGTTTCGCTCCCTCGATGTGAGCGTGTCGTGCCCCGGAAAGGACTTGGAGCAGATATCGCCATTGACCTCCGCTACTTCCTGTTTTGTTTGCCTGGTGAACTTGCGTCCAGGAGTCTCCAGGAACTCCCATTCGCCACACCTCCTGGCGATGGTAAACTGATGGGCGCGGGCTACATCAAGCAGGTCGACGATCCGACTTTCCGAAAGGGAATACGTGCAGAGAACAACCATCTTCTGGCCAGCGAGCGATCGGTCCAGTTCGCGCTCGTACTCCGTGAATTCCTGAAAATGGTTGGTGCCAATCCAGAATGCGTTTCCACTCACACGCATCCCCTCGTAGCCCTTGGCCAATGCGAGCCGCAGCTTGTTGTGCCACCCCCCGGTAATCCGCTGCAAATCGAACTCGCCGCCGCGCAGATACCAGTCCGTGCCTGCAATAAACTCGATTTGTCCCGCATCGAGGCGCTCATCAAGGTCGGGGACTGACCGGCGCAGCGCATTCCTTGCGTCCGCCTCCGTGATCGGATCAGAGATCGCCCAAACGCAGAACTCGTTGCCTTCCAAACCTGCCTTTAGATACAGGAAATTGGCGTCCAGAAGGTCCTGCTTTGTCTCGTAAAAAACACATATGTGCGTGCCCCAAGCGATTTCGCTTATGGAGCTGATGCCGGAATTGCGTGGCGCTTGGGCCGGACCAGCAGTGTCTTTCAGATCGTCTTGAACCCTGCGCGCAGCAGAAGATTTCATATGGCTCACCAGTGGGTCCGGCCGAGATTGGGGACCCCCACGTAAACGACCATTTCCAGACGCGTAAACCTGACAATATCAACAGTACAATATTCGCCGACCGCTTATCGTTCGTACTCCTAGGCCATAAATAGGCGGCTGCATTTAAAGGCCATTTCAACTAATTGTTGTGCGCAAGACGCGGGTTCATAGCACTCACTAGGAGCCGCTCGAACTGTAACGCACGTCGGCGAAGAGGGTTCCCCGCTAACTCCTCGGCCATTGCTGACAAGCCTCCCCAAGAACTGCGATGAACAACCGTATGGCTCGCGGATTCCGACCGGATGCCAGATGGCCGCCGCGATCTCGAGGATTTTGCAAAGGCGTATCCGGCTCCATGGGTGCAGCAGGAAAATCCGGGCACACACAAGACCGGAACAGGGAGCGAGGGGCCATAGCATCGCGATCGTCATCGGGACGCGGATAGCGCATCTCGATGGTGCAGAGGCGGCGGCGCTGCTGCTCGAGGATCTGGCGCGCTGACGGCGCCGAGCGCATCAACGCCGGGATCGATGTGGACTTCGAATCGCTTGGCGGCGCGGCGGGCCCTGCCTTGGACGGGTCGGGGCCCACCGCGGTACTCAGTCGAGATCAGTTGATGACGTTGCCGTAGAAGCCAGCCTCGACCTTGGCCATGTCGATAGAGGCAAGATCCTCAGGCAGGGCATATTTGTCGGCATCGGCATGCACCGCCGCGACGTCGAATTTGTTCGCATCGGCGATGAAGGCGTTGGTCACGAACCGCTCCGTGTCGATGTCGATCGACGACTGGCCGATCTTCTTCAGGATCTTGAAGAAGCTGTCCCAGCCCTGGATGTCGTGCTCGCCCCAACCTTTCCGCTTCGCCATGTCGCCCTTGAAGGTGCGATGGATCTGCATGAGGCTCTCCGTGCCATAGCGCGGGCCGTAATTCGCTTTCGTCGTCGGCAGTGCCTTGAAGACGATGTCGGCCGCGGCCCGTGGATTGCGGTCGGCAAATGCGCTGCCCATGGCCCAACCCTTGAGATATTGGGCGAGGAAGTGGCGGCGGTCCTGGTCCTCGATGTCGGCACGTCGTACGACCAGCGAATTGGACGGCAGCGGCGAGCCGCGCATGCCGAGCCAGTAGTCGAAGTCGAGCCCCTTGGCCGAGAGGTCGGCGCGCAAGCCTTCCCAGGCCAGGCAGGCATCGCCCTGTCCGCTCGCGAGTGCCGTGGTCCAGGTTGGCCAGCCGGCTTCGACATATTTGATCGACTTCGGGTCAACGCCGGCAGCTGCAAACATCGGATCGCAGATCGACTGCCAGGCGGCCGACCCGAGCAGCACAGTCTTGCCCTCGAGCTTGGCAAGATCCTGCACGCCCTCGCCTTTGCGGAAGGCAAAGTTGAAGAGGTCGAGATTGCCGCTGCCGAAGACCGAAACCAGATCCATCCCGCTGTTGACGGCATAAGACAGCACGCCTGGTGATGGGAAGCCAATGTCGGCCTGTTCGACGGCCAGGAATTTGACCACGGCAGTGCCATCCGACGGCCCCGGCTGCATTGCCGTCTCGACACCCAGATCGCCGAAATAGCCCATCTCCTTCGCCACCCAATAGGGGTAGTCGTCCATTACCTCGATGGTCCCGCGCGGCGAGATCCAGTTGAATGGCGAGGCGTAGGGCTTGGCGAATGCGATGCCCGGCTTGAACAGGCTGCCTCCGAGTACCGTGCTCGTCACCAGGCCTCCCGCTCCCACCTGGAGCAGCCTGCGGCGTGAAATGCTGGTCGTTGTCATTGCATGTCCTCGATACAGAAGACCGCGGTCAGGTGGCGCTGGCGGGCGCGGTCATTCCCCGCCCGGCCAATCAGCTCTCCCAGCCGGCGAGTTTCTTTCCGAGCCAGAAGAAGAAGGCGTAGATCGCGATGCCCGTGACCGCGAGGATCAGGATGCAGGCGAAGAATTCGGGCATGCGCAGCGTCGACGAATAGGTCGTCAGTCGGCTGCCTATGCCGAACCCGCCTCCCGACATCTCGGCACCCACTGCGGTGATCATTCCGAAGATTGCGCCGATCATCAGTCCGACGATGACCATCGGCATCGCCATGGGGATGCGGATCTTGGTGAATATCTGCAAGGTGCTGGCGCCATATGACCGCGCAAGCGCGATCTTGCCGGCATCGACGCGCCTGAAGCCGGTCGCCGCGTTGACCATCACCATCGGGCCGGAGGCCAGGGCGACGGCAATGACACGCGGCGTGTAGCCGAAGCCGAAATTCAGGATCAGCAACGGCACCAGCGCCAACATCGGCGTGGTCACCAGAAGCAGGATGTATGGCGTGATCACCTTCTCGACGAAGGGGAACTGGGTGATAACGGCCGCCAGCACCAGCCCAATCGAGGCGCCGATGGCGTAACCGGCAAACAGCTCGAACAGCGTGTAGCCATAGTGCTGCGAGATTGTCGTAATCTCCGGCGAGGCGAAGACGGCGGCAATGGTCGACGGTGCCGGCAGGATGAACTGAGGGACATCGAAGAAGCGCAGCAGGAATTCACCGCCGCCGATGACGAGGACGGCAACGGCAAGGATCGCAACGATCTCACGCGCACCCTGGCCGCCCATGCCGCTGACGATTCCCGTGGCACTGGCAAGGCCAGAGCCTCCGGTCGGCAGGTCTGAATTGTGGGTCATGTCGGTCATGGTTACCTCGCGGAGGTCGTGCGCCTTGCCGGCGGCACCTGATGCTTGATGTCGGATTTGATGTCGTTGACGAGGTCGAAGAACTCACGGGTTTCCATGAGTTCCAGCGGACGCGGCCGTTCGAACGGCACGTCGACGACCCTGGAGATGCGGCCCGGACGGGCGCTCATCACGTAGACCTTGTCGGAGAGAAAGACGGCCTCGGCGATGGAGTGGGTGATCAGGATCACTGTCTTGCGCGCCTCGATCCAGATCTCCTCGACAAGCTTGTTCATCTCATCGCGTGTGAAGGCATCCAGCGCGCCGAAGGGCTCGTCCATCAAGAGGACGTCAGGGTTACTGGCGAGTGCGCGCACGATCGAGGCGCGCTGTTGCATGCCGCCGGAGAGCTCGCGCGGCATCTTCTCGCCGAAGCCGCCAAGGCCAACACGTTCGAGCAAGGCCTCGACCCTGTCCCTATCCGGCCTGATCCGACGCAATTCGAACGGCAACGAGATGTTTTGCTCGATGGTGCGCCAGGGCAGCAGGTTCGCTTCCTGGAACATCATGCCGATGCTGGGATGCGGCTGCTTGATCTCATCCTCGCCCAGGTGGATCCGGCCGCCGCTCAGCTGGTGGAGGCCAGCAATGGACCAGAGCAAGGTGGTCTTGCCGCAGCCGGATGGTCCGACGACAGAGATGAACTCGCCAGCCTCGACGATCATGTCCACGTCCTGCAGCGCGTGGACCACGCCTGAGTGCGCTGCATATGTCTTGGTTGCGCCGCTTATGCGCAGCGCCTCGTGGGTATGGCCTCCCATCCCATCCTCCCTGTCCGGGACATGCTTCTCCCGTTCCAGCGCCATCGGCGCCGACCAAGAGTTGCGTCCCTGTTGCTGGTCTCAGTTCTTGAGAAGAGCTCTCAAATGCTCATCCACCTGGCTGATGTAGCCGGGTTCAAACCCGTTCAGGCCCATATGGCCTTCCGGGGTGTGGATGAGCTTCAGTTCCGCACGCTCGATCAAGGCACAGTCCGCTTCGCATTCGTGCGGCGGGAAAAACATGTCGTGACTGATCGGCATGACATAGGTTTTGGCGGTGATCCGTTTCAGTGCCGTCGGGAGGTCTCCGCCCGTGTGGCGGGAAACATCGGCCCGCTGCCACTTCCACATTTCGCAGAGCAGCACGTTGGGATCCATGGGTTCGAAGTAGGCTTTCATCACCCCGTTGATGAAGTCGTCGGGCGACGACATGCCGAGCACGTTCCGCCAGCGTTCCTCCTGGTAGAACTGCGGCGACCACCCCAGGGTTGCCACGATCCTCGCCAGGCGGTCCATACCGTCGCGCACGTCATGGCCGCTATTGTACCAGCCGCCATTCCAGCCGGGATCGGACATCAGCGCGTCGGCGCAAACATCGACGAAGATGGCCTGGTGATGCGAGATGCGGGCAGTTGCCGCGATCGGTGCTGCGCGCACGACCATGTCGGGATAGCGCACAGCCCATTCATAGACCTGCTGCCCACCCATCGACCCGCCGACGACCAGTGCCAGCCGTTCGATGCCGAAATGCTCTGTCACGAGCCTGTGTTGGGCCCTGACATCGTCCCCAATGCGCAGCTTCGGAAACTTTGCCATGGATTGCGGTGCCGGCGAGTTCTGCGGCGACGACGACACCCCGCCGCCAATCTGGTCGACGACAATGATGAAGTACTCGTCGGGGTTCAGCGCGTGATCGCGACCGACATAGACATCCGCCATCACCTTGCCCGTCCCGGAGAACCAGGTTGTCACCAGGATGGCGTTGGACTTCTCGGCGTTGAGGCGACCGAAGGTGCGATAGGCGAGTTTTGCGCCACGCAGCGTCTCACCATCTTCAAGGACCAGGTTTCCGAGATCGTAGAGCTTGAACTCGCCCTGCGTTTCACGACCGTAATACGGATTGTCGATCATCGTGAGGCCCTCAGTCGAGGCTCTTCGAGACAGCGTCGAGGCCGGCCTGCGCGCAGCTTTCGTCCTGGTCTTCGCTGGCGCCGCTGACACCGATCCCGCCAATGACGTCACCAGAGGCTGACTTGACGGGCAGACCGCCGGCAAAGGCGACAAGGCCCGGGACAAAAGCCGCACCCGGCAATCCCGCGCCCACGCCATCGCGCTTCACGCCAAAGGACAGGTCAGCCATGGCCCGGGTCGGAGCGGCGTAGAGCGCGGATGTGGTTGCCTTGTTCTCCGCGATGTCGGTGCAGGCCTTGCAGGCCCCGTCCTGTCGCGCGGCGGCAATGAGCCGTCCGCCATCGTCGACCACGACGACATTGACCTTGGCGTGTCCTGCGGCTGCCTGTGCCGCGAAGCAGGCTGCGATCATCCGTCCGGCCGCCTCATAACCAAGTACGGGCTTGGCCAGCCCCTCGGCCGCACTGAGCGTCGGCAGCCATGCCACCAGCGCCGTTGTCACAAGCAATCGTTTGCTCATCTCGTCTCCTCCCTCGGCCAAGCCATCTGTCTGGGGGCTTCAGCATCGAAGGAGCTTACGAAGAATGCTTGGTGGCCATCTATCGCGAACATTCGCGATGCCGACCACAGTTCGCCGAAACTTCAGTTCATCGGCATATCATATTGATAATGCTTACTTTACGATGGCCGGCGTAAGAATGGCGAGAACCGACGACCGCGCGTGCGGCAGTGCTACCGGCTAGGACAAGTCAGACCGGGCAAGCAGGCTGACCAAAGCCGATGTACTGGAGGCACCGGTCTTCTGCCGGATGCTCCTGAGCTGATGATCGATCGTGGAAAGTGAGCGGTCGCGAACCCGCGCGATCTCCTTGTAGCTCATCCCCTTCGCAACCAGCCGTGCAATCTCCAGTTCGGACGCCGTCAGTGTCGCAAGTGAGGCAGTGTCCGAAACGCCCGCATATGCGGCCAGGGATCCCTGTGGTTTCCCAACCTCACCGCGAGAGCCTTGGTCGGCAATCTGCTTGGATACGGCGATGATCGGGCCCAGGACATCCGTCACGGTCTGCTCGAAGCAATCGTAGAGACCGGATTCCCAGGGCACCAGGTGTTCGGTCCAGTCGGCACAGATCAGGCCGTAGCCGCCGCGCTCGGTGCGAAGCGCCCAGGCGAGTTTCGATTTCGTCCGCGCCCCGGACATCCTTTGCCGCAGCCGCATGGTGACCCGGCGGTCCTGCTTGATGTCGGCAAAGATCAGCGGGCGAGGGTCAAGCCACATCGCCTGCATGGCGACGTCGCGGTTGTCGACAGCCTTGCCGCATCCGAACGAAGGAACGTCAAAGCTCGCGTCCTTTGCTTCCGCAAAACCCGGGAAATAGTCCTTCGCCTCACGCATCCCGAAACCGGTATCGACCCGCTGGCATCCGAGCTCGGCCCGCAGCCAATTGGTGGCAACCGACCAGCACCCCGGCAAATCGTCGAGACGAAGCAGCATATGCGCGGCCAGGTCGCGCGCATGGCGATAGCGAATGGTGCTGCGATCGAGGAGGCGGTTTCGCAGCTGTCGCTGCGCGGCAAGGATGCCCCCGCGGAAGTCTTCCGCAAAGGCTGGATACGTGTCCTGGTTTCGCCCGTCCACCAACCCTTCCCCTCTGACGCGCTGTGTCTGGCCAAAAGTTCGGCTGAAGGACAGGGCGACACGACGTTCATTCAGACTCTATGCCGCCCCATCAATGAGTCAAATCCTGGATGGCCTGATCGGCAAGCGCAGACACCTCTCCGCGCCAACCCACCAAACCAGCCAACGCTCTTTAGGTTGCCAGATGTTCAAACAGCCGTGCCACAGCCTCCGCGCCGGGATCGATGTGGCCCTCAAGCTGCCTGGCGTTGATGTAGGCGGCGCGACCGGCTTTGGCGCGGGTGAGTGTGGCAGTGTAGTTGGCACCCTTGCGGGCGGCCGTGGCAGCGGCGGACAGGCTGTCGCCAAGGGCGTCGAGGGCGGGTGCCAGGGCGTCGACCATTGTGCGATCGCCGATCTTCGCGCCGCCGATCTCCTGCATGCGCGCCAGCCCTGCCCGCAGCGCCTCACGCATCGGCAGGCCGCTGGAGGCGCCGTCGCCGGCTGCGGCGAAGAAGATGGCGAGCAGCACGCCAGATGAGCCGCCCATGGTCTGGCTCAGTTCCTGGCCGATAGCGCGCAGAAGCTGTGTGTGGTCGGACAAAGGCAGCCGGTCGATGGCGCTGATCAGGGCGCGAGCGGCCCCGGCCAGCGTCGACCCTGTGTCACCGTCGCCCGACTTGGCATCGAGCGCGTTGAGGTCCTGCTCGGCCGCGATCAGCACGTTGCAGCAATTGACCAGGAAGGCGCGCGTGCCCGCGTGGTTGGACGGCATCGGCGTGATCGGCGTCAGCCCGTCGGGCATGGGCGCGACCACGAGCGACCTGACCTGCGAGACGCCGGGCCATGCCGGGATCGCGACGGGCGCCTTCAGCAGTTCCAGTTCCGTCGCGTCGGCGGGAAATACCGAAATGGAAATACCCTGCATGTCGAGCGAAGTCATCAGCGGCGACGGCCCGATGGCATGAGTGATCCTGTCACCGATGGACGACTGCAGCAGGTCATGCGCCAGCACCGACATTTCGAGCACCGAGGTACCGCCGAGATTGTTGACGAGCACGACATGTGGTCCCTCGCCCATCAGTGCCGCCAGCCGCTCGACCATTGTGGCGACGGAGGCGCGCGCGCCGGCGAAGTCGATCTGCTCGACGCCGGCCTCGCCGTGGATGCCGAGGCCGAGTTCGGCCTTGCCGAGCGGAATGCGATCCTCCTTGGGCGAGCCAGGAACGCTGCAGGTGTCGAGCGACATGCCGATCGAGCGGGTGCCCGCAATCACATGCTTCGCCGCCGCCGTCACCGTCTCCAGGTCAGCACCACGTTCGGCGAGCGCACCGGCAATCTTGTGCACGAACAGCGTGCCGGCGACGCCGCGCGCCTGCGGCAGGTCAGGCAAGGCGATGTCGTCGCCGACGATGACCATCGAAACGTTGAGGCCGAAGGCCCGTGCGCGTTCGGCAGCGAGGCCGAAATTCAGCCTGTCGCCGGTGTAGTTCTTGACGATCAAAAGGCACCCAGCCGGACCGGTTACCGCCAGGATGCCGGCGAGCACGGCGTCGACGCTGGGCGAGGCAAAGACGTCGCCGCAGACCGCGGCCGTCAGCATGCCCTTGCCGACGAAGCCGACATGGGCCGGCTCATGGCCGGAGCCGCCGCCGGAGACGATCGCCACCTTGGACCTGTCCCAGTCGCTGCGCAGCACGACGCGGATATGCGGATAGCCATCGAGGCGGGTCAGCGCGCCGCCCGACAGCGCCAGCACCCCATCGATGGCCTCGGTGACGACGTCTTCGCGCCTGTTTATGAATTGCGCCATGAAATCTTGCTCCTCAAGCTAAACGCATGCCAGCCGCATCGAAGTAGAGCGGCCGCGACGGCTGGATCCGGATTGTTTCGCCGCCCTTGAGCGGCGTGTGGGCATCGGTGACGGTGACGAGGTCGTGCCGCTTCAGGTTGAGATGCAGCCGCGTCTGGTCGCCGAGATGCTCGACGCGCTTGACCAATGCCTCCTCGCCCTCGCCCTGAACGATGTGCTCGGGGCGCAGGCCAATGCTTTTCGCCCCCGACGGCGCTCCGGCAAAGATGTCGGCCGGCAGGACGTTGATGCGCGGCTGGCCGAGCCGGGTTGCGGCATAGACACTGACCGGCTGCTCATAGACCTCGCGCGGCGAGCCGAACTGCACAAGTTTGCCTTCGTTCAGCACGCCGACATGGGTCGCCATCGTCATCGCCTCGATCTGGTCGTGGGTGACATAGAGCAGCGTCGCCCCCAGCTTGGCCTGGATGCGCTTCAGTTCGATGCGCAGGTCGGCGCGCAGCTTGGCGTCGAGCGAACTCAGCGGCTCGTCCATCAGGAAGATCTGCGGATTGCGCACCAGCGCACGGCCTATGGAGACGCGCTGCATCTCGCCGCCCGACAATGCGGTCGCCTTGTTGTCGAGCTTGTGGCCGATCTGCAGAACCTCGGCGACCTCCCTCACGGTCCGGTCGATGAGATCGCGTGGCGTGTTGAGCAGCGGTGATTTCAGCGGAAACTCAAGGTTCTGCCGCACCGTCAGATGCGGATAGAGCGAATATTGCTGGAACACCATCGCCACGTTGCGCTCCGCCGGCGACAGCCCCTTCATCAGGCGTCCGCCGATATGGACCTCGCCGCTGTCGGGCACATCGAGCCCCGAAACCATGCGCAAAGTCGTCGTCTTGCCGGCGCCCGTCGGGCCGAGCAGCACGACGAAGGAGCCGTCGGGGATGGTCAGTGACACATTGTCGAGCGCGACCGTGCCACCGAAGCTCTTGGTCACGTTTTCAAGGACCACTTCAGCCATGTCCCAGCACTCCGTCATTGGCGTCCGATCGCAGCGCCTTGCCGGTTTCGGCGTCGAACAGTGACAACGTCCTTGCGTCGAAGGCGAGGCCGACCAGCTCGCCCTCGCGGACCGGCCGGTCCGAGGGAATACGCGCCTTGAGGTCGCCGTGGCTCGATCGCAACGTCACGATCTGGGTGGTGCCTAGATATTCGACCGCTGTGACTCGCCCCCTGTATGCCGACTCGGTGGCGAACCTGACATGCTCGGGCCGAACGCCGAGCGTCAGCTTGCCGGCCCGCCCCTCCCGCGCGGCCGGCACTTCGATCTTCGCCTCGCCGAGATCGACCGACTTGCCGCCAATGCCGATCATGCCTTCGAAATCGAGGAAGTTCATGGATGGCGAGCCGATGAACTGGGCGACGAACTTGGTCGCCGGCCAGTCGTAGATCTGCTGCGGCTTGCCGAACTGCTCGACGACGCCATGGTTCATGACGACGATCTTGTCGCCCATCTGCATGGCCTCCAGCTGGTCATGCGTGACATAGACCGTCGTTGCGCCCATGCGGTCGTGCAGCGCGCGCAGCTCCTCAGCCATGTGCTCGCGAAATTCGGCATCGAGCGCGCCGAGCGGCTCATCCATGAAAAAGGCTTTTGGCTGCCTCACGATAGCCCGGCCAAGCGCCACTCGCTGACGGTCGCCGCCCGACAGCCCGCCGACCGGCCGATCGAGGATGTTCTCGATCTTGAGGATGCGGGCGACCTCCTGAACACGCGTATTCACTTCCTCGCGCTTCATGCCCTGGCTGACCAGCGGATAGGAGATGTTCTTGCGCACGTTCATGTGCGGGTAGAGCGCGAACATCTGGAAGACGAACGCGATGTCGCGCTTGCTGGCCGGCTTCATGCCGACCTCTTCGCCATCGATGAAGATCTCGCCCGAGGTCGGCAGCTCGAGGCCCGCCATCATCCTGAGCGTCGTCGTCTTGCCGCAGCCGGAGGGGCCGAGCAGCATGAAGAACTCGCCGTCCTCGATGGTGAAGGTCGATGAGCGCACGGCGGTGAAGGCGCCGAACTCCTTGCGCACATTCTGGATTCTGATCTGTGCCACGGGCCTACTCCGGGAAATGGCTGACGATGATGAACATCACCGTGCCCAAGAGGGTTACGAGGAAGGACCAGGAATAGAGGACCAGGGCGAATGGCTGCATGAGCATGACGACGCCGGCGGCAATCAGCACCGAGGCCAGCATCTCCCAGGCGCCGCGCCGGAAATGAAGCAATCCGTCGAGGAACCTGGTCATTTGCGTACCGCTCCGAAGGTGATGCCGCGCAACAGGTGCTTGCGCAGGAGAATGGTGAAGACCATGACCGGCACGAGGAACAGCGTCGCGCCCGCGGCGACCGCCGGCCAATCCTGGCCGCTGACGCCGATGATGGTCGGAATGAAGGGCGGCGCGGTCTGGGCATTGCCCGAGGTCAGCAGCACGGCAAAGGCGTATTCGTTCCAGGCGAAGATCAGGCAGAAGATCGCGGTCGAGGCGATGCCGGTCGCCGCCTGCGGCAGCACGACCTTGTAGAAAGCCTGGAAGCGCGTGTAGCCGTCGATCAGCGCCGCCTCCTCATATTCGACCGGGATCTCGTCGATGAAACCCTTGAGCAGCCAGACCGACAGCGACAGGTTGACCGCCGTGTAGAGCAGGATCATGCCGGCATGGGTGTCGCTCAGCCCGAGAGAGCGGAACATCAGGAAGATCGGGATGGCGACCGCGATCGGCGGCATCATCCGCGTCGACAGGATGAAGAACAAAAGGTCGTCCTTCAGCGGCACCTTGAAGCGCGAAAAGGCGTAGGCGGCTGCTGTCCCCAGCACGATACAGAGCACGGTCGAGCCGAAGCCGATGATGACGGAATTGGTGAAGCGTTCGGCAAAGCGCGACGGTCCCGAGATGACCAGCCCGTCCTTGCGCACAAGCCTGTCGTACCAGGTCTGGGGCTCGCCGACTGCCTGCAACTGTTCCTCGGTCAACCGGGTGCGGGTGGTGAAGACATTGACATAGCCTTCAACCGTCGGCGTGAAGAAGGTTTTGGGCGGATAGGCGATGGCATCCGACGGGGTCTTGAAGCTGGTACCGATGATCCAGACCAGCGGCAGGATGGTGATCAGCGCATAAAGGACGACAAGTACCCCGGCGAACCACTTCTGCCGGCGCGACGGCTCGGTGATGGAATAGCTGCTCATCGCTCTTTCACCTTGTTCAGGGCTTTGACGTAGATCGAAGCCAGACCGAAGACGGTCACGAAAAGGATGACGGCATAGGCCGAGGCATAACCGGTGCGCCACTTCTCGAAGGCTTCGCGCTTGAGGTTGATCGAGGTGAGCTCGGTGATCGAACCCGGACCGCCGCCGGTGAGCTGGACGACGAGGTCGAACATCTTGAAATTCTCGATGCCGCGGAACAGAACGGCGAGCATCAGGAACGGCAGCACCAGCGGAATGGTGATGGTCCAGAATTGCCGCCATTTGCTGGCGCGGTCGCATTCGGCGGCTTCATAGATGCTGTCGGGAATGGAACGCAGCCCCGCCAGGCAGATCAGCATGACGAAGGGCGTCCACATCCAGGTGTCGACGATGACGATCGCCCAGGGCGCCAGCGCCACGTCGCCGATCATCGAGAAGCTGGAGGGATCGGCACCCGTCAGGAAGCCTATGGCATAATTGAACAGGCCGATCTGCGGCTGGTAGAGGAAGGTCCAGAAATTTCCGACGACCGCCGGGCTCAGCATCATCGGCAGCACGATGATCGTCGTCCAGAGATCATTGCCGCGGAACTTCTTGTTGATCAGATAGGCGAGCGAGAAGCCGATCAGCACCTGCAGCACCAGCGTCCAGATCAGGAAGTGGGCCGTTGCCTGCATGGTCAGCCAGATGTCCTTGTCGGACAGGATGCTGATGTAGTTCTTCAGGCCGACGAACTCGACCTCGGCATTGGGTCGATTGACGCGGAAATTGGTGAAGCTCAGCCGGATCGTCCAGATCAGCGGAAAGATGTTGACCGCGAGCAGGAGCACGATTGAGGGAGCAACGAAGAGCCAGGCGAGCGAACGGTCAGACAGACCCCGGAAACGCTTGGCAATGGCGTGCGGCGTCGCTTCGGCGACGCGATCCACCGGTGAATGCAGCATTGATATTCCCCTGATTATCAACTGTGCGGCGACGGAGCCGGCAAGCGCCGGCCCCGCACCGTAGCATGGCCCGCTGGGAGGATGCGGGACAGGGCTTTACAGCGATCAGTACTTGCCTTCGTCGTCGAAGATCTGCGTCCAGTCCTTGGCGAGACCGTCGAGCGCATCCTGGGCGGAGCCCTGGCCGGCAACGACATAATCGTGGAAGCGCTTCTGCGTCGCCTGCAGCAGCGAGGCGTAGGCCGGCTCCGCCCAGAAATCCTTCACGATGGCCATCGAGTCGAGGAAGGTCTGGGCATAGGGCTGGCTGGTGGCGAAGCCCGGATCCTCGACGACCTTGCGCAGTGCCGAATAGCCGCCCATCTGCCACCATTTCTGCTGGACCTCGGGCTGGGCGAACCACTTGATGTAGGCGAGCGCGTCGTCCTTCTTCTCGGACGCCGAGACCACCGAGATGCCCTGGCCGCCGAGCTGGGCGAAGGCCACCCCGTCCGGACCCGCCGGGTTCGGGAAATAGCCCGACTTGTCGCCACCGACATTGGCATCGGCATTGATGCCGGGCCAGGTGAAGGCGAAGTTCATGTGCAGCGCCACCTGGCCCGACTTGTAGGCGTCAATGTCCTCGGACATGTAGGCGTCGGAATGGCCGGGAGGCGTACAGCAATCATAGAGCTGCTTGTAGAATTCCAGCCCCTGCACCGCCTTGGCCGAATTGACGAACCCATCGAGCTCGTAAGGCTTGTCGGGGTTCTCGTACTGGAAGCCGAAGCTGTAGAGCACGTCCATCGCGCCCATGGTGATGCCTTCGGACCCGCGCTCGGTGTAGATCGCAGCACCATAGACAGTCTTGCCGTCGATCTCGCGCTTCTGGAAGAACTCGGCGATGTCCTTGAGCTCGGCGAAGGTTTTTGGCACGGCGAGGTCACGGCCGTATTTCTTCTTGAACTCGGTCTGCAGCTCGGGCCGCGCGAACCAGTCCTTGCGATAGCTCCAGCCGACGACATCGCCGAAGGCCGGCAGCGCCCAGTAGTTCGGCGAATTCTTCGGCCATTCGGCATAACCGACGACGGTCGCCGGAATGAAGTCGTCCATCTTGATTCCTTCCTTGTCGAAGAAATCGTTGAGCTTCACATATTGGCCGTTCTCTGCCGCGCCACCGATCCACTGGCTGTCGCCGATCATCAGGTCGCAGAGCTTGCCGCCCGAGTTCAGCTCGTTGAGCATGCGGTCGGCGAAGTTCGGCCACGGCACGAACTCGAACTTCATCTTGACGCCGCTCTTGGCCTCGAAATCCTTGCTCAGCTCGACCAGCGCGTTGGCCGGGTCCCAGGCGGCCCAGCACAGCGTCAGGTCCTTTGCGCTGGCCTGACTTGTTCCCGCCACGCCGGCAGCCAAAACGGCGCCGAAAGCGGCCAATGATCTCACATGGCGAATTGTCATGGCTGGGACCTCCCTCCCATCCTTCCGACCTCCATCGGAAGGTGAAAACGCCCGCTTGGGGCACCTGACGCGGAAACGATCTTCCTGGCGGGCCAGTCTCCTCCGCGCCGCCTGCGTGGCTCGCTCAGTCCTCCCGGCGACCACGATGAGAGTCTTAATTGAGGTGCGCACCTCAATGCAAGCGAATTTTGAGGTGCGCACCTCAAAACTTGATTTTCATCTGGTTTTGTTGGAGAAATCGCCCGGAGACGACATGATCGGGAAGAGAGTCGAGGATGCGGCCAACCGCGAGAGACCTGGCAGAAGCCGCGGGCGTCAGCCTCGCGACCGTCGACCGCGTCCTCAATGAGCGACCGAATGTCAGTCCAAAGGCGGCTAGGAGCGTGGCCGAGGCGATCGAGCGCATCGGCTTCATGCGCAACCCCGCCGCCGTGGCGTTGGCCCGCAACAAGACATACCGCTTCCGCTTCGTCCTGCCGACGTCAGGTGACCAGTATCTCGCCGAACTCATCGCCCGCGCCGGCGAAGCGACGGAGGCACTCCGCGCCGATTCGACCGACGTGGAAGCCGTGCAGATCGCCATGAGCGACCCACACCATGTCGCCAAATACCTCACGGCCATTGACCACGAGACGGTCGACGGCGTTGCCGTCATGGCGCCCGAGTCACCGCAAGTGCGCGACGCGATGCTGCGGCTGGTCGAGCGCGGTGTTCGGGTGGTGCAGTTCCTGTCGGGCCAGGAGCGACTTGAGAGCGCCGACTATGTCGGCGTCGACAATTTTGCCGCTGGCGCCACCGCCGGCAAGATCACCGGCCGTTTCCTCTGCGAACGTCCGGGCAAGATCATGGTCGTTGCCGAAACCATGATGGCCCTCGACAGCATCCAGCGCCGCCTCGGCTTCGACAGCATCATCAACGCCCAGTTCCCGCATCTCGAAAGCCTGCCGTCGCTGGAGACATATGGCGACGAAAAGCGCGCCGACCTGATCATCCGGCGCACCTTGGAGCACAACCCCGACACGGTCGCCGTCTATGTCCTGAGCTCCGAGGCCCGCATCCCGCTGACGGCGGTGTGGAACACGCAAGGCGCCCGCGCGCTCACCGTCGTCGCCCATGAGCGAACCCCGTTCAGCGAGCAGGCGCTGATGGACGAACGCATCGACGCCGTCATCGCCCAGGACCCCGGCCACGCCGTCCGCAGCGCGCTGCGCATCCTGCGCGCCCGTTCCGACCACCGCGAACCTCTCGCCTCCCAGGAGCGCATCCGCATCGAAGTGCTGCTCAAGGAGAATCTGCAGTTCGATTGACCGGGAGAGCACAGCGCGTACCCCAACTGTCGAAGGTAAAGGCGGCTCATCTCCGGCGCTGAGGCGCAATCCTGTCGGGTGCCTCCAATCACTTACAGTTCAACTGCAAGTCGCGCATGTGGCGACGGCAAAGCCTTTGCCATATCTTGACGCCGTCCAGCCGCGACTTGCGATTCACCTGACCGCCAAACCGGAAGAAGCGCGATGCATGCCACGAGAATAACGGTCGCCCTGCTCGCCTGCCTGACCTTGTCGGCCTGCGGCATGGCGAAAGCGGCGAGGACCGGCGGCCAGACATTCGACAAATACGGCTGCATGGCGCGCGACTTCAAAAGCCAGCCGCCTTGCGAACCGGCTGAAGCTGCCGCGTCTGGTCCATAACAGGCGTGCCCCCTTTACGTCACCGCTTTGACGACCTACTGCAGACGGACATATCGAGCTGCAGCGGAAGGAAAAGACATGTCCGAGATCATCGTCAAAGACAGCAACGGCACTCAGCTGAATGAGGGCGATTCCGTTACGCTGATCAAGGACCTTAAGGTCAAGGGGACCTCCGAGACGATCAAGCGCGGCACGCTCGTCAAGAACATTCGCTTGAACGGCAATCACGGCGAGATCGAATGCAACACCAAGCAGGTCAAGGGGCTGGTGCTGAAAACCGAGTTTGTGAAGAAGGCCTGAGCCGCCAACGCTGCGCCGCGCCGATGGACCAGCGTCAACGCGGTTTTAAGCTCTGAAGTCCAGACTCAGCGCATGTCTGGATTCGCCCTTCCCAAGTTGAGATGGTTGGTGCTCGGCGCACTTGCTGCCGGCGGCTGGGCGATGACGCAGGACTTGCCCAGCAAGGCGCGCTTCGACGATCGCCCGGCCAGGGCAGCCAACAAGTCCAGGGCGGAAACCGCCGAGCGCAAGGACGTCGCCGTCACCAGGCCGAAGGTCAATGTCGCGCCACGGCCACAAGCTGACGTGGCGCGCCCCAAGGTGGATGTCGAACCGCGCAAGCTGGCTGCCGCGCCGAAGCCCAAGGCAGAGGTTCCAACCAAGAAGGTGGCAGACACGGCGCCTGCGGCCAAGGAAAGGACGCCGCGCAAGCCTGCCGCCGACATCGAGACGGCCTCGATCACACGCCCGCCCACGCCATTGCCGCGGCCGAAATCGACAGCAAAGGAGCCGCCGCCGAAATCGACGAGCACCGGCGCTGCCGCGCTCAACGTGCTCTATACCAGCACCACGGTCTATCTGCGCCAGCGCCCAAGCGTTTCCGCCCCCGTCACGTCAAGTCTCAAGCAGGGCGAGAGTGTCAGGGTGTTCGCCCGTGACGGCAAATGGACGCTAGTGTCGGCCTCGGGACGCAAGGGTTGGTTGCACGGCGACCTGCTGCGACCGGCGGATCCTGCCGCCCCTCGCCCGAAACAGACGCTCGGCCACGCCGCCAACACCGCCACGCCGGGCTGAGCCGCCTAAATTCGCCTCTGAAACAGCCGATATCATGCCTGATCGGGCATTGCGGGTTGAAACCGGACGCATCCGGTGCCAAATCTGCGGCTCGTCTCGCAGGTGCTGCGAGCACCCAAAAAGGTTACCCGGTAGAGGTCAATGGTCAGCTATCTCGACGCCGCCACGGCGCCCCTCAGGAACACCGGCCAGATCCGCCTTTACGGCGCCGAGGCTTTTGAAGGCATGCGCAAGGCGTGCCAGCTCACCGCCAGCTGCCTCGATGAGCTGGTCGACCGCGTTGCTCCAGGGGTTACAACCGACGCCATCGACCGTTTCGTCTTCGAATACGGCATGGATCACGGCGCGCTGCCGGCGACGCTGAACTATCGCGGCTACACCAAGTCGTCCTGCACCTCGATCAATCATGTCGTCTGCCACGGCATCCCCGACAACAAACCGCTCAAGGACGGCGACGTCGTCAACATCGACGTCACCTACATCCTCGACGGCTGGCACGGCGATTCGAGCCGGATGTACCCGGTCGGCACCATCAAGCGCGCCGCCGAGCGGCTGCTCGAAGTCACCCACGAATGCCTGATGCGCGGCATCGCGGCTGTCCGTCCAGGTGTCCGTACCGGCGCGATCGGTGCTGCCATCCAGACCTATGCCGAAGCTGAGCGCTGCTCGGTGGTGCGCGATTTCTGCGGCCATGGCGTCGGCGCGTTGTTCCACGACGCACCGAACATCCTGCACTACGGCAATGCCAATGAAGGCGTCGAGATGCGCCAGGGCATGATCTTCACCATCGAGCCGATGATCAATCTCGGCCGGCCGCATGTGAAGGTGTTGTCGGACGGCTGGACGGCGGTCACCCGCGACCGCTCGCTTTCGGCCCAGTACGAGCATACGGTCGGCGTTACGGCCACAGGCTGCGAGATCTTCACACTCTCGCCCAAAGGGCTCGACCGACCGGGCCTGCCCGCATAAGATCACCTCGCCGGCAAGCGCATCGGCCCGCAAAAGCACGATGTGTCAACTTGGGGAGAGCGTCCTAGCTGCGTTCGTTCGAATGCACAGGCGATCGCGCCGGCGGGGGCGACATACTGGGCATGGCGAGCGACGATCACGACGAGCGCGGTTTCTTTGGCGAGCGGTCGCTGCCGCAGCCCAAGCGCGACACTGAGCCGGAGAAACCCCACTATCTCGGCCATCGCGAGCGTCTGCGCGCGCGTTTCTCGGCAAGCGGCGGCGACGTCCTCGCCGACTATGAACTGCTCGAACTCTTGCTGTTCAGGCTGATCCCGCGCGCCGACACCAAGCCTGTCGCCAAAGCCCTGCTCGCCCGCTTCGGCACACTCGCCGAAGTGCTGGGCGCACCAGTCAACCTGCTGCAGGAGGTCAAGGGCGTCGGGCCGGCAGTGGCTCTCGACCTCAAGATCATCGCCGCCTCGGCCACGCGCATGGCGCGCGGCGAAATCAGCGGCCGCGAGGTGTTGTCGTCGTGGAACCAGGTGCTCGACTATTGCCGGGCAGCGATGGCGTTCGAAGAGCGCGAGCAGTTCCGCATCCTGTTCCTCGACAAGAAAAACGTGCTGATCGCCGACGAGGTGCAACAAACGGGCACCGTCGACCATACGCCGGTTTATCCCCGCGAGGTCATCAAGCGCGCGCTTGAGCTGTCGGCCACTGCTGTCATCCTCGTGCACAACCACCCCTCCGGCGACCCGGCACCTTCACGCGCCGACATCGACATGACCAAGACCATCATCGACATCGCCAGGCCGCTCGGCATCGCCGTGCACGACCACATCATTATCGGCAAGAAGGGCTTTGCCAGCATGAAGGGGCTGCTGCTGATCTAGACGTGCGCAGCAGGCATTGGCCGGAACAGCTTTCGACGAAGACAGAATCAAAAAAGGCCGCCGGATTGCTCCAGCGGCCTTTCCTGTTTCACTCAGGAGCGTCGCCTTATTCGGCGTCGGCTTCCTTGGCCTTCTTCTTCGGAGCGGCCTTCTTCTTGGGCTCTTCGCCCTCGGCCTTCTCAGCCTTGTCTGCCTTCTTGGCCGAAGCCTTCTTGGCCGGCTTTGCCGAAGCCTCGTCCTCGTCGTCGGCGAGCAGCTCTTCCTTGGTCACCTTCTTGTCGGTGACGGAGATCTGCGACAGCAGATGATCGACGACCTTCTCCTCGAACAGCGGCGCGCGCAGGTTGACCAGCGCCGACGGGTTGTTGCGGTAGAAATCGAACACTTCCTGCTGCTGGCTGGCCGGGTAGCGGCGAACGGTGTCAAACAGACCGCGCTGCAACTCTTCGTCGGAAACCGTCACGCCGGACTTCTCGCCGATCTCGGCGAGGACCAGACCGAGGCGCACGCGGCGCTCGGCAAGGCGCTGGTACTCGGCACGGGCTTCTTCTTCCGTCGTCTCTTCGTCGGCAAAGGTGCGGCCGGCGATCTCGAGATCGCGGGTCACCTGGCTCCAGATGTTGCCGAATTCGGCTTCGACGAGCTTGGAAGGCGCCTCGAACTGGTAGGCACCGTCGAGCTGGTCGAGCAGCTGGCGCTTGACCTTCTGGCGCGTCATGGCGCCGAACTGGTTCTCGATCTGGCCGCGAACAATGTCACGCAGCTTCTCGAGCGACTCGAGGCCGAGGTTCTTGGCGGTCTCGTCGTTGACTTCCAGCTTGCCGGGGGCAGCGACTTCCTTGACGGTGACGTCGAAGGTGGCTTCCTTGCCGGCCAGATGCGCGGCCTGGTAGTTCTCCGGGAAAGTCACGGTGACGAGCTTCTCGTCGCCTGCCTTGGCGCCGATCAACTGGTCCTCGAAGCCGGGAATGAACTCTTTCGAGCCGAGCACCAGCGGCTGGTCGCCGCCCGTGCCGCCGTCAAAGGCAACGCCGTCGATCTTGCCGACATAGTCGATGGTGACGCGGTCGCCTTCGGCGGCCTTGCCGGTCTTCGGCTCGTAGGAGCGCGCCGATTCGGCAACGCGGTTGACCTGCTCGTCGATCTCGCTTTCCGGAACGTCGTAGACCGGGCGCAACACCTTGATGTCGGTGAAGTCCTTGATCTCGATCGCGGGAATGACTTCATAGCTCAGCGAGAACTCGAAATCGACGCCGCCGGCCAGGATCTTCTCGGCTTCCTTCTCGTCCTCGGTCATCACGACGTCGGGCTGCATCGCAGCCTTTTCGCCGCGCTCGGCGATGATCGTGCGCGTCGAGTCGGTCAGGATCTCGTTGACCACTTCGGCCATGAAGGACTTGCCGTACATCTTGCGGATGTGCTGCATCGGCACCTTGCCCGGACGGAAGCCGTTGATGCGGACCTTGTCCTTGGCAGCCGAAAGCCGCTTCTCGAGACGGGCTTCCATATCGCCGGCAGGAACCGAGACCTTGATCTCGCGCTTGAGGCCGGAGTTGAGCGTTTCGGTGACCTGCATCATCAAACCTTTGTTTTACGTATGGCGCGGTTTGAACGGCGTCCTGCCGTTCAGCCTGCCGGAATTCGTTTGCCGGGGGTGGCTTCAAGTTCGCAAATCGTCATCCTGGCCCGCCATCGCGGCCCGTTTGGCTCCGCCATCTTCCGAAAATCCGATAAGTTATTGTTTTTCCGACTTCTTATCGTATCTTTCAGAGACGGTCCTTTGCGTCCCATCCTATTTGACAGGCCTTTTGTCACAGGCGAGGCCAATTTTCAACTATCTTCGCGGTTTCTCCCGGCCCGGGTCATTTCGGCTCCGAGATTGACAGAATGATGGCGGCATGTGATTGGCGGTCGCATGCGGATGTGGCGGAACTGGTAGACGCCCTGGATTTAGGTTCCAGTGCCGAGAGGCGTGTAGGTTCGACTCCTATCATCCGCACCATAGACGCTCTGCCCGGCGGACCTGAAACCTCTGATCGCGAGTGATCGAGCCGTGCACGCAACGACAAATCCCCCAGCTACCATCTCCACTGCCGACAACAATTGCCCGGTCCGACCGCGACGCAGCCTGCTCATTGCCTCCGATGCGGTGTGGCCGCCCGTTTCGGGTGGGGATCTACGCAACTGGCAGAATGTCCAGGCCCTTGCGGGGCTGGGTGATGTGCTGGCGACCTCGGTCCACGCACCAGCTGCACCTACGACGCTCGACGACGACAGGATCACGACACTCGCCCTTGCCAACGCAGCCGAGGCCGCAACCTCGCCGCGCCTCGCCAAACGCCGGACCCCGATCGACACGCGCATCCCGCAAGTCGCGCTTTCGCGCCTGCTGGCGGCGGCACGCGACTTCAAGCCCGATGCCATCATCGTCGAGGGTATTCCACTGTTTCCTCTCCTCGAGCATCTGCGCCCACTGGCGTCGACGATCGTGCTCGACATGCACAACATAGAGTCCGACCTTTTCAGGCAGATGATGCCGAAAACCGGCTGGCTGGGAGGGCTGTTCTCAAAGAAGGCCCGCCATGTCAGGCGCATGCGCGACATCGAGTTGCAGTCGCTGCGCATGGTGGACAAGGTCTGGGTCTGCTCGGAGCAGGATCGCGACAGACTACGCGACCTGTCCGGCGGGCGTGCCCTTGCCGATGTCGTTCCGAATGGCGTTCCCCGGTTTGATCTCATCCCAGAACAATTGGCCGACCAGCCCGCAATGGCCACGGGCCAGCCGACGCTGCTGTTCATCGGCCACCTCAACTACCCGCCGAATCTCGAAGCGGCGCGGCGGTTGGCAACGCAAATCCTGCCGCGGCTGCACGCCGCGCTCGGCGGCGCAAGGCTCGTCATTGCCGGGCGCAACCCGCACCGCAGCCTTGGCGACGTGGCTGCCTTGCCCAATGTCGAACTGATAGCCAATCCAGACGATCTTGCGGAGCTTTATCGCCGAGCGCATCTTGCCGTCGTACCGCTGGTCAGCGGCGGCGGCACGCGGCTGAAAATACTGGAAGCGATGGCCTGGGGCCTCCCGGTCGTGGCCACCCGGCTGGCTGCGGAAGGCCTTGGCCTTGTCGACGGTGTCGACATCGACTTTGCCGAGACCGACGACGACCTCGCCGCGCGCGCGGCGGCGCTGTGCACGGACACCGAATGGCTTCAGGCGCGGCGGCTCCGTGCCCGTGAAACAGTCACGCAGCGCTTCGGTCCGAAAGCCATCGCGGCGGCCGTCAGATCCAGCCTCGCGTGATATCCGAGAAACTCTCGATATCAGCTTGATAAGCCTTGTCTAATAATGCCATGACATGCAGGATGACTGAAAGACGAAGTTGATCGGCTTTGCATGACAATTCCAAAAATTCTTCACCAGACCTGGAAGACGGACAGAATTCCCGACAAATTCCTCAGCTGGTCGACGAGTTGGGAGAAACACAATCCCGGCTGGCGGCACATCTTGTGGAGCGACAGGATGCTGCTCGACTTTGTCGCCGAACACTATCCTGATTATCTTGAGACCTACTGCAGCTACAAGGTCGGCGTCCAGCGTGCGGACGCTGCGCGTTACATGCTTCTGCACCACTTCGGTGGCGTCTATGCCGACATCGACTGCGAATGCGTGGCGCCCTTCGACGGGCTTTTGGACGAGAACCGCGTCGTCCTGTGCAAGGAACCCCAAAGTCAGTCGGATGCGCAGACGCGCATGCGCAACCTGCCTCACCTTCTCTTCAACGGGACGATGGCGAGCCCGAAAGGACACCCGTTCTGGCCCCACCTGCTTGCCTATCTGCCTTTGGTCAAGGATGCGCGGGACGTTCTCGATGCCACGGGTCCATGCCTTCTGACGGCGGCGCAGCTGAGTTTCCCCGATCAGTCGGCCTTTGCGATCCACCCGAACGAACTTTTCAGCCCGGCTGGCAGCAGCGGCAATTCGGCCGACGCCGCCACGACCGCGACCCTGTCCATTCATCACTGGGCCGGCACCTGGTGGATCAAACCCAAACCACCGTCTTTGCTGGCACGGTTGCGGCAAAGCTACTATCAGGCGCGGCATGCCTTGACCAAAGGCGAGCAACTCGACCTGGCCGCAGCACAGGCGGCAGTCGACCCGGCTGCCCTCAACCGCCTACCGCCCTCGGGCAACAACATCGCGATACTTGTGCCATTGCGCGATGCCGCCGACCACATTGAACCCTTCCTCGCAGCGCTCGCCCGGCTCGGCCACCCAAAGGAGTGCATAAAGCTGGTGTTCTGCGAAGGCGACAGCAGCGACGGCAGTTGGGAAAGGCTGACCGAAGCGACCGCTGCACTCAACGGAAACTACCGCGACATCGTGCTGCTCAAGAAGGACCTTGGCATCAAGATGGAACGAGCGAAGCGCTGGAAGCCCAGCCTTCAACGCAAGCGCCGCTCGGCCATTGCCGCCGTCCGCAATCATCTCATCAGCCACGGGCTCGATGCCAGTGACGACTGGGCTCTGTGGATCGATATCGACGTCTGGCGTTATCCCTCGGACGCCATATCGCGCCTGATCGCTTCGGGCGGCAGGATCGTCGTTCCCAACTGCGCGGTGGCGCCGGGTGGTGGCAGCTTCGACATGAACAGCTTTGCCACTCTCCGAAAGCCAAGGGATTACCGATACTACCGCGCGCTGCGCGGCGGCCTCTACCAGCCTCCAGCCAAGGAAAACACCAGGCTTTACCTTAGCGACCTGCGCCATCTCGACAGCGTAAACCTCGACGGCGTCGGTGGCACGATGCTGCTCGTCGACGCAGCGCTGCATCGCGGCGGCCTCAACTTTCCCGAGATCCCCTACAGGTTCCTGCTCGAGACAGAAGGCTTTGCTGCCCTTGCCAATGATCTCGGCGTCGTGCCGCTCGGGCTGCCTAAAATAGAAGTACTGCACGTCCCCTGGTGAACGCCAGCGGACTTGCCCTGTCTTGATGCCTTAATAGAGCGGTTCCTCAAACAGCATTGTGTCGCCGTCCATCAGTGCCTTGATCTGGCCGGTGCCGTCGCTGCCGACCGCCACCTTGATGCCGAAGCTGCGCAATTCGGGCTCCGCGCCGGAGTTGCGCTTGCGCATCTCCTCCTCGATGGCCAACCCTTCGCCCTCCGGCACATAGAAGCGCTCGATGCCGTAGTCGACGCTAATGGTCGAACCCGGCGTCAGGCTCCAGGCATTGGTGACCTGGCCGCTAAGATCGACCTCATCCGGGCTTGCGATCGTCGAGTCAGTGGTGAGCATGGCGGATTTGGCGCGCCAGTACCCATCAGCGTCCTTCTTCAAGCGGACGACGATCGGCCATCCTTCCACGGCAGCCGCTTCATCCTGTGGTAGGTTTTCGACGATTTCGACAGGAATGCGCGAGATGTCGTAGCCAAGCCTGACATAGTCGCCGCGCAACAGGTCGCGCGGGTCGACGGGCTCGACCTTGAGCAGGATTTCCTTGCCGTCGCGCAGGATCGCCGCGCGCCCGACGATCATCCAGCCGAGGAAACCGATTTGCGCCAGGGCCACGACAATGGCGGCGACAACGAGCTTGTAGCGGGTCATCACGCGGCTCCCTGGGCTGGCTGTGATTTCATGCGCCGTTCGATGCGGATGATCGCATAAGCTAGGCCGGCGAGGATTATTGCAGCTGCGAAGAAGAAGCCTGCCGTGCCCAGCATGGAGCCGACCGTCACCATGTAGACGATCGCCAACTCGAAGGCGAAGCCGATATAGGCTATCCAGCGCAAGCCTCGGCTTTCGCGACCGAGGAAGACGATCACGGCCGCGATGACCGCCAGCGCCACGGCAGCGGCGATGACAAAGCCTGCATCATCCATCTGGTCGAGCTGGACCATGCCCATACCGGAGAGGAAGCCGATCAGCGCGTGCAGCGGCAGCCGCCCGCCAAGCTGGGCAATGCGCTCCGAAGCCGCAGGTGCCAGCGCTGCAGCGGCGAGAAGCGCTGCCGAGACCAGCGCAAGCACCAGCCCGACCTCCAGCGACTCGTAGTGAAAGCCGAGCAGCACCGCATAGAGAATGACCGACAGCGCGATCAGGTGGCGCGCAGCGCGGCTCTGCGTCCAGAACGACAGCGCCCAGTATGCGGCCATGAACACAATGAAGAGATGCGGAAACTCCGCGCGGCGGAACAGCTCAAATCCCTTCGTCACCAGCCATGCGTCGGCGATGCCGATGGCCGCGACAGTCAAGGCATTCGAACGCAGTGCGGCCGCGGCTATGGCCGTGCCTATCGACCAGGTGACGATCGCCGCCGCCTCGTCACCGGAGAAATGGTACATCTGGCCGATCAGCGCGATCGAACCGCCAAAGGCCGCGGCAGCGATCAACCACAATGCTTCGGCGAAGCCGCCATGGTCCCGCTGCTTGAGCACGGCTCCGCCGACATAACCCGCGAAGATCACGGCAAACAGCGAGGCCACTCGCGCCGGGCGCGGTATTGCTTCCCAGTTGGCCGCGACAAGGATCAGGATCGCTGCCGCAAACAGCAGAGCCGCCATCATGGCGAGGATCGAACCGAAATTGAGCCCGTTGCGCTCATTGGTCTCGACATCGCGGATCAGCGCGTCACCGGTCGCGCGGTCGACGAGCCCGCTGTCGACCCAACGGCCGATGTCGTTCTTCACCTTGGTGGCATAGCTCGCCATATGTCGCTTCCCCTGCCCGACGGCCCACACCAGGGCCAAGCCGTTGTCATCATGGCGAATTTCAGATTCGGTCACAATTATGACCGAAGCCTTAATGCCCATTAATGTTGCAATGCACAAAACGCATTGCTGCCATGCGAGCATAGCGCTTCAATTTTAGGCAAGGGCATCCTATCTACGCCCCGTACACAGAAGAGAAAAGAAGACGAACGGAAAACGAAGATGAACCTGATCCGCAATTACCGCAACTGGCGCCGCTACCGTGACACTGTCTCCGAGCTGAGCCGCCTGTCGAACCGTGAACTGACCGACCTCGGCATTACCCGCAGCGATATCCACTTCGTCGCTCGCAAGGCGATCTAACCGAAGCCGATCTACCCAAACTACCTGTCCGAACCGAAAAGAGAACTGAAATGAACTTGCTCCGCACTTACCGCAACTGGCGTGCATATCGCGAGACGGTGAACGAGCTTGGCCGTCTGTCGAACCGCCAGCTTGCCGATCTCGGCATCAATCGTGGCGAGATCCAGTCGATCGCCCGCCGCGCAATCTAATTCAAGCTTTCCGTCCGGGTCGACCTCCTCCCCGACCCCGATGGATCCGGTCAGCTTTCTCCTCCCATTGAGCTGACCACCTTAACACACCCGCCGGATCCTCCTCCCCCGGCGGGTGTCGTTAGCCCGAGAGCCTCGCCCTCTTCGATTGGCGAACAGAATTCAGCCTGCGCCGACCTCCTCCCCGGCAAAGGCGAATAGGTCAGCTTTCTTCTCCCATTGAGCTGACCACCAATAACGACACCTGCCGGACCTCCTCCCCCGGCAGGTGTTGTTACCCGGTGCATGATCCCGAATATCGAAATCGATTTTCGGAAAGGATCATGCACCCACCATAAGTGCTACAGCGTCCTTTGCGCGTCCAAATGGACGCGCTGCGCTGTAGAGAGCGTCGCCCTCTTCGATTGGCGAACAGAATTCAGCCTGCGCCGACCTCCTCCCCGGCAAAGGCGAATAGGTCAGCTTCCTCCTCCTCCCAGAGGCTGACCACCAAAACCAATACCCGCCGGTCCTCCCCCGGCGGGTGTTGTCGTTTTGGCGCCGCGCCTTCGATCTCGGGAGATAACTGCCCTAGTTCAGCGCGCCGCTATCCAGCACACCACGCTGCTTCCAGTCGTTGAGCCGGAAGATGTCGGGCGCGCCACCCATCGGCGCATACCAGGAATCGACAACCCATTTGACGCCGTCGGGGGCCCGGATCACCGCCGTCCAGTGCGGATAGCGGCCGTCGAGCAGGAAGCCCCTGGAATCTCTGGCTTCGACCTTGTGATGCTTGAGCAGGCCGCGACGCGCGAGATAACGCAGCAGCGCGTCGGTATTGGTCGACTCATCGACGCAATCCATCTGTCCGCGAATTTTCGAAGCGCCGAACTCCGACTGTGGCTGGTCGCGCACGCCGGTCACCTGCTGCGCCCGCTTCTCGAAATAGCCGACCGCCCGGGCGATCGCCTTGCGCTCGGCTTCCGGCGAGGCTCGGCCGGCGGCCATGATCGCTGCAAACTTCCGGTCGTCACTGGTGCCAAGATCGAGGCGCGAACGAAACGCGCAGCCATAACCATGGCAGATGTCGATGGTTCTTGCTGGCGCGGCCACGGCCTCCGTGACCGGACCGCCGGCCATGATCGATATGAGGCCAGCAGAAAGGATGATCGCACGTCTCGTCATGGAGATATCCTAGTGACTGTCCCGCATCGGGCGCAACTCGCAAGCCGCCCAATCGTTGCATTCCCCCGTCCAAGGGATTATTCCGACGCCATGAGCACAAAACCCATTCACATCATCGGCGGCGGTCTCGCCGGATCGGAAGCGGCATGGCAGGTGGCTTCGGCCGGCGTGCCTGTCATCCTGCATGAAATGCGCGGCGTGCGCGGCACCGACGCGCACAAGACCGACGGCCTGGCTGAGCTTGTCTGTTCCAATTCGTTCCGCTCGGATGACGCCGAAACCAACGCCGTCGGCCTGCTGCACGCCGAGATGCGGCTTGCCGGCTCGCTGATCATGAGCGCCGGCGACGCCAACCAGGTTCCCGCCGGCGGCGCGCTCGCCGTCGACCGCGACGGTTTCTCCAATGCCGTCACCGCACGGCTCGAAGCGCATCCGTTGATATCAATCGTGCGCGAGGAAATCACCGGCCTCCCGCCCGAGGACTGGGACCAGACGATCATCGCAACCGGCCCGCTCACCGCACCTTCGCTGGCCGAGGCGATCGCCGCCAGCACCGGTGCCGACGCGCTCGCCTTTTTCGACGCGATTGCGCCGATCATCCATTTCGACAGCATCGACATGAATGTCTGCTGGTTCCAGTCGCGCTACGACAAGGTCGGCCCCGGCGGTACCGGCAAGGACTACATCAACTGCCCGATGGACAAGGAGCAGTACGACGCCTTCGTCCAGGCGCTGCTCGATGGACAGAAGACCGAGTTCAAGGAGTGGGAAGGCACGCCCTATTTCGACGGCTGCCTGCCGATCGAGGTGATGGCCGAGCGTGGTCGCGAGACCCTGCGCCACGGGCCGATGAAGCCGATGGGCCTGACCAATGCGCACAACCCGACTGTGAAAGCCTATGCAGTTGTGCAGCTGCGCCAGGACAATGCGCTCGGCACGCTGTACAACATGGTCGGTTTTCAGACCAAGCTGAAGCATGGCGAGCAGGTCAATGTGCTGCGCATGATTCCGGGGCTGGAAAACGCCGAATTTGCGCGTCTCGGTGGCCTGCACCGCAACACCTATCTCAATTCGCCGACCCTGCTCGACCCGACGCTGCAGCTCACGTCGCGACCGGGCCTGCGTTTTGCCGGCCAGATCACCGGTTGCGAGGGTTATGTCGAAAGTGCTGCCATCGGGCTTTTGGCCGGCCGCTTCGCCGCCGCCCAGCGCTTGGGGCAACAGATCAGCACGCCACCCGTGACCACCGCCTTCGGTGCGCTGCTCAACCACATCACCGGCGGGCACATCGTCTCGGACGACGAGCCTGGCAAGCGCTCGTTCCAGCCGATGAACGTCAATTTCGGCCTGTTTCCGGTCATGGAAGCGCCGAAAGTCGAAGGCAAGCGCCTGCGCGGCAAGGAAAAGACCGTTGCCAAGAAGAAGGCGATGACGGCGCGCGCGCTCGTCGACTGCCGCGCCTGGCTCGGCCTTGCCCCAGCGGCACAGGCCGCGGAGTAGGCATCAGGCCATGGCGCTTGCGGAAACGCAACGGCTGACGCTCAGGGAAATGGAACGCGGCGACGCCGTCGCGATCCAGTCCGTCTTCAATGACGATTATGCCCATCGTTTCTATCCGGAGATGACGAACGAGGCCGCGGCGATCGAGTGGATCGACCGCAACCGCGAACGCTACCAGCGCGACGGTTTTGGCCTGTGGGCAATCATCGACAAGACCAGTGGTGCGCTGATCGGAGACTGCGGCCCGACCTGGCAGGATGCCGGCGGCACCCGCGTGCTGGAAATCGGCTATCACATAGCGTCGCAATGGCGCGGACGCGGCTACGCGCTCGAAGCCGCCCGCGCCGCCATGGCTTTCGGTTTCGCCAGGACCACCGAGCCCCTGATCGGCTCGATTGTCGCCACCGACAATGCGTCATCGGCCAGCGTCGCCCGGCGCCTGCACCATGACGTCCGCTCCTACGTCAACGCCCGCGGGCTTGATCGTTTCCTGTTCTTCACGCGGCGCGAGCGGTACGTCTCGGCCTAGCTGTCGTTTCCAAGAAGGTTGTTCAGTCTTTGGAACGGGCTGATGCCTCCAAGGGCCGAGTGTGGGCGTGCCAGGTTGTAGTTGGCTGCCCATTGGTGAATGGCCTTGGCGCGTTCGTTC